>FTCG01000060.1_pt1 | contig 11357 bp, 8 predicted proteins | sample 1639641 | NCBI WGS metagenome assembly FTCG01 (sample SAMEA3914864, study PRJEB12502) | metagenome | biome: forest; material: soil | place: USA | collected 2012-03-12 | depth 0.3 m
CTGCGTGCTCCATCGGACAAGCACGCGCTCCAAAGTGTTGATCGTGATGGGCTTGGACATGTAGTCGTCCATGCCGGCGCTCTTGCACTTTTCCTTGTCGCCCTGGACGGCCGAGGCGGTCAGGGCCACGATCTGAACGTCGTCGACGTAACTCTTGAATGGCTCGTCGTTTCGGAGGATGCGCGCGCACATGTAGCCGTCGACAATGGGCATCTGGATGTCCATGACGATGACGCGGGGTTTGGTGGTCTTGCCCTCCATGGCGGCTGTGAGGTAGAAGAGGGCTTCTTGGCCGTCGCTGACGGCTACTGCCTGGAAGCCGAGCTTTTTGATGGCTATGAGGGCGAACTGCTGGTTGATGGGGTTGTCTTCGGCAACGAGGACGAGGATGCTACCGCGCTGGGAGAAGGGGAGCATTTCAGCGGGCTTCATCATGGCTAGGAGGTGGCCGTTGGACGATCTCCTCCAGGCCGACCGGCTCCTCTCTGGCGGAGTCGTCTCGACGCTGCTGCGCCGCCGACTGAGGTTCAAGTTTGCCAGGTTGGCGGAGAGACTTGTTTGGCCGGACCCAAACGCCCGCTGACAGGGCGTCTTCTCGAAGGGGATCCAGATGGTAGTGGTGGTTCCGACTGCCGGACGTGAGTCAAGTTGGATACGTCCCTTCATCAACTCGACCACGGATTTGGAAATGCTCAGTCCATGCTGGGTGCGGCCACACCGTTTTGATGTGGGGGAATCACCCTGAGGGTCACGGACGAGGTCTTGCTCCACTCGCCTGGTGTCTTCAATGACAAACTTAAGGGTGGTGGTTTTGGAATCCTCAGAGTCTTTCCGGGCCGAAAAGGTCACAGAACCTTGGTCGACATCGAAGCTGTTTGCGAGAAGGCAGGCAAGAACGTGTCGGAGCCGCCCAGGATCCCCCATGACCTTGAAATCACTCTCAATATCGGTCGCGATGTGGGCAGAGAAAGCCAGCCCCTTGAGCTCAGCAAAATACTCAAGCCCCTCGGTGATATCTCGAAGGATCGGCAAGGGGCGAAACGGAATGGTTTCAATGTCGACCGTGTCGGAGTCGGTCTGGGAGAAGTCTAGGAGGTCGTTGACAAGGGCCAGGAGGGCCTTCGCTGAGCGATGGATATTTCGTGCAAGGCTCCGCTGCGCAGCCCTGAGCTTGTCGTCCCCCAAGAGAAGTTCAGCCATGGTGATGACACCAACAACCGGCGTGCGAATGTTATGCGACATCTGCTATCGTCAGCGTCTTGGGTGAACTATCATGTCAAAGATGGAAACCCACAACCGCCAGAAATTGCTTCTTGAACTCGGCGGCACCCGTTGCAAGGCCATGGTTGGCATCGGGCTGAATGGCCTGCTGGGTGGTCGGGACTTTGAGGTGTTCATGGTGGAGGCCAGCCGAGATATCGACCAGGAGACCCACGGCGCCGTCGATAGCGAGTCCCGAAGTGGTCTCGCCGCGGGTGATGTGCCTGACGAGCGGGTGAAACTGCATGCGATGCTAACGGCCCTCTGTAGTTGTGTCAATGATTCCGGCCAGAAGATAGCTTCTTGGGTCCCTACGTATTTCGTGCTTCTGAGCTGGCACCGTCTTCCCAGCGAGCGTGGACTGGAGCGGCTCGAGAAAGGGCGGAATCTGTCCGTCGGGGAGCCTCGGATCCAGGCGGTTGAACACATCGTACACATCCTCGCCAATGTACCATCCCGGAGTGCGCATCTGAGAATCGCATACCAGGCCGCCCTCGAGCATTGTCACTTTGCGGTTTCGGTCGACGGCGAAGAGGGTCACATTGGAGGGGGCGATGGCGCGGAGAAGCTGTTCGCCTGCAGAAGGCAACTCGAGGGGGGCCGGGAGGTCAACATGGTCTTTATCGGGAGGTTCAGGAAGGCCGTCTGGGACGGGGGAGTCGTCGGGTAGCATGGCGATGCTTCGAGGGGACAAAGCACGGGAGGGTGCGCTGTGATAAGCTGAGACGGGCTGGCGTTGACAATATTCCTTCTGATGCTTTACAGGTGACGCTGGCCACGGCAAAGGCAGACATAGGTATGGTGAGGTCCTTAGGGTTGTCGGTCGGTGTGCACGTCGGCGAGGATGGTGCCGTAGGTCACATTGGATGAAACGGAGATGCCAACATTCAAGCCGTGAATAAGTCAACCTCCCACCGCCGACCTGCATCACCAGGATGGCCTTTCCAAAGCTGCTTCACACGCATTTCTGTTCTTACTTCGCTTGGAGACAGGAGGCAGCGGCTGCCTGGGGGAAATCCGGGTTGGGCCGGGGAAACCGGGGAAGCTTCCTGAGGAAGGAAGGCGACGATGTCGCCCTGTCCCGTGCTGCCTTGGGGCTGCCTCGATATTGAGGGTTGACGTTTCCCCGGCTCGGTCCACCTCGGACTTTGACAGCTGGCAGACAAGAGTCGCCAGTTGGCGCTGGCTGAGCATTGCATCCCATAGGTATTCCGTATTCTGTACCCTTGTTCGTTCCATCTTCATAATGTTGCCCTTCACATCAGACCAACAAGAATTCAGGCCCAAAAACAGGACAACTCGACATCACCGAGTTGTCATCCACACCGCTGTCAAACCTCTTTCATCAAGGGTCCGTTCCGAGCATCTCACCCCTCGCCCACAGCTGTGTCCTGCAACAAGCTCCCAGAAACCATGGATGCCGCTCTCTCTCAAGTCGAATAGGTACTTGATGGCGGAATACACCGCAGCAGCCGACAAGGGGGGTTTACGGAACACGCTTCCACCGCGTTTGCAAATCCTAGTGATGCCTTTTCACACCTGAATCCCCGGGTCGCGCCGAGTCATTGAGCAACACCTGGAACTTGGAGCACTCCCTCCCACACGCCCTCCGACATGCCCCGCCACTTCCCGAACCAACGCCGGACCCCTGCCTGAACGTGGCTTGAATCCAGAATATCAGGGGTGCAAGTTACAGACTGACTCAGGGCTTCAGACGACCGTCGGCCCGTCACCGTCACCGTCAAGTTACCGACATCGAGTGTTGAGATGAACTGCTCGACCGTGCAGCGTTACACGTTGCTGACGACCCCGTGGCTGAATCCCTTTGTGCTGCCGCCAGGTATTAAAGGCGTCTTACACCAGAACGACTTAGCCGGTCGGGAAAGTCCACCAAAACCCCAGATGCCAGATGCCGACGTTCGCCTCCGCATCTCCGACTCCCCACCCGGGAACCCCACCTTGCATGGCCAGGGCCAGGATGACGCAGCTTGCCATGGACTCGGGTTCCCCTCCGCAACGGCTTCATAGCCCAATTGCATTAAGGCTGACCACAGCTTGTTCGGCCTAGTGTAGCCGACGCTCTTGTGCATTCGGGGAGCGGGGGACTCGGGTTATCCCTTGGGGAGAAAAGGGGGAGGGGTGAGCCGCTCACAAGAGGCTTTACTTGTAACATGAACGACGGCACTCCCCAACGGGACCTCTCCACATGCCGATCGGGTTTGTCTCCCGATTTCAAACCATCCAGATCCTTATTACCCCACCATCAGGGTTGATAAGCTCCAGGATTTCGTTTTGATCCCGTCTTTAATCGAGCCTCCCGTCTCTTCTCTCCAGCTCGCCCTTCTGCTTTGCCCCTTGTTTGATACCCCACACACTCACTGCCTCACCAATCCGGCCCCCACCATGTCAACGTCCACTGTCGCCGCCGCCGAGGGCTCCCCGGTCCCTTTCTTCATCAACGGCAAGGAGGTACACTCGGAGAGGAAGTTCAATGTTGTGTCACCAGCAACTGGCAAGGTGGTCCACGAGGCTGCTAGCGCAAGCGAGGCCGATGTGCGCGCCGCCGTCGACACAGCCGCCGAGGCCTTCAAGACATGGAGGAAGACGCTTCCGCGAGCCCGCCGTGACATCTTGTTGAAGGCCGCCGAGATCATGGAGAGGAGGAAGGAGGAGCTCGTGGGATACATGATGCACGAGACGGGCGCCGCCCGGCCATGGGCCGAGTTCAACGTCAACACCACAAAGGACTTCATCATCGACGTCGCCGGCAGGGTGGCTTCTCTGGAGGGCAGCCTGCCCACCACGGCCGACGCAGGCGCCGGCGCCATGGTCATCAGGGAGCCCTTTGGAGTCATCCTTGCCATCGCTGCTTGGTAGGCGACAGTCTCTTTCCCTGCACTTGTCCGTGACTAACCCCGGCCAGGAACGCCCCTTACATCCTCGGCACCCGTTCAATCCTGTTCCCGATTGCGGCCGGCAACACGGCGATCCTGAAGGGCTCCGAGATGTCCCCGCGAACCATGTGGGGCCTCTGCTCCGTGTTCCACGAGGCCGGCCTGCCGGACGGCGTCCTCAACCTGGTGTTCCACGAGCCGGCCAACGCCCCGGCCATCACCAAGATGCTGGTCGCGGACCCCCACATCAGGAAGATCAACTTCACCGGCAGCACCCTGGTCGGCCGCATCATCGGCCAGCTGGCCGGCGAGCACCTCAAGCCGGTGCTGCTCGAGCTGGGCGGCAAGGCCCCCGCCATCGTGTGGGAGGACGCCGACCTGGACAACGCGGCCGTGCAGTGCGCCCTGGGCGCCTTCTTCAACTCGGGCCAGGTCTGCATGTCGACGGAGCGCATCATCGTGCACAAGGCCGTCCGCGCCGAGTTCGAGAAGAAACTCGTCGGCGCCGTGGACAACATCTTCGGCGGCCAGAACGACGCCCTCGTCCTCATCAACGCCGCGGGCGTGACCAAGAACAAGAAGCTCATCGCCGACGCGCTCAGCAAGGGCGCGTCGCTCCTCTACGGCGACGCCAACGCCGCGGAACCCAGCCCGACACGCATGCGGCCCGTCATCCTCAACGGCGTCGGCACCGACATGGACATCTACAAGACGGAGAGCTTCGGCCCGACCGTGTCGGTGTACGAGGTCGAGACGGAGGAGGAGGCGCTGCGCATCGCCAACGACACCGAGTACGGCCTCACGGCGGCCGTCTTCACCGAGGACCTGCGCCGCGGGCTGCGGCTCGCCAAGGAGATTGAGACGGGGGCGGTGCATATCAATAGTATGACTATTCATGATGAGAGCGCGCTGCCGCATGGTGGTGCGAAGGCGTCCGGGCATGGGAGGTTTAATGCCAGTCATGGGTTGTCGGAGTGGGTGAGGACGAAGACTATTACGTTTAAGTGGTGATAGCGTGGTTTTCTCGTCAGCTGGCTGTGTGTAGTTTACAATACCATTTGTTTTGTGCCATGTGTGGCATTTTCTTGCTCCTATGTCTTCCTGATTCTATCGCAAGCGAGACCCCAGAAGAGAACCGGTTAAGCTGTGGGTGTAAGCGGCCACAGCTGTTGGATCAATGTCTCACCAGACTGGGTGACACAAGTCGTGTGTGACGCGAAGACAACAGCAACGAAGATCATGACTCCAGAATGACTTTTCGATGGAGACAGGCATATATGTATGCCGGAAGAGAAGTCTCGATGCACCCCCAAGACAGTCTATGTCCGTCTACTTCCTCCTGTCAACAAACCCACCGGCCCGCAGTCCCAGAAAAAAATAGAAGAACATCATTACCCCCCCAGAAGAATATACACCACCCAAACCCAACCCCAACCAAGGTATCATCCCCCCTCCCATACATACATCATTCCTCACTCCGGCTTAGCCGCAAACCCCAACCTCTCCCCCTCCACATCAAAAACCGTAAACTGGCTCTTAAAAAACACATCCCCATAAATCGCAAACGGCAACCCATTCATACTCTGCACGCCGCCATAGCACGTCTTGGCCGTCGCCAAATCATCCGTATCCACCGGCGCAAACTGCACCAGCTCCCCCCCAACCACGGCCCTATACTCCCCCACATGCAGCGTCAAATCCGGCAGCGTCGTGTTACACGGAAACACCCACCCGCCCGCGGACGCGTCGGTCACGGCGGCGGGGACCTGGGAGTAATAGGCCTGGACGATCGCGGAGGGCAGGAGGAGCAGGGTGGTGCCTGTGTCGGCGATGGCGGTGTGGGAGACGGGGACGAACATGCCGGCTGTGGGGTCGGTGGTGTTGGGGGGGTTGGACTGGATGGAGAAGCCGGTGGCTTGGAACTGCCAGAAGCCGGAGGTGGTGTTGACGGGGGTGTAGGTTAGGGGGGCGGTGTACTCGGTGGGGTCGATGAAGCCTATGTTGTAGTTGCCGGCTGGACATAGGGCAAGGGTTAGTGGGGGGGTGAGGTAAGGGGGGGGGGAAATAGGGGGGCATACGCTCGGCTTTTTTGAGGTTGGCTGTGAAGAGCGGGGATTCGAGCGCTTCCAGCGCGTTGGACATGAACGTCTTTTGCTTGGCCGGGCGGACTTGGTTGATGGAGTCAAAGGCGAGGCCCAACAGGCCCGAGGAGGCGGCGTCGCGGGTGAAGGACGACGAGACGCTCGTGGCGGACTCGATGGCCTGGCCGAAGACGGTCACGCCGCCGACGCTGACCGTGTCGACGTAGACGTTGCCCGACGAGCGGCTGCCGTCGCCGTAGCTGATGGACCACGTGTGGTTGCCCAGCCGGCTGGCCGTGCTGCTGTCGCCGATCTGGTACAGCTTCTGGCCGCCCTGCTGCGCGGCGGGCGTCTCGCTCGAGAAGACCCAGAGGTCGGAGGAGCCGGTGTCGAAGTTGAGCATTAGGGTTTGGGGTGGGGTGCCGATCTCGACGGGCGCCAGGTACTCGACGTCGAAGAGCTGCGGGACCGCGGATACCTCGCCTGGGAAGTGTTAGCTCTGACCCGGCCGGTGATGTAACGGGCCAACGTACCTTGGTCGCCCGTCTCATTTGTGAAAGGGGACCCGATGGCGTGGGTTCCGGATCCGAAGCCCGTGGAGGCCTTGGCAGGGACCGGGAGGCCGAGGTCTTGCATGATCTGTTGCAGGACATCGACGAGGTCCGAGGGGAGCTCGATGTCGAACTTCCGGTAGACCTTGGCGAGGGCCCTGGGCCCTTTGCCGTGCTGCTTGAACTTGTGGTTGTGGACCTGGGGAACCTTGATCCTGCCCGTCCCGATCTTCCGGGGCTTGACGTGTTTGATGTCGGAGGGGTTGACCTGGGCGACCCGCGGGGCGGCGGCGACCAGCGACGCCGCCAAGGCGAGAGCAGCAAACTTCATGGTTTCGGCGGACGAGAATGGAGATGAAGACTGAAAAATGAACGAAGGGTGCCGACAAGGAAAGAATGAAATAAGTAAGCACCGGTAGGGAGAGACTGACTCTCTAAGAGTCGATGAGGAAAGAAAGACGAGAAGTTGGAAGACACAAAGGCATTGGAATGGGAATGAAAGACGGGGCTCGGCGTGCCATGTTTATGCGAGAATATCAGATTTCATGGAGGCCCCCGACTCAGGGGAATGGGGCAGGCCATTCGGTACCCGCCGATCGGATGGAGCTGTGGCCAGCATTACACAGTGGCATACAGGATACCGGCGTCATTCTCGGGAGTCTAGTCTAGGCCAAACGGGGCTCACCCTGGAGGCACCCAACAGGCGCTTGCTTGGCATCGAAACACGGTCAAACGCGGTCTGGCTGCCGTGCCGGTTCGGGATGCCCAGACGGAATGCGGGAGCGACGTTGGGTTGTGCTCGGCCGAAACAGGGTGGCTTGGGTCGATCGTCAACGGTTCGAAACGTGCCGAGTGGAGCAGCGCTGGATGTGCCTGGCCATCTCAATTTCCCAGTGTCCTGCGGTGGACAGGCACACAGCACGGGCGGACAGGCGGACAGATGACAGGCGGACAGATCACAGGTGGACAGGTGGACCAGCCCCTGAGGTCGTGTCAAGCAAACCGCGGCAAGCAAAACGCAGCCAGCCGCCTCGTCCCATGTGGGCATGCATGTGCCTGTGAGAGTGCAGGGTTTTGCGGCGTGTGGAATGCTGCTTGGTTGGCCAAAGACGAGTCGTGAAATCGGCGCCGTCTGGACCAACCAGGCGCTGCGGAGCCTCTCAACATGAAACGGGACTTTGCCGGGTGGGGACAGCGCAGGAACACGGCCTTTGACTGGCGGCCATCTCCCGCCCGGGATGGGATCGTCTCATGCCGCCTTCGCAGGCTTGTGGAGGTCGGCCTCGCTCTCGTTGGTCCGCTCGGCAGAGCAGACTCCGGTCGCAGCGGGAGTGGCGGACGTGGCGGACCCGGGTCGCCGGGCTGGAGGGCGGGAGTGGGGTGGTCGGCGGGGACCCGGCAGTGGCCGGCGCTTGGTGCGACACCGGACGAACCGGAGGACAGTCCGTAAAGAAGAAGAATGCGGCGTGGCATGCATGACATATATTTCTGGAGTGGCTTCGTGGTCAGTGGCTCAAATAAAGTTGTGCAACCTCTGCTGCATGGGGTCATGTTCTGGCATTTTCTTTCTTTCTTTCTGGACTGTGGATTCTGGTGTTCTGTGGCAAAGAGCAGAGGGGATCCATCCAGTGCTGGAAAGCGCAGAAATGGTTGATTCCAGGCGGCTGAGATTATGTCAGCAATTCAAGACAGTGTTCAGCTGCCGCCTGGCGCCCTGCCTGGACAGCCAATTCTGTTCCTGCCTCCATCCAGCCTCACTGCACACCCGCCAGGCCGGCAGGCGCTGTGACGCGTCAGCCGTTGGTAGGCAGTGAGGAGTGAGGTGTGGCTGCTTGCGAATCGGGCAGCCTCCCACCGGACAAGGCCATTGTTCGCATTGTGTGCGGCCTTCTGCGGCCTTCTTTTGGCCACTTTCGGGCTGTTCGAGAACCGCAGCGCTGTTGCGATGCCGTGTGCTGCTGCATCTCCCGCTCGCCATGCTATTTCAAGTCGCGTCTCACAGCACTCTCGTCCCCTTTTTCGCTCTGCAGACGCACGGCGGACACGCACCGAGAGACCGAGAGCAGCCCAACACCTTGCAGAGAAACACCTCCACAATGTCGCGACACCATCGACACCACAAACACCACCGAGACCGGCGCGAGTCGCGGGAACTCGACCCGCTCGTCGATTCCTTCACTCACCTCAAGGAGATGGACCGCCAGGATGAGGCCCTGCACTACCTCAAGCGCCTCGCCTCCCTGGTGAAGCCCGTCATGCGCGCCCGCGGCTGGAAGGTCAAGTATCTCTCCGAGATGTATCCCGAGCAGGCCAACCTGCTGGGCCTGAACGTCAACCGGGGCGAGCGCATTCTGATCCGCCTGCGCCACCCCTACGACCGCAACCAATTTCTGGGCTTTGAGAAGATGGTCGACACCATGCTGCACGAGCTGGCCCACATTGTCCACGGTGAGCACGACCACAAGTTCAACGCCCTGTGGGACGAGCTGCGCGAGGAGCTGGACAGCATGATGCTGAAGGGCTTCACCGGCGAGGCTTTCCTCGGCATGGGCCAACGCGTCGGCCACCGCGGCGCCCCAGACCACCTGTTTGACCTCCCCGCGGCCCGCGCCGAGGTCGCCAAGCACAAGAAAAAGCCCGTTCCGGAGTCTGGAGGTCGGAGGCTGGGAGGTGCTGCACCGCCAAACTTGCGCGATGCCATCCTCGATTCCATCTCGCGGCGGAACGGCGCCGAGCAGGGCTGCGCCAGCACCCACCACACTGACCGCGAGATCCAAGCCATATCGCAGACGTGGGTCAGGAACGGCTTCCGGACCAAGGCCGAGGAGGACGCGGCCAACGAAGCCGCCATCGCGCAGGCCCTGTGGGAGCTCGTGCAAGAAGAGAAGCGCAAGTATGGCAACCGGGACTCCCTGCCCAGCGCCCGCGCCCCGGGCCCCTTTGAGTCCTTCCTGCAGGACCGCCACCGTAACCAGAGACCTGACGTGTCTAGGATTCCGACGGAACACCGGCCTGCTCCCACTGCCACGAGGCCGGCGCCGCGGCCGCGGTCTCCCGAGGAGAGAGACTACTGGGAGTGCCGCCTCTGCACGCTGCACAACCCGATTCGGTTGACCGAGTGTGACGCCTGTGAAGCCCCCCGGCCTCCGAGCAATGCCAGGTAGGGCGTGTCCAAGAAGCCAACTTTGCCCGCGACTGCTCTAACTGTGATGCAGAGAAGTAATAGATCTAACCGAGAGCCCTCCCAGGAAGAAGCCGCGGCCTGTGCCGGCTCCAAGACCGGCTGCCCCGGCTTACAGGCCAGCTCCGCCGCCGGTCCCGCCACGGCCGGCCACCTGGGAGTGCTCCTTTTGCAGTACAGTGATGCAGCAACAGTGGTGGACGTGTTCGGTATGCGGCAAGATGAAGACGAGCTCTTGATGCCATGTACGGGTAGCAGAATGTGGATTTACACAGTATGAATCTGAGTGCCTGCAAAATATATGCAATATTACCTAACCATGAGTGTCCCCTAACCCCAACCCTGAGTGTGACATGCAAGCGACCCAAGCCAAACCCCACCAACGCGCCTCACAAATCTCGAAGACGCGTCCGACAACCTTGACCCTGGAACCTAGAAACCACCACAGCGTATTATTCACTTTGAGCGTGGGGTGACCATATTGTTTTATTTTTGTTCATGAGCATCAGACACTAGCCAGCAGGTTTCCACCTCCTCATCGTGCCCCAGCGTCAACCCCCAACCCCGCCATCGTCGCCGTCGTCGTCCTCTCTCACAAAGCACCCCGCCCTCTTCTCCAACTTGGTTCCTACCCCCATTGGTCGCTGCCATGCTCCGCCGCCCCCCCACCGTCCTCTCCCTCACGCCGGAGGACATCGCCGACTACGAGGACCGCGCCGCCGACCGCGCCCGCGCAGCCGAGCTCGAGGCCCGCCAGCAAGCCGCCGAGGCCCGCGCCCGCGCCCGCCATGACGCCGCCTCCGCCACAGGCGCTCTCCGGAGGGCCGCCCTCGCCGCGACAACCCCGATGGGCCCCCCCGGAGCGCCCCGGTACAACCACAACCCCGGCCTAGTCGACTTCCAGGGGCGGGCGGCGCCCATGGAGACACCAGAGCACAACTTCAGCGACGGCGAGGAGGAAGCAAGCGACGAGTCCGAGGTCGAGACGTCCTACTACGCCCGCTCGCAGGCCCAAGCCGCCCGCGTCGTGAGCTACGCGCGCAGCGCCGCCGCACAGCAGCAGCTCCTCCAGCACCACCAGGCCAACGACTACGACTACGACGACGACGACGACACCTCAGAACACTACGAAGACCTCGCCAACGGCCCCATGGACGACGACGAGCTCCCCCCGCGCCTCCAGCACCACCCCCATTTCGCCTCCACCAACCCCCTCCCAGCATCCCAACCACCACCCACAACCTCAACATCAACCGAAACACCCCCCAACCCGCGCGACACCCACCGCACCGCAACCAACCCCCCACCCGTCCAGCGCCGCACCCGCGCCGGCGACACCGCAACCCCCCCAACCCGCGAATCCCGCCTGCGCCAACATCAACACCAACAA
>FTCG01000052.1_pt1 | contig 11078 bp, 9 predicted proteins | sample 1639641 | NCBI WGS metagenome assembly FTCG01 (sample SAMEA3914864, study PRJEB12502) | metagenome | biome: forest; material: soil | place: USA | collected 2012-03-12 | depth 0.3 m
CGAGTTTGGCGAGGAGTTTGGGGAGAGGGGGGGTTTTGGAGAAGATGACGGGTTTGGTGGTGTTGGGGTTGGAGAAGGTTGGGAGGTTGAGGGCTTGGTGTGGGTGCGGTGGCCATGCCATTTGCACGAGGAGCTGGACGTTGCCTCGCAGGGTGCTTGGGTCTGCGCCGCTCCACCGGTTCTCCTGCTGTCCCTTCAAGAAGGTGATGAAGGTTGGCGTCGCAGAGACGGAGTACCGGCTGCCGACGTCGAAAGCCTGTGAGGTGTCGACCTTGATCAGGACGCCCTTCTCCCCAACCTCGGCCGCTAGATCGTCGTACACCGGGTACAGGGTCTTGCACGGGGGGCAGGTGGCCGAGGTGAAGAAGACTACGGCGCAGGATTTCTGGAACTTGGCCAGCAACTCATCGAGCTGACCAAGACTCGAGACGACGTGGACTTTGCTAGAGGGCTGGTGGAGCTGCGACTGGGGCTTGACTGAGCTGCTGGGAGTCTGCTGCTCGATGCCTAGGATGCCGCCGCGGCGCTTTTTGGCGTCGATCTGTTGGCTCAGCATGGGCATGATCATCTGGCCGAACGGTGAGTCCCTGGTGATGTCAGTGTCGGGTCCTAGACTTGAGAGATGAAGGGCCGAGTCCTGAACGTACAACACAGCTTGTGGCATATTCGTAATGTGATCAGGTATGCCTTTGCCTAGGAGAAAGGTGGCAAAGTCGTTTGAAAAGTTGTTGCAGTTGTGCCTCCACAGGTCGTAGGCCTGGGTTGTTAGTATCCCAAAAATCGAGGACTGAAGAATAGGCTACTACCTACCGCGACCGTGTAAATCTCCCGCAGCGAGTCGAGGTACTCTTCGATGACATCCATGGGCACTTGGGCACCAGTTAGTCATTGTTAAACGAAGTTAGCCATGCACACTTACACTCGGTCCCCCCAAGATGCAACTTCTGCATGGGCTGACCCAGATGCGAGGACCCCGGTCGGATTGCCACGATATTGCCGTCGTAGACGTATTCTCGTCCGTCGAGCTGGATGGCCGTGTGGTAGACGGCGTCGAGGTGGAACCCCAGCAAGCCCAGCGACATTTGGCGGGCCAGGCCCTGGGAGAGGTCGTAGACGAGGAGGTGCACGTCCATGGCGGCGGCGGCGGCGGCGGCGGTATTTGTGTGTGTTGTTGTTTGGGCACGGCAGACAGCTCAAGATTTGGTAAGAAGAAGAGAGAACGAATACAAAAATCCGCGGGCTGAGGGTGTCTAAGAGACCAAGGCCCTCGACGCGTTGGATGTCGCGGATAGAATACGGATACCGTTTCAGCCGCCTTTCAAGGCAGCAGGAGGTTACGCACCAGTTTCGCCACTTCTGGAAGGCCAAAGAAGCGGTATTTTACGGTACTGTATGTAATACTGTAAGATACATCAACGCCGATCAGTAGTCCTTATTGCCCATTGGGGGCGCCAGAGGAGAACCTCGGACGGAGGACTGAAGGTGGTGATATGCACCCTGGGAGACGAGACGACGGACGCCGCCAGACGGGACCGCAGACGGCGGTGGTCTTCGTCGGTGCCCAGCTCGGGTCCGGCATAGGTCAAAAGACGGGCGTGGCCGACGTCGGGCGGAACCTGGACAAACTTCCAGCTTTCGCACTCGACGGCCAGGGTTTCGAGAGCCGGGCAGCTGTTGCACAGCTCCTGGCACAGAGGAAGGACATCTTCTATGTTCGGGGCGCATGTGGTCACGAGCAGGTGCTTGAGCTTGGGGGTTGTCCCCGGCTCGAACTTATCGAGGGCGGCCAGGTCGTTGAGGTGAACGAGGGTATTGTTTGGGTCGGCCCAGCACCACACCGGGCGCGGTCCGGGCGGGCCCTTGAAGCGGACGCAGCGTCTTTGGACGACCTGCCATGCCTCCTTGCAGGAGAGGCCGAGCCGGCAAGGTCGTGGTCGGGGAGTGGGACTGCCGATGAGTGTCATGTTGTAGGTCCAGAGGGTACTCGGCGCCGGGAGGGCCGAGAGGGCCGCTTCCCAAACCAGGAGCCGGAGCTCGAGGGGCAGGCGGGGGAAGCAGGTGAAGGTGCTGCAGCCCGCGCTCACCGCGGTACTTGTATTCGTCGCCATGTCGAGCTGTGGCTCAGGTGTCGCTGTCGGGTCGCGCAGATGTGGGGGTGTTTGCTTGAAAGTGGAGAGTGAGAGCGGAAAGTGGAGAGTGGAGAACCTTGGCGACGGCACTTGGCAGCACTGAATCCGGTAATGAACGGGCCTGGGCCTCGCCCTATCGGGACGGCGAACCGGAGGCCCGCCGTCTTGGCGTCTCCTCTGTGGCCACACAGACAGGGGCTCCTGTGGCTCGCAGCGTCATTCCTTGCACGCCCGTTTCACGCCGCCAGAAAATCAAGAGCGCACTGGTTCGCCCCGTACTTGGCCAAACCGCCCCTATTCAACCACCGAGTCGACAAGCGGCTGCCGGGGTGCTGCACTTCTTCGTACAGATTACTCCATCTTCTGTACACAGGCCTCCGTACTCCGTACTCCGTTCCTCGAACCTCCACTTTGATGTCTTTCGTTTAGCGTCTTACGCCGGGACTTTTCCACTGAGGAATCGCCACGTCTCCGCCGGCGAGCCGATGCGTCCCCGTCGCGACATCCGCAGACCCTTCATCGCCATCCTCTTCCTGCACTCCGTCGTCACCACCTCCAAGTTCGCGAACCCGCCCCTATGCGACGCACGTCGGTCTCGCTGCCGACCAAGCACGTAGCCTTCGACCCGCACGAGAAGCCCGACCGCTACGACAACACCCGCGGAGACACCCTCGTCGCCAGGATGCAGTCCGCCTGGGCCTCGCAGTCCCAGCGCGCCCGCTACATCAAGACGGGCGCCATCATCTTTGTGGTTTTCGTGCTCTTCTACTGCTTCTCGCCGTCGGGCGTCAACATCTACAATGGCTCGGGCGCCGAGACGCCCTCCTCCCAGGGCCAGACCCCGTCCGACTCGACTTACGGCACCGACAAGTGCACGCGGTCCTTCTCCAAGGAGAAGCCCATCGTGCAGTACGTCTCCATGATCGACGCCGGCAGCACGGGCTCGCGCATCCACGTCTACAAGTTCAACAACTGCGGCGCCGCCCCGGAGCTCGAGGGCGAGGTGCTCTTCAAGATGACCGAGAAGATCGAAGGCAAGAGCAGCGGCCTGAGCGCCTACGCCGACGACCCGGAGGGCGCCGCCCACAGCCTCGACCCGCTGCTCGACGCCGCCCTCAAGGTCGTCCCCGACAAGCTCAAGGCGTGCAGCCCCATCGCCGTCAAGGCCACCGCCGGCCTGCGCCTGATCGGCCCGGAGAAGAGCGACAAGATCCTGGCCGCCGTGCGCGCCCGCATCGAGACCAGCTACCCCTTCCCGCTCGTCTCGGACGCCGAGGGCGGCGTCGCCATCATGGACGGCTCCGACGAGGGCGTCTACGCCTGGATCACCACCAACTACCTGCTCGGCAAGATCGGCGGGCCCGACCACAGCGAGACGGCCGCCGTCTTCGACCTCGGCGGCGGCTCCACCCAGATCGTCTTCCAGCCCAGCTTCGCGGGGCTCACCTCGGGCGGCATGCCCGACAAGCTGGCCGAGGGCGACCACAAGTACTCGCTCGACTTCGGCGGCCGCCAGTTCGCCCTCTACCAGCACTCCCACCTGGGCTACGGCCTCATGTCGGCCCGCGAGGCCATCCACGCCACCCTGGTCACTGACCAATACGACGCCCACAAGCCCGACACCGCCTGGACCAAACAACCCCTCGTCAACCCCTGCTTCTCAGCAGGCATGAACAAAACCGTCAAAGTCAAACTCCCCGACTCCCACCCCCTCGGCACAACCCTCGACCTCGCCATGGTCGGCCCCGCAACCGCAGCGCCCGCCCAATGCCGCGCCCTCGCAGAACGCATCCTCCGCAAGGACACGCACTGCACCCTGGCCCCCTGCTCCTTCAACGGCGTGCACCAGCCCTCCATCGCCAAGACGTTCGCCCGCGAGGACGTCTTCCTGCTCTCCTACTTCTACGACCGCACCCAGCCGCTCGGCATGCCCGAGTCGTTCACGCTGCGCGAGCTGTCCGACCTCACGCGGCGCGTGTGTGCGGGGGAGATCGGGTGGGATGTCTTTTCGAGTGTGCCGGGGGCGTTGGCGGAGTTGCGGGATCGGCCGGAGCATTGTCTGGATTTGAATTTTATGTTGGCGTTGACGCATACGGGGTATGAGATGCCGTTGGACAGGGAGGTTAGGGTGGCGAAGAAGATTAAGGAGAAGGAGTTGGGGTGGTGTTTGGGGGCGAGGTATGTTTTTTTTTTTTTTTCCCCTCCCTTTTTTCTCATTCCCTTCCCCTCTTTCTTCCCGGCTGGGTCTGTTTATACGACGCGAACAATCTTACTAACCTGTGTGTAGCTTGCCGTTACTATCCAAGGGCTCAGGCTGGCAGTGCAAGGTCACCGAGATCCACTAGAGCGGTCGTAGACATGAATACAGCACCTGTTGTTTTTAATAAACAAAATCACAATCACAAAAGGCAAACACCCCCCAGCCGGGACAGGCCGGCTGGAAACGAGGGCATGTTTGCTGTGGTTGATATCGGCGTTATAAGGCATCATCATCATCATCATGGGCGGCTGGGAGCGGGGCTGCCTGGCCTGTCCTGTGCTGCGTGGTAGGGCGGAAGAATAGAAGGGGGCAGAGAATAGAGCACTTTGCGTCGGGTATGAAGGGTATGGTGTGGTGTGTACAAGTAATATTCCAAAAGGCTGGACGGTGTTGACCAGTCTGGTTTTGACCGATGGCATCCCTGTGTTATGTGATGGAGGAGGACGTCCACTACCTCGATTATGATTACATCTACCGCCCGCCGACGATACAAGCTATCCATTCCCCCAAGCTCTACATCCAAATTCTACCCCCACCACCTCCCTCAACCCCCGTCCACATGATAAATACTCCAAAACTCACCCCGGCACCCCAACCCCCCCCAAAACCTCCTCCAACACCTCACCCCCATCCAACCCCTCCAACAACCCCCTGACAACCCCCACATCACTCCCCCACTGCACGCTCCTCTCCCTCCTCGCATCGCCAACCACTTCAATCCGATGCAAAAACACCTTGCGCGCGGCCAGCGCCACGAGCGAGGGCGTGACGTAGTCGAGGCCGTGCAGTGGCGCCAGGGAGCGGCAGAGGCGCGCGAGGTGGTGTGTCGCCGTGGGCGTGACGCTGCCCGGCTTCACGGCGCGGTGGGCGCGCAGGAAGGCCGCGAGGTTGGATTGGTAGCGGGTTACGGGGATGGAGGTGTGGGTGCGCTGGGTTAGGAGGGAGAGGTGGGAGATTTCGTGGTCTGTGATGGCAGGAAGTAGGGGGTGGGGGGCGGGGTTGGCGTTGTTGGTGTTGTTGGTGGTGCTGCTCGTGCTGGTGCTGTTGTTGCGGGTGTGTCGGGTGGTGTCGGGCGGGAGGCCGAGGCCGGTGGGGAGGGTGATTTTGACGACGCTGTTGCTCGAGGTTGTTGAGGCGGCGTCGTCGTCGTCGTTTCGGCCGAGTGCTTCCTCGAGGTGCGGGAACCCGTCCTCCTCCGGGTCGTGCCAGTGCCCGAGGTAGAAGAAGTCGTTCAGGTGCGGCGTCACGCGCGCCTGCCCGCCGCTGGAGGCGCCGACGAGGGCGATGAAGAGGAACTGCTTCGGGGCCGTCTGCACGCTGGTTCGGGTGAAGATGCGGCGCGTGCGGAGGAGCTCGAGGGCCTGGATCTGCACGGCACGCGGCGCGCGGTCGAGGTTTTTGGCCAGGATGACATTGGCAATGCGCGGCTGCGAAGCCTGGGAGCTGCTCCCGGCGCCGGCGGACGGCAAGGCTGGGCTCACGGGCCCCCCGATGCGCGGAGACGGGCTGATCGGGAAGTAGGACCCGGCCGAGGACGGTGGCTCATGGCGGCGGTAGTATGGGGAGACGGAGCGCGTGTTGGCGGGCGACGGGGCGCGGACGGGCTGGTCCAGGAGGCCGGTCGCGAACTCGTCGAGGGTGGTGTGGGGGTGGCAGCTGACAATGGCCGAGTTGAGGTTGAAGGTCTTGGAGGCGGCCAGGCGCAACTCGTCGGCGAGCTCGTCGACGCTGTCGGGCTCGGTGGCGATCAGGCAGTGCTCGCGGGCGATGAGGCAGAGGAGTGCTGCCAGCTCGAGGTCGCTGAGGCTGTGGATTTTGTCGAGGAGCTGTTCATCCGCCATTGTCATGCCGCGCGACCAGCCTAGCCCAGGGAGGTCACAAGGGCAGCCGCGCAAGATGTCGAGGCAGAGTCACCGCGGCAAGGCAGCAGTGTCTCTTGAAGCCGCGAATAAGACCCAATCCTTCATCGTCGGTGTCGCAACGTTTACCGCATATTATCGGTGTTCTGATTAAAGCTGTATAATGGTCTTGCCATCTCGGGTCGGCCTTGTGCAACGGTCGGGTGCTGCTCGCGTGCCGCTCGCGTGCCTCTCGAGGTTGGTCCAGTGTCTGGTTCGCCAAATCGGCGTCGGTTGAGTGCTGAGCCGACCAGAGCTTGGAGTCTCAGAGCAAGCAATACGTTAAAAGTGGGACTCAAAGTGGGGGTTATCAGACGCACTAAGAGCAAGCTAAGCCGAAAGCTGCCTGGTTTCATCAGCGGGCCAACACCCAAAGGCGCACGTGATTGGTCTGACCGCCGTCAGGCGCCTGCCTTGGCCCAGTCGTGCAGTCTTGAGTCTTGCAGTGCGCCATCTCGGGGCTCCGCTTCCGTCACCACTCCACCGCAGCAGCACTGGTCCCCAGCAGCGCAGCCCAGCAACCTGCAGCCCGCAGCACTCCATCTGTTTATCAGCTGCACAACCACCACCGCCTTTCACTGTCGTCCTTGCGTGCGACCGATATCCCACACGTGCACCCCAAATTCGTCTCTTTCTCTCGGCCATCACCAAACCCGACGACTAGCTGCCAGCATCCCGGAGTGTTTCACTCTGACGTTACTCGAGCCCGCCCGGTCGCCTCCCCCCACACAGCGCCGAGCAACCTAGCTCCGTCATCGACAGTCCACCGCGGCAGCTCCAGCACCCGCACCCGCAGTCATGGCTTCCCGAAAGAAGGTCCTCTTGAAGGTTGGATGCGCCCAGCATGGATCCCCCCATTCGCGCCATTCGCTAATCAGCATGGACCTCTCCAGGTCATCATCCTGGGCGACAGCGGAGTCGGCAAGACCAGTCTGATGAACCAATATGTACGCTGCCGACGCCCCTACCCGAGTCGTTGCCATGCCATCCACGGCAACCCATGAGCCTGTCTCTGACTTGCGCAACACACAGGTCAACAAGAAGTTCAGCGCCAGCTACAAGGCCACCATCGGCGCCGATTTCCTGACGCGGGAGGTGCTGGTCGATGACCGGCAGGTGACCATGCAGGTGCGCGGACAACCCCCAAACTTCTGAGAGTCTAGGGCGCTGTGGTGCATGCTAACACTTCGGGGAAACAGCTCTGGGACACGGCGGGACAGGAGCGGTTCCAGTCGCTGGGCGTGGCCTTTTACCGGGGAGCCGACTGCTGCGTGCTGGTGTACGACGTCAACAACTCCAAGAGTTTCGATGCGCTCGACGGCTGGCGGCACGAGTTCCTGGTGCTGGCGTCGCCACGAGACCCCGACAACTTTCCCTTTGTCGTGCTCGGGAACAAGATCGACGTCGAGGAGAGCAAGCGGGCGGTGAGTTGGCATGGGGAGACGCTGGTGGTCGGTGGGAGAGCGACGCGGCTGACACGGCGGGGAGCAGATCTCGACGAAGCGGGCTATGACCTTTTGCCAGTCGAAGGGCGGCATCCCGTACTTTGAGACGAGCGCCAAGGAGGCTATCAATGTGGAGCAGGCTTTTGAGGGTAGGTGGTTGGGTGTCTGGCTTGGCTGGGTGGGTGCTGTTGCTGACCGGTTCTAGTCATCGCGAGGAATGCGCTGCTTCAGGAGGAGTCGGAGGAGTTCAGCGGGGACTTTCAGGATCCTATCAACATCCACATTGAGAACGATCGGGATGGGTGTGCGTGCTGAGCGGGGAGGACGGCCGGTAGAATGAATCGGGGCTTGGCTTGAGGTTGACTTTGGGGTTGATTGGGGGCTGACTTGGGGTTTGCTTTGTATGATATCATCCTTGGTCTGTTTGGCGTGTTTTCTCCGAACGGGAAGAGTCGGATCGTTCGTTTGAGTCCCGGGGTGACAGCGCCTGTTCTCTTCATAGAGGTGCATTGGTTGTAAATGGTAATCGGGTGTTCTGGATGTTGCACAGGGTCTTCTTGCGGGTGATGGTGTTGGATGAACCAGGCAGGCTTATTTCCATGGCATATACAAACACATAGCTGTATCGACTTCACCATCCTCGATCCCTCTCCTGTCCACGAGACACCCAATACCAAGTCGGGTCTGAGCCATAATACAACCCTAACCCTCACGCATCGCACGCTTTGCGCGCCGCTGACTGTTGTGGTTGGCGGCCCTCGGGGTCGTCAGGGGTCCTCTTGGCGAATGGCTGCAGGCGCCTCGCTCGCGTGCTTCAGAAGGACCCCGACGTTGCATCCTGTGATTCCTGACTCGGCCATTTGAGACACTCAACACACCTGTGACCTCTGACTGCGACCGGATTCCCGCGCAATCCGTGCGACCACTTTCTCTCGGCCTCATTTCCCTTTTTTTCTAGTCCCGCAGTCTATCACCCCAAGCGCACCGCGATCCACGCTACTCTAGGACTGAGCCCGGCTTCTTCTCCACACGCGCACACCGACCCCCGCCCCTTGTCGGGACTCTGGAGTCTAAGAGTCTAGACTTTCGGCTCACGGCCTCGATTTCTCGGCCGCTTTCACCCGGAAGAAGGGATGCAGCACCCGCCCGGCCCGTCTGCGTCTGCCGGGCCGCCTCCGTTCGTTCCTTGGTCGGGTTGAAGAGGAGGAAACCGTCTACGAAACATCGAAGCACGAAACCACGAAAGCACGAAACCATCCCCCTGGGACGACCAACATGGCGCCCACCGAACCACTCCTCCCCGCCGACCTGGCCCCGGACCACAATCCACACACAGCAGAACACCACCCCCAGCACCACCGCCAGCCCTCCTCCTCCTCCCGGCGCAGGTCGCATTCCGTCACGGCAGCCATGTTCGCGACAGACCCCGACGCCCCGCTCTCCCGCGCCCCGTCGGCGGCACTGACGTCCGATTCGCGAGCCACCAACGCCTCAACAGCCTCAGCACCCCGAAACATACGAGAGAAACTCGGCCTGGGCGGCGTGGCGCGGCGGACCCTGGGCATTGCGCTGCTGCTTGTCGTGGTGTTCCTGTGGACGCTGTCGAATTTCCTGGCCAGCGTGAGTCCCACCCCCGTCTCTCACTCTCTTTTGCATGTGCGGGACTAACCGAAAACGCCAACAGGGAATCTTCTCCGACGGCACCTACAGCAAGCCCTTCTTCCTCGTCTACGTCAACACGTCCTGCTTCGCCGTCTCCCTGATCCCCCTCACCATCCGCTACGCCATGCACCACGGCCTCGACGGACTCACCAACGCCGCGCTGCGCGCCTGGCGCGAGCTGCGGTGGGGGATGGTCCCGCTCCGGACGGGGGAGGGCGGCGGCGGCGACGCGGCGGACGACGACGACGACGACGCCGCCGGCGAGCGGCTGCTGGTCGACGACGAGGGCAGCCTCGCCGACCTGGCGCCGCGCGATCCCGCGGGGGGCAAGCTCAGCTTCGCCGAGACGGCGCGACTGAGCGTCGAGTTTGCGCTGCTGTGGTTCGCGGCCAACTACTTTGCCAGCGCGTGTCTCGAGTACACGAGCGTGGGCAGCGTGACGATCCTGACGTCGACGAGCAGCATCTGGACGCTCATCTTCTGCGCGCTCACGCGCGTCGAGGGGTTCACGGTGCGCAAGCTGGTCGGCGTGCTGGCGTCGCTGCTCGGGGTGGTGCTCATCTCGTCGGTGGACTTGTCGGGCGTGAATGATGAGAACAGGGGGAATTTCCCGCACAAGTCGACTGCGCAGATCGCGGTTGGGGATGCCATGGCGTTTTTTAGCGCTATTATTTATGGTGTTTATGTTACTGTCATGAAGCGGAAGGTTGGGAACGAGGAGAGGGTCAACATGCCGTTGTTCTTTGGCCTGGTTGGCTTGTTCAACGTGCTGCTGCTGTGGCCTGTGTTTTTTGTTCTGCACTACACCGGCATTGAACCGGTGGGTTTTCTCTCACCAAGTCTTACTTGGCTGCCTGCTGACTCTGAAATGTCCAGTTCGAACTACCCCCAACCAGCAGCGTATGGGCCATCATCGCAGTAAGTCCTTCCCCCAAACCACCCTCCCGGGCCACCCCCGCTGACCACCCCAGGTAAACTCGGCCGCCTCCTTCTTCAGCGACATCCTCTGGGCCTACGCGATGCTGCTCACGACACCCCTCGTCGTGACAGTCGGCCTGTCGTTGAACATCCCGCTGTCCCTGATCGGCGAGATGATCCAGTACGCGCAGTACTCCAGCTGGTTGTACTGGGCGGGCGCCGGGGTGGTGTTTATCTCGTTCTTGTTCATCAACCACGAGAGCCAGGAGGACGGCGGCGAGGACAAGGAGGAGGCGGGGCATGGCGTGGCGAGGTCCGCGGTATAGCCATTGGGTTTTTGTTAGGGGCATATAGACGGTAATATCGAGATACCCAGCGCAGGTTTCAACGCATCAAGGTCACCCTTCAATTTGTGAGGAAATATTGGTGTTGGGAATCTGTTGTGTGATACCCCGGAATCGCTGCCAACAAACCCTACTATTCTGTAGGCTAAGTCCTAACACAGAGCGACTAGGTACCTGAACACCATTCAATGCTCTCAACCCAACAAAAAACCGTATCAAAACTCCATATACGCCATAACCGCTGTCCCGCGGGGTATGCATGCAAGCCTGCCAAAAACCAAACCAAACCCAACCAAACCCAAACGCCGCCGAGTGAAAACAACCCATCACCAACCCACCAAGACCATCAGCAATCACCAATCCTCCCCATCCCCCCCCCACCCATCCCCAACATCAGCCCACCCACACCCCCACCTTCTCCC
>FTCG01000314.1_pt1 | contig 10957 bp, 5 predicted proteins | sample 1639641 | NCBI WGS metagenome assembly FTCG01 (sample SAMEA3914864, study PRJEB12502) | metagenome | biome: forest; material: soil | place: USA | collected 2012-03-12 | depth 0.3 m
CCCCAGCGCCTTCCGTCCAGCCGACCCCCCACCCGCAACAGCCAACCCCCTCAAATCGGGCACCGTCCGCTTCATAACAGCATCAGAAGACAAATCATCAATAGTCTCGGCATCCCCACCAACAAAAGTCCAGCTCTCCTCCTCGTCGTCATCATCCGGCGTGGCGCCGAGCCCGCCCGCACCCGCCGCCGAGCCGTCCGTGGCCGTGCCGACCTTGGCCGCCGCGCGCCGCGTCTGGTTCTTGCCGGCCTTGGCTTTGATCAGGTTGGTTGCGTACTCGAGGTCGCGGTAGATGCATTGCACGGCCGAGTCGACGCCATTTTCCTGATCGAGAGCGGGTCAGCCACACGCTTCAGAATATTACCAGTGGAAGGAGAGGAGAGTGGAAAACATACCTTGCGAATCTGCTCCCCCAACACCCTCGCCTTAACAATCATCCGCTCGCTATGCGTCGCCTCCCAAAGCGCGCGCGCAAACGACGTAGCCCCCCACTTCTTCAGACAAATCCCGACACCCAAGTCCTCCACCCGCGTGCCAAAGAAGAACTGGTCCCCAAAAAACGGCCGGATAATAGTCGGAATCCCCGCGCGCAGGCTTGCGCCCGTGGTGCCGCTGCCGCCGTGGTGCGCAGCGGCATCGACCTGCCGGAACAGCCAGTCGTGCGGCGCCGACTGGATCGGGAAGATCTCGTCCGGCAGGACAGGCTCGTCGGGTTTCTCGGCGACGCCGTCGGTCCCCGCGGCCGCGGCCGCTTCGAGGTTTTTCTTGCTCCGCGACCGGTCGCTCCACCCCTTGCTGAGGATGCACCGGACATCCGCCTTGAGCACGCCGTCAATGACATCCTGCGTGAGCTTGGCCGGGTCAGGCACGATGATGGACCCGAACCCGACGTAAACCACCTTCTTGCCGTCCCTGCGCGCGCGCTCGATGAACTCGGTCAGCTCCCGCGGCGGCTGCCACTGCTCGCCGCCCTCGTCGAGGAACCAGTACCCCGTGACGCGGATCCAATCCGAGTAGTCGAGCGGCGGGGGCACGACAAACGGCGAAAAGTTGTACAGGAACGGCACCTTGTTGGTCTGCAGCTTCTCGAGGCTGGTGTTGGGCAGCCCGAGCATGCCGTTGCGCCAGCGGTTGATCTGGTGCGCGGTGGTCTTCCAAAACACATTCTCGAACATGACGTACGTGACGTAGTTGTACGCGCCGCCCATCTTCTGCCCCGGCATGATGAAGGCGTGCGGGTAGGCGCGCGTGCGGGTCCACGGCATGGTGAAGGCGCGGAAGTAGGGGATGCCGAGCGCCTCGGCGATGTGGATGCCGGCCATGGCCGACGGCGACTCGATGAGCAGGTCGCTGCCCTGGCAGGCGGTCCAGGCCGTGGCGAGCAGGTCGTCGAGCCAGCCGCGCATGCGCGCGTTGGCTTCCTTGAGGAAGGCCCACGTGAAGGTGCCGTTCTGGATGCACAGCTCCATGAGCTCGGCTGGGTCCCCGCCCACGTGCGCGTACTCGATGCCGTGGGACTCGATCCAGGTCTGGAATTCCGAGTGCGTGGCGATGCGCGGACGGTGGCCCTCGGCGAGTAGCTTCTTGCAGAGCGCAATGTAGGGCTGCACGTCGCCGCGCGAGCCGATGGTGAGGCAGGTGATGGTGAGGGGCTGGGCGGGCTTGAAGTTGAGGAAGGAGGCCTTTGGGTCGTCGAAGAGGATGGTGGGCGCTTCCGAGTCGCACGAGGCCGACTGCGGGAGCTGGACGGCGTGGTCGGCGAACTCGTCGTGGCGCACCTGGGCCAGCGCGTCGTGCTCGGCCACGGCGGCCTGGGCGTCTTCGGCCTCGGCGTCGTCCAGGAGGCCCGAGTCGCCGAGGTAGCGCGTCGCCTCGAGGCCCTGCAGGATGGTGACGGTGCAGTCGTCGCGGACCTCAGCCTTGGCGAACTCGAAGAAGAGCTCCTCGTGGCCGCGGATGACGACGACGAGGCCGGCGTACCCGAAGCGGAAGCCCTTCTCCTTGTCGACGTTCTCAATGTCCCGCAGCGGGAGGATCAGCTTGGTGCGGGTGCCGGGCAGCAGGCTGCGGAAGCAGAAGTGGCGGTCGCCGATGTAGATCTTGCCGTACAGCGGCAGGACCCGCATCAGGTGTCCAAAGTAGGCCGCCTGGAGCTTCTCGCCCTCGGGAAGGGCAAAGTGGGCCCGGAAGCGGGCTTCCGAGTTGGCCCTGACCTCGGGGCCGTCCTCGTTGTCCTCGTCGTCGGTGCGCAGGCCGGCGGGGTCGTCATAGTGCTTCCCGCCGCCCTTCCACATGCCCGAAACCTTTTCGACGTAGCCCATGGACTCGGTAGCCAGGAGGGTGCTCATGCGCCGGGAGTGTTTGTCCAGGTATCCGAAGATCGCGTTCGCCTTGCGTAATGGGTAGCCACCCATGGCGGCGATGCTCTGCAGGGTCGGGGTGGTCGCGGCAGCATCGAGTTCTGCTTGTCTGCTGCGGGCGGGGGCAGTGGCGTGGCGAGCCGGGTGCTTCCCATGATGCCCTTTGGACAGAGGTATGGTGTTGTGGTGGTGGTGCTTATCATGCGGCCCGCTGTGTCGCTGGATCGTGGGGCTGTGGAAGACATCGCTGCCCCTCAGGATCTGACTCGCCGATGGTTCCTCGCTGCTCGCCGAGGCGAGCATCGCCGACAGGCTGGCCTGGCTCGGATCGCCCAGGCTCTGGACGTACGAGTCGCTGCTCTCTTGCCGCTCGTGGCCGTCGTGCCGCTTTCTGCTAAGAGACCGCCGGCTGCCGCTGAAGCTGCGGCGGGGCGACCCTCCGTGAGATATGCTCTCGTTGATATCCAGACTGCGTCGGGCGAACGGGCGGAAGGCATCGAAGCTGGTGCGTGGCCGGTCATCCGGAGTCTGGGGACCCGGCGACGGGGCGTGGAGGGGCGATAACGGGGAGAGGGTCGCCTTGACGCCCTCGCTGATTTTCCCTGTGCGAACCGAGAGATTCGGGGCCGACTTCCTGTCTCCGCTGGTGCTGGTCCTCTTTGACGACAGCGCCGAGCTCGGGTCTGCCTGGTCGCTGGCGCCTTGGGCCTGGGACGAGGAGTCCTCGATCACGATCTTGAGGACGCTGATGGCCTCCTTGCCAAAGGTGAAGAAGGAGAAGAAATACTCGTCGATGGCGTATGTCTCATCGTTGTCGATGACGCGGATCTTGCACGTCTCGGCAAAGTTGAGCATGAATGTCTCTTCAATGTCGATGATGTTCTCGATGGGCAGCGAGATCTTGACGCTGTCGCCGTCGTTGTGCGAGCGGAAGATGACCCTCTGCAGACTCTTGACCCACTCCTTGGCGCTCTGGCGGCTGTCGGCTCTCAGGTGGTAGGTCCGGTTGTCGGCCGTGACGGTGAAGTTGAGGCCCTCCTTGTCTTTTTCGTTGACGGACGCCGAGATGCCGTATCGCAGATCGATCTGGCCCTGGGGAAAGTAGAGATCCTGGGGATCGGTGTAGTAGGACAGGACGTCGCCCTTGAGGCGCCACCAGTAGCGGTTGTACTTGGGGTTCCGCTTGCCGCACTTGGCGAGATAGCCCGACCTGATGAGTTCGTTCTGCGGACGGTCAGTGCCATGCAACATGGGAGGCGCCGGAGACGAGGAGACCACGTACGGCTTTCTTGGGCAGGTAGGCGTAAAAGGCAAGGTGCCGGGACGTGATGTACAAGTACCCCTGCAGGAGGACGTGCTGGAGGAGCCAGCAGGGGTATTCCTCGATGACCTCCTCGGGCCTGTCGAACTCAAAAATGTCCTTGAGCCTCTTGGCAAGCTCGGTCGGGCCGGTCTCGCCAGCGTCGACGGCCTGCGAGGAAGGGGCGTCCATGATTTTATCGAGCTCAAAGCTGGGCCGGGCTTCCATTTTCGCGCGGGCTTCGAGCATCCGGCTCATGACGGGTGCGGTCCTGCTCTCGGTCCGGGTGATCTCGATGTTGGGGGCGAGGTCGGAAGAAGAAGGCAGTGTAGATGCGGCGTCGGCGGGAGCAGCAGCTTCCTGTATGTCGTGGTCGTGAGACTTGCCCTTGGAGGACTTGGACGATTTGATCTTGTCGGTAAGGCGGGTGAGTCCCGACATGGACCGGAGCAGGCGGCTGTCGGAAATCTTTCTTCGATGCCGGCTTTCAGACTTGGGATGGGCCAAGCCGTGCCTGGGGAGCACTGTCGTCCTGGCGAGAGCGTGGTCCGTGGACGACGCAGGTTCCAGGCCTTGAGGCCCGGCAACGGTTTTGGCCATTGGGTGTTCGGCATGGCCATCGTCATCCTCGTCCGAGCTGTGGGCCTCGAAGCGGTCTGTGAAGTCTGCATGGCTGCCTGCCGCGGCGATCAGACCGAATATGCTCTGGTTCATGTTCATAAACATGCCGCCGCCGTATCCGCGGGGCTGCAGCACCTCCTCTTCGGCATCGGCGTGACCCCGGAGGCGCTCGGGGAGCTCGAGGGTAGGCGTGTGCTCGCCATCGCGGCGCTTCTTTTGCAGTTTCCTTGAGACCCGGCGTGCGGTGCGCTCGTCATGGCTTGCGGATAATGGAGGCATCGAAGGCGGCAGTCTACTCGTATCCGTCGGCTCAGAGGCCGCTGCGGGGGCAGGCTGCGCGGCCGTGGGAGGCGGCGCCGGCGGTATTCCGTCCATGTCTGAGATGGACCCTCCGGCGGGGAGGCGGACGGCTGCCTAGCACGGCTGCGGGTGCGTGTAAGCTTACGAGGACGAGGAAGCGAGGAAAACGAGACAGGCTTCTTTTCTTCTTCTACAGGGCAGCGCGGAGGAACGGAGAGGATGGACCAACCGTCCTGGATTACTTGCAACAAGACGAGAGGGGGCGAGCTGAGGCGGTAGTCGCTGGGGCCGAGGGGAAGACTCCCGAGGGGCCGGAAGCGAGCTTGACGCTGTTTCTGGTGTTTCTGGTCGTCGTGCTGTTGGGAGGACGCCGGTGCAAGGCAGAGAGAATTACTGGAGGCAGCCAAGGACCAAGAAGGATAATTAGGAAGATAGCCTCGGGGAGGAAGAGGGCGGTCGCTCGGTAGAGTAATCCGGCGAGGGAATGCTATTGTTACTTGGGACAGGCGACGGCGGCAGGGTGGACGTTATCGTCGTCGACTTCTTCATGCTTGGTTGGCGCACCCGGGCTTGTTGCGCAAAAAAACCCATGAATCGAATGACGGTTCAGGTTCCTGTTCCCGCAGAGCGCCGGGAGAGTGCAGTGACCCGTGCTTGTGCTGCGTGCGCGCTGCGAGTTGGTCCGAGCCGCAGCACACACCTCACTGCGGCAAGGTTGTGACAGGCCCGTTGCCAAGTGTTGCCTTCCGGGGCAGGGGGCCCCAGCCAGGCGGCAGACCAGGACCCACTGCCGCCTGAGTGGTCCAGGCCGCCCAGTGGCCCGTGGGACCCCAGCTGCCAGCAATTGTCCAGCAAGGTTCCGCGGCGTGACACCCAGCTGCGGGTCGGGATTCTGCCAGCGCCGTCCTCCGCTGCGCAATCAGATGACAGCAGAAGCCGCTGGCAGGCGTTCCGAGATGTTGCATTGCATGCTGTTTTGTAGGTGTGCTTTACATATTTTGTATTTGTTTTCATTCTGGGTTGTTTCCATTTTGTTTCCCTTTTTTCAGTCATGTTTGCAGGACACAGCAAGGCTCGGTGCTCGGGTCAGCAGAGTGCCTCGAGTGCCTTGCGGGAGGCCCTAACGTTATCTCGCTCTCTGCCCGCCGATACGCTAGTCGGTCCCATGACGCAACGAGCGGCAGTTCTGCTGTCCGCCGTCACATGCAAGCGGGCAATCCCGTGAAAGAACCTGGCAGATTTGCGGCTCTCCTCAACAACACGCCTGATATTTCCGGGTATTGATGATCCGCGGCTCCCGCTCGCCTTTGGTTGAGGTATTTCTTTCGAATGTCGCCAAAAAGGAAAGAAAAAAAGAGGTTCGCCACCGATAATACCGGCATGGCCAACGCAAAGAGACCGAGCGGCCCGTTTCGGCCCCGACATGATCCTTCGGCGACACCGCCCGACATTTCCAACCCCATGACAGCCATGACAGCCATGACTCCATGACAACCCGCAACGCCGTGCGTGTTCCAACATGACGTCGCTCACACAACCAAACAAACAAACCTCCAACCCCAACTCCAAACACACCACGCACTCCACACATCACATCCACAAACACAGCTTCCCACTCGCGTTCCCCCCCGCCACCCAATCCAAAGTAGGATGAAAGTGCGCGACAGCCGGCACCGCCGTGATGCCCTCCCCCTCCAGCTGCGCAAGCTGCTCCCCATCCGCCCCAAAAACATCCACAAAGCGGTTCATATTCCCAATCACAAACTTGGCCAGCCCGTCCCGCGGACTGCGCTGCCACTGCGGCTTGAGGATCGTCACCCACCGCCCGGTCTGGTTATTATGCGGCACCTGCCGCGCGGGCTTCATCTGCGCCTCGGAGAGCGCCGCGCCGGGCGCCCACGCGCCCGCGTCGGGGAACGCGTAGATCTTGATGCGGTCGTCGTAGGACGACGTCGCGATGTGCCCCGCGGAGCTCCAGCTCGCGTGCGAGACGGAGAGGCGCGACTCGTGCGCGCCCAGGAGCGCCGGGGCGCGCGCGTCGCCCTTGCCGGTGAGCTTGCGCAGGTCCCAGATCTTGAGGGTGCGGTCGAGCGAGGCGGTCGCGACCAGGTGCGGCTGGAGGGGGTGCAGGCAGAAGCCGCCTATTTTTTGGTCCGTCAGGCCCCAGATCTCGGCTGCGGCGGGCTTGGTGCGCACGTCGTGCCGTCCGAGGGAGCCATGGAGCGTCGAGAAGATGATTGTGTTGGGGTCGGTGGCTGGCATGTCGATTGCGCTGATGGGGAGGTCCTCGTCTGCGTCGGCCGGCGCGAAGACTTGGGTCGAGATGCCCTTGTCGAGGTCGAGCTTGCGGATGGACGAGTCGTATGAGGCTGAGTAAACGGCGTTTTCGTCGGCTGGGGAGAAGTGGAACGACGTGATGGTGCGCGAGTGTGTCTTGAAGGCCGAGATTACCGGGGCAGAGTACTCTGGCTCTGCGTCTTCGTCGTCGTCGTCGTTCTCGATCTTGACAGGTTCCTGCGAGGCGTCGAACACGCCCATGGCGCCCTCCTTGTCGCCGGCAAAGATGATGGGCTTGGACTCCGTCGGGTGGAAGCCCATCGAGTAGATGCGTTGCGGCACGATCTTGATGTCTGTCAAGCGTCAGCAGTTGCTCCTGAAACCTTGGCTATAGTGGTGACGACGACGTACCTTGGACGGGCCACTTTTCGTAGAGCTTCAAAGCTCCCATGCGTAGCCTGACGTCCTTGAGCCCCTTGTCTGCTGTTCCCTTTACATCCTCGTCGGTAAATGTCCTCACGCCTGGCTGTGGCTTGCCGAGCCCCTTCAGGCTGACGAGCCCGTCCAACCCAGCCTCCCACTTGCGCCCGTCCACCTGGATATCTCCCAAGTTGAGGTCCCCGCTGACGCGCATCTTCTTTGCCTTTGCCTTTTCCGCCTCGACCTCGGCCTCGACCTCGAACTTGCGCTTGAGCACGCTGGAGTCGGCACCGAGGCCCGCCAGCCGGCTGCTCTGGCGCGTCGCGCGGAGGGGTTCGCGCTTGACAGGCTCGCGCTTGGCGCGTGGGGCACTTGGACGTTTCGGCTTCGGCAGCGCGGGCTTCGGAATGATCTTGTCGGCAGTGGTGGTGATCTCGCTCAGGATGGCGTTGTTGTTCGCGATGTTCTCGAGGCGCTTGCGCTCGAACGCGCTGATGGCGGGTTCTTTTTTGGGGGGTGCCATTGTGTGGAGAGTTTGATGTATAAAATTGAGAAAAAAGGGGGTCGCAATGGAGAGAGGTGTGACAATAGGGGTACAAGGAGACAAGAATGCCTGGAGTTTTGGAGGGGAAAGGGAGCAGAGGAACGCGAGAGGCGCGAGAACCCGAAAATCAATTAACAAGGGCGCGACGGGCTGAATCGCGAGATCACGCGGAAACGGGCCCTTCAAGTGCCCAGACAGAGGCTGATTGGCAAATCCACAGGCGGTGGGGACGCTAGCGACGACGCTAAACTGGGATCCGGCAGGCAGCGACGGACCCTGCCGGGAAATTTTCAGAGGCATTCTGCAAGGCAATGATTTTGCTGGGCAGTGAAGCTGGAAAGCCAGAAACTGCAACACCAAAACACGATCTGGTCAAGGTCCCAAGACACCCAACATGTCGACCCTCTTGCCGTTTCTCTACCAGACCCGGACGCTGCAACGGCTGTCCCGGACCGGCATCTCGCCACGCACCTTCCGGGCCCTCCTGCACTCGTCGTCCCGCACCAACACCCCCCGGGACCGGGCACGACCACCCAGGTCCAGAGACGAGGACATCCCGTTCGAGCTCCCAGAGGGCTACGAGAATCCCGATGACAAGTTCAGACCCCACGAGAACGCCGAGCCCGGCGCCGCGCGGTCGACCATCACCACCTCGGAGCAGGAGGTCTTCAGCCGGATCTTCGCAGAGATTGCCACTCGCACCAAGACGAGCCCTCCCTCGGAGCAACCCGCACGACCGTCGCCCGAAGACCTCCTAGAAGCGACTCCCGCCGAGCCGGTATCTGCTCCGCCCCCTCCTCCGCCTCCCAGCTTCGACGCGGCCGACGATTTCGGCGTCAGGACGATCCAGCCGAACCCCGATTCGATCCGCAACACCATCAACATTATCGTGCAGGATGCCTCCGAGGTGCAGACCAACTCCCGCCGCCGGGTGCAAAAACCCTTCGACCCCCTCCACCCGCTCGAACAAACGTCTGCCTCCACCGACTGGGAACGCGCGCTCCTCCGCTTCCCGCCCCGGCTGCGCGAGGCAGCCCAAATGGCCCTGGGCGTCATGCAGGAGGACGAGGCCGCGCAAAAGTTCGGCACCACATCAGCCTCCCCCGAAGAAATCATGAACCCCCAAACCAGCCCAGCCACCCAAATCGACCTAATCCTCGACCCGCTCTCCAAAACCGTCCAGAACGAAGCCCTCCGCCGCGAAGAACGCAACCGCGTCGAGGCCAAAATGCGCGCCGCCCAAACCGACTTCGAGCTCTGGGACGTGCTCGAAGCAGAGGTCTTCCCCATGGTCCACAAGCTCGGCATCGACGAGGACCCCTCCCCCCAGGGGGGCCGCCGCGCCGCGAAGCGCGACCGCAGGAACAAGCTCCCCCTGCACATCTACGGCCCGCTCTACCCGACCTACCTCCTCAGCGCGCTGCGCCTGCTCGACACGCACTTTGCCCGCTCCTCGCCGCTCGCGCTGCACCTCCTCCCGCGGGTGCGCGAGCTCGGGCCCGCGAGCTACGTCCTGGGCGTCAGCACGCCGTTCTACAACGAGATGGCGCGGCTGCTGTGGAACCGGTATGGGGACCCGGCCGCGGTGTTTAACCTGCTCGAGGAGATGCGGGTGGCCGGGCTGTACTGTGACGAGGGCACGCGGGCGGTGGTGCATCGCATTGAGCAGTTCTTTGCGAGTGTTGCGCAGGGGAGGTGGGGGCCTTTTTTGCGGGAGCTGGCGAGCTTGCCGGAGTATAAGTTTGCGCTGCTGCCGCGGATGGGGTATTGGTTGGGGACTATTCATAGGCATATTGTGGAGCGGAGTGGGGAGTTGCAGGAGTAGCGGGGGTTGTGTATGATCAGGTACGATATGGCGGTGTTGCGTTGGATTTGGAGTGTACAATATTGGGTGGTGGGTGTACAAACGGTGTCATGATATCGCATCTCTTGGATAATCCACCGGGGACGACCGGATGCCCTCCTCGGCTGCCGTTCACCTCTCGACAATCTGTCTTAGTGGTGGTGGGTGTCTACTGCCTATCACAACGGCATCTGACAGTCCATCGTATCGTGCCACTACAGAACCCCCACGATGGGACTCGGCACGCTGTCTCTGGTGAGAGCCGATCCGGTATCTCTGGGGGGGTGATCCCGGGGCCCCGAACCCACCGGCCCGCACCCCTGGGTCGGGGAGCGCGGGATATTGCAGGGTCGGATGTCGGGCCGAGTCTTGTTTTGGTTTTGGGCTGGGCTTGCAGGGTTGTGGGGTTGGGTGAATGTCGTCGGCAGTTTGTCTTTGTTCTCTTTGTTGTGTACGATGGATTGGTGGTGCCCGGTGGGTTCGCTGATTCAGGGGTAATTGGCTCCAGCGCTAACAGTCCAGACTCACCCAAGACGGCTTGTTATTGCGTTTCTCGGGACGTGGATATGATGTTTTTGAGGGCTTGATTCCCCTTCAAAAATCGGATCAGGCGTTTGAGGTCTGGCCATGGTGGTGGTCGCGGTCATCTTTGGGGCGGCCACCCCTAGAATAAGATCCATTTTGGGAAGAACTTTGGGTAGCCGTGCCGTTGAAGGGAGCATGTGCCAGTCATCTCATGGGCTTCCCACAATACAGATATGCACAAACAACAACTGCCGGCTACATGTACCGCTCTCTATTCCTTATTGCTGGCAAGACCACTTCCACATACCCAGAATGCTCAGCCCCTTTATGACGCTGCCCCTTTACGAAGTCAGCCGTTCGGTGGAGCTGACTGCATGACTCGGGGCCGTCTCATGTCTGGCCGGTTCCACCAACACGGCCGGGCCACCCATGGACCCGGCGGTGGAAGGGCACCGAACACTGCCGTCCACCGACGCGGCTGTGCGGCTGCCCCTATTCGGTGTTTGTCCAGCCGAGGCCGCAAGGCCGCAGGAGATCAAACTGTATTTCTGGCAGGCAGCCCACCCTCGAGGCCCGACGATCTCAACCACCCACCATCAAAACTCTGGGGAACGCCACCACACGGGCTAAAAGATCGTGAACTCCCGCTGGCAGGAGTCTTTTACTTCTACTCTTGAACGGCGCAGCACCTCGATGCCTGGGAACACAGACCCGTCACGCTCCTTTGTCTACCAGCTCGACTGGGCAGCAACCGCTCCTTAACCCAA
>FTCG01000413.1_pt1 | contig 10901 bp, 22 predicted proteins | sample 1639641 | NCBI WGS metagenome assembly FTCG01 (sample SAMEA3914864, study PRJEB12502) | metagenome | biome: forest; material: soil | place: USA | collected 2012-03-12 | depth 0.3 m
CCCATGCCCCCCCTCCCCCACCAACCCCATCCTCACCAACCCATCATGCCGATGCCGCGCCAGCACCCGCTCCGCATAGCGATACGTGTCCCCAAACGGCTTGCCGATGCACCCACGCTCCAACTCATGCCCGCCCGCGATGCGCCGCCACAGCCCCGCCAGCGCGGCCTGGAACGCGCCCTGCCCGAGACGCGGCAACGGGTACGTCGCGCTCCAGAAGAGGTCCGCGTTGGAGAAGTAGAGCGGGGGTTGGCCGTCGCGCTGCCAGCCGCAGTTGGGGTGGGAGGGGTGGTTGTTTAGTGGGGAGTAGGTGCCGAGGAAGCCGGCGTGGGAGAGGAGGAGGTCGGTTATGATTTGTGTGTCGAGGGCCCAGTCGCGGGGGTCGTTGAGGGTGAAGATTGCGTCGATTTTGAGGTGGGTTCCGGGGATTGGGGGGGACGAGGTGGTGAGGGGGTTGTAGAGGGGCAGGGGGAGGGGTTGCGAGGGGAGGGGGGGTGCGGAGGCGGGCTGGAAGGGGAAGATTGTTGGGGAGGCGGTGTAGATGTCGGCGGGGGTGATGACTGTTTGGAAGCCGTAGCTGGGAGGGGGTTAGTAAAGACTGAGAGGAGATGATACAGAGGCAAGGAGGGAGCTTACGCTTTGAAGATGGCGCGGCATTTCTCGTAGTCGGATCCGGTTACTAAGACGGTCTTGTCGCGCAGGCTGCCGGGGCCCTCGAGGAGCTCCTGGAAGGGCGTGTGGGACTGGATGAAGTTGTCTGTCGACAGCGGCACGCCCAGCTTCTCGGATAGGTCCTGGACGCGTTCCGTCTCGTGCTTGCCGCCGCCGTTGGTGAGGAGGATGAAGGGGATGTTGTACTCGTTTAGGAATCTCAGGACCTCGGGCGCGCCGGGAATCGGCCTGGCGACGTGCAGCAGGACGCCGTCGATGCTGGCTGTGTCAGTAGCTGCTCGGCCGTGGAATGGAAGGAAAATGCAAACGAGAAAAGGAAGAGACTAACTCAAATGCAAACGCGAACGAAGGCGGCTCCCGGACCTCGCCTCGCGCGCGGACATCACTCTTGAAGCCCCTCGCCCAGCCAACCTGGTGCTCTCCTCTCCTCAGAAATCCATCACCACCAGCCCGAGGGCGTCCGGCAGCAGCAGACGAGAAGCTCAGACGGCCCGTCGCTCGGGACGACGAGAGGGCGGCCTTTGCCACAGCCCGCGACGGCAGCGAGGCAGTGGCCGCCACACACCTGCAGATAACGCTGGGTGAGACAAGGCCTGGCATCTTAGTATCTCTACTCCCCTTCCCAACAACCCCTCAAAATCCAGAGTCGCGTCAAAAAGCAAATGAGTCGAGACGATATTCCGGCTTTACGTTGGTTATCCGGTACCAGAGCGGTATTTAAAATAAGGTAAAACACATGATGTACTGGGCGGTGTTAAAAACAAAGTAAGTGGCAGGACTGTTTCGGTTGATGGATTGGTTGAGTTGATGAGATGGCTCAGATGGCTCGCGCGGTGGAGTCAACAAGTTGGTGGTTGTTCTGCAGGGGCTCGGCAGCCCCGCTCGGTTTCAGTCGTCACCGGATGAACAGGGGAACCAAGACACCGTATTCTGTAAATATTGACAAAACACTGCCTTCAGGGGGTATTTTCGCATTCGAACTTCTTCGTATCCAAGATATCCAGGCAGGTAGACAGCCAGTGAAACGGAACTCCGATACTCTGTAAGACAAAATTGAATGCGATATCTACCTCCCAGCTGTCCAACCCCCGAATATCAAAATGACGCCCTCAACTCTCACAACACCCATCAACATTCCAACCCCAAACTCCACATGGCATGGCACAAATCATTCCATTCATTCCATCAAGTTTCCTACAAGTACAAACAGGCCACCCCCGAACCCCCTCAAACACTCCAGTTCCTGGCATGAACACTCCCGCCCAAGCAAGCCGGCCGGCTCCCATCTCAGTCCCACAACCCAGCGTTGCACCACCCACACACCAACCCGCCACATTACGATTACTCCCACCCTCGCAACGCCTCGTCACAGAACCCAAAACAGAATCCAACCCCACCGATCCATCCATCCAGCCAGAAAACCAAAGTGTCCAGTGTCCAACGAAACACAGAGAGAAAATCGAGGGTCTGCCTGATCGCGGTGTTGGTGTTGCTGTTGCTGTTGGTGTCGGTGTTGTCGTTATCCCAAACAATGCAAGGGGGAACAAGCCATGCCATGCCATGCCAATGCCATGCCGTGCCGATGTCGTCTATCCGTCCCGATTCATTCATGAAAAAAACAAAAACAGCTTCTTCTTTCCATCACTTCCCCGCCACCAAACGTTCGAATGCCTCCCAACACCGCCACCTCCTCCCTCGGTTGCTGACTCTGACAGGGTCTCGTCCATGAAGGCTTCCTGACCTCGAGGAGGACAGGAGCTTGATGCCAGCGACAGACCACAGAATGCAGAGAGAGCATCGGAACGGGGAGGAGGGGGGTGCGGAGGAGAGAAACGACCACAACAAATACACCCTCTCACTCTGAAACCCAACAACCCTTTTCCTCTTCTTCTTCTTCAAAAAAAAAACGCCACGCCAAAACCACAACAGCAACAACAAACTCTCGACAGCCAAAAACAAGATCGAATCTCAGAAAACAGAAGATGCAGTGAACAAGAAGAAAGAAGAAGAAAAGCCGAAACCATATCCACAGCCCCCTCCGCCCGTCATCTGCTGCAGCCCGATGCGACGCTATGCAATCAATCTGAATACGATAAAAAAGCATTTGCCAGACCCCCCCCCCGCCAATCCGTTGATTGAAAAAGTCTAAGCCGAAGCCGATGGGACGTACGTAAGTCGTGATTTACTGTTGTTGTTGCTGCTGTGTGTTGCTGCTGCCTTATTATTTCGTTCATGGCGTTGCTGGAACTGCCCGGCTGGTTGTTTGTTTGGTGTTGTTGTTGTTGTTGAGCCGGTCCATCATGTTGCTGTAACCCCGTCCCGTTGTCCATACTCGCGGCGGTAACCCGCCAGAGCAGTCAAGCGACACCTCAGGCACGACTAACCTGACTAACCGAAGTCCGACTGCGCTCATCCTCCTCCATGACATCACTCAGCCTCGTAGGATGGTGATGCGTCTCCCACCCGGGCGCGGCATACCCCTGCCCAGCATACTGCGGCTGCTGTTGCTGCTGCTGGGGCGGCGCGCCAGAGTAGTTGCCGGCGGCCCAGTGGGAGCTGGACGGGGGGTAGCTGGTGGGCGCTGCCGGGGCCGCCGGCGGCGGGGCCTGGGCGTCGTACCCGTCTGCGCCCGTGCCCGCGGCGGCGTCGGACCGCCGCGCTCGGCTGGGTGACGCCGAGGGGCTGTGGAAGGGGATTTTGTTGCCGTGTTCGTCTGTGAGGTAGTTGCCTCGCGCGTCGATCATGTACTCGGGTTCGCTGTAGCCTGTTTCGGAGCCTGCGCCGTACTCGCCGGCGTCGGCGCCCGTGGGGTCGGGGTGCTGGTAGTACCCGGCGTTGGGGTCGTTTACGGAGCTGGCTGAGGTTGACGGGGGGCCGGGGGCGGACGCGGGTGCTGTCGCGTACGCGGGGTATTGGGCGCCTTGGGCGGCCACGTACTCGGAGGTGTCCGCGGCGTGGCTCTGGGAGCGGTTGTGCCGGCTCGCCGCGCCGCGGCTCGACATGTCCCGGGTCATCGGCACGACTTGCACCCCGCCAACGATGGTCGGATGACCTTGCTGGAGTGCAGCAATGCGCTCACGCTCCTCTTGCTCGCGACGGCCGAGCTCCTCCCACGCGCGGCGCGCTTCCTCCCTGGAGATGAGCTGTTCCCGTCTTAGCTCGGCCACGAGCTGCTGGAGCCGGTTCTTCTCGGTCTCGTTCTGCGCGGCAGCGCGGACAGCCTCGGCTCGTGCTTGGCGCTCCTGCTCCATCTGGGCTTCCAGCATGGCGTTGACCTCCTGGTGGCGCTCCATCTCGGCGCGGGTCTCGAAAAACCAGCGCTGGAATTTGCGCTCGGAGCTGGCGCGGAGCCGCTGCAGCTCGACAACGGCATGGAAGAGATTGGCGCCGGCGGCCGAGAGATCGGCGACCTGCCGGGAGAGCTGCGTGCTGATCGGGTTGCGGTCGGCCTCGTCCGTGTTCTCCTGGAGCCGCCGCAGCCAGAAGCTCGTCATGCCCTCCCAGTGGGCCGAGAGGGCCTCCCACCGCTCAAAGGCATGAGGGAACGAATTCTTGATGCGGGCAGCGGCGCTCAGGCCTTGCGTGGAGGGCTCACCCGGTGGCGCGGGCGCGGGATTGTTGACGGCGGCTGGTGGTCCCGAGGTAAACTGCTGCGGTGGCGCCTGAGCCGAGGCTGGGACTCGGGTTGGCCGCAGAGGTTGTACGGTCGCCGAAGGCACGCCGACTGGAACTCGTGAGGACGACTGTGTGGCCTCTTGCGCCCGTTGTTGCCGGCGCTGGGTTGCCGGGTCTGTGGGAATATCACCCGACACCGCGGCGGAGGCCATCCTCTGCTCCGCGGCGGAGGCCATCCTCTGCTCCGCGGCGCGGCGTTGTGTCTCTTCGAGCAAGCGGGCCTCTTCCTCGGCCCGCGCGGTCTCCAACTTCTCCCGCTCCGCTCGCCGGGCCTCGCGCTCGGCCCGCTCACGCATGATCATGCGGGGGCCGCGAATCACCTGCGAGGGCGAGCCGGTCTGGGCCGGGGGTGCAGTTCGCTGGGAGGACGCCGCAACATGGCCGTTGGTGGTGGCAGGGCCGACGCCGCCGCCAAGAAGGTCCGCCATGGAAGCGTTCTCCTCGACGAGGTCCGGAGAGAAAGGATTGGGCTGGCGGAGTGCTTCCTCGAGGGCCCAGAGGATAGCACTCTTGGTACGGTTGGAGAGCTTGAGGGCTGTCGAGAAGGGGTACCGGGGCGAGGGGACAACAGCCAAGGGCTCGTCCGGGTCGTCACTGAGCTCCTGGGAGAGCTGGCGGCGGAACGAGTGGAAGACGGGCTCGGCCGGTGCACGTCGTTCTTGTGCAGGTTCGCCGGCGGTGGAGAAAAGGGGCCGCGGACCGATGCCAAGGGTGGCCGCTTCGAGGTGGATCCGGCGTGGTGTCTCGGACGGACGGGGACTGGGACTCGGACTGGCTGAGAGGCGAGGGGTGCGACGGAGGGTCCGGTGGGAGGAGGTGGTGGGCGGCCTGTCGTCTTGTCGGGGTGTGACGGTGTCGCGTCGGGGGGGAAGCGCCCGTTGCTGGCGCTGTTGGAGGGGGGTGATCGGGCCGTCGTGGAACTCGCTGGGGAGACGAGGAGACGACGCTTCTTGACTGCCAGCAGCAAGGTCTCCCAGAGCACCAGCGGACGCTGGTGTGGTCGACAAGGCGAACAGTCACCACGCGCAAGTGGTGACGTGGGCCTGCTGCTACAGCGAGTGGTGCTGTAGACGTCGGCAGGAAGGGTCAGAGCTGGTGTGCAAACGGCGAGGGCGAGGACGAGGGTGAGGGTGAGGGCGGAACAGGGTGGGATGGAGCTTGGTGGTTGCGGAGCAGGCGAGGAGGGCAGACAAACAAAGACTCACCCTGGGGCCTGGGAAAGGAGGGGAGCTCTGTTTGGAATCCTCAGAGCAAGGAGAGAAAGAGGGTCGGAGAGAATGGAAGAATGGAGGAGGGAGCCTGCTCTCTGGCGCTGCGCATGGGCATCCGACAGCTGGCCTGGGAGGCGGGCGGGCTGGTGGTGGGCGGCGAGCCGGGTTGGGTGGTGTGCGGAAATGCGGGAGGCGGGACTCAAAAAGTGCGTGGCTGGCAGAGCCCAAAAATCGCTTGGTCGGAGACGTGGTCGGTCGGTTGGCCGGCTTGTTTTTTGCTGCGAGCACCGCCCGGAAAAATCGAAAAAAAGAAGAAAAGGAGTGTCTGGCACCGGGCCTTGCCTTTTTGTTGTCGGGACCTGCGACAAAGAGAGTGAAGCTGTCTGGCGGCTGTCTTGTCAGCGCGTGTCTCGAAGGGCCGCAGCACAGGTGCCGTCGCGACGGCTGCCCGACCAAGTTTCGCGACCAAGTCCCAAAACTGGCTGCACACTCACTTCACCGCCACCTCAGCACCGCGACGCGCCCGGTGGTGCTGCGCAAAATGAGAGAATGTGGGAGCTGGGTGCCTGGCTGCGTGCGCAGGACATGCTCGGGTTCCAATGGCTCGAAACGAGGGGTCAATCCACCGAAAGCTCAACAGGTGCTGGAGCTGTTGATTTCTGGCGACAGCGAGTCTGGAGAGGACCTGGGACCGGTCAAGAGCCCACGGCAGCGCGAATCTGCAGCCGGTCAGGGGATGGCGCTAATGAGCTAGCGGGTGCACGGGCCTGGACAGCCTGGGCTGGGAGCTAACTTCCAGGTTGGGTTGCCTGGGCTGTTGCCAAACTCAAGACTGCTCAAACTTCAGAGGTTGTGGATGCAAACGGGGTCAACGAGGCTGCTAAATTGGACTTGATATGTCTGGGTGACTGCCGCGTGTGTACACAAACCCCGTGTGTCACCCGGAGGCGCGAGGGCGTGCCGGGCTCAATATGCACGTCAGGGCCTCACCGATCCTGCAGCTGCTGACTTTGCTGTTAGCCGCGGCAAGAAATGCAAGAAATGCAGGTTGGTGCTAAGATCCGGATCAGCCTGATCAGGTTTGTGGCTAGTCTCTCATAACATCGGCGTTATTGCTGTCGACGTTATCTCGGTCTCGGTCGTGGACGGACACTCGGATCGCAGCGTGGACCCTCGCCCGGCCTGAGCTCTGCAGACCCTGGCACTGCAGCTCGTTCTCCCAACTCTCGTCTCCCATCTTTCCTCTTGTCTGTCTCGCAGTCAAGCTCAGCCAATGTCAAATTCCCAGAAAGTCCACCGGTCCACCACCGTCGTCATCGAGGCCGATGGGGCAAAACGACGAGGTTGGGCCCTGGACGAGGTCAGCTCTGATGGATCATGGATCATGGAGGGGAAGCTCTGATGAGTTGGCAGTACATAAAGTGACGAAAACAACGGGTCCCCTGGCTGCGCGTCCGCCAATCGCACGCCCGCCCCAGGGACCCAGCGATCCCGATAGGGCGGTTCCGACAGGGGGTGCACACCCTCTTCGCCGCTGCCCTGGTCGGCTGTGGTGTTTCCCATCTTCAATGTGCCAGGCGGGGCGGCAGACTGGAGACCTTCCTCATGGGATCGGGTCCCTTTGGGCGCGCAGGGCTTCGGGCTTTCAGCTCTCCCAATGGCCCAACTGCTGCACGACGACGCTTGGGCGCAGGAGAGGGACAGCCCAGCAAATGGCGTCGGGCTCATAGGCTGGCGAGAAAACCCCGTGATGGAGACGGGATGCGCAGAATGGTGTCTTGCGTTGGAGCTAATGTTGACGACAGCAACAATCCGATTTGCGGCCGTGCAAACATTCTCCGCCCACAATTCGGATTTCGGGAGCACGGAAGCGGGCTCGGAAGGGCGGGTCGGCCCCGATCGGCGGAGGGGCCTGGCTTGTGGAACCGGGCCAATCACCGGCTCCATCGCGACGTCGCTAGAAATAAACTTCAGATAAACTCGCCTCCAAAAACAAACACATCAACAGTGGCGTCATCCAAAAACCCAAATTCAACTTTCATCTCTTATTGCATGGGAACAAGATTGTCTAGTCGAAGAAAATAAGATGAAGATAAAAATGCAAAAGCTCACCAGCCAGCCCCGTCGCGTGACAAGGGTGTGGCCGGCTACGAAAACCCCCAGGATTCCGAGTCTCCTCCTAAGGGTTTTGCACTGGGAGTCGAACTGGCGACCTCTTGGTTAGAGAGGCACCGGCCGACAGGGAGGGCAGTTGCGTTTTCCCACAACCCCCCCGCTCGGCCACTCGGCTTCGCGGGGGGTTGACAATGGGAGGCAAGACCCAATACTTATACCGCCGCGAGATCGATGCCCGTTTCTGGCCAACCCCGGTCCGGGAAAATAACAATGGAAGCCACCACAGTTATCTCTCTGATTCTCCGCACACATCATTCCTGCGATTACTGCGATTCGACTTGGCATGCTGCGCCGCACTCCCGACAGCTGACCAGACCACGACCCAAAGGGCCGCGTCAGGTGAAACGAAAGGGGTCAAAAGAAGCGATGCGAGCCCGGGGCAAAGCAACGCAGGACCCAGCCAAGACTCACCTCGTGGCAACCGCGCCGCTCGACCGTCAGCGGAGCGGGCCTTGAGGACCCATCGTCGGCGTCCTGATTTCAGCCGCTTTCTTCAAGCTGGATTCCTCGAAACCAAAACAATCCCTGCTCACACTCTCTTCAACCTCAAATCGAAGCCACTCTCCACCCGCCTCCAGGACCCCAAAACAGCAATTATCCCCTGTGATTATCTTCTGCCCGTAGATGTGTGCTCAACGACGAGACGCCGCCCCAACGGCCCTTTCCGTCTTCTCGCGCCAGCGTCCTCAAGCAAGGTTGCGGCGCGGCTCCCAGTTCCCATGACAGACTCGGCTTGGTAGCGGCTCCTCCGATTATGCTTAATGCGTAGTGCCTGTCAGACAGAGAAGAAGCTTCTGTCCCTGGTGGACCTGTCTTTACTCCCCGTGTCCTACAAGACCGGAGAACACCATGACTGTTTGACAACTCTCGGGTAGTCGACTGGCCTCGCAACCTCCAAATCCCCGAGCAGTGACACCCACCTCAACACCAACACCGTACGCCCGATCACCGCCATCTGTCTCTCCCACCCACGAACCCCAAAAAACCTCCCGGCAGATCCCCCTACCCAGAAACACACACAGAAACACAGAAACACACACAGATCCCCCACCCAAAAACACAGAAACCGTCATGTCTGACCCCCCCGACCCAAACCCCGCCTACTCCATCACCCCCACCGAACCCCTCCCCTATAGCAGCTATCAAGCCTTCGGCATCTTCCTCGTCACATTCTCCCCTGTCCCCGCGCTGGCTGTCTGCATACTTAGGGTGTACAGCCGACGGCTGGCACAGGGGCTTGGGTTAGGTGAGCCAATCCAAAAAAGACTGCTTAGGGGAGGGGTTACGCTGATCTGGTTGGGTGTGTAGATGACTGGTTGATTTTTTTGGCTACGGTGTGTTTTCATGTTCTTGGATGCCCGGGATGGGGTGGTGGGATGGGAATCATGGGATTGCTGATGTTGGGTACCTACCTACCTTACCAGGCGCTCGGGATACCACAGGCTGTTTTTGCGACGCTTTGTACGACCACTACCACTCTCGGGTTTTTCCTTGTCCAAGAAGCAGCCTACGCGGGATCATGCTAACGTGGCTCTGCCGCCAGTCATACGCGCCGGCTACTGGGGAATCCACGACGCAGACATCCCGCCGCACCCGTGGAACCAGGGCCTCTTCTGGAGTTACCTGAACCGTGTCTTCTACGCGCCGCTGCTCATCCTGGTCAAGATCTCGGCGCTGCTCTATCTGCTCCGGCTCGGCGGCACCAAGCAGTCGGTTCGTCTGGCCTGTCGGGCGCTCATTGGTTTCTGCGTGTTGCAGCTGCTCGCCTTCTTTCCCGCGACTGTCTTCATGTGCCAGCCGATTGGGTATGCGTGGTTGGGTGTGCCGGCGGGACGCTGTCTCCGGGCGGATCTTTTTGCGGTGGCGTTGGGGTCTACAAATGTTTTCACCGATGTTGTGACGCTGCTGATCCCGTTGGTGGCCTTTCTTGGCCTTAGGCTGTCTGGTAGGATTCGGTTTACCTTGTTGGGGGTTTTCACTCTGGTCGGCCTGTGAGTGACTTGAGGGTACCCCAAATCGGCTTGAGTCCCGCTAACAACAGCACCTCGGCAGGGTGACGTTGGCTAGCGTGCTCCGCCTGTTCTTCATCGTCCGGCTGTGGTATTTCAAGACCGACGACGCGCATTACTCACTCGGCTACACGCTCAACACGGTCGAGGTGAACCTCGCCATCGTCACCGCCACGATCCCGGCGCTCTGGCCGCTGGCCCGCCTCTGGTTCCCCGGCGTGTTCGAGTCCATGGGCATCAATCGGCCCTACCTGTATCCGGACATTGAGGTGGGGTACGCAGAGCACGCAAGCCCCGCGTTCCGGGGAAAGATCCTGTGGCTGAAGCGGCCGCGCCCGCCCAGCTGTGTCCGCCCAGTCGCCGAGGATGGGATGCCAGCCGGCGGCGGCGGTTTAGGTCTGGGGCCCACGGACATCCGCGGGCAGAGGGTGGCGGTGGCTGGTGCGACGGCGGGAGGGAGGAGCCGCTCCGCCCTCCAGGAAGACGGCCTGCCGGACGATTACCACGAGATGATCAGGCGGGCGGAGATTGAGCTCGAACGGCGCGTGCGTGACTCGCTGGAGGGCCACAAACAGCAGGCGAGCGAGGCGGCGACGTCGTCGAGCTCCGATGTCAGACGGTGACGGGGCGGTTTCGCTCACCCACCACAAGCCCAACGTCGGAACACGGCTTGCCGAGATGGCGGTGCTGCCGTGTCGCACTGCCGCGCCGTCGGTGACACGTTCCCAGAACGGCGGGATGTGATGCGACCCGGCGGGGCGGGCCCTTGCTGCGCAGGTCCTGTGCGACCGAGTGCTGTCATGGGGACGGCAACCGGGTTGGAAGCCGGCTGCTGTTCCATCCTGCAGTCGCGGATCGTCCGACATCCCCCAGACAACCAGACCATCTGGTGGCGAGGCTGTCCCCGATCTGACAGGGATGGCGGGACCAGTACAAATCGCCGCGGGGTCGTAGCCGATACCGTGGCGTTTGGTCTGTGTCCGAGAGGAGAGGTTATTCGTCGGGTGCGGCGCCCGTTCCTTTCTGTGCTCTGGGCTGCATAGATCGCTCGAGGTCAGGTTGCCAGCATGCATGCTTGAGCAAAGCAAAACATAAGTGGTTGCCGTGTAGACAGGAATAGGTCGGGCGTTGGTGATGGGAGGAGGGCTCATGCAAGGAG
>FTCG01000315.1_pt1 | contig 10869 bp, 10 predicted proteins | sample 1639641 | NCBI WGS metagenome assembly FTCG01 (sample SAMEA3914864, study PRJEB12502) | metagenome | biome: forest; material: soil | place: USA | collected 2012-03-12 | depth 0.3 m
ACGACCTCCCTGAGCGAGAGCAAGGCGACAAGAATGATGAATTACATTCGGCACGCTGGCCGACGACCACTAAAAGTTCTGCCCTGCTTAAAAAACAACCAGCTACCACCTCGTCTGCCTGGGTATCCTTCCCCGTTCTGCCCTTACGCAACACTCCCATCGACGTACCCGCTCATCATCTGCAGCGCCAGCGTCCGACCCTTGGCCAACCACACCATCAAGCTCGGCAGCCTGATCTTGTCGTTGATGCGGCCCACCCCCCTGCCGCGGCCGACGGCGCACGCCAAAATGTCCACGGGCAGGCCCTTGTGGGCGGCCAGCGGCTGCCCCGCGAGCGCCGCCTGCAGGTTCCGGGCCACGCTCGCGGCCTGCTTCTGCGTGATGAAGAAGCCCGCGCGCGGCTGGCTCACGACGTCGCCGCACGCCCACACGTTGGCCGTGCCCTCCACCTGCAGGTTCTCGTTGACGAGCACGGTGCGGTAGTCCGGGTTGGCGGCGCTCAGGTGGCGCGCGGGCACGTACTCGGTGTTGGGGACGAGGCCCGTCGTCGGGAGGTACAGGTCCGTCGCGAGCACCTCGCCGTCGGCGAGCACCACGTCCGTCTTGCCCTTGTCCGCGGCGCCGGGCCGCGTCTCCTGCACGTGCGCGCCGTACTTGATGGCCACGTTGAGCTTCTTCAGCTCGGCGGCTGCTGCGGCCGCCGCGCTGTGTCCGCCGAGCAGCTGGGCGCTCGAGCAGAGAAGCGTGATGCTCTTGGTCTTGCCGTACTCAAAGCCAAGCTCGCCAGCCACCTCTACACCGGTGCTGCCCGCGCCGGCGACGACGATGTGCTCGGCGTCCTTGACTCGGGCGGCAGTTTTGTGGAGGGTGTCGAGGAGCTCTTCGTAGCTGCCCGACGCCTTCCAGGGCACGTCGGACGAGGCGGCGCGGGACCCGGTGGCGAGCACCAGGTGGTCGTAGGCGAGGGTGCGGGTGGTGCCGTCGGCCGAGACGACGACGTCGACCGTGTTGGCGTCGAAATTGGCGGCCGAAGCAGTGCCGATTACGAGCTCATAGGACTCGGCCGGGTACCGGGAGAGGGCCGTCTTGATCGGCTTGAAGAGGTCGTCGTCCTTGATCTGGCCGGGGATGATGGCCCGAACCGAGGCCAGATTCCAGTAGAGGTGCGTGTTCTGGTTGTGTTTATTAGCGGGGTCCCGATTGGGGAACAACCGTCAACAGCCGCAGCGACACACCTTGGTAACGAGAATGACCTTGAGGTCCTTGTCGCCCTTCTTGAGCAGCGCGTGCGCAACGTGGAGGCCGCCGAGCGAGCCCCCCAGAACCACGACTGTCTTGGCCATTTTGTGGGCTTGCCGTTGTGATGTTCTGGTGTTGGGGCAGGATTAAAATGACAGGGTCAATTCTGGTGTTGACAGGCGCAGGAGGAGACCGGGGATGATGGGGTTGAGCGGAAGTTGAGGTTGCCTAGGCGCCCGTTCTTGCAATCTTTGAGGGAATGCCTACTGGTGTTGGCTCAGGCGCGCCTTGCTCCTTTTAGACTCGGATCACCCACGCCACGGCTTGAACTCGAAATCAGGCGGATCGCGGATCACGACATGCTGTGGTGCCGGGACCGGTGCTACCTGCGTACTAACGATATATGAATATTCCGCACCCCGAGCACACGGGAGGCTCCCGAGGAGGACTGTCACGTTCTTTTTCGGGCCCCGGCCGCGTTTGCACAGGATCTGGGGGCCAATGGCGTACAAACGAAGCCGGCTGGGCCAAAGAAGCTGCCTTGGACATCAGAATGCAGAATACTGTGTACAAAACCCGCCGTCCACGGATCCTTCATCCCTGGCGTCGATCCGGACCCGTCCTTCTGGTCATCGGCCTTCCCCAAGACAGCTCGGACAGGGGTGGAACACGGTCGCGATGAGGCAGAGGTCGTGGTCTGGCATTGGGCAAGCCCAGCTGAGGGCCGAAACGCATCCCTCAAAGTGCTGTTCCCAGCGCCCTCGGGAAGGAACTTGCACCCGCCGTGGAGCCGAGTGTGACTGCGCGGCGATGAGAAGTCCGATCAAACGGAGTTGACGCCCACGGGTGTGGACCGGGTGGTGGCTGCACGGGCTGGTAGCTGCCGACGGACCGACAGCTCTCGCGCAGGTGCTGGGCGCTAGCCGTGTTGGGACCCCTGTTTCTGCCCCTGGCAGCACCACGCCGCCGGCCGAGACAGCCGATCGAAGGGTTCGGGACCGACAACTGCAGCTTAGGATGCGATATTGGCACGACGACGAGCCATTACGGAGAAGCTGTTCCCCAAACAGGAAACCCAGCGCACATGATAAAAAGGCGTTTGTCCCGTATCTGCCCGTCCCGCATGGCCTGTTGCAGGGACCGTTTGGTGGAATGCAGCGATGCAGTGGAGGGCGCTTGTCTTGAACTGCTCGGAAACAGACACCTAGTATCAAGTCAGAAGGAATTCCGAGCTTCCATATCCCTTTCCATCCCAACCTGCAGTTGTGTTCTTCCATGTCCAAGTCGCGACGACAACCTCACATGCCGCAAATGGACCACGAGACTGGACTTGGCAGCCAGGGCGAGTGGAGCAATGACGCTCCAGACCCGGTCACAAGCGGCCCCTCACTGCCAGCGGAGGCAGGTCGAACCCCGCGCCGAACCACCACGACCCCGCCAACCCCCCCAACAAACGCTCGTCTCCTCAACATAACCCACGCACCGCAGAACATCACATCTCCAGCAAACACAAACCAACCGCCCGCCAGACACACGCTTCAGAACCCAACGGACCATCTCGACCGCCACCAGAAACCCACAGCACCACACAACCGCAGGCAACATGGCTGAACAGAGCGAAGCTTTCAAGGCGGCCGTCATCGACAGCAAGAAGCTGACGTCGAAGCCGAGCAACGACGACCTGCTTGAGATCTACGGTGCGTGTGCAGCGCAGGCTGCGGCAGGCCGCTACCGCCGGGCATGTTTCTAACGACAGGTCTCCAGCCCTCTATAAGATCGGAACAGGCGAGGACATTGAGAAGGCTACCAAGCCGAGCATGTTCGACCTCAAGGTTGGTCCGCTTGCTTCCTAACTCTGCGCAATCCGCCCAGCCCGCTAACGCCCCGTAGGGCAAGGCCAAGTACAACGCTTGGAAGGCCGCCGTCGACGACGCTCTCACCCCCGAGGAGGCCCAGGAGAAGTACGTCGCCAAGATCGAGGAGATGAAGGAGAAGTACGGGTACGATGCGGACAAGCAGCCCGAGGCTGTTGGTGGGCAATAGACGGGAGGCGCCGGGACCGGGAGGACTACTCCCGGGGCGTGAAGCAGCATGAGCAGTCATTTGGTGGTAATGGAAGCGACATTGTGCGCGGGGCTATATCCGTCCGTAGCAAGCGAGTACTGTGCTCCCTCTTCCCCCTTTCTCCCAGACCCTCTGGTGGCTTGACAACCCCCTTCGCATCACCATCTACCAACCTGATTAATCATGCTGCCACGACTGCCCCATCCAGTCCGGCTCCAAATGCCTCGCCGTAGCCACCCACGGCACTTCCCCCCTCCCATACGCCTGCAGCGGCAGGCTATACGGCACCCTTAGCGCTACAGTCGCTTTCCCTTCCGTCACATCGGCAGGCTCGTCCTCCTGGAAGGCCCCTTTCATCACCGCCCCCCCGGCATACAGCCCCGGCCAGACCAGCACACCGATCTCGTACGACGAGACGCGCACCTCGCCCGCGCCGTTGACCGCGTCGCCCCACGCCTGCTTGGACAGGTTGGCCGACGTTACCATGGCCCAGTCGATGGTCGCGTCTGATGACGGCTTCTTGTTGTAGCGGATGTACGTCTTGATGTGCGGCGCCGCGCGGTCCCGACCGCCGCCCTTTGTCTCGTCGTCCTTGCTGAGTTCTGCGCCGTGGGCCGAGTCGTTCGCCCAGTGGCAGAAGAGCGGGGTGAGGTACTGTAGCTGCTTGGCTTGCTGCGGGGATTGGATCTTGGTGTGGATCGAGCCGCCCGAGGCGTAGCCGTCTAGGGAGCGGCGGATCTCGTCGGCTGTGGGGAAGATGACTTTGAAGGACGGGGGTCTGTACTGCTGGAGGGTTGTGGTTGTGTTGTCTCGCCGCCCGCCAGCGAGGGCACGGAAGAAGGTGTTTTGGAGCCAGGCGTCGGTAGGACCAAGCGTCGCGATGGAGGAGATCTGCACTGCGATGGTGGGTTGCGTGGTTGGTGCGAGCGGGACGGCTTTGAGGGCCTGGGCCATGGCTTGCCAGCCCCATTTTGTTTGGGAGCCGTTGTCGTGGAGCTTGTGCCGTCCCGGCACGCTGGCGATGAGCGAGCCTTTGATGGCGGAGAAGTCGTACTGGACGAGCTTGTCGATAATGGGTTTGCAAGTAGGGAAGCGGACGTCGTAGGCGCGGAGGTAGTTGAGAAAGTCGACCTTGAACTTGGCGCCGCTGCCGATTTTGGCCTCCTCGTTGCTAGGGCTCTGCTGCGACGGCTCCATGAGAGGGAGCCTCGGAGAGAGCCAGACGGCCTGAGTCATGTTGGTCCAGTCTCGGACGATCATGTTGGCGGTGTGGATGACAATCCGGGCGGTCTCGTCGTGCCGGAGCAGGATCATCATCTTGGAGTGATGGGTGCCAAACATCTCGGGCATGCAACTGTGAAGACGGGCATTGGGATAATGAGATGCCTCCTCCTAGCAGATGTTAGGCATCTGCATTGGGGGGGCCAGAAAGAGAGCAGAGAGTGTGTTCACTAGAACAGAGCGGAACGTTGCCTACCTGTAGCCGCAGTTTACTAGGGTCCTCCTTCTTCCAGAATCCGTGGACCACATGCACCTTGACCGTATTCCGGACATCTTGGTCGAAGGCCCCCATGAGAAAGTGAATGTCATGGATGTAGTTGAACTCCCAGCACTCGGCGATAAGCGGGTCGCCCAGGATCTCCGTGAGAGTGACTGTGTCCCGGTTCAACTCTGGAGGCAGATCCCGAATCCTGGTCAGCTGAAACGGTGATTTGAACACGCTAGCTGGTGTGGAGGACGAAGATTGCGCGGCAAGTGTTTTGTCTTGGACTGGTGTTGCGGCTTCGGCTGGTGTTGTAAGTCGACGTTTTTTGGTAGGCGGGCTGACGGGGTGTGTGAGGGACACGGGCGTGCTATCCGCAGATGCCGGCCTCTTTTTTGGTTGGTCCATCTCTGCTGGGCTGAATTGGATATTTTGAGAATCCCAGGGATGTTGTTTCTGTTGTTTGTCTTGTATCCGCTGGTCGGGTCGGGTCACTCCTCGGTGCTGTCATTCCTGTCACTGATGCCTGGTGAGCTTGTCGGCGGCTGCCACTGGGCGCCAGCTGCCAAGTTTGAGAACAAAAGAGACCGGTTTTGGCTTTGTGGAGAGCTGGTCTGGGCGCCCCACTAACGTCAACATAAGGTCGATTAGTGGCTCGGCGGCGGCCTGGGAATCGAGGTCGCTCTCATTCGACGAGGCCAGACTGCGCTGCAGCAACGTGGTGCTTCCAGGTTGTGGAAATCTTGCCCTTGCATGGATGGGGCATCGCCTCCACCTCCCTGATCCCGATCCTGAATTCCCGGCCCTGGACGCATCCCTTGCCATCCATTCCCTTGCATCGCAACACGTCGCTCCACGAGTTATGCCTCCCTAGACGCCGTCCACAGCAGCACACGACTTAAAAGAGTGTGCAACATCCGCGGTATTCACCATCAGTATCCGTATCACGCGAGCCGGAACTGTCTTGCCCAGCGACCCGAGCTGTCGGTGCCCTCTCAGTGGTTTTTGGCCCTCTGGATCGGTGCCCCCAATGCCTTGCTAGGCCGACGGCGACGAGAACCTTCAGCCGACGACGACGACGACGACGAATTCCGGCCGTTCGGACGGGGCCACACCGGTGCGGTCTGCAGTTCCAGCCCGCGCGAGCAGACGGCGTAATAGCGAGGGGACGACACAATGAGGTTGTTCAACCTGTCATTGCTGTTTGGCGCGGCCGCGCTGGTCGCCGCCGACAGCTTAGACGACGAGGAACCTCGGGAAACCACAGTCTTCAACGGGCAAAACGTGCCGCCCATGCTCGAGCTGACGCCCGACAACTGGGAAAGGGAGCATAAGGCGTCCAAGTACCTGCTGGTCAAGCATTACAGGTAACCCGCTTGTCCCACGCGACATGCCACGCGCGTGCTAATGTTCCCAGCCCGTACTGCCCGCATTGTGTCGACTACGCTCCCACCTTCCAGACGTTGTACGAATTCTACTACACCTCACCACCCGCTGGCAATGCGCCCAAAGATGCCACCTTTACAAGCTTCTACGACTTCCGCTTCGCCGACATCAACTGCGTCGCATACAACGACCTGTGCGGCTCCCACAAGGTGGTCTCATGGCCGACCACCATCCTGTACGAGAATGGCGTGCCGATCGTGACCCTCAAGGGCGTCAAGAACATGGGAGTCTTGAGCACCGCCTTGGAGGGTGTGCTCGAGAAGGCTAAGCCGGGCTCACGCCCTACGAAGATTACGCTCCCGGAACCGGGCGATACCGAGACCCCCCAACCGATAACCGAATCGACCGAGAAGGTTCTCGAAGTCAAGGCTGAAGCCAAGAAACAGGTTCCTCCCCCCATCGCGCCCGCACCGGTGCCGCCCAAGGCCGAAGAGAGGGTTGCGCCCAAGTACGCCGCCGTTGAGTTTGAGACGTTCGTCCCAAAAACCCTGAAGTCCAAGTCGGCTCAAAACCCCGGGGGCGCGTCCGTCCCGCTCGACTTCGACACGTTCCAGTCCCTGGTGAGCAAGACGCAGGACCCGTGGTTCGTCAAATTCTACGCCCCGTGGTGCCACCACTGCCAAAAGATGGCGCCGAATTGGGAGCAGCTGGCCAAGGAGATGAAGGGCAAGCTCAACATCGGCGAGGTCAACTGCGAGGTCGAGTCCCGCCTGTGCAAGGACGTCCGCGTCAACGGCTACCCCACCATCCTGCTCTTCAAGGGCAAGGAGCGCACCGAGTACCAGGGCCTCCGTGGCCTGGGCGACTTTATCAAATACGCCGAGAAGGCGCTTGACCTTGCGGGCGGCGTTCCGGACGTCGACGCCGACTCGTTCAAGGCTCTCGAGGCCAAGGAGGAGGTCGTCTTCCTCTACTTTTATGACCACGCCACCACCAGCGAGGACTTTTACGCCCTTGAGCGCCTGACCCTGAACCTGATCGGCCGCGCCAAGCTTGTCAAGACGCGGGACCACAAGCTGTACGACCGCTTCAAGATCACGACGTGGCCGCGCTTGCTCGTCTCCCGCGAGGGGCGCCCGACGTACTACACGCCGCTCGACCCACGGGCGATGCGCGAAAGCCATCAGCTGCTGCACTGGATGAGGTCCGTCTGGCTGCCGCTGATGCCCGAGCTCAACGCCTCGAACGCGCGCGAGATCATGGACGGCAAGATCGTCGTGCTCGGCATCCTCAACACGCAGGACCAGGACTCGTTCCAGGGGGCCATCCGGGAGATGAAGAGCGCCGCCAACGAGTGGGCCGACAAGCAGATTCAGCTGTTCCAGCTCGAGCGGCAGGAGCTGCGCGACGCCAAGCAGCTGCGCATCGAGGAGGCCCAGGACCGTGACGACCAGCGGGCGCTCCGTAATGCCAAGAACATTAGAATCAACATGGACCGGTCCGATCGCAAGGAGGTCACGTTTGCGTGGGTCGACGGCGCCTTCTGGCAGCGCTGGCTGCGCACCACGTACGGCATCGACCCCAAGGACGGCGACAGGGTCATTATCAACGACGAAGACGTAGGTTACTTACCATTTTCCGCATCTCAAAACCGCACATGCTAACCCCCCCTCTCAGAACCGCCGCTACTGGGACCAAACCAGCACGGGCAACCCCATCGTGCCGTCGCGCACCTCGATCCTCGAGACGGTCAACAAGGTCACAGCCAGCCCGCCCAAGCTCAAGCCCAAGCTCACCATCGGTTTCTTCGCCAAGATTGCCTTCGACGTCAAGACCACCTTCAAGGAGCACCCCTACCTCAGCGCGGGCTGCGTCCTCGGCGTCGCCTTCGGCTGCCTCTCGCTGCTCCGCGGTAGGATGCGGCGCACCCGCGGCGGCCACTTCAAGCTCGACGACCACAGCGGCGGCGGCAAGGAGTACAAGTCGCCGCTGCTGGGTCTCGGCGGCGTGTCGGCCAACGGGAGCAAGACGGATTAGGCGCCGGAGAGGGGATGGCGGATCATAAGTGGTTTTTGCGTATAAAATGCGGTCTGTGTATGACGCTTTGGTTTTTTTGATGACTGTTTTTCTTTTCTTTCTGGGTTTGGGGGGCCGGCTGACCCTTTTTCTCTTGTGTGTTTGTTGCATACTAATATCTTGATAACCTGGCTTCGGGGCGAGTTGTTTTTGGTACGTCCTGTTGTGTGAGTTGTGTAGATATGGAGTTTTGGGTTCATTGGATCGACGTTGGTCTGGACTTGCCGTTCCCCCTGACGTGTGGTGATCTGGAATGTCGTCGACCACATGGCCCTCTACGACGGCGAACTCAGGGTTTGATCGACACACCCGCACACCCACCCATCCAGCCTCCGCTTACTGTTTTTCCCTTGCCGCAGATCTACTGGACGGGTACTGTATCAGGCTAGTCGGGCTGTGTCCAACGTTCTCGTTGTTGGCCCAATTGGCCGGCGTGGGCATGCGGTGAGACCCGTCATGTCAGACGGACGCATGCGCGGGACCGGGCTGCGACGTGCCCAGACCCGAGTGGGTTGTGTGTCCTGGCCGCGCCGAGATCGGGTAAGCTTTTATGTAGAGAGGGGTTTGGGGCCTGGCTCGGGCGCTTTGGTGGTGTGGGAGGCTTGGAGGTTGCTCCTCCGCAACCCCGATCTGGTTCTGTGAATGTATACCGTCAATGGGAACGAGACCACAACAGAGGGAGATCTGCTTTGTCACGTCGAATCGAGAACGTGGCGCAGTAGAGCGGCTTGGAGTGAGGCCGGAGTGGAACATGCTCCCTTGGAGGGAGTGTGATGGTTCGGATCGGCAAGGCGCGGCCTTGAGGGTGAAGGGCGCACCACGGGGCTAGAGATGAGTTAGGCTTACTTGTGAGACATCGTGGCCGCCGACAGTGTGGATGACGGCATGGACCGAGACTGGACGAGACTGAAGGAGACTGAAACAGGAAGCCTTCTCGGGAAGCTAAGGCTTGAACAGCAGCCGAAGAAGGGCATCCCCACTCAAATGCCGGCAGCGGAAGGTTTGAGATCTTTCCAACCGTCGTATTTCATTGGACAATTCGGCGGTTGCCCGGAAGTCTGCATAGAGTACTAGTGCGGTCAACGTCGTCACCGGGTTGTCTCTCCCAGATCATGTGGTGCTCAGGCAGGCCGCGCAATGGGCCGCAGGCCGAATACCTTACCAAGACCTTCTTGTTGTCGTGCCGTTCAGCCGGCACGCGACATTGCCATCAGAGGTTTGCAGTTGAAGCAGCAAGTTCTTGGGATTCTTGGTTGAGGGTGATGCTCAGGTTTATAGCCCTCTCGGCCATTGGTACAGACCCACGTGAACAGAATGTATGATACGGCGCGCGGAGAGAAAGAAAAGAAAGAGAAACCAAGTCGCTTTTAACGTCGGAGAATACTGCAAAGAAAAAGGGGTCCTGAAGCGTGGGCCTCGTCCATCTAGATGTCTTCCCAAAAGCCCGTCAACACCAACGCCCAACCAGTCGAAAGAAGCAAAACAAACAGTACTCGACACGGCACGGGGTCATGGTGACGAAGGTAGGAATTCCTTGTAGAAGAAAGTCTCGCCCTTCTTTCCGTTGGGGAGAGCGCGGCTGAAGTGCGGCACCTTGCCGATCTCGATATAGCCAAACTTTTTGAAGGCCATCTCGGCGATGCTGTCCGTCTCGGCGTCGACGAGCTGCGGATATCAGTGCCCATGAACATGAAATATAATAAGAAGAGAGATAACCCACAAGCAACGAGCGCCCCCTCTTCGCCGCCTCGTATTCCAGCGCAGCAACCAGGGCCTTGGCGCCGCCCTGCCGCCTGTGCCTCCGATCGACCAGCACGGCGTCGACGTGGCCGCGGAACGAGCCCGTCTCGGTCTGGGACAGCTTGAGCATGGCCAGGCCGCGCAGGTCGGGCCCCTGCGGCTTCTTCCCCAGGCTCGCCTCGGGCAGCAGCAGCACGATGACGCGGGTGCCGTTGACGGTCTCGGCGATGCGTTCCTTCCACCACGGCAGCAGCTTCTCGTTGGTCAGGGGCGGTAGGAAGGGGCCGACCATGTGGTCGAGGGTGATGCACGAGGCGTGCAGGGCGGCGATGTAGGGAATCAGATGGCCGTGCTGGTCTTGGGAGAAGACGCAGGTCATGGTGGCCATGCTGGGCTGTTCGTCCCGGGGGTCTCGTGTCTCTCTTATACTGGGACGGGATGCGGTGATGATGTGTGAGGCTGCCCGTTGGTCCAGCGGGACTGGCTCGGAACTGTGACAGCGGCAGCGGGAGCGGCAGCGGCAACGGCAGCGCCAGTGACAGTGATGGTGACGGTGGCCGTGGCACTTGGTGACAGTCCGAGGCTATGAGATGAGATCCTCCCGTTGGATGATTCCGGGCCCTCGACCTTTTGTCGCATTACCCTCTCCCACGCCAATGCCACGTCCCCTGCTCTTCACACCCCCCTCCTTTCCTCTTCAGGGTCTTGGGGGTTGAATCTCGAAAATGTCTGCGGGGCAGGGTTGTCAGGATCAGCCAATTGTGTACGTGGTCCGACACTGGATGGGGGCCTCGAAAATCTCTCAGAACGGGATGGTGGGTGGAAGAGTATTTTTTTTGCTTTTTTTCCCTTGGTGGGAGGTGGGAGGGTTGGGGGAAATG
>FTCG01000124.1_pt1 | contig 10788 bp, 5 predicted proteins | sample 1639641 | NCBI WGS metagenome assembly FTCG01 (sample SAMEA3914864, study PRJEB12502) | metagenome | biome: forest; material: soil | place: USA | collected 2012-03-12 | depth 0.3 m
ACGACGCGCTTGACCTCGTCCTCGTGCACGCCCCACTCGCCGCTGTACAGCTCGTCGACGAGCGAGTCGCGCACGCCCTGCAGCACCCACACCTTGTTGGCGCAGTTGGCCGTCTTGAGGCGGCGCTGCACGAAGCCGCGGAAGGGCGCGATGCCCACGCCCGCGCCGATCAGCAGCATGGGCCCGTCCGACACAAACTCCTTGGCCAGCGGGTTGGCCATGAGGCCCTTGAACATGGGAATGTAGAAGTCGGCGTGGGCGTCGCCGCGCGCCTGCGCCGCGAGCAGCTCGAGCGCCTGGCGCTGGAAGAAGCCCGATCCGACGCCCGGGCGCGACGTGCGGCGCCAGTCGGCCGTCTCGTGCACCGTCACGGCGATCTCGATGAGGCGGTGCTGCTTGCCGTCGCGCGTGAGGAACGACTCGTGCGGGTCGTTGGAGAGCGAGTAGAAGCGCGGCATCAGCGGCTGCAGCACCGAGAAGACGAGGTCCAGCGGCGGCTTGGCGCTCGGGAAGGCGTGCAGCAGCTGCACCAGCGAGACGTGCGGGCCCGTGCGGAAGTCGCAGAAGACGCCCTGCCCCTCGCCCGAGCAGAGGAAGAGGAGGATCTTGCGGTCGTTGGCGTCGGTCGCGTGCTCGGCCAGCACGCGCAGCAGCTGCTTGGTCGGCGGGTACGACTGGATGTCGGAGCACCAGGTGAGCAGGTCGCGCCGGGTCGTGACGATCTCGCGGGCCTGGTCGTCGCCCCAGACGGTCGGCCACCGGCCGCCCGTGGTCCGCAGCTGGACCGGCTTGTCGCGCAGGAAGCGGGGCACCAGGAGGAGGTCCAGGACCTCGTCAACCATGGGCGTCTCGTTGGGCGCCGAGACGCCGATGGCGCCGCCGACCTTGAAGTCGACGCCCTCGGCCTCGGGGTAGTTTGTGACGTCGAGGTCGAAGTGGAACGTCCGCTTCTCGGCGCCCTCCCGCGTCAACTCGCGCGTGTTGTGGATGCGCGCGGGGAATACATGGTGCGGTGGGTGCGGCTGGACGAACGAAGGGGGCTGTATGCGTGTGTCGAGGTCTTCGAGGCCCAGGTTTTGTAGCGCCATTTCGACGGTGCCCACGGCTGATGTTGCGCCGTCGGCGCCGAACGAGACGCCCGAGTCGGTCGGCGACGGCGGGGTGGACGGCCGCCGGAGCGGCTGCAAGAAGGTGGTTTGTTCGGGGAGATCGCACACGCCGGTCAGCTTGGCGGGGATCTGGTCGATCTTGAGGCACAGCGACCGGTATGCGTCGTTGTCGGGGAACTCGATCTGCTCGATGGCGACATCGTCCGCCTTGGGCCGGCCGAGACCGAGGCAGCAGCCGCCTCCGCAGCACCGGCGGATCAATTGGGTGGTGGTCTCGCCGGTGATGCGCTGCACATCGGCCGGGCTCTGCGCTATCAAGCGCGTCGATGCACGTCGGCGGCGCGGCTCTGGCTGGCGGGGCTCTTCTGATTCGTGCTCGTCGGAGGATTCAGAGTATGTAAGCGAGGGTGCCGTCGACGGCCCGGGGCGAGGCTCCTCGGGGATGCTCGCCGCCGAGTGCTCGGCAAGGATGCGGTCAATTTGCGTTGCCATTGCTCTGGAGGGCCCGGGCTGCTTGTCGGGGAAGGATTGAGTGAAGACGGCGTGCGAGCAGCACAATGGGGAGTCCTGGCGGTGGAAGAAGAGGTGGAGAGGAGTCAGAACAAGGCTTGCCTCATGACCGAAATTTCCACTATTAAATCGAGTCGAGACCGGGTTGGCAGGTTTCGGTTCGGGTACGATGTGGGCCAAGGTCTGGCCGCCTTAAAACCGTTCTGTGCTGGCTGACTGTTGCTGACGGTTCACATGCGGTATTAGGCCCGTGTCGGTTTCGAGAACAAGAAGGATAAAGAATTGGTGGGCAGGGCGGTCCGCGATCTTTAAGCAAGCACTTTGTCACTGTGCAGGGCAGATCCGGTAAGCGAGCGGCGCTCCCAACTTTATTAGGGGCAACTTGCAAGCCGGCGCGGGCAGGGGTGGGCAGCCGGCACAGTGCGCGGGGACTCACTCGGCTTGGCAATAGATTTGTCTGTCTGGAAAAGATGCTGACATGGGTGCAGCAAAACCGCGCTTCTCCGGCCAGCCGTTTCTTTCCGCCTGCTCCTCGACTCCGCCCAGCCGTGCGCGGGAAAACCATCCTTGCCCTAACGCGACCTTATCTTTATTGCGTCCATTGTCGGGCAGTTGGCTCTCGGACCATTGGAGATACTTGAGCCATTTGTTGATGAGCAATGTCTCTGTCTCTGGAAGCATGTGTGGCAAATGGCAATCCAAGCCTTGCAGCAGCTCAGCTCACTCGGGAGGGTGCCCTGCCTCGGCATGCATCGCCCGATAATAGATGCTCCGCAACACTAACCTCACCCGGACAGGCACAGGCGGTCAACCGCAGCATGTCTCGGTCCTGCATGCGGCCGGGCAAGCAGCCGTTGACCCTCAGCCCAGGCCAATTTCAGCATCGAACGACGAGCAGCCCATCGTTCTGGGGCTTCTCTGCGCCGCGCGGTGTGCACACCGGACTGCACAGAATACCGCTGAGCAGAGCCGCTGGAAGGGCTTTTCCTGATCAGGCCACCTCTCTCCCCCCGGCTCCAGAGCCCGGAAACTCGGGACTCGCCACTCCATTTTCAGAGCCAAGCCTCGAGCCTCGACCCTCTTCTCTGTCCCTAGCGCCAAACCGCGGCCATCCCGCATGCTGCGGTGCCTGGGGCAAACAACCGGCAGGGTGGGGAGATGGAACTCAACAGAGTTTGTTTCAGCCCTCGGGGAAGTCGGCCGCGTTGAGAGACATGAGGAGAGGCCTTGCGGGCGATGAGTGAGTGCAGCGAGTGATTGCAGCTCCGAACTCGGCTCGGTGACCAGGGCTTGTTGAAGCACTGTTCCCGGCTAAGAGATGGACACTGTATGATGCCCCCGAAAACATGGAACCAATTATCGCATCTAATCAATCAATCGCCCCGCTCATCCCGCTTTCCTTGTGCTCATTCGTCCAGCGCCGTGATCAGATAAACCGGCCAAATGACGAGATGACGGGACCGTGGGGTTGGGCGGGCAAAGGCTGGGGGCGCGGCATTCCCGCCGCAAGACACGTGTCCGCCAGAATCATATTCTGCATTCCCATCGGCTTGTCTGGACGCCCTTGAGGCTCTCCCTGAAGTGCTCCTTGAAGGCTCGAGGACGCCAGTTGAAACTTGAGGGCTCTCACTCTTCTTGCTGGGATAACGATTTCCCGCTTCCTCTGCGGAGTCACAACCTGAATCCGCAAAACACTTGCCGGGGCCGGGCCGCGGGTCAACGTTTGCACAAACCTGAATAAACCACGATCGAGGAATGTGACGTCTCGATGGCGTTGCCATAACGTTAAACTCCGGCATTGTGTTCCTGTTCATGTGAGCCCGGTCACTAACTCCAGTCACTACGGCCACCACTCAGACAGCTCGGCAGAATCACGTCAAAGCTAGGGGAACTGCGCGACCGCGACTATCGATCAGAGTGCAGCGAATGGTGGGTTTCAGAGCTGAGTTTCCCCACACTCTAGTTTACAAATCCTCTCTTGCAAAATCCCAACACTTGGCGAGGACGGACAGGTGGGTTCCCTGGCCATGTCCCCTCGTGAGTCGTGGGTGGGACCTCGATAGGCTTTGATGGAAGACGGCGTGCCGGCTCTCGGGCCGGCTGTGCACGTTTGTACGTCAAGACAAATAACAATACATAATACATAGCTAGCTTGTAACAGCCTACTCCCTAGCAAGGCACTAGTAGATAGGTAGGTCTCGATGTAGATTGGTAGCGGCCCTTGTTTGGCACAGGACCTAAATTCCTAGTGAGTAGTCCTCGATTGCAACACTAATTGCCAAGAAACCACATCGATGTTGCAATCCATAGTAAAGTCAAAACACGCGGCTTGTCATTCTGTGCGACGTGCTATTTCTGTCTGCAAGAGGTGCCTCCCAAACCCAAACAGTGAAGTGTCTGGCGGGAAGCTGTCCAAAAATAAAAGAGATTCATAAGCTCATACATCAGAGATGGTCGTAACATTCGTTTGAGAGAAGATTTTGAGTGAGGGAAAAATCAGAAACCAAGAAGCTGTGGCGAACTTCACCTGTTCCAGGTGCTTCTCAGAAGATAGTAATACCGTGAAAAAGAGGCCGAGCCACAAGGTAGCTAGGCAGCCAGAGGAGAAACGAAAACATCAGAGAGTCCATAAGACCCTCTGGACTGGCCCAAACCTACCACGTTCCACGCTCCCGCAGTCCCGTGGTCCCATGACACCCAAGGGGCCAGAGCAAGGCCCTGCAAATCGGGGCGAAGCCGTGTCCAAGCCATCAACGTAAATACTGAAATTCGGACATCACCAAACTGGTCTTCAGCCGGTGGAGGGCAGTGGGCCCAGCAAATGATGAAAAACGTTAGGGGTCGCGCCGCAGCGGCGCGCCGCCCGTGAGGGAGGGGGGTTGGTGGTGGTCGGCGTCGAAGCCTTAGTAGCCGGTGCGTCGATTCTTCTTCTCCCAGCAGTACTCGACCGCCGGCGTGACGATTCTGTCAAAGTCCCTCGGGTGGACTCTGCCGATGAAGAAGACGGGGATGTTGTGCTCGACGGTCTGGAGCTTAGCGTAGTTGACGCGGGATTCCCTGACGAGGAACTCGGCTCGCTCGTTGAGGAGGGCCCGGACCGGTTGGAACCCCAGTTCGGGTTCCCGGGAAAGCATCTGAGGCACCTTGCCCATCTGGTAGATGATGCCGTGCTTCAGGGGCTTGACGCCCCTCTTGTTGCACCCCTGGCGCTCATAGGTCAGGACCGGCCTGCGAGGGAAAACGTCAGCACGATGGCGGTGTAAGGAGTGACCGGAGATGAGACTAACACAACGGTACAGTGTCCCTCATCGTTGGCAACCACAATAAAACGTCGAATTCCTTGATAAGCGGCCTGTCCGCCATCCTGCTGTGTCGGGACCTCACTCCTCTTTCCAGCTCCGCGAGGCTCGCTCCACAAGACTTTGAAAATCTAAGACGAAGATGGGTAAGAAAGAGACGCCTGGGAGGCAAGCGTAGGGAAGTGGTGCTTACCTTTCCGGGCTCGAACTCGGACGAATGTGCGAGTTGATATCCTAGTAAATTTAGCATACCGACCGCACTGGAAGGAAAATAAGCAGGGGGTATTCACGGCTAAAATCGTCTGCATCTCGTCTACTACTGGCGCCCGTATGTTGATGCATCGAGTAAGTATACTCGTCGTGCACGTCCGACTGCCCGTCGCCCGGTCTTGGTGTCTCCCGGCCGGCGCTGTCGACTCCGTACGCCGAGTACGACGCATAGTTGGACGTTGTCGCCATCGAGGAAGGGACACCTGGCGAGTAAGCCGGATCGACGTCGCCCGTCAGATAACCGGCTTGGGAGTAAGAACTCTGAAGCTCGTCGTCGTGTACATCGAGGGCTTGAGCGGCTTTGGGCGGGAATCACAACCAAGTCAATACGAGTCACGGCCAGGTGCGGCGGGGGTTCTCACCAGGCGGGGAGTCATGGTAAGCGGAACTCCGTTCGTCCGCTGGCGGATCCTCGAGACCAACGACCCCTGGATCGGAGGCGGGGCCACGATGAACTCGATGTCCTTCATCAGCAGGGTCGAGTTCCTCATGGCGACCGCCCGGGTGGGCATCGGTGTGTGCTGGCGAGGTAGCTGTCCCAGGTCAGCGCCAGAAAACGGAACCAAAAGAGTCGATGGGCCCTCCTACTTCGGGCATAGTGCTGTTCTACATCGGGGCTGTGCGAGAGGCCCGATGCATACGCTGAGTCGCGGGGCGAAGCTCCGTAGCCTGGCTCCGCATTTTCCTGTTGGTCCGGAAAGGTGGACTGGTGGTCGGAGGCATAGGTGGGAGCGTAGGCGGTAGGAGAGGCCGGCGCGTAGGCGGAGGAAGCGACGGAGGCGGAGGCGGTACCGGACCTTGTGTAAAAAGGGTTAAGATTCTGATACTGGGAAGCTTGGGGGGCTTCATGTCCATCGTGATAGGGTTGCGCCGGTGGATTCCGCTGGCCTCTTGGAGCCCTGGGCGTCTCCCTGCGATCCCTTTCCCTTTCCCTATCCCTGTACTCCTTGTTGCCCCTTGGTCTTGATTCCTTCCCCTTTCCCTTGCCCTTTGCCGGCCCAGCATGTTGGGTCTGGGCCGAAGGCATGTTGTAGCCGCTGGTCGCGGTGCCTCCGGCAACGCCCGGGGAGCTGTAGGTCGTATATGCGTTGTCCACTGAATAGGAAGGGTGCCCATGGCCGCGAAGATTGACGTTGTTCACTTGGCTCGTGAGCTCGTCCATCCCGTCGCCGCGAGGCTGCTCTGCCTGCAAAGACGCCCGGGGATCAGCGGGAGGATACTCATAGTCATAGTTGCCTGGATCGCGTTGTCAATAAGAAAGCGACGACGGCGTCTGGAAAGGCAGAAGCGGTACCTTCTGTGTCCTGCCTCGCTCTAAACATACGCCCTTGGGCGGGATCCCACAACCACGCGCTCCATGCACCCCAGATAGGCTCCATAGCGGCCCGCTATCTCAAATACGCGAGCAGCAAGAGGGATTTCCAGCGTGTTGAACTGAATGGGTGAAGCGGCGACATCAGACTGCCACCGGGGGCGGAGTCGATGTCGGCGAGAGTGGGTGGTGGGCGGCGAGGGTCCTGGAGAAGCGGTGGAATGGATGGGGCCGGGACGGGCCTTGTCCTGCGCGCAGCAAGCAGTGGTCTCAAGAGAGGTACGGCAGGTCTAGAGAGGCAGCGGGAAGATGACAGGAAGACGCGAGAACGGGAAGTCCGGACTTGGTGGGTTCTAGAAGGCCCGCCTTCCTTGATAAGGCCCGAAGGTTCGGTCGATTTTGCAGAGCCGCACGCTTATTTGCAGTCAGCAGCGGAAGCACAAGGGCAGTCGCTGCGGGCCTGGAGCCGTGGAGTAGTTGAGCACTCGAGGAACCGGGCATGAACTAGGTAGCTGCACAGAGGATGCAGCGCGCAGGATCTGGAGCTTCCCTGACTTGCTGGCGTTGCTGGCGATATATTAAATGCAGCCGCTATTGGTGGGGGGAATCTCGTGACACACGGACCGGCTCGCCATTCGCAGCGTGGAGCGAACTGTGGCCGCCGGCTGAAGTGGTGCTGGACGACGGGGTTGGTGGTGGAGGGAGTGGAGGGGGTGGAGGGGCTGCGGAGGAAGACTGCGTCGCAAAAGGAGGGGCGGCGCATGAGGGGTTAGGTTGTTGACTCCTCGGCCGGCGCCGGGGAGAAGCCTAAAACACACAAAAAGTGGCAGCCTCGGGCCCTCTTATCTTCGGCCTCGGCGACCAATGTGGGCGAGGGCCGGGACACCACCCGACCGACATGTGGCAGCGTCGGTTGGGCCCATCCCGAATCCTGACCTGGTTGTCCTGGTCGTCCTGCTCGCCGTGCTCGTTCTTGGTCGTGGGGTGGTGGTGGACTGGTGGTGGCCCGCCTCAGGCCCGGACGCAGCCTGCGGGGTCTTGCCCAATGCCCAATGCACCATGCCCGCGGCCATGCATGAGTGTCCAAAAGTGCCCTTTCGGCGCGGAGGACGAGGCAATGGGAGGAGGGGTACGGGGTAGCGCCGAAATCTAGGGCAGGCCAGGCACCTCCCAGATGGGACCTCCCCAGATCAGCCCAGGAATCATCGGCTGGTGGAGTGTTTGCCGTTGCGGGCCGTTCAAGAAGGCCACGCCAGAGGGGAAGAGGAACAGGGCATTTCCAGAACCAGCCAAGTGCATGGTCGACGACGGCCGGGCGCCCCACATGACATGGCAGGCCCCCTCAGCGTGGGGATGGATGAGGTGCGGGAGGGGACGGCGCGGGGGAGCGAGCCGTGGAAAGCGGAGACTTGGGTGCCTGCTCCACTTGGGTCTCACAGAATATTCCAACTTCCAGCTTGTTCTGAATTTATATGGTATAGATGGAACGTGGAAATACAGAACCCGTAGTACGCGTTCTGTTGGAAGTGCCTATGGCTGTGAATCGGTGATCGTGCCATCCCGAGGAGCCGCATCTCATGTGCCTCGACGGGTCGAATCAGACGACGGAGAGATGAACACCCCAAGATCCACTCCAGAATCAAGAACCCGCCGATGTGGGGAACACGTTCAGTCTGCAGGTGCATGCTGGCATCGGTGGATCCTGTAATAAAGCACCGAACCGATGGCCATCTCCAAGGCATGCCTCTCTATTCTGTACATAGTAGTATCCGTAACGGTATCGAAATCATCCCAATCTCGGAGCTGGCTTGCAGCTGTGACAGACTCGAAACCGGTGATTTGTGAAAACCGAACTGCCCCGTTTCAGCTCAGCATGGAGAGTCGGAGACTGGCGTTCCTCAAAACGTTAACGGTGCTGGAGCTTGAGTGGGGCTCTCCGCGCTGGGCTCCACGGAGCATGAGCATTCACCTAACCCAGCGGCACTGACGTTTCGAATTAGGTAACTAACCGTATTTTGTATGTATCTGGTCTCTAGGTTGAATGCTCGATCAAACCTTGGAGCGCTCCCCACCAATATTGCCTTTTATTGATGATGGTAAATAAACAAAAGGGCTCCTGAGACAAATTCATCCTTGATACTCATTCTGCGAGCACCATACACGCTGTAAATGAAGGCTGAATGGCAAGCAGCAATGTCTGGGTGCTCCGAGGTGCAAGGCAGGCGTGAAATTACGTGTAATGCGATACCAAAGTGCCCAAAGACCGTCGTCCCAAAAGGGAAACACGGCGACCTCGATTGGTTGCACCTTGGCCGCCCCCAAGCAAGCCCCAAAGACTGGCGCTAACTACTAACTACGTTAACCCGACCTGGACTCGAGGGCTGCACACCCAGCCGCCTCGCCGCACTCGACGCACCACCACTGTCTGTGGGCTGTTCCATCGTCGCCGAGCTCCCCAAGACTCGACAACCACGACACCGCGCGTCGACCGCACCGATTCCGCATCCCGCATCCCGCATCGCACCGTGCAACCCGCATTCTACAGCGCCATTCTTCAAACGTCGAGACAAACCGGGTCCGAAACCACACTGCCTCTCCCGCCCTTCGCCGGCTGCCTCCCGCTGCTTCGCATGCGCACCGCTAGCCCCCCCGCCAATCTCGCGCGCCTCTCGATGGCCAAGACTGTCGGGAGAGCTGCCCGAGAGAGGACGCGTTGCCATGATGCCCATGGCGACCTCAGCCATCCCCAACCCGCCGTCCTCGTCTCCACGCGCCCCGACGCATTCGGGCCGCTCCGACCATGATCGACGCGCGGGTCCGAAGCCGACGCTCCACGACATGGACCTGGCACGGTCCAAGATTGTCAACCGAGATGCTGGCCATCCACCGCCTCCAACCGCGGCCCCGTGGCATCCCGACCGCTTCTACGAGTCCGGCGGGGTGCACAGCTCGGTGGTGGTGACCCGGAAGAACACGGACGACTCCACAGTCCCGTCCATGGACCCTTCGGCCATGGGCTCTCCAGAGTATTCCGACACCAGCTCTGACGCCTCCTACTCATCGCCGCCCGCACCCCCGAGGCGCTTCCATTCCGTCCCCCCGCCACAGCCGTTCCCTCCGCGTGGCGACCCTCGCTTCTTTCCACAACCACCATGGCGTCCGCCGGTAGGCCTTGGGCCTGCCAGCGGCGGCCCTCCATTCCGCCGGGATCCCCGCGCCGTGGACTCGACCTACTCCGACTCCGAGTCGGGGGACTCTGATGCCGAGTCGAGGAACCCTCCTGCTGAGCGCGGGCCGCGCCTCGAGCTCCAGGAAAAGGTCGAGGGCACGCAACAGAAAATCAAGCAGCTGAAGCACACCATGGCCAGAAAGCGAAAGGAGCTGCAGAAACTTAGACACAGAAAGGACGACATGGACAACTCTTTTATGCAGATCTTCAGGCCGTACCTGGTGAACAAAAGCCAGTTCGCCGTTATCCAGATGGACGTGCTCGGCGAGAGACTGCGGGAGATGCAAAGCACCCGAAACGAGTATTATGCGGCCGAATCCACGTACGAGGTCATAGAGTCGGAGCTAGACGCCGAGGAATCCCGCCTCGAGAGGTTACAGACTGCCCTGTCTCGCCTCCCCCCAGCCTGGATGGACCTGATCCCTCCGCCCCCGATCCCGAAGCCGCCGCCACCGCCAACCGAGGAGGACACGGAGCCCGGTGACCACGGCGAGCCTGCACCGCCAACACATCCTCTCCTCCTGGGCATATCAGCCGAGCGGCACGAAGACATTCACCCCTTGTACGAAGAGCTGCTGGAGGCGGCCGGCGAGCGTCAAGCGGCCAAGGAGTACGTCGAAGACCTCGAGATGCACCACGAAAGGATCCTTTACGATCTCGAAATCGAACTCCACCGGAAGCGGGTGCGCGAGGGCCTCGGCAACCAGATCAGCGAGGAGGACCTTCACTCCGCCCGCTCCTCGCTCGCCAAGGTCCCCACAGACGCCGCCGAGTTCGAAGCCCGCTTCGGCATCACCATCCCCGAGGACGAGCTCGACTTCCTCCGCGACTACGAGACCACCTCGCGACGCGCCCTCGAAGAGCTCGAAACAGCCACCGAATCCCTCACCTACCTCCGCTCTCTCTGCCTCAAAAAGGGCGTCATGCGCAAGCACCCCACCTACCACGAAGAACTCGCCATCTTCTCCAGCATGCCGGGCTGGTCCCCGGCGCCGCAAGACGGCAACATGGCCATCGACCCGCCACCCCAACCCCCCTCCGGCGGCAACGGCACCGCCC
>FTCG01000091.1_pt1 | contig 10741 bp, 6 predicted proteins | sample 1639641 | NCBI WGS metagenome assembly FTCG01 (sample SAMEA3914864, study PRJEB12502) | metagenome | biome: forest; material: soil | place: USA | collected 2012-03-12 | depth 0.3 m
GAATTGCTGCTGGAACTGCTGCGGCTGGAACACCTGCTGCACCTGAGGCTGGTAAAACGCCTGTTGCGGTGCGGCGGGCTGGAACGGGTTGAGGGGTGCAGCCGGGGCCTGCTGGGCCATGGGCTGGACGCTACCCCTGCCGCCGCCGACGTAGATGACGTCGTCCTCGGCGTCCTCCATGATCGCGTCCGGCGGCGTGGCGGCGCGCCGGGCGCGCTTGGGGACGGACGGCCCGGCGCCGCCGTCGTCCGCGCCGCGCTTGCGCGGGTTGGCTCCCGGCTGCGGGGTGTGCGAGCGCAGACGGCCCTGGTAGGCGCCCCCCGCCGCGGGGCCGGCGTTGTTGTTGTTGTCGTCGTCCTCGTCGGGGCTCAGGGACCGCCCCCTGCCGGCCTCCTTCTTCTCGCGCTTGAGCTGCGCCAGCAGGTCCAGGTCGCCCTTGTACAGCGCGATGTGGATGCCGCCGCGCTTGTCGCGGAGATCTTGGCGGCCTTGGTTCTGCAGCTGGAGGTGGTGCTCGGTCAGGGCGCAGCCGAGGCGCTGCTCGTGGGGGAGGATCTGGTCTGCGCCGGGGAAAAAACCGGTGTACTGCTGGATGCGCGGCAGCGTCTGGTTGCGCGCCTCGATCTTGTTGGCCCGGGCCTCTTGCCCCCTGACCCACTCGTTGTACGCCTCGGCCATGGAGGCATGGTCGCGGGTGAGGGCCGCAGGGTTCCTGTCCTCGTGCGTAAAGTGCCGCGTGTCGGCGGCGATGGCGAAGTGGGCCTTGACGGCGCCGTGGTGGATCAGGTAGCCGAGGTCAAAGTTCTTCTCGAAGCAGTGCAGATGCATATAGCCGGCATTGTGCATGGGATCGAGCTCCTCACCCGTCCTGTCAGAGTGCTCGTCAAAGGCGACGCGGTACAGCCCCTTCAGGATGGTGCGGTGGTTCACCACGCAGCCTTTGAATCGGCACTTGCTCGACTCGGCCGCGGCGGCGTAACGGTCGTTGACCTGGGCCGGCGTGTTCTGGATCCACAGCGTCAGGTTCCGCCTCCCAGGGTTCGGGTGGGCGATGCCCGAGAAGAAATTGACAAGCTGGTTCTTGAGAAACACCAACCTGGGGTGCAGCTCGGCGCTGTCCAAGTAGTATTGGTACAGCTGGTCCGGCAGATCGGCGCGGAGTTGCGGGCCCCATGGGACCAGCCCGGTAGGCTTGGCGTAGATGTCGTTTGGGTTGTTGTTGGCGGCTTGACCCTTGCGGCTCCTCTTGGAATACAGCTTCGGGACGGCCAGCGGGCTTCGCCGCCTTGGGGCGGCCGGCTGTGGGTCTGCTGGTTGCGGGACTGCTGGCTGGGGGGCTGCTGGCTGAGGAGGGTTGGGCTGTGGGACGTTGGGCTGGGGAAACGCAAGCTGTGGCTGGGCAGGTTGGGGAAGGGCGAGCTGTGGCTGGGCGGGCTGCGGAAAAGTTAGCTGCGGTTGTTGGACGAGCTGTGATGGCTGGACAAACTGCGGTTGGTTGAGCGGCGGGTCGAGCAACGCCGGGTCAAACTGCGGCAACTGATTAGGTTGTGCCTGCGGCTGTGAAGGGGGCGGGTAGTGCGGAGCGCCCACCGGGTCCTGGTCGGACAACAAACCAAGCTGGGCAAAGTCAAGCTCGGGATATGCGACCACGGGCTGCTCATCGGAGGCCGATGCGGGCACAAGGGCGGCGACCTCGTTGGCCACGGCCAAGAGCTCGTCATTGTCGATGCCGTCGAACTCACCGGCCAGGGGTTGGTCTGCCGGCAACCCAAACACGTTTGACGGGGATTCAAGCATGTTGACGTCGCCGGATACTTGTGGTGCTGACGCCATGTGGACATCCCCGTCGTCAAAGGCGGCGTTGAAGTCTGCGATGGCTTGGAGAGCGGCGAACTCGTCGTCGAAAAACCCAGGCCCGGGGGCAGGGTTGTTGTGCTCGCTGTCAGCCATGGTGAAGTTTGGAACGATTGGTTGAAGCGGGAGTAGTCGAAGTTGGGAAGGTGGGAAGTTGGGAAGTTGGAGTTGATGGATGAATAGATTTCCGAAAGTAAGAATCGAAGCGTCTTTAAGTAGCAGCGCTGCTGGGCTACTGAGAAGGAAACTGAGGCAAAGAATGTATGAACTGAAACTGATACAGAACGGGACAATACGGTTGTTCAGGGACCATGCCATTATATATCACATCTCGGTTCTGCCTTCCTGTCTACACAAAGGCTCGACACTCGTCGGGCAGAGGCGCCGTCGACACAATCGACACAATGGTGTCCAAGAGAAAGACATTGTGACGGAACAAGACTCTCCTCTCAGAATAGTCTTGGCTCAGGATGAAAGACCAGCGGCCGACAAAGAGACGACTCAGTCGGAAGGCCCTCTTCCGGAAGCCCGAAACAAGCCTCAACGGACAAAGGGCGGCGACGCGGTGTCGGAAGCTAATTGGGAGCACCCAAGGGATAATCTGGAGACGGGTCAGCAGCTGGCCAGAGTCTTGAGATGGAACAGCAAGGGCGGGAGAGCGCAGAGTCAGTGGAAAAAGCGTGGTCTCAACACAGAGGTTCAGAACAGGTCTGTGAGTTTGCGTTTACTTCATCATGCAGGCTGCGGTGGTCGAGGAGGGGGAGGGAGGATGGTGTAGAGCGAGAATGAGGAGACAACCTACCAGGAGAAGAGGGAATTGGCTCGCGTTGGATGTGTGGATGTGCTGGATGCGTGCTTAGTGAGAGCCACCCCCAGACTGCAAGACTGGCCGATGCTAAGGGAAGAGTTAGTGCTGCGAGAATCAAATCTCAATGTCTGTCGAGTCTGTCTCGAGGCAGGCCATTGCTGCCGAAGCCAGGACCTTGTCGAGGCTTTGTGTCGAGACAGACACTGGTCACGTCAACAAAGAAAAGTTGAAAGAAGGACGTCGTGCTGGGCCCCAAATAAATTTTCCCATTTGCTGGGGCCCGCGCATGCTCGAAACGGCCGGATCGGAGCCTCTCGGGCGCCGATGCACAACATCCAGGTCGATTCGGTTGATTTGCTTGTGCAGCAGGGGACCCGCCAGTCCCCGCCAGTCCCCGCCAGTCCCTGATGACATGCCGCCAAGGTCCAACGTTCGGTGCGAGGTGGGCCCTGCCACGAGCGGGTATGCAGCTCCGAGCCAGGCCCCAGCGGCCCCACGGCCCACCAGGGGTTGGACCAGGCCAGGCTGCAGCGTCATTGGTGGCTGCCCAGCACCCGACCTCAGTGATGCCCGCCCTTGCCCCGAGGACCCCACCAAACCGCTGCAGCGCCATCTTGGGCCGGCCCTGGCGACCTCTTGCTCCTGGCAGCCGTTGGCGTGATTGTGGGAGGTGCTGTGCAGTAAATTACCACCATTTACCCCCAACTACGTCACAAGGTCGCCAACACAACCCACCACCTCACCCACCACCACCACACCGTCGACCGAGACCGAGCGAGGGCAGCGTGACTGGGGAATTCGGTGCCCTGCTTGTCTGTCTGGCTGCGTTGACGACGGATTTGAACCTCAGCGGCCCCCGCACCGCCGTCTCGTGCTTCCCGCTCCGCTCCCCGCCTCTCCCCACTCCCCACTCGACAGCGACCAGTGCCGCTCGCTGTCTTGAACCCCTTTGGCCCTTCGGCTCTTTGGCTTGGGTTTCGGTTTTGGCTGCTTCACGGCAGCATCGTACCACCACCGCCGCCACGACCTCGCGGCCACCGCGCGACGCCGACGCCGACGCCGACGCCGACCATGGCCGAATACACTCCCGAGCTGCAGGGCAGGCTCGAGGAGCTCGACAGGGAGCTCGAGGTGCGTTGCAACATGCCGATCCCGGTCCTCGTGCCTCATGCGGACGCCAGTCTGGCTGCGCGGGCCACCGGGCCACATTATGCTGCCGTCCTGCCATTACTATGCTGCCATTGCTGCGCCGCCGTGCCTCTTCATCCGCACATCCGCTGACCCATGATTCTATTTGCTACAGGAGGGAGACATCACTCAGAAAGGGTACGCCCGCTCGCCCGACTTCGCGCTGTCCCCGCGGCACTTGCAACATTCCACACGCCTGCCATGCCGTGCTCGTCAACACAACGCTAACCTGCGTCTCATGTTCCAGGTACCAGAAGCGACGCACCCAGCTCATGTCATTCTACGGATTCGACGGCGCGCCCAACCCAAGGGTGGGCGGGCTGCGAATCCACTCCCCCGACGACTCCTACGGCGCCCCGGGCAAGGACCACGTTGCCGCGTCGCTGGCTGCGCTCAACGCCAACTCGCCCACGTCCAGCGCCCGCGGCCGCGACTCATTGGGCTCGCCCACCAAGTACCGACCGCAGTCTCCATACTCCAATGTCGACTCGCACCCGGCAGCGCTGCTGGCCCCCGGCGGCCCCATGGCCGACCAACGGCCCTCGCTGCGCACACACGACTCCCTCTTCCTCTCGGCCGCCCCGGCCAACGACGCCTCGACGCGGTCCGGCACCATGGTCTCGGGGGACTATGCGTTCAATCCCGAGCAGCACCTAGGCTACGCCGACCAGCCGCACCAGAACCAGTACGACAGCCGTACCGGGACCCTGCTGGATTCGCAGGCCTACTTTTCCGACTTTGCCGGCCAGTCCTACGACCCGACGGCGCCAGGAGAGTACGGGGGCCTTCACAGATACTCGGCGAGCGACGCCTTCTCTCCCACAGCAGCAATGGCGCCGCCCCTGCTGACGGCAAACGACCTGCCGCCCCGAGACGCCCTCCAATTCCAGATGCCGCTTGAGCCCCGCGAGGTGCCCTTTGCCATCCACGACCCGCACGACGAACACACCCCAATGTCCAACTTCGACAATATCGCGGCCGTGCTTAGGCACCGCGGCCGCACCACGGCGAAGCTCCCGGCATACTGGGTGCTGGACAGCAAGGGGAAGGAAATCGCATCCATCACCTGGGACAAGCTGGCGATGCGCGCCGAGAAGGTGGCCCAGGTGATCCGGGACAAGAGCTCCCTCTACCGCGGCGACCGCGTGGCGCTCATCTACCGCGACACCGAGATTATCGACTTCGCCATCGCGCTGCTGGGCTGCTTCATCGCCGGCGTGGTCGCCGTGCCCATCAACGACCTGCAGGACTACCCCAAGCTCAACATGATCCTGACCTCCACCCAGGCGCACCTGGCACTCACGACGGATAACAATCTGAAGACGTTCCAGCGCGACATCACCGCCCAGAAACTGAACTGGCCCAAGGGAGTCGAGTGGTGGAAGACTAACGAGTTTGGCAGCTACCATCCTAAGCGGAAGGACGATGTCCCAGCCCTGTCTGTCCCGGACCTGGCCTACATCGAGTTCTCTCGCGCGCCCACGGGAGACCTTAGGGGCGTTGTCCTGAGCCACCGCACCATCATGCACCAGCTGGCGTGCCTGAGCGCCATCATCTCGACCGCGCCCGGCAACGGGCCCGCAGACACCTTCAGCAGGCACCTGCGGGACAAGAACGGCCGCTTGATCGGCGGCGGCGCTAGCAGCGAGGTCCTGCTGACGTATCTGGACGCCCGACAGGGCATTGGCATGATCCTCGGCGTCTTGTTGACTGTCTATGGCGGACATACCACTGTCTGGCTGGAGAACAAGGCAGTCGAGGTTCCCGGCCTCTACGCCCACCTCATCACGAAATACAAGCCGACCGTCATGGTGGCGGATTACCCCGGCTTGAAGCGAGCCGCCTACAACTACCAGGCCGACCCGATGGCGACGAGGAACTTTAAGAAGGGCATGGAGCCGAACTTCCAGACCGTCAAGCTCTGCTTGGTCGACACCCTCACCGTCGACAGCGAGTTCAACGAACTCCTTGGCGACCGCTGGTTCCGTCCTCTCCGCAATACGCGGTCGAGAGAGGTCGTGGCACCTATGCTATGTCTCCCCGAGCACGGCGGCATGGTGATCAGCGTGCGCGACTGGCTTGGTGGCGAGGAGCGCATGGGCTGCCCTCTGAAGCTGGACCTGGGATACGACGGCGAAGTCGAGGACGAGAAGGAGAAGGAGGAGGAGAAGACGACGCCGTCTAACGGGTTCTCAACGCTGCTTGGACAGGGCCCGACAGCCACCAAGGAAGAGCGCGCCAAGACGGAGCTGGGCGAGGTCCTCCTTGACAGGGAGGCCCTCAAGACCAACGAGGTGCTCGTCGTCGCTGTCGGAGACGAGGTGAGCAAGCGCGCCTCGAACGAACCGGGGACCATCCGCATTGGCGCGTTTGGGTATCCGATTCCCGACGCGACGCTCGCCGTGGTGGACCCGGAGACCGGCCTGCTCGCGTCGCCGCACTCGGTGGGCGAGATCTGGATCGACTCGCCCTCGCTGTCGGGCGGGTTCTGGGCGCTGCCCAAGCACACCGAGCAGATCTTCCATGCTCGGCCGTACAAGTTTGAGCCGGGCGACCCGACGCCGACGCCGGTGGAGCCCGAGTTTCTCAGGACTGGCCTGCTGGGTACCATCATTGAGGGCAAGATCTTCGTCCTTGGGCTGTATGAAGACCGCATCCGGCAAAAGGTGGAATGGGTCGAGGATGACGGGCCCGAGACCGCCGAGCACCGCTATTTCTTCGTCCAGCACATCGTGGTCAGCATTATGAAGAACGTGCCCAAGATTTTCGACTGCTCGGCTTTCGACGTCTTCGTCAACGAAGAGCACCTGCCGGTCGTGGTGCTCGAGTCGCAGGCCGCGTCCACAGCGCCGGCAGCTAACGGAGGCCCGCCTAGGCAGCTGGACACGGCGCTGCTGGATTCCCTCGCCGAGCGGTGCATGGACGTGCTGATGCAGGAGCACAACCTCCGCGTCTACTGTGTCATGATCACGGCGCCTAACGCGCTGCCGCGCGTGCTCAAGAACGGCCGCCGGGAGATCGGGAACATGCTGTGCAGGAGAGAGTTTGACCAGGGCAGCCTGCCGTCGGTCCACGTCAAGTTCGCCGTCGAGCACGCCGTGCTCAACTTGCCTGTGGGCGTGGACCCGGTCGGCGGCATCTGGTCGCCCATGGCCGCGGGCTCGCGGGAGGATATCCTCGCCCCGGCGGACAAGCAGTACTCGGGCATTGACCGCCGGGAGGTGGTCATTGACGACCGGACGTCCACGCCGCTCAACAACTTCTCGAGCATCACGGACCTGATCCAGTGGCGCGTGGCCAGGCAGCCCGAGGAGCTGTCGGTCTGCACCATCGACGGCCGCGGCAAGGAGGGCAAGGGCGTGACGTGGAAGAAGTTCGACATGAAGGTGGCCGCCGTAGCGGTGTATTTGAAGAACAAGGTCAAGCTGAGGGCGGGCGACCACGTGGTTCTCATGTACACGCACTCCGAGGAGTTTGTCTTTGCGGTCCACGCCTGCATCAACCTCGGCGTCGTCGTCGTCCCGGTGGCGCCCATGGACCAGAACCGGCTGTCGGAAGACGTGCCGGCGTTCCTGCACCTGGTGTCCGAGTTTAGGGTGCGGGTCGTGCTGGTGAACCAGGACGTCGACCACCTCCTCAAAATGAAGACCGTGTCCCAGCACATCAAGCAGACGGCGGCGGTGCTCAAGGTCGCGATCCCGGCCATGTACAACACGAGCAAGCCGCCCAAGCAAAACAGCGGCCTGCGGGACCTCGGCATCACCATGGACCCCGCGTGGGTCCAGCCGGGCTACCCCGTCATCATCTGGACGTACTGGACGCCCGACCAGCGGCGCATCGCGGTGCAGCTCGGCCACGACACCATCCTGGGCATGTGCAAGGTGCAGAAGGAGACGTGCCAGATGACGAGCTCGCGGCCGGTGCTCGGGTGCGTGCGCAGCACGACGGGGCTGGGCTTCATCCACACGTGCCTGATGGGCATCTACGTCGGCACGCCGACGTACCTGCTGTCGCCGGTCGAGTTCGCGCAGAACCCGGCGTCGCTGTTCCTGATCCTGTCGCGCTACAAGATCAAGGACACGTACGCCACGCCGCAGATGCTCGACCACGCCATGAACATGATGCCCGGCAAGGGCTTCACCATGCACGAGCTAAAAAACATGATGATCTCGGCCGACAGCCGGCCGCGCGTCGACGTGTTCCAGAAGGTGCGCATGCACTTCGCCGCCACGGGGCTCGACCGCACCGCCATCAACACGGTCTACTCGCACGTGCTGAACCCCATGATCGCGTCGCGCTCCTACATGTGCATCGAGCCCATCGAGCTGTGGCTCGACCCCAAGGCGCTGCGCCGCGGGCTCGTGTACGTGACGGACCCGGAGCGCGACCCCAAGGCGCTGCTGGTCCAGGACTCGGGCATGGTGCCCGTGTCGACGCAGATCGCCATCGTCAACCCCGAGAGCCGGCGGCTGTGCAGCGAGGGGGAGTATGGTGAGATCTGGGTCGACTCGGAGGCGTGTGTCAAGGCGTTCTACGGGACTAGGGATCCGTTTGATGCGGAGCGGTTTGATGGGCGGACGGTGGAGGATCCGAGCGCGCAGTATGTGCGGACGGGCGATCTTGGGTTTCTGCATAGTGTGCGACGGCCTATTGGGCCGGGGGGGGCGTTGGTGGATATGCAGGTGCTGTTTGTGCTGGGGAATATTGGGGAGACGTTTGAGCTGAATGGGTTGAGCTATTTTCCGATGGATTTGGAGGCGTCGGTCGAGCGGTGCCATCGGAATATTGTGTCTGGCGGCTGGTGAGTTGTTTCTTTCCGGCGTTGAAAGCTGGTCTAACGTGGTTTCTAGCGCTATCTTCCAAGCCGGCGGCCTCATCGTCGTCCTCGTCGAGGTCGCGCGCAAGGCCTACCTCGCCTCGCTCGTCCCCGTCATCGTCAACGCCATCCTCAACGAGCACCAAGTCGTCGTCGACATCGTCGCCTTCGTCAACAAGGGCGACTTCCCGCGCAGCCGGCTCAACGAGAAACAGCGGGGTAAGATCCTCGCCGGCTGGGTCAGCCGCAAGCTGCGCACCATCGCCCAGTTCGCCATCAAGGACACGGACCGCGGCGAGTCCCTCCGCCAGCAGACGGGCACCTCGGTCGCGGAACCGTCCCCGCCGCAGGGCAGCGCCGACCACCGCGGCAGCCTGGGCAGTCTGCGCAGCTCCAGCGGCGGGGCGCTGCCGTTAACCACCCACCCCGCGAATAACAGCTCTGCCCTGCGCAACGTGTCGTCACCGCCCCCGCCGCAGATCCTCGAGCAGCACACCCTCGAACCACAAGAGTATTACTCGGCGGGTGGGTATGACGCAGCGCCCGCCAACGCGGCCCCGCCAACCCCAGGCCCGATCGAGATGCCCGCCGACGAACTCGACGCCCCGCCCGTGCCGGTCGACAACAACAACAACAACAACGCAACACCACTCGGCGAAGCCGCATCCCTGTCTCATGGCTTCGAACTACCCGACTTTGATCAATTCGGCCGGGACGACCGCCCGCCAGCGTCGGCTTCTGCACCGCCTGCTACTACTACTGGTTCTGGGACAGGACAGGGTAATCCAGGGGGAGGAGGAATCGGTGGAACGACCATGTCGTCGCAGATGCCGCCGCAGATTCGGCTGCCGGGGGTGGATGGGCGGGAGTCGTTTGATGATTGGGATTTGGAGATGAGGGGGATGGGGTTGGCTGGGACTTTGGGGGGGAAGTAGGCATTGAGATTTTGGGGGTTTGAGTTCTACTTCTCTGGGGTGGAGGGTTTGGGGTTGGATTATGATTGATGAGTATTCTGTGTTCTTTTGGTGGGTTGGGTTAGAGGGGTTTGTTTTGGGGGGGAGATGAGAAGTGTTACAGAGCAGAGTTGGAGAGTAGGGTTGGAGACAGGGTTGAGGACAGGGTTGAAGAGCGGAGTTGAAGAGCAGAGATGGAGAGCAGACAAGGCTGGCGAAGGCATACACAGGTGCTTTGGGATTATTGTTGTTGTTGTTGTATGGGTTGTATCGCGAATCAATACCACGAGAGGGTTTGTTCTCTCCGTCTTGGCTGAGTTTGTTTTTTCGTCTTGGCTGAGTTTGTTCTTTCGTCCTGGCTGAGTCTTGCTCTTTCTGTCTTGTCTCGAGCTCTGCTTCCTTTGTTTGCCCTCGTTCTTTGTACTCCTGTCAAGGGGTGATGGGAAGGTCGACACTGACCCCCACCCCATGCCCTCGCCCCCACAAACAGCCGGATGGCTCCGTCGTTCGGTCGGCACTGACTCGGCAGACCCGCCAGGCAGGTTTCGTGCTGACGAGGTTGGGATGGCTGTGGAGACTTGACAGGAACATGGGACGATTCTGCTGCATGTGATGGCGGCAGGATGAAGATGCTGTGAAGCGAAGCGTCTTCGAACGGCCGTCCAATCATCCGGCGAATGTCCACCGCTACCGTCCGTCCAGGGTGAGCACGCGGCTGCTGGAACCAACAGCCAAGCCACAGTTCCACTCATGCGAGCGAGCCATGCAGCCGGCTGGCGAGAGGACCTCGACCACTTTGCAGGCTGCAGCTCAGACACCGCGGTGCCGCGGCGGCGCCAACCACGCCTTCGACGGGTCTAGCAGCGTCGTGTCACACCCCTGGGCTGGGGCCAGGCCACGGCGAGAACGACATCGACGGCGATGCCAACTCGAACGACGAGCCTTGGCCCTGGACCACCTGTCTAAGTCTCGCTGCACGGGTTTGCCCACGCCTAGGCCTGGACCCCGACAGCGCAGTCGCCTTCTCTTCTGCAGGCCACAACACGCACGCAAGCCGGCAACCCACCCCCCGTCTCACCCACCTATCCTCAGCACGCTACACAGTACAGTCCCTCCCTACAC
>FTCG01000326.1_pt1 | contig 10592 bp, 11 predicted proteins | sample 1639641 | NCBI WGS metagenome assembly FTCG01 (sample SAMEA3914864, study PRJEB12502) | metagenome | biome: forest; material: soil | place: USA | collected 2012-03-12 | depth 0.3 m
GTGAAGAGGAGGAGGAGGTATTTGTTTTAGGGGGGGTAGTGGGGAGGTGTAGGTCCCCAGGGGGGTTTGATGAGATGTAACGACGACGATATGGCGTTTTTGCTGGTGGGGATGGGTTGGGAGCGGTTTTTTGATGCTCTTGTCGTTCTTTTGGAAGTGTCTTGGGTGGTTTTGGCTTGTTAGAATGAAGGGCGACGACGTAGATGTACAGGAAATATCCTGGAATACCCCTCTCGAATCTGGACGCGGAAAAGTCTTAGGTCGCGCTGTGGGTGTGGTCTGTGAATCCAGAATACAACACCATCCCTTCTCTCATTTATATGTTACACGGCACTCACCTGAGCAGTTGGTGAGCAAGAGAGACGCCTCAAAATGGATTGTTTGTTTTGTCATATCCTTCCCTTGCCGCCTTTTATCCTTGCCCAACCAATACATAGACAGACAGAGAAGGAAACTATACGGAATGATTATAACACAACCGGCGAAATGGCCAAGCCGCCTGCCCACCCCGCCGTCCCGTCTGCTTCGAAAAGCCGGGCACACCACAACAGTCAATATTCAACACCCCATCAATCACCCAACCGAATCCTATCCTATATCAACCCTGGCACCTGCAAGCAAGCAACTAAGCTCACTCGCAAGCCCCACCCTCTCCAACCAACCCAACAACCCATCTAGGAATTTATTTCGCCTTCCCGCTAGCACCGCTCTTGACGCGGCGCGCCACGGGGCGGTTGATGTGGTGGTTGGGGATCCAGCTCTCGTCGTAGCTCTTGGCGCCCTCGCCGCCGCTCGTGACGCCGGCCGACTCGGAGCCGGACAGGGGATCGGCCTCGACGACGACCTTGCGCGCGGGCTTCTTGCCGCCTGCGGTTCCCTTGGCGGGGCGGGCCTGCGGGAAGAGGGCCTCGATCCAGGTCTTGTAGACGAAGTAGAGGGTTGCGCCGAAGACGCCGGTGAGGATTAGGTAGAGGAAGATGCTGGAGGGGGAATTGAGGGTTAGGTTGGTGGTTTTTTGTGGTGGTGATTGGGGGGGCTTACATTTGCGGGTCGAAGAGGCTGGTGGGCGGCTCGACGATGCTCGCGGGGCCGCTGTGGGCCTGGACCTGGAAGACCTGGTTGGCGGCGGGGTTGGAGACGATGGCGACCAGCTCGACGATGACGTCCTGGGGCATCATGTCGAGGACGAATTGGAAGGGCAGCTGGTGCTTCTCGCCGGCGGGGATGGAGACGTCGTAGCGCACGGCCGTCAGGTTGCGCAGGATGGCGGCGGCGGCGGGGGCGTTGTCGGGCAGCGGCGCGGTGGTCTTGAGCTGGCCGCCGACGAAGGAGACTTCAATTGGGGTGTCCTCGTGGTTGGTGATCTCGATCAGGGCCTTGGCGACGCGGCCGTTGACGATCTTGACGCCGAAGATGTCGGCGTCGGGGAAGGTCGTCTCGATGTCGGCCTTGAGGTCGGGCTGCCCGGCGGGCGCCGAGGCGATCGGCTCCGTGTCGACCTGGAGAGCTGGGTGTGAGCAATTGCATTGTCGCGGCGACACGCTGGGAAGCAAAAAGGGGCGCAAGGGGGCAGAGGGGAGGGTCGCGATGATGCGATGATGCGGCGATGAGGCAACGTACATCGTCGGCGGCAAAGGCCGTCGCGGCGCGCAGGGCGAGCAGGGCGAGAGAAGACCACTTGAAGTTGACCATTGTGCCGGATTCCAAAGAGCAAAGGGGGTGATGATGATGGAAGAGAAAGAGGAGAGGCGAGTTCCGAAAGATCCCAAATCCCAACTGGAGCTTAGGTAGAGGATCCAATGTCGTAAAAACGAGGTGTGTGCAATCTGGCAACTGGACTAGCGCCCCCGAGCTCAGCTCTCGTGTCGTGTGGGCGGGTCTCTCCAGGGGCCAGGGTGGCGCTCTACCCCAAATATGGACATATCCGGGATTGTCGCGTTATCGGGGACTGCGATGACGAGCAATTGCATCGAAATGTGTTCTCTTCAGCATCTCTTCGGTATCTCTTAGGCAGGCATTGATTGTTGTAATGGGCTTGGTCAAATCACGCCACTACCTCTGTCTTGTCTTTTGATGTCAAAATATTGACTCGGCGGCAGGCAAACAGAGACAATGGCTTGGTACAGAGCCGTTGTTCTCAACACCCCTCGTGACATAGGCCCAGGACTGGTCAACCAGGTTGGCTGCTGGAAGTTCAATTTTGATTTCTTGTTTTATCTGAAGTTGTCAAAAACGAGAATAGGAGAGAGAAAGGAGGGAAGAGAGGGAACAGGAAAAGAGAGAGAAGGGGAGGGAAGGAGAGGGCAAAGGAAGGAGAAAAACTATAGAAGAGAGAGGATAAGAGAAAGAAATGGAGAAGAGGAGAGGAGAGAAAAAGAGAGCCCCCGTGCTGGCCTTGTAAAGCCAGTTCTAAAACGGAACCAAGAAACAACTGCTGAAAAATACACGGGTTATGTTTCTATCATCGTCACGGGACGAACTGCCATCCTCCTCCAGGCCATTCCCCATGGTCATGAACTCGGTAGGACCAGATCTCCCAGAACAGCCACACAGTCCTGGTTCGGTTCCACCCGACCTACTGCGCTACCGGAGTCGATTTGGCGGAACCCGGCCTGGATCGCTCTCTCAACTTCCCGTCCGCTCGTCTGTCGCGACATGGATAGCTGACGAACTTGACCCCGTTCGACGCACGACGCCGTCACCTGTCGACGGTTAGTATCGGCGATCCACTACCATCTGAGACAGCCTCCGGCATAGTCGGAGACAGTAAGATGGATAAAAGTTGGCTGGGCGCCAGGTTCTGCCCCCCGAGGCGCATCCAAAGGAAGTGTTGAAGCCGGACGGACCTGTCAACGGCTGCCGATCTCGGGTCCTGGACGTGAGCCGTCCTTGGTTCTTGATCCCGATGGTCTGGTTGATCCCTGGACGCTGCCGGGCTTCGTGTAACTGTCTCACTGCGTGGTGCGGATGCAAATTGGCTCTCAGGCGTGGTGGTCGTTGTCTTTCAGGCGGTCACCCTTGCGGGGATGGGTTTCCCGGAGTGTGAGCCGGAGATGGGTATGTGACTTACCGAGAGTTGCTATCGACCTTGCTAGACTCGCCTCTCTAGGGTGGCTAGGGCTGGTTGTACTCATGTGGTATTCTCGAAATCGTTTCTTGCAAGCATGCTGCGTCCTGCGTCAAGCAGCGTGTTATCGTACCCTCGCTGCCGTGTTTCCAGTCTAAAGTAAGGGGCATGCGCCTCTAGGGGACCGTGGCAAGTCTGATGTCGGAGGAGGAGGGAGGGAGCAGCGCCATGAAGCAAAGTTGAGCAAAGGTAACAGCAAGAAGCAGAAAGCCCATCTCCGGCCCAGCACACAACTTGAATTGGGACCAATCGTCGTCAATGGCTCGCCTGAGCCTTCATCATCCGAAGTCAATCGACCGAAGTGTAAGCGGCTGCAACCCTGACATCTGAGCGCCCAAGGTTTGGAGATAGCAGGGGCGCATCCTTCGTCGTCATCTTGGGCCCGGGTGTCTTGAGACGAGACATGGACGTTTGATGATCTAGGCCCGGCTGCCCACAAGCAGTTCTGATTGTGCATAGCAGTGGCGACTGTCCCATCGACCACAGCAGCCCGGCCACGCCGCGCAGGGCTCGGGAGACGGTCCGCACTAAGCCCGAGGCTGGGCGATATGGCCGAAGAATGTTGGATGGCGGAGGCGGCGGCTTTATAGTAACATGTGTTGAGGAGTTGAGATTGACAACTTGAGGCGCCTGTCAAGCTGAACGGATCGGTGATGCTGCCCGATCCGATCATGCCGAACATTCCAGCGAAGCCCGCGAGGCCGCCGTGGCTTGCGGGAGGGTCAAGGTTAATTATCGCTTATCGGAGGTCGCAGCTGACGCCGAGCATCCGCAGGCAAGCTCCTGGCTGCTCCCGCACATCTGATACCTCCATGATCGCCACCAGGGGAGGCTCCGTGTCGGACGGCCAATCCTGGACGCAAAGGACCAGGAGGGCCGTCCTGTGAGCCTGTCTAATCTGCAGCCCTTCGGTGACAAGCGTACGTTGGTAACGGTGACAAGCGTACGTTGGTAACGGTGACAGCGGGTTCCGGGTTGTCTCGGTCCGACAGCGCTGCGACGACGGTGCAGGCGGTCGAATCGGAGCCCTCCGCCGATCGCCACCGAGGAATCGTAGCTGAGCTGCCGCATCTCAAATCTCAAATCGACGTCGGCTACACAGAAAGTGCAGGAGTGAGTGGTGCTCGTCAAACCAGCCGTTGTGACCCCGGCGCCGGGCCATCATCCCCCCATCCAGCCATCCCTCCCAGCAGCAGCGGGATCTTGGAAGCGCGCAAACCCGGGGCAATGGTTCGGCCATACCCTGCATCCGTCACCCACGCGGGAGGGAGGGGCGGCGGCGGCACAGTCGTCAGCATTCCCATGCATTCTCCCATGCATGCAGCATCCCCCATGCGGCGCTGACTCGAAGCAGCAAGGCGGCAGCCCAGCGGCCGAGAAAGCTGAATCGCCCGCCTCGGCATGTGGGAAAGTTCGATGCGGGCCTCGACTCGCGCCGAGACGCAGCCATGGGACGACATGGCAAGCCACACCCCTGCTGGCAAAGCAGCAGAGCGGGCAGAGCGGGCAGAGCGGGCAGAGGGGAGCAGAGCTGTGCGACCCAACAAGCACACGAACAAGCCCTGATTTGCAGCCGGGTTCAACCCGACAAACGCGGCGCTGCTCCGCTTCGGGGCCTCTCCCGGCGCCATGGGACACGCGCGCAGGGCGGCCATCCCAGCATGTTCATCCTGTTGGTGCTGGCGTCGGTCGAGGTGGTCGAGGTCCGGAACTGACCGACCGACCCTCGACCCTCGACCCGCTCCGGGTTTATATTTTGCCTTTTAATGTGACCAGCGCGTTTGTGAGGGCGAGGGTGAGGGCAAATAGCGAGGTGCGACCCAAGACAAAGGAAATAGGTATGGAGCAACCCTGTCTGCCTGCTGCTGCCTGCCTGCCTGCCCACCTGCCCTGTTCTTCAACTTTCTTCTTTGAGCCTCGAGCTCGAGACCATGCCAACCTGGAAGTTGCTCTGCTTCCATTTGATAGATTGATAGGCGTTGGATGTCTGTATTCTGTATTGTGCAGGAGAGCCGCCGGGCTCACGTCGCCGCCACAGGCCAGGGCCACGCCCACGACCAGGACCACGGCGGCGCTGATTGGGCGCCCACACGCCATCCGATGCTCCCTCTCCCCCGCGCGCCGCTCCGATCGAACTTCGACCTGGACATCGAGATCGTGCGGTCCCAGGACTAGCGCGGTGGGGCCCTGATCCCTGCTGCTGGCCCTCCCCCCCTCTGATCATTGTGCATGGGTCCGGCCGCTGGAACGCTGAAAGACGCCCTGCTAGCCTTGCTGATCGCCGTCCCCAGTCCCCGCCGCAACGGGGGGCCGCGCCAGGTACTGGCGACTTGTCGGGCCTAACAGACGGCGCTTCAGCTGCGCACTGCCGTCTGCCGCGGCATGCATGGTGCACACCTTGCCATCCCGCCGGGTCCCGGATGGCTGGTAGCGGGGACCCGGCCATCGAGTACTTGCTGCAGTCGCTTCTTGGCTTGGACGTTGCGAGGACGACCCATGCTCACCCCTGGCCACGAGATTACCTACTTGGACTGTGGTGTGTGTGTGGGAGTGTGGGCCTGTGGGCGTGTGGTTCCCGCCCGGGCGCATGCACATCACATCGTCCCAACGAGCTTCAGGGACGGCCAGACGAGACAAATACATAAAACTCGCCTTCCCCCCGTGCTCGCCGTGCCATCCATCCCCTGCGTCCTCTGTGATCCTCCCCCAGCCAGACTCCGCTGCCTCACCCGTGCTGCTGCCCGCCAGGCCCGAACCCACCGCTGCTTGGTCTCATCACCCCGGAGTCAGGATACACCGCACTCCATCCTCTGCGGCACTTACATAGTCCACAGTCGAAGAACAGGTAGGACGCCATCTCCTCCCTCACGACCGAAGATCCCCGACCAGGAGGCAGCAGACCAACACGGCCGGCCATCGCCGTGTCCAGGGTTCACCACGTGGACTCAGGCTACTCCTTTCCCCTCGTGGCTCTCAGCCCTCCACCAGCCTAGGCAACTCACAGACTAACTCACCAGCAGGTCTCGCCAGCGGCACCAGATAACTCCGCACACCATCCCCACTAGCCAGCCCTCCAACAAGCCATGGCGGCAGCCCGCGCAGATGGCCAGTTCTTCCAACAGGAACAGGTACCGTCCCCCCCTCCGGCCACAAACCACCGGGCGCCTCCACCCGGCCGGACCCTACCAACCCCCATGGCTCACTCACACCTCCCCTCCCTGCCCATGTAGCCCTTCCTAGACGGCCAATTCGACATCTTCGACTGGTACCCCTACTTCCAGTCCTGCATCCGCTACTTCCTCGACCACGCCCAGTACAACGGCCCCGTCCAAGCCCTCGCCGCCTTCCTCAACATCCAACTCCCCTTCCAGAAACCCCCCCACAACCACCACAACCACCACAACCACTACCCCCACCCCCACCTCTACCCGCGCACCTCCCCCTCCCCACCCGGCCACGGCAGCGGCAGCGGCAGCGGCACCGCCCCGTCACCACCACTCCCGCACGTCTCCCTGCAGCCGTACATCCGCCGCCTGGTCGCGACGGGGTTCGATTTCCCCGCGGTGCTGCACGGGTTCTTTGGGGATGATTGGCGGCTGGGGATTGCGCCGCTGCATGAGCAGGAGAGGAGGAATTTCTTGTTTGCGGCCAAGAGTAGCTCGTGGTTGGAGGTGAAGGGGGCGTATGACATGGGCGTGGAGGAGACGGTGCCGTTTTTGAAGCCGTTGAGGAATGTGACGGAGGGGGAGATATTGGCGGCGGAGGGGGGGTGGAGTGAGTGGTTGGCTATGCAGGATTGGTAGGTTCTTTTTTTTCTGTTTCTTTTTTTCACTTTGGTTTGGGTTGGTGTTTGGGGTGGAAGGGGAAGCGGGGAAGGGGGAGTCGGGTTGTGTTTGGAGAGACTGGGTGTTAATGAGGTGTGAACAGGATGCTCGGGCCTAGGTCGGTCGAGACCAGAGGCGCGGGGGAGCCGGAGCCGCCGGCGGCGTCGTCGACGTCGTCGTCCAGTGGGAGGCGGGTGAGGGTCAAGAGAGAGGAGGAATGACGGACGGGGGACGGGGATGGAAAGGACGGGATGGGACGGAGTATTTGCGGCGGTTGGGAGTCGAGCGTTCATTTTGGCTGGATACCCCAAGGACGGCAGGCGGCGTGGTTTTCGTTCGACGGCGGCTCTACTGTGTAGACGGCTGGGTGGGAGTTTGTTTTTGGGTCAGGTACTCTGGTAGGTAATGCCCGGGGAAACACATGGGTTTGGGGGTGATATCAGGGGGTTTACACGAGGGTTATAGGGGGTATAGGGGGTTGTTTGCCTGCAGTTCAACACAGCGTTGAGAGCTGGGCGAGGCAGGCAGGTGTTCTCCATAATGCACCAATATTGCTAATTACCACACCTTCAATGCAACATATCTCGAAGAGCTGTCATCTCAAAGCGCAACGCAAACAAAGCAGAGCCGAGACTCAAGCGGGTGACAGACTGTTGGTGTCTCCCGTAATTACCGAATCATTAATACAGAATACACCCCCCTGCCCCTGCGACCCCCACTGTTTTCCCCCAGCGCGGCTGCAGGTCCCAGGCTCCCAGCCGCGCGACCTCGAACTCTTGCAACACCCGAAACCCCGACGCATCATCCCATCAACATCTCGACATCTTCCTTTTGGATATATAACTATACCCAACCAGCCCAATTGGGCTCCCTCTCCGCTCTCCCGTTTCCCACGACCATGTAACGTTAATCAACCGCCGGCTTCTATTTTCCCGCCATCCTCTTCGAAGCACGCTCGCACGCTCGCGCACTCCCTCGTTCCCGACGACCTTCAATGCCCCAGCCATGGACCGAAAGCCAGCGACAGAAGACCTGCCGGCCGCCATAGCCGCCTGGTCGCGGTTCCTCAAAATCGCATGCGCCCGTCGCCTCCACCCGGACAAGCTCGCCTCCTATCTCCCGTTCCACTTCGACCAGCACCCGCTGCCCCCCATCGCCATCGCCGACACCCTGTTGCGCCCGACCGAACGCCGGCGCGAGAGCCTCGACTCCCGCGTGCCGCTCTACCTCGACGCCCTGATCAAGCAGCGCCGCGTCGACGTCGCCCCCGTGCTGCGCGCTCTCTACAAATACTCGTCCATACACCTCCGGGTGCCGTCGCAGCATGTCGGCGCGTTGGCGGGGGAGGACGAGCTGGGCGGGAAGCGGGGGAAGACGCAGCCTGTGAGGTGGCGCAACTCGTACGCCGACGAAGAGTCCATTCTCTGGCGGCTTGCGCAGCTCGTGCACCAGGGGCGCGGCATCATGACGCCTAAGAAGGTGATCCACGTGTCTAAGGTGCTGGTCGCCTGGATGGGCCTGTTCACCGATGCCGCCGCCGCCTTTTCCAACGAGGCTTTTGGCTCTCTCCACGGCCTGCAGGCGCGGGACGAGACCGAGGAGGCGCGGAACGCCTTTGTTCTCTTCCTACTGGCCTTCAGCCAGAGCCCGCACGTTCTGTCCACCCTGGGCAAGCCGGCCAGCAAAGGTAGGGATGTCGTTGAGTGAGGCAGAAAAGCCAGGGCTGACAGTCTCGTAGGCATTTGCAAGATGCTCTCGGACGCCATGAAGGCGTTTCTTCCCTGCGTAATACAGTTGCTGCCCGTCCTGGTCAACCACCTGGAGCTGTTCCGGATCGACGTGCTCGGCAAGTACCTGCCGGCCGAGAAGAAGGACGCCGCCGAGGTCAACACCTACATGGACAGTCTCATCGGCCTCGACAGCTTGCAGATTCCGGAGGTGCCGATTGTCAACTCTCGGGCTGGCCTCTACATCTACCTCAGCGCTGCGCTCGTGGGGCGCCCCATGATTGACGACGCCGCGCTTTTTACATACCTACACAACAGATATCAGGTTCGTAATGCCGGCAACGAGGCGTGTTTGTATGGTCTTGCTAACGCCTGACAGGGAGACCTGCAATTAACAGCAGTCCAGCTTATCCTGGCATCCTTCGACCTCCTCGCAAACGCCGTCTTCCGCAACGAGGGGCCCAAGGCTGGCCACCTCCTCAAGTCGTACGTGGTCAACAAGGTCCCGCTGATCCTCGTCGCGCTCGCGAACACGTCGACCATGTATGCGTTCAACGCCGAGATGTGCATCACGGAAGCGTTGGGACAGGTCGACACCAACATCTTCCCCACGCTGTCCGGCATGTTCGACATCACCACCAACACAAACTCGTCCTTTCACGATTCCGTCCGGCAGGACTTTTGCTTCTCGTGCCAGCTCCACGGGTTGCTCTCCCCGGCGGCGACGGAGGATCTCCTTGGAGAGATCACCTATCAGTCGTTGCCGGACGAGGGCCGTTACTCCAAGGACGTTCTTCTGCAGGCATGTCTCCAAGATGTGGACAGGGCCCAGAAGCTTATCGGAGAACTGGAGAACATGAACGGAAATGTCGGCGCTGCCGCCCAGGCCATCGTCGAGGTATGTTCTGTCCAAGATAGCCGTCCAGGCTGCCACTAACGCTGCGTAGGTGATCAGTAGCCTCTGCCGAGAAAAGGAGACCATGACTCTCAAGCAGCTGTGCAGCCAACTTGCCGCCAGGCCTCTCTCCCTCGACGTCCTCTTGCTTTTCAACAAGCCACAACAGATCTTGCATCCGTTGTGCGAGCTCCTCGACAACTGGGCAGGCTACGAAGAGGACCAGGGCGAGTACCAGCCAGTGTACGAAGAATTCGGGTCCATCCTCATCCTTCTGCTGGCATTTGTCTACCGGTACAACCTCTCGCCCGCCGATCTCGGCATTCGCTCGCCAGACTCGTTTCTGGGGAAGCTTTTGGGCGGCGGGAGTCTCTGCCGGCCGCAGGAGGAGCTGAACGAGCAGGAGAAGTCCCACCTCGACGGCTGGATCCACGGGCTGTTTGACTCCGAGGCCGGCGGTCTAGGGGACGAGCTCATGGCCTCCTGCCCGCCGCAGGACTTTTACCTGCTCATGCCAACGCTCTTCAACCGCATCGTCACTGCGCTAAGCGCCGGCTACCTGACCGACGACATGCTGAAAGGCGGTCTTGAATGTGAGTTTACGCCCTCCGAGCAGAAGAAGAGTACTAACTATGGCAGACCTGGTTGACGTTTTGTTGTTGCCGGCGCTGGTGCCCGCGATATTCTACCTCTCGAACCAACTGTGGGTTGGCGGACCGCCCTTCCACGCGGCCATCATCAAGATCCTCCAGGTCATGATCCGGCCGAGCTCCATCTCCACCGAGGCGGCAACCATGCTCTCGTCGGTGCTCAACATCGTGGCCAAGCCGCTCGAGCACGCCCTCCGCTCGTACCAGCGGCAAGACCCAAAGTGCCAGGAGGTCGAGCCCCTCCTGCGCGCCATCAAGGAGAACCTCGCCCTCTCCCGCCGGACCGGCGGCGCAGACCACACCGAGCTCGAGGCCTGGTGCGGCACGCACGCCACCAGCGGCGCCAACCCCGCGCACAACAACAACAAC
>FTCG01000036.1_pt1 | contig 10528 bp, 11 predicted proteins | sample 1639641 | NCBI WGS metagenome assembly FTCG01 (sample SAMEA3914864, study PRJEB12502) | metagenome | biome: forest; material: soil | place: USA | collected 2012-03-12 | depth 0.3 m
GTACTGCTACGCCTGGGGCTGGTGGTGGTGGTGGTGGTGGAGTTGGGGGAGGGAGTGGGACGGGGACGGCTACGCCGAGGGTTGGAGGTGGTGGGAATGGGACGCCGGTTGGGGGTGGGAGCGCGGGGCAGACTGCGACTCCGGGGCCTGGGGGGTCCCAGGGTGGTGGGGATGGGTATGGTGGTGGTTCGGGTGGTGGTGGAGGGAATGGCACGGCGACTGGGACTGGGGCTGGAGGCGGTGCGAACCAGACGCCTGGTTCTGGAGGCTCCGGAGGCGGGAACGGCGGCGGCGGCGGCAGCGGCGGCGGATCCAACATCGGAGGCGCAGGCACGCCGTCTCCCACGCCGACGCCGAGCAAAGCACCCTGCAACATCTGCGCCAGCCTCCACTCCAAGAACTCAACTCCTACGCCGACGCCGACGCCGAGCAAGGCGCCCTGCAACATCTGTGCCAGCCTCCACTCCCAGAACTCACTCACGGCGACGCCAACACCAGCCACAACTGCGCCTCCCATCGAGACTCTCACCAAGCTGACAGTGGTCTACCCCATCCCGGCGCCGGCGTGCAGCAAGTCATGCAGAAACGACAACGGCACGAGCACGGGAACGCCCACGAGCCGGCTGCCCGGATCAACGTCGACGCCCGTCGCCATTGCGGGAGCCATGAAGGACGCGCCGCCGGGCATGGCCACTGGGCTGCTGCTCGGGGGGCTTGCATTTATTTTCTTTGCGTTGCTGTGATAGACAAAAAAATAGAGGCATCCATGGACGGACCATGGCACGGAGACTAGAGATGGAGACGAGATGGTGAGACCCTGAAACGGCAGGGAGGTCGGGAGCACGAGGGCTGGCGTTTCAAAACGAGGCTTGGCTTTTTTGGTGCTTTTTGTTTGTTGTTGGGTAATTCTTCTCTTGCCGTGCGCTGCTAGCATGGCTTTTTGTTCCTTTGTTGGCGGATTGTGACTGGGAATTGAGACATTTTCATGACATGCAGAATATTCTGTTCATCTTTTGCAATGCGGCGTGTTCTTTCAGAGCTTTGTCTCGATCACGCTGTCGGGACTGAATTGGGTGAATTGGATGAATTAGGTGTGGTCGGAAGCTGCCCGTGCTTGGCACAGGCAGCCCTGCAGCCAGCGACGGGTTGAGCCGTTGAAGCGAGCTCAGGCGAGGAAGCGCAGTGAAGAGCGCACCACTGACCCCACCGCTGGCCCGTGCGCCTCCGCCGAAAACCGCCCTCCGACCACTCAGCTGCAGGCTGCACTCTGCCTCCCAAGTCCCACCCGGACATCGACGGTCGCTCACCAGACTTCACAGCTTCCCCACCCCCGACTCGACGACCACGCCGGCCACACCCCCGACCACGGCGACGAACCGGCCTGTTAGACCAACGCGACCGAATATTTGTATTTTTCCGCTCATGACGCGCAGCCCGAGCCCAGTCGCATTGTCTTGTTTCTGGCGACAGATTACCATACTTGAAGTTGAATCTCGACTAACCACGCCAACAACCGACAACCGACGCCCAATCACCGTCCGTCTCTCGCCTGCGCCCTGAGACTGCGCTGCGACCGCCCTGCGACCAGCTCCGACCTCACAGCCGACCTCGCGTCCGACCGACCGACCGACCAGCCCACGGCAGCTCTCCCTCCACCAGCTCCCAGAAGCTCCCAGCGGCCAGACCTGACTGCCAAGATGATGCCCAACCCGCACGTCTACGGACACCACCAGTATCCCCAGGCCGAGTCGGCCTGGATGCACCAGCAGACGTCGCACCAGCACCATGCCCAGGCTGCTGCCGCCGCTGCCAATGTCGCCCAGCAGCAGCACTACAACCGCATCGCCACGGCCCACAACACGGTCGGTGCCCTGGGCCAGGCCCACGCCCAGGACAACACGCTCGAGTCGTCCGTGTCCGAGGACAACCGCCGCACCCTGCAGTACATCGCCGACCTGCTCAACGAGAACACGCGCGAGGGTGCACTCCTGGAGCTCAGCAAGAAGCGAGAACAGGTCCCCGAGCTCGCCCTGATCCTGTGGCACTCGTTTGGTGCGACCCGCCCTGCTCCCATTCCGTCTCGCACGACATGCGCGCTAACCATTTTGTGACGCAGGCGTCATGACATCGCTGCTGCAGGAGATCATCAGCGTCTACAACCTCCTGAGCCCGTCGCAGCTCACCGCGGCCGCCTCCAACCGGGTCTGCAATGCGCTGGCCCTCCTCCAGTGTGTCGCGTCCCACAACGAGACGCGCACTCTTTTCTTGACCGGTGAGTCCTATCTCGGGTTGGAGCTTGGAATAATTGTTGCTGACTCGAAGCTTGACAGCCCACATTCCCCTCTATCTCTACCCGTTTCTCAACACGACATCCAAGTCGCGGCCCTTCGAGTACCTGCGGCTCACGTCTCTCGGAGTGATCGGAGCGCTTGTCAAGAATGACTCGTCCGAGGTTATTAACTTCCTCCTCACTACCGAGATCATCCCGCTGTGCCTCCGCATCATGGAGACGGGCTCAGAGCTGAGCAAAACCGTTGCCATCTTCATTGTTCAGAAGATTTTGCTCGACGACAACGGTCTCAACTACATCTGTGCCACGTACGAGCGCTTCTACGCCGTGGGCACCGTCCTCAGCAACATGGTGGCCCAGCTGGTGGAGCAGCAGACCGCCAGGCTGCTCAAGCACGTGGTTAGATGCTTCTTGAGGTGAGCAGTCCTCCTATTCCTTCGTCTATCCCACCGCTGACCATAACCGTCCACAACAGACTCAGCGACAACGCCCGCGCCCGCGAGGCCCTCCGGCAGTGCCTCCCCCAGCCGCTCCGCGATCAGACCTTCTCGGCCGTCCTCCGCGACGACGCCGCGACCAAGCGCTGCCTCGCCCAGCTGCTGATCAACCTCTCGGAGAACGCCATCGAGCCCACCGTCGGCCAGCTCGGACTCTAGGGCAACAGTCCAGCAAGCCGACCACTGGGGCCCGGCATGCGGCCCGGCACGGCGACCAGCAACTTTCCACACACGCCGGACCGCCACCCCAGCGGCGGATTTCTTTTCGGGATCGGGACGGCGAATGCCTGGATGCCCAACACGCCAGAATCGTACCGCTCTGGGGACGGCCACCCTTCCTAGTGGGAGGCGTGGCACACGTCCCAGCAGCCCATATCGCCTCGCTATTTCTCGCCTTGTCCCCCGCCGCGTAATCCACGCGGTTCTTCTCGGTCGCGCTTCCCACGCGGCGCTTCTCGCGGTGGTGCGTGGCGTTCCCCGCGGGGCCTCTCACGGGGTCCCGTGCGGGGATCGCCCTCCCCCACCTCTTTTAATTTTGGCAGTCGGAGTTCTTCGAGAGGGTGTTTTCCAGCAAGGCGGAGAGGGCGCGCGGGCAGGTGGTGAGATGGCTTAGATGCTTCACTTCGGGGCGCGGGGAAAATGGGAAGCCTTTGATTCACCAGGCGGGAAAAGGATATGGGGATGGGATGGATGGGGTGGGGGAGGGGAAAAGCCTTTATCATGTTCATGAGGGAAGGAAATATCCACACATTGCAAAGCGGGAGGGACGGACGGCGTTCATGGGAGGGGCGTTTTTTTCTTTTACGCTTCTTGTTGTTGTTATCTTTTTTTCTTCTCTACATATTAGTCCTTTTCCCTTCTCTCTTCTCTCTCTCTCTCTCTCTCCTATGTCTCTCCCTTTTACTGGGACGGCTTCTCTGGGTGTTTCTGAGAGTGTGAGAGGGTCTTTACAAGGCGGCGGGGGACATGCATGGCTTTGCATAGCAAAAGGATGGGTCCGGTTTGTTTTTCATTTCGGTCTGGCTCGTTCGTGTTTGGACGCACCATAGAACGAACGCAAAAGCGAGAGAGGGGGGTTGCTGACTTCCCTCTCTTGTTGTGTCGTTTGTTTGGGTGGCCTGGGTGTGGGCGGGAGGTGGCTGTTTGTATGTGACTGTTGTACGATGTATGGATATAGCATGTATGGTAGATGGCGGGGCAGCGAAGGTACCTAGTGAATAAGAGCGGAATACCCCGGATGTCTCATCTTTTTCATGGGCTCTCGCATCGATAGAAACTACCTCTCCACACTATTCTGCTTCTTGCACTTGACCCCTGAGTCTCTCCCAGCGAGTCTCCCTGTCCCTGCTCAACGACCAGGTCGATCGAAGAAGCAAACGGCACAGATTCGATGCAGCCCTGGCCTCTTCCCGCCCCAGATGCCAAGTTCACATGCCGAGATTCAAGGGTGGTACCAGGCAGCAAGAGGACATCCAATGGGAGCATCGAGATCGTCTGGTGACCCTGGCGCCCTCTTTCATGCCCATCATTCCAGCTTTGTCCACCACCAAACCAGGCACACACCTCTTCTGGTTCGCCGACAAACACCATCGCAATTCCAGCCATGACCAAATGGGACGCCAATGGGCGCCCTCTGTTGGCTTGTCTTGCTACAACAAACGCCACTCCAGCTCATTCGCCCCTTGATGGACATACCAACCAAGACAGCCAATGACGATCCGATTGGCTTGATCGGCCACGCTGCCTGCCGGGAAGCTTGTGTGAGGGCGGCCTGGCCCGGTGGCGGCCATTCAAAGTGGAGGAACCCCCGTTCCCTCCCCCGGAGGAGGGGCCGGGATGAAGCTTAGCGCGGGAGTGCCGCCGACATGGACTGAGACGTTGACCGGGGCCGAGAGCAGCATTGACGCGACTTGGAGGTGTCAGTGGCCCAGCTCGGAGTTCATCAGTGAACGAGGTCGGCAAGCCAGCGAGCCAGCAGGTGCGACATTATGCTCAGGTGGCCTGGATGGCCGCATCGGCTGCCATCTGCTGCATGCGGGGGGGTGTCATAAGAGGAAGCCTCCCCCGATCGTCACAGGACGCCTGCCACTTTCGACGTCGCTTCCCAGTTCCTGTGCCTTGGCTTCCCACCCTTCCCGCCACTACTGCATCAAGGCACAGCCGACTCGCCTTTGCGGGGAATCCCTGCTCGAGATCAACAACACTTACACCAGCAGCCGGGCGGTGGCCCGTCATTCGTTTATGTATATAGGCCGGCCGGCCGAGAGTCCTCGCGCATCCCATCCGTGTCTCACTTCGTAGGAACACAGTGAGACCGCCATGCCGTTCCAACATCGTCACCGAGGGGTTCCCGCCCCCAAAAGGGCCTTGCTCGCCACTGTCTCTGCGGTGACGCTCTTAATCCTGGTTCTCTTCGCTCTGTCTCAGCTCGGTCCTGCGCCGGCCAAGGGGAAGTTCGCCGCCAGGTTTGAGGGGCTCGACCACGGAGAGAACCCCTTCCTCTCCAAGCCCAGGGCCGCCGCCGCCGGCGACAAGTACCTTCTCGGGGTGGGCAAGGCCGACATCACAGGCCCCGTCGTCGAGATCAACTTTGCCGGCTATGCCAACACGGACCAGGTCGGCTCCGGCCTGCGCCAACGCCTCTTTGCCCGCTCATTCATCATTGGCGAGGTCGGCACGAATAACCGCTTTGTCTACCTCATTCTCGACACCCAGTCGGGAGACACGGCCGTGCGCAACGGCATCCTCGAGGGTGTGGCCGGGCTGGGATCCGCCTACTCCGTGTACGGCACGTCGAATATCGCCGTGGTGGGCACCCACTCTCACAGCGGGCCGGGAGGCTGGTTCAACTACCTCCTGCCCCAGATCACCAGCCTCGGCTTTGACCGCCAGGGTTACCAGGCCATTGTGGACGGCGCTGTGCTGTCGATCAAGCGAGCCCACGAGTCCCTTCAGGAGGTGAGACCCGACCACTCACTCTCGCAGTCTTCCTTGCTGACAAACTCAGGGGTACCTCGATTTTGGCACGACCCGCGTCACCGAGGCCAATCTCAACCGGAGCCCGTACTCGTACCTCGCCAACCCCGAGTCGGAGCGAGCGCAGTACACCGACGATGTGGACAAGAACTTGACCCTGCTGCGGTTCCAGAGAGCGTCGGACGGCAAGAACATCGGCGTTCTGACCTGGTTCCCCGTCCACCCCACGTCGATGCTCGGCAACAACACGCACGTCACAGGCGACAACAAGGGTCTGGCGGCCTACCTGTTCGAGAAATCCGTCAAGGGGAACAGCCAAGCCGCCGATGGGTTTGTGGCCGGCTTCTCGCAGGCCAACGTGGGCGATACTACCCCGAATATCTTAGGTGCTTACTGCGACGACGGCTCGGGCCAGATGTGTGACTTCAAGACCAGCGTCTGCGCAGACGGCAAGTCGCAGGCCTGCCACGGCAGAGGCCCCAAGTTCCAAGCCCTCGACCTCGGCGTCTCCAGCTGCGTCGAGATCGCCAGCAGGCAGTTCTCAGGGGCTAAGGCGCTCTACGTACGGTCTCTTTCCCATACAGTTTGCAGCAATATGACTAACGCCGTCTAGGACTCTTTTCCCTCCACGTCAACCGCCGTTGTGGGCTCCAGCGTCAGGTCATTCCACTACTTCAACGACATGCAGTACTACAAGTTCCCGCTGGACAACGGCACCGTGGTGCAGACATGCCCCGCTGCCTTGGGATACTCGTTTGCCGCCGGCACCTCGGACTGGCCCGGCGCGTTCGACTTCACGCAGGGCGACTCGGGCGCGCCAAACAACCCGCTCTGGCAGGTCGTGGCAGGCCTGCTACGCGTGCCCAGCGCCGAACAGAAGGCATGCCAGGGCGCGAAGCCCATCCTTCTCGACGTCGGCGAGATGAGCGTTCCCTACGCCTGGTCGCCCAACATCGTCGACATCCAGTCCTTCCGCGTCGGCCAGTTCATCATCGTCGTCTCCCCGTCCGAAGCAAGCACTATGGCTGGCCGGCGCTGGCGCAACGCCGTCAAGGCCGCCGCCTCGGCATCCTCCCTAACCGGCACCGTCGAGCCGTTCGTCGTCCTCGGCGGCCCAGCCAACTCTTACGCCCACTACGTCACCACACCCGAAGAGTACAACGTCCAGCGGTACGAAGGCGCGAGCACCCTGTTCGGCCCCTGGGAACTCCCCGCCTACATCAACCTCACCCTGCGCGGCCTGCCGTACCTCGCCGCGACTGCGTCGGGCAGCCTGCCGCCCGGCCCCTCGCCGCCGGATAACCGCAAAAACATGCTCAGCTTCATCACGGGCGTCGTGCTCGACGCGGCGCCCATTGGAAAGAGCTTCGGCGCCGTCACCAAGCAGCCTGTGGCGTCGGCTGCGCGCGGGGCGGTGGTGAGCGCCACGTTTGTCGGCGCCAACCCGAGGAATAACCTCCGCCAGGAGGGGACGTACGCCGCGGTTGAGAGGTTGGGGGCGGATGGCAAGACGTGGACGCAGGTGCTCAGTGACGAGGATTGGCGGTTGGTGTATACGTGGAAGAGGACGAACTCGGTGCTGGGGTATAGTGAGGTGACGATTGATTGGGAGACGAGTGCTGCGGAGGATGGGGCGGGGACGTATAGGATTAGGTATTATGGGGATTCGAAGCCGTTGATTGGGAGTATCAAGGCTTTTACGGGGACGAGTAACTCCTTTGTGTTGACGTGAGGGCTGGGTGAGGGCTGGGTTTGGGGGAGGTGGGATAGTCTTGTCTGCTTGATATTTTGGAAAATCTAATTCGTAATCATCTTGTCTGTGAACAATACATGGCTTAACACTGCACATTTAATCTCTACCTGGTGCATCGTCTCGCCATGGTTCTCGAGAACCTCTACCCTACCTCTTTCTTCATCAAGAGCTTGTCCTTTTCCCTTCAAGAACTCGCAGCCACCCCCCTCTCAAAAACCCTCACCCCAAACTTCCACACCTCCTCCACAACCAACTCAGTGCGTCCCTGCCTGGCGTCAACGGCTACCTCCTCCTCAGAAAGAACCACCAGATCGGCGTCCGCGCCCGCGTCCAGCGTGCCCTTGATCCCGGCCACGCCAAGCATGGCGGCCGGCGTGGCAGTCACGGCCTGCAGGGCCTGGGGGAGGGTGGAGGATGTGTAGGCGAGGAAGTTGTTGATGCATTGGAGGAGGGTTGTGGAGCTAGTGTGTTGCGTCTGTCAGTATTTATGCGTGGAGAGAGAAAAACAGGGACAAAAACAACGTAAACTCACCTCCCAGCAATCGTCCCCGTCCCCTCCAACTCCAACACCCCCCCACGCTTAACAATAAAGTGCTCCCCCTCTCCATTAGTCCACTCATACCTCCCATCCGGCAACCCAACCATATGCATCGCGTCCGTGACCAGCACCAGCCCCTCCGGATGCGCATGCCACGCGATCTTGACCGTCGCGGGGTGCAGATGGATGCCATCGGCAATCAGCCCGAAATACGGCCTCTTCGGCACCACCACCGCCACACCACCATCCCGCCCCTCGTGCTGTTGCTGCTGCGGCTGCTCGGCGACGCCCAGCACGCCAAAGATGCCCGGGTTGCGGTGGTGCAGCGGGCGCATCGCGTTGAACAGGTGGGTGATCATGGTCGCGCCGGCCGAGACGGCGGCCGAGGCTTCCTCGTAGGTGGCTTCCGAGTGGCCGATGGCGAAGATGATGCCGCGCGCCGCGAGGGCCGGGATGAGCGACGTCATGGCGCCGAGCTCGGGGGCGGCGGTTATCATTTTGATGGGGGTGGGGGTGTGGTTGGTTGTGACTGGGGAGGGTGGTGAAGAGGGGGTGGAGGTTGGGGATTGGGGTGAATGGGGGGTTAGGTTGGCGGCGCCGTACATGTCTTCGAGGTCGGCGAAGGATGAGGCGACGCGTAGAACTGAGGTGTTGTGCACGCCGTTTTTGGTGGGGTTCAGGAAGGGCCCTTCGACGTGGGCACCGAGGGACTCGGCGCCATCGTGGGCACAGCGGGAGGAGCCTGATGGCCCGAGATAAGGGAGGACCTGGGAGAGGTTCAGCACCGGAACTCTGCACGGTTGTGTCTGGAGAAACAGGGAGCGAGTCTAACCTTCTTGTACAGATCGCTTGTCTGGCTGGTCACGGTGGGAATATACGAGGTAACGCCGGTCTCGGCGAGCTTCTTGTTCAGGTCTCGCACCTGCTTCGCGTACAGAGCCATGTCGGCGGTGGCGGTGGAGAAGTTGAAGCCATAAGCCCCGTTCAGCTGGCACTCGATGAAGCCCGGCGACACGATACGGCCGCCGAGATCGATGACCTCGTCGGGCATGATGAGTTCATCGTAAAAGGCCGACTGACTGCGGATGATCTTGCCCGTGGCCGAGCTGATCCAGACGTCATCCCAGACCAGGGCATCACCGCGGACCAGACGGCAGTTGGTCAGCTTGGTGATGCCGTTCTGGCGGGGGGAGGCGGAACGGACCGCCGACGGCATCGTTTAAAGGTGTGGATGGGTGTATGAATAAGGGCTATGGGTGCGATTAGGGGTGTTGGGGGCAGGGCATGGGACTGCCCGTGTTGTTCGTCGTGTCCGCCATCGTATACCAGAGGGAACCGGCGAGAGGCGATATCATTCAAATATCAGGGCAGAAAGTCTACTCAGAAAGTGACAGAAGGAAACAGCTGGGGGCAACAGAGTGCCACCGATCCAGGCCCGTTCAGTGGAGAGCAATGCGCCGCTGGTGTCACTGGCGTGCTGGAACATGGACCCGATCAGGGTTTACCGTGACAGAGTCGTCGACTCGTGACCCTAGAGATAGCGGGTGTACCCCCATCAGTCTCGAAAGTCTTCTCTACGGCGTCTTCCGGAAGCCATTCCCTGTCCAAGAGAGACCCGCGTGTGCCCTGTCGGTTCAGGCATTCGCTGGAGACTGCCGTTTGGCGGGTCTCGTTCCTTCACTGGGTCGGCAGGAAGCCATCATCACATCTCAAAGAAGGCGAGAGATGACAGGATGGACAGGATGGGATGGTGGAGCAGGTCGGCGGCATTGTTGCATTGTTGCACCGAGTGGCGCCGGGCAGAGGTAACAGAGGGTTGCACAGAAGTCGACCTTACTCAGGTTGTACCCCGTAGCAGTGCTGCAGAGGGTACAGTACCTGCTGGGAGTGGAGATTGCAATCAGGGCGTGCATTGGAGCGAACGGCAGCCAATTTGCCAATCCGGCCCCTTGGGTCGTCAGCCGCCCGTGCATTTGCATTGGCGTGGTGCCAGAGGCGTGGTGTGTGTTGTTATGTTGGCGACTTGCCAGAGCGTGTGGTGCTGAGTGCGGTTGCTGTGTGTGGAGTGTGTGGAGTTCGGTTGTTGATGGCGTTCGGCGGAGCTTCGGTTGGGGCAAGTGGGGATGTAACGTTGCCGGGTCTGGGCTAACCAAAACGTTGTATCGTACCTGCCAGATCGGGCTAGCAACGGTCCTTTAATTCTCGGCTGCCTGCGAGTCTGGACCCTGCCATTGGCTCGAGCATGTGCAACAACCAGCAGAGTGGCAGAGAGTGCACTTTGCAGCGGGCGGCGGGCAGCGGACAGAGCGCGGTCTTTCCTACGCATTATTATTACACGGTAAATTATTCTGGACACGGATCCATACAGAGTACTCCATCCATACCGGATACCGAGTGGGTGGAAGTAACATTGTTACACCTGCTGGCCGGTTGTCTGGTTGCTGCTGAGTGGTGTCCGCGGAACCGCCCGGACA
>FTCG01000133.1_pt1 | contig 10353 bp, 16 predicted proteins | sample 1639641 | NCBI WGS metagenome assembly FTCG01 (sample SAMEA3914864, study PRJEB12502) | metagenome | biome: forest; material: soil | place: USA | collected 2012-03-12 | depth 0.3 m
CTTCCTGGCTGCAGTGCCTGCAGTGCCTGCCTCGCATTCTACAGTACGTTATGGGTTCTGCCGTGCGCTGGAGGGGCATGACTGCTGCCCCTTCCTGCTTGACCGCCGCCGTGGACGGGTGGGAAGGAACCTCGAAGGATGAAGGGACGAACCCTCTGTGTCTCTCCCGTCCCCCCGTCCCTTTCTGGCGATCCGGGGGCGGCTCACCTCACCCTTTCGTGTGCACCAAGCTTCCTGTTTCTGTCCGCTGCGCAACGCACCACGCCACGGCCGCCAGCCGTCCCGCCCCCGTTCCCCAATTCATCCATATACATCACGTTTTAAGCTGGCTCCCGGCGCGGGAAGGGCGGTCATATTTCGTCTGGCAATACTAATAATACTATCTGTCACGACCCGTGGTTGGAGTGGGAGCATGCCCCGCCATGAACAGGCTCTCCGGCGCCAGTCTGGTGGAGCGGGGAGACAGAGAGCCGCCGAGGCCCCGAGGTGCAAGGCGCAGGGTGCAAGGACCAAGGTGCAAGGTGAGTGAGAGAGAGCCATGCCGCCGGCGGTGATGGGAAGCGAGGGTTGTGGAGATGGCTGAAGTCGTTGCAAGGAACCCAGCCAGACCTTTCCTGTTCCTTGTCGATCGTGGCGTTGGGTTGTTGCCCTTTCGGGCAAGCTCGAGAAAAATTGAGAAAATGGACGGAAAAGCCAGAAAAGGGAGCAAACGGGGGGAGGCTGCCAGGGGCTGGAGAACACAAGAGTGTGCTCATCCAGCTTCCATCAGCCGGCCGGGGGGGTTCCCCAACAACGCCTCAGTCCACAACCCCTACCCTGGACTAGCTCTGGCTCTCACGGCAGCCGGCCCACGTCTCTCCCGTCGTTTACCTAACAAGTCCCCAGACAAGTACTTGCATGCCTCCCACACCTCGAGTCGAGTCCTCCCCACCAAGACGGTGTATTCCCACCTCTCAACGCGGCACCCGCACCCGCAGACATACCGACTTACCTACATACCACAGATGCGGACGACACAGCGGCCTGACACCTCGAGAGCTTCCGAAAGGAGCGTACCGAAACCCGCCTTTCCGGTTCCCGTGGACACCTGACGGACGAGCTGCAGGTCGGATCGTGTAATCGTGGGGCTCCTGCATCTGCCAGCCGTCACAGCGCTGTTCGGTTGTTGCAAGGACGCGGCCGCCAGGGGCAGACCGCAGCTGGGCTTGTCCTTTCTTAACCCATAATTCCCGTTTTCCCTCTTCCAGCAGTCCATTCCTCGCCCAACACGGACACCTCGTCGTCCTCGTCCAACCCCACCCCCAAGGAGATCGCCGCAGCTCGCCAAGGCTTGTCAGAGAGCCTCCCGAGCTGCCCAAAGCTTGCTTGTATCGGCTGCCAGCGCGCGTGGTGCTGTGCTCGGGCGCCCGCCCACTCCACCCGTCCGACAGACTCCTCGTCCAGAGGCAGCTCCCTCCCAACTGTGCTGCAACCCCCCAGAACAAGGGGACGACTGTTCGAGGTTGCAACACCAAAGCTGCAGCAGCAGAAGCCCAGACCACCTCGTCCCGCCAGTTCATGATCCATCGCCGCCCGCCGTCGCACCGTCTCCAACGCAACCCTCCGCCGCTCCCCCTCCTCCCCGCACCGCACACCGGACGACAAGCTGGGCGTGGACCGCGGCCCCGAGGTATAGTAGCCCCGTTGATATAGCCTCATCCCTGTGCCCACGAGAGTCGGCACCCGGCGTTGGAATCGTTTGGTCCGCCGCCAGTCCGCCTTCTTCTCGGGTTCGTGTACATAACCCGGCCCTCCCCGGGGCGTTCCCATCGATCGGAACCCAAGGGGCTTGTCTCTGAGTTGTCAAGGAAAGCCAGTCCCACGGCTCCCAAAAATACATTCTCCTCCGCAGACCAACAGCAACCACGCCGGGCAGATAACACTGGCCGCCTGCTCCCGGCTGTCTCGGTCAATATCGGATCTCTGACTCCCGCAAGAAGCAACGATAAGGCGCGCTCCGACAAGGAAGCAAAGACAGCATTTTTTCTCCGCCTCGCCTCGCCGCGCGAACCCGGACCCATCTCCATCCGTCAACCGGCTTGCTTTTCTCTTACACTCGTGAGAGCAGCCCCGGCGCAAAGGACTGGCGAACCATCCTTCCCCCTTCTCGTGAATACGGGGACATCAGACGGACAAAATCTCTGGTCGTAAAAAGGAACAACACCAAACCCGACGGAGAACTACTTTCGTCAGCAAACTGCTGTCTGTGTGTAGGCACAGCATCAGCCCAGCCAGCAGCTCGAGCACTTTGCCAGGCCCTCCACGACCCCTGGCTGCCCCATCGGCAGTCGACGACGCACCTGTTAGGTAACGGGCCAAAAATCTGCAAGCTGCAACGAAGCCGCATCCAGGCACCGGCAAGGCCAGAAGCTGCTGCTGCTTGCCCCTCGCCTCGAGGATCTGCAGAGCGCGTTGTGGTTCCCTCTCCCGCCACACCCTCCCTCTCCTCTGAAACTTGATGCAGGCCGGCTGCTCGACACTTGGACTTCCAACCTGCCGGACTAGCTCCGCCATTCTCGCGCTACTGCAGCGTTAGGGCGACGCCCAAATAGCACAAGGTACGAGGTACTTTCTCGCCTGCATCGCCCGGGCCCACCCTGGTTGCCGTCATCCGCTGCACGCTGCATGCCCTCTTTTCCCTTCCCAGGCTCGACTCCAACCTTGCCCTGTCGTGCTAGCCTCACCCCACCCCGGCCGTCTCGTGGCCCGCTTTCCTGTCTCCTTCTCTCAGCCCTCCAGAGTCACTTGGACGCTTTTAAGACCAGACGGCCGCCCCCTTCGTCACCATTCGCCGTGTGAAGTCTGGTGTTTCGTCACTTGTTTACTTGTCGGTGCACATTCGTCGCTGGTGTTGCCGTTGCTGACGGCCTCCGAGATCGCATATAAGAGCCCTAGTTCGCCGGGCCCTCACCTCCTATTCACCCTCAAAGCAGTGTCTCTCGCCAAACCACCGCCCTCCGCCTGGTCGGTGCCGCTGTCGTGCCGCCGCCCGCTGCGACGCTTGCCGACTTCGCACCCTCGGGTCCATCTTGGTTTCAAGTCGATCTCCGACTGTGCCAGGCCGCCTGCTGTTGCCGCGCTTGTGTGTGCGAAGGCATCGCCGGGAATCTCCATAATCCGGTCGCATTAAGGAAGATCACGCTCGGGCGTCAGGACGAACCAGGGTAGCCACCCAGGCCACAACAACTCACACAACGAACCCTCCGCAGGCTCCCGCCGAACAATCGCTCGAGCCAGTCTTGTCTTCCGCATGCTGAGGTCACTGCTCGCCGCCTGGACTCCCCTGCACGCCGACTCCCCACACCCCCCGCACCTCGAGGAGGCAAAACGGAGACTCTTATAAGTAGCGAACGTGCGCAACCGCCCCGTCACAGCCCGCCCGCGCACCGATCCTCGTGAGCTAGGAACATCGACGTCGGCGCTAGGATCCCCAAAGTCGCTAGAAATGGAAGTCATGGAGATTGTTGAGAACGAACCCACCACGGCTCGCGCCTTTCAGTGCGACTGGGAAGCATGTGGCAAGGTGCGTACACTCGTGCATGCCTCCGGTGGCCAAGTGACTGACGCCATCATAGGGCTTCAACCGCAAGTCGGATTTGCAAAGACACTATCGGATACACACCAACGAACGGCCGTACAAGTGCCACCACCTGGACTGCGGCAAGAGCTTCATCCAGAGGAGCGCCTTGACGGTGCATACCCGCACACATACCGGCGAGAAGCCGCACCACTGCAAACACCAAGGATGCGGGAAGCGGTTCTCAGATGTACGTGGTTGTCTCGCGCTTTCGGACTTCTCTTTTGCTGACTTCAGTCCAGTCCTCAAGTCTGGCAAGACATCGCCGGATACACACTGGCAAGCGGCCATACAGATGTGACCACCACGGTTGCTCGAAGAGGTAAGCCTTGCTCTGCCTCCCCGAGCTGCAGCGCGCGGCACTAACCACGATCCGTCCGTTGCAGTTTCTGCAGGAAGACAACAATGGTAAAGCACTGGAAGCGCACACACCAGCGCGGGCCTCACTCCCCGGAGCTCGATGACATGATCTCGGACGGCGGAAGCGACAGCGCGCCGCCCACACCCGAGAGCCACTCCGCCATGCCATGGCAGGCGCACCACGGCGCCATGATGGGCCATCCCAACCACCACCTCCAACGAGCCGCCTCGTTTGCCGACTTCGGCCAGCACATGAACAACTACAGCTTGCAGCAGCAGTACAACAACCACCGCCACAGCCTTTCGTCCAGCGGACCCGAGTACCACGGCGCCCCTCCCCTCGGCCAACCACCGCTACACGCTCACGGCCACCAACAACAGCAGCAACAGCACCCCGGCGTGCAAATACTCCAGCGAACAGGAAGCATGCCTCACCACAACTACTTCGTCCCCGACCAAAACAACCCGGGCGTCGCCACCATGACCACCAACCAACACCCGGCCCAGCAGTACCATCCCCAAGTCCCGCGCCAGCCCATGGAGCGGCTCCCGCTCGAGATCCCGGCCTACCCCAGCGCGCCTGACCTCGCCAGCAGCATACCCAACAGCAGCCCGGGCAGCTTCTCAGCAGCATCAGGACGCAGCCCGTCGGCGCAGGACGGCGGCTTCTACACGCACGTCGCGCCGGGCCAGACGGCCGCGTATACCCTCCACAGCGCCAGCCCCGTGACCCAGCAGACGCCGCAGATGATGAGCTTTCCGCAGGGTGCGGCCGTCGCCGCGCCGCAGCCATCCCCGGCCGAGTACCAGCAACAGCAGCAGGCGCAACAAGTGCCGGTAGCCCAGCAGCAACAGCAGCAACAACCCGCTCAGCAGTGGTACGACGCGGCGCAATACCAGTCGCCGGTCGAGGTCACCACCATCGGGTCACTGCCGCCGTTCGGGACCGCAGGCATGTATGATCCGTGGGCGGCCAAGTTGGAGTTTGAGGACGCCGGCATGCCGCTTCCGAGCGCGAGGATTGAGAGCATGTGAGAGTGTGCTGGTTTGGTGGCGTTGGGTAATTAATTCGCTCTCACACTCTCTTTTCTCTCTCTTGGGTTGGCTTCTCGGGTTCTTTGGTGTGGTGCGATGGTCGTGGTGCATCGGTACCGTCGCCGTCGCAGGATGCGGATGGGTTGGCGGCGGTCGGTGGGTGGGTGTTTGGTTGTCTGTCTGGTTGATCGGTTTTTCCCTCTTCATCATCAATACCCCCTTTCCCTTTTTTTGCTTCTTTGGGGCTGCTCGCACTTGCGAGCAGATCTCCTCTGTGTACCACCACCATTTTTCTTGTTGTTTCATATTGTCACCATCATCATCATATCATGGGTTATGCTTTATTGTCGGGTATGAATTGCCTCGCTTTTTTGGATATCGTGGAGGCGGGACGAAAGGCAAAACGAAACGAAATGAACGGCCGTGGTGTTGGGCGGGTTGGTGGGAGAGGAGGAACGAGGAAGAAGGAGGGTAATTCGTTGTTGGTATTTTCGAGGTCTGGTTGGTCGGTTGGGTGTGTCGGTGTCGATATCAGGCGGGCGAGGGGGGCTGGCCAGCTGGATGTGTTTCTCCGTCTCTCTCACTCTTCCTGTTCTCAATTCCTTCTCTTGTTTTCTCTTTTTTGCTTGTCAATCTTCCCTTTTCTCCCTTTCTCTCTCTCTCTCTTGTCGAGGGAGTGAGAGGGGGGAAACACCGAAAAAGAGAATCCTGATTCATTCACATTCACATCATCTTTGCTTCGTTGATTGCTTGATTGCTTGCTGGCTGGCCTGGTTTCCCTCGCGTGCGTGGATGTTGATCACTTCCTTGTCGTCCCTCTGGAGCTCTTCTGGGTTTGCTTGATGTCTTGGTTTCTTGGTGCCTGCTTGCGTGCGCTCGCTTCGTCGTCTCGGTCGGGTGCGATGCCGTGGCCGTGGTGTCCTTTCGCAACGGCCGTGTCCCTTCTTCTCTCAAGTCAAGAGGGCCTGCCGTGGAGAGGTGCCGGTGTCGGGGCGATAACAGCGTTGCCATGACCATGGTATCCTTTCGAAATGGCTGGGTCCTGTCCCTCTCTTTCTCTCAAGCAAAAGGGCCTGCCGTGGAGAGGTGCCGGGGCGACGGAGTTGCGATGCCCACAGGCAGGCAATGCAAGTGTGTGCCTCGACAGCCTCTCCACAGGGCTTCCCTCTGCCTGGGAGGGGGGATGGGATGGGGGTTTCCGATCCTTCCTTGGTTGGGACTGGGATTGGCAAGACCGGGTCTTGTCTGTCCCGGTTGCTTCTGGCTGGCTGGTTGGCGAGGGCGCGCGGGGGTACCTTGGTTTGGTGGAGGGTGGACGTTTTTGTGTCTCTCTGTTGGTTGCGAGGTCTGCGTTCCTTGAGTGTGTTGGGCGGGTTGGTTGTTCAGTTGGCTGGGTGGTTGGTGTTGTGTTTTTGGTGCATGAGGGAAAAACATGGAGAACTGGATGGGTTGGTTGGGTGGTGGGTGGCGGTATTGATTATGATGTTTCCGATGTGAACGGCTGCGTTGGTGGGGGGTTTCCTTTGTTTGCTGTTTTGTTGTCTCCTCTCCTTTCTCTCTGTCTCTCTGTCTCTTTCTCCTCTAGTAATGAATGGCGTTGAATTCGTGGCTGTCTCATTAATTTCAGGTTGCTGGGTGGGGGAGGGGAGGTGTGAGACGGGTGGTGTTAATTTCTTGAAAAGGAGAGCGAGAGTGGAGGAAGAGGGAGGGGAAGGAGTTGGGATGAACACATAAAAAGTGAGGGGAGAGGCGCCGTGACGTTGGTATCTCTTTCAACCTTCAGGGATGAGGCCTGTTGCGTTGTGGCTGTCTGGAATGGCGGTGGAGGAGAGCTGAGGTGTCGTCCCCATTGCCTGTGGAGTGTCGTCGGCAGTTCACGTTCGGCCGGCAGTTCAGTCGGTGGGATGGCTGGAAGGATACTCGGTGCATTCGTCCCTGGGTGTTGATGTCGAGGATGCGGTGCCATGGTTCGTGGTGGAGGCGGATTGGTCGGGTTAAGATTCTTGCATGTAATTTGTAGTTCCGTTGTTCCCGGCAGGGTCTTAGTCCAGTCATCTAGTAATCGTTTTCCACCACAGTTGAAAGTTTTGAACTGAATCGCCGTAACTCGGGAGCCGCTGATGGGAAGGCCACGTGAGCAGTCGGGCGTGGCTTGCTGCTGTGTAGCGTTGTCGTAGTTGAACTGAAGGGTCTGGATGGCTCCCAAGATGTTGTCCAACGCCATCTCGTGGGTTCGTGTGCCCGCCATGACCTGCGTGTCTCACACTCCGTCCCTCGGTGCGGTGTATTGTACGACGTGGTAGAGAGCAGGAGAGGTGGGTGGCACCACAGTCGTGTGCGTCCAAACAAGGCTCCGGGCCGATATATGTAGATGCAAATCCCCGTGGGGACATGCTGCGTGCTGTGCAGACTCGGCGACTCCGTAGCCGCCGCCGCATATGCCGCTGCCGCACTGCCTGATGGGCCGTCCCAGCCTGTCGTTCGTCCGTCCTGCAAGGCGGCTGCGCGGCGGTGTCTGCCTGTGCATGGCATTGGCGGCGGGCCAATCGACGTGGCATCATCCAGAGAGGCACAGGCGTTGAGACTTCCGGCTCAATGGGCAGGCCCGGACACAGACGGCGATGCAACTGCAGATCAGATAGCTCGCTTGGGTCGTCGGGCGGGCACCTGTTCCCTCCGGCCTTCCTTCTGGAAGAAATCTGGCGGGCGGCATCTGGCGTCGGGCCTCGCGGATCGGACGGGGACAATCTTGGGTAATGGTGCAATGCGAGTCTGTGGCGCCGGGTGTTGCATGGTGCCGCTGCACGATGCCGTGTGCCGGAGGGGAGAGGCGGAGGCGTGACGGAGGAGCAAGTTGTCGAGTCTTGGTCCGGAAAGAGGGAGAGTGAGAGATGAAGGGGGAGGAAGGAGAAGGGCTCACACAAGTGCTGCAATAATGGCCCGAATCCGATCGGGGCATTGTGCGTGGTGTGTGTGTCTCGCTCGTCAAGGCACTGCCTCGGCCAGACATGCCGTCGACATGCATGTGCAGCCCAGCCCGTACCGCACCGCACCGCACCGCACCAACACGAAATAACACCAGATGAAATGTGACGCTGCCGAGTGTTGGCAGTCAACTCGGGGATGCAGGATAGATGAGAGGGAATTCCTGAACGAGGCGAGGCCCAGCTGGCCACAAGAATACCAGATAAAAATGCGGCTTTTTGCTTTTTGCCCTTCTTCTTCTCCTTGCAGAGACAGCCACCGATGATGACAGCAACATCGCCCAACTCGGCGGGAAACCTTCAACGTCAAAAAGGCTTAAAAGGGCGAGCCACATGCCATTAGCGTCGGCTGCTGGCCCAGGCCGGCGCCTGTGATTGGCGGGGCCGCGCCGCCATGTCACCAGGCGCTGGTGATCTCGACGGCGGCACGCCGAGATGGCGGGGCAAACACCGCCGCGGGACGTGAATTTGTGCGCGGAGCCCCGCTGCTGCTGCCTTGTCCAAACCTGGCCGGCTTCAAGAGGCAGGAGAGGCTGCCAACAGGCGCCGTCTGCAATGCAAGTATAACAGTGCGAGAAGGCCGACCGGAGCAAGGGAAGGAATGAGACCTGCAGGGTTTCTGAAAGAAGAATCCAGTGCCTACCGTACTTTGTATTCTGTATCTGTGGCCTATGGTCCGTAACGCAGTCTCTGCAACAGAATACGAAGACCATCACATCGTGGCCACACCGTGCCAGAACCCCCCGATCTCGCCGCCATCTGTACTGCAGAACCAAGCAAGTCCGTCCTTGGATCCGATCCTGGAACTCGCCGAGTGGTTCCCTCGATCCCGATTCCGACAGAGTGGTTGTCATCGGATGGCACACCCCGGTCCCTGCCCGCCCCTGGGCCCTGGCAGGCCCCGGACTCTGCTGGTCCGAGCGGCCAACGCCCCCCAACGCCCCCAAGACCCCCAAGGGCCCAGATGCATCATCATCCAGCAACGTTATCGATTGGCTGTGTCCTTGGCTAGGGTCAACCACCAACTGCCGAAGAACACTGACCCTCTTCTTCTTGCATAGCTCTGTGCTAAACAAGACTATTGCGCCAACCAGCACCGCTACGGATACGCCATATTCTGTTCAGTGTTCACCATGCGCCTCCCAGGTCTCGTCTTCGCGGGGCTGTCGGGGCTGGCCGGGCGCGCCCTCGCCCACGGGGACCACGGCGGCCGGTCGCAGAAGCCCGTCGTCGATGCCAATGCGAGCTGGATGGAGAAGCACATGGCTGGTAACTTGCGCATCTCCAATTGACATGTTCCGAGTGTCTGCTGATGTTCGTCGCCCATCCAGAGGAGCACCACACCGCCGGCTTCGACGCCGCCTCCTTCTTCACCCTCCACGACTTCAACAGCGATGGCAACTGGGAGCACGACGAGATCCTGCGCACATACGGCCTGATGGACGAGTCGAACAAGCACGTCCCCTTCGTGCGCAAGAACGAGATCGTGCGCGACATCCTGGCGCTGCTCGACAAGAACGGCGACGGCCGCATCACCCGCGACGAGTTTGTCCACGTCATCGAGGGCGAGCGCAAGACCCTGCCAGACATGGGCACCGGGCCCGGTCACCACGGCGACGACGAGTACGAGTACGAAATTCATCATTGGGAAAAGTGAGTTTCGCCCGCGCCGCCGACAACCAGATCCAGACCGCCAGGCTGACCGACGCAGATACCACGACGAGAATACCAAACTCGAGGATTTGACACATCCCGAGGACATTGAGCACTTCAAGAAGCACGAGGAGATGGAGGCCGAGGAGGAGCGCCAGGCGGAGCTCAACAAGCAGAGCATCATCGAGGCCAACATCCCGGCCAAGTTCCGGCGCGGGTAGCCGGGGACATCACACCAAACAACAACAGACTACAACAAGCACGAGGTACCGCCTCCACCCGGCCTGCCCAAAGCTTGATAATGGTAATACCCCACCGGGGCACCCAACGACGAACGACGTACAGCACGACGGACGACCTGACGAACCCCTCACCCCAACCCCCTATTAGACCGCGTAATAAACACATCAAACACACAATGCCACACCCCCGGCGCGAACGTCTTGACCAGCTCGACATGCTCCACCCTCCCCTCCTTCCCGTCGTCGTCCTCCTCCCCCCACCGATCCAACAACCCCTGCAAAAACCCCCTCCGCGCCTCAATCTCCCCTACCCCAACATTCTCATGCAAATGCAACCACCCGTCCCGACCACCACCAACCATCCCCCACGCATCTCTCCACACCCCCTCGCTGGACGGCAAAAGCCCACAGTTGACATGCACCACCTCCAATAAACCCAACGCCGCCACCCTGCCCGCCGCAA
>FTCG01000125.1_pt1 | contig 10269 bp, 6 predicted proteins | sample 1639641 | NCBI WGS metagenome assembly FTCG01 (sample SAMEA3914864, study PRJEB12502) | metagenome | biome: forest; material: soil | place: USA | collected 2012-03-12 | depth 0.3 m
CCCCCGCACCCCACTCCACCGCCTCGACAACCTCCCTCCCCAACTCCCCGCAAACCTCTCCCATCCTATACTCATTAACATCCAGCAACGCCACATACCCCACCAACACCGCCCTGGTAACACTCAAATCCCCGACCGCCTGCGCGCGCACCCGCGTGTGAAGCAGCAGCCGCCAGAGGTCGGCTGTCATTTGTGGGAGAGAGAGGGTGCTCGGCCCGGCGGCGTGGAGGGTCAGGGCGAGGGTCTTGAGGTAGAGGGCTAGGAGGTGGGGGTGGAAGAGGAGGGTGCGGGAGCGGGAGGAGGCGGAGGGGTGGTGCAGGGTGGAGAGGAAGTGGGCTGTGAGGGGGGAGAGGAAGGATGTGGAGAGGAGGGAGGCGGTTTTGTTTGGGATGGAGCGCTGCTTGGGTTTGGTTTTGGTGGTGGGTTGCTGGGAGAGGCGGGAGGTGAAGGTGGAGAGTTTGAGGACGTCTGGGCCCGTGGCGGCGTCGGCGGCTGTGGCTGCCATGGGGGCGAGGAAGGTGGAGGTGAGGGAGGTGGCGATGTTGTCGAGGGCGGTGCGGGGGAGCGGTTTGAGGGCGGCGGGGGGCTGGGTGTGGGATGGAGCGAGGTAGAGCCGCTCGACGCGCTCCGGGAGCGCTTTGGAGGGGAATGCTGCGGCTGCGGCATAGTCTGAGGTTTCGACGCCTGCTAGCTCGCGAGCGCCGAGGCCGAGGACGACGAGCACCGAGGCGCGCTGGGAGATGGAGTAGTCCCCTTGGAAGAAGGTCTTTGCGAACCACGGGCCCATCTTTTCTGGTTTGGCGACGACGATGGCAATCATCCCCTGGACTCGCAGCTCGTCAAAGTTTTCGAGTTCGAACTTGTCGCTGAGACCAACGAGCAGCGTGGCAAGCTCTTCGGCGTGTTCTGACACCTCGGTTCCGTAGTCTGCCTTTCGCCGGATCAGCGTTGGCGCCGTGGCCAGAGCAAGCTTTTGGCGGTCGTAGCTGTCCGTATCCCGAAGGTACGTGATCAGCTCCCTGATGTAGACAGGGGCTCTCGGCTTGTTGCGGGTGACCAGCGTTGCGTCGTCGTCTGAATCTTCGGCGTCCGAGTCTGGCTTTGCGTAGGGGACGATGTCGTCGTCTTCCGGCGCATCCCCGTCGCTGAGCTCCTCGATGATGAAGCCGGTCTGTGAGGGCTGGGGTGGTGCTCTCCTCACAGGCTTTTGCTGTTGGGTTTCCCGCTTCGCCCGCGGGATCTTAACGGGGGCGCTGAATAGGGGATCCGAGGGCCCTGGCTCATCCAAGACCTCAGTCAAGCCCTTATACCACCTCCCTTCATCCTGGTCTGTTTCCTCCATTTTAAAGTTGAGCCGCTTGTCCCCTTTGTCGACAAGACCAGAGAGGGCCTCGCCGACCACCATGCCAAGGAAACGGGCCCTTTGGTGAGGCGCTCCCAGCCGGTTCGAAATGGCGTTGAGCCAGACGCCTGTCCGCAAGAGCATGGCCAGCTTGATTGGGGACTTTCTGTGTACGTATCCAGCGGCCAATAGCAGGACCTGAGCATGGGCTGTTTTCTGGTCAATTTTGAACCCCTGAGCACTGGGGTGGTGGCACTAACCTTCCTGCTGCAACATGGGCGAGTGTTTGATGTAGAGCTGGTCTCCAAACTGGCCAAGACTCTTTTCGAGCACCATCACCAGGTCGTCCTTGGTCTGAGAGATGACTGCCATAGCTGCCCGCCGGATACCGACGCCTTCGCCGAGTCCAGCGCCCGATGAGCCGGTCAGCCATTCCGCCAGATGCTTCCTCCCGCTCCCGTTGGAGGCCAGTATGCCGTTGAGGGTGCCGGCCACGGCGGATATCCGTGGTTTGTCGTCTCCGGATTCGCAGCGACCGAGACGATCCAGATACTCGGCGGAACACAGCTTCAACACCGAGTAGAGAATTTTGCGCTGCTCGGTTTGGGGTAGATTGTTTAACAAACTGGCAAACTTGGCAGGGTCGGCTCCTGGCTTGAGAGCAAGGTCTGACAGGACTTGTTTGATTAGGGCGTCTGCTGGATGTTAGCACATTACTGCATTACCCAGGGGTAATTTGGGCCCTACCCGAGTTCCCAAGCCGCAGTGCTTTGGCAAACAAATCAGACACGAATTTTGTCTCCTCTGCCGGCAGCTCCGATAGCACCAAGGTCACAACATTCCGGCCTAGCCACTGCGTATACTGCGCAGAGTCGGCAGGCCAGATGTCGGCCACCTTCTTGCCGGAGGTACCAGATTTGGCAATCTCCTCGGCCTCAGCAGCGAGCGAAACCACACGGCCGCCGCCACATGTTGACACGATCTCCTGAAGCCGAGGCCGCACTCGCGCAGGGCCATCGTTCCCGGACGTGGCAACTCGGTATGCTTCCAACAGCCAGCCATCCCCCTGGAGGACACGGCAGAGCAGATCCAGGAGGATGCCGAGGTTCAGAGAGATATCTGGGCGCCTGAGCGTTTCTGTGCTTTCCGACTTGGCTTCCTGGACCAGCGCCCTCAGCCGGACGAGCAGGGCGTTGACAGCGGCGATGCTCGAGAGACAGTACAGCAGCAGCCTCAGGCCAGAGTTCTTGGGCTGGTGGACATCCTCGATGAGCAAGGCCCAGTAGTTGGGCACGATCTCCGAGACCAGGACCTGCACAAGCTGGGCGCTCAGGGGGCTGGGCAGCTTGATGCTCGGGACGCCGGCGCCATCACGGCCGTGGCGGGAAAGAAATGCCAAGACGGAAATGAGCGAGTCGTAGTCTGGTTCGTTCCTGAGAATCTCGAGAGCATCCTCTGGAGTGGCTGGAGCCTTGTGTTGTTGGGGTTTCGGTCTCGTCTCTAGGGCGTCGGAATGTTGACGGAGACTCAGCTCTTGGAAGAGATCGGGCTCTGTATTATCTTTTCTTGTTGTGCGGACGATGCTGGCGGGCTTCAGCAGCTCGTCCATGTTGAGTCTTGCCGGAAGTTTGGGGCTGAGTTCTGCGGGAGGCGATCTGCTCAAACTGGGAGCCTGGGTGAACTCAAGCTGCCCGCAGTTGCCCGGGCTGTAGGAGTGCTGTGAGCTCTGAAGCTCAACTGGAAGGCACCTAAATCGACCTGGTTTGGGGAATCTGAACTTTTCTTTGCATCCTGGTGTTTCTCCATGCAAGAGAAAAAGTCCGCCGACTTTTAGAATGCCTGGTAGTTCCCAGTATTTGTGAAGGGCGTGTTCAACATCTCGATCCTCTTCGGGTTTCAGGGTTGCTGTTTTGAGGAAGTGGACTGGGATGCAGGGTTGTGCGGGTGAGGCTCTGGTGTCAGTGACAGGGGCCGCAAACGCCAAGATAAGGCGGGGCACTGCCTGGAGGTGCCTGAGCTCACCTCCAACACCACCAAGGCACCAACACACTCTAGCTTTCCGTTCTACGAAATCCCACCTCCCCTCCCACCTCCCACCTCCCAACTCCCAACTCCCACCTCTCCTACCACACCGCCGAGATGGCCTCCGACCCAGTGTATCCGGCTTCGGAGCCAGCAAGATGGACCTACCTCGACCGGGTGCGCACCCGGCCCGGCCCCTTCACCAACCCCGACATCTTCAACGGCGAGGCCGTGGCCGCCGCTATGGAGGCCATGAAGATCCTGGTCATTGGCGCCGGCGGGCTGGGCTGCGAGATCCTCAAGAACCTCGCGCTCTCGGGCTTCAAGGACATCCACGTCATCGACATGGACACGATCGACATCTCCAACCTCAACCGCCAGTTCCTCTTCCGCCAGGCCGACGTCGGCAGCTCCAAGGCCGAGGTGGCCGCGCGCTTCGTCGAGAAGCGCGTCAAGGGCGTCGCCATCACCCCGCACAACAACCGCATCCAGGACTTCGACGAGGACTTCTACATGCAGTTCCAGCTGGTCGTGTGCGGGCTAGACAGCATCGAGGCGCGGCGCTGGATCAACGCGACGCTCGTCAACATGGTCGACGAGGACGTCGAGGACAGCTACAAGCCCCTCATCGACGGCGGCACCGAGGGCTTCAAGGGCCAGGCCCGCGTCATCTTCCCCACCGTCACCTCGTGCATCGAGTGCCAGCTCGACATGCACGCCCCGCGCGCCGCCGTGCCCCTCTGCACCCTGGCCAGCATCCCGCGCCAGCCCGAACACTGCGTCGAATGGGCCCACGTCATCGCCTGGGACCAAGACAAGCCCTTCCCGGAACTCGACAAAGACGACCCCGAGCACATAACCTGGCTCTACCAAAAAGCCCTGGCCCGCGCACAGGAATTCAACATCCCCGGCGTGACCTACGCCCTCACCCAAGGCGTAGTCAAGAACATCATCCCCGCCATCGCCGCAACCAACAGCGTCATCGCCGCGGCCTGCTGCAACGAAGCCCTCAAGATCGCCTCCAGCTGCGCGCCCGCCCTCGGCCTGCCCGACGACAACTACACCATGTACTCGGGCAACGACGCCATCTACACCTACACCTTCCGCCACGACAAGAAGGACGACTGCCCCGTGTGCGGGCAGGTCGCGCGCGACCTGCCCGTCGACCCGGCGCAGACGCTGCGCGAGCTGGTGGACTCGTTTGCCGCAAGGCCCGAGGCGCAGCTGAAAGCGCCGAGTGTGCGTGGGGAGGGCAGGACGCTGTATATGCAGTCGCCTGCGAGTCTGGAGGCGCAGACGAGGCCGAATTTGGATAGGACGCTGGTGGAGTTGGGGCTGGAGGAGGGGCAGGAGATTGGGGTGACGGATCCGGCGTTTGCGACGGTTGTGTTTAAGTATCGGTTGAGGTTTAGGAAGTGAGGGGGGGGAAAGGGGTTTGATTTGGGTGATTTTAATGCATTTTGGCGAGGCGTCGGGGAGAATATGATGGGGATGATATGATGCCATGCATGAATGGCGGATGATTTGGCAGCATGATGGACGGCTAGGGATTCGGCATACACATATGGTCTCTAGAAAGAGACACTCGATGCAAGCTCAGACACAAAAAAGCTTCTATTCCCACATCCCCAATCTACCTACACAACGGCAAAACAAAACAGATCAGTGGCCAAACCCCCACCCCCACCATTTTCACAACCGCCCACCTCAACGCCAAGCCCATGTTGGAGGACAAAACCAGAACTAAAAAAAAAAGGGGGGTATTGCGTCTACCGTCTACCTGACCATGTTGACGACCTGCTTCTCGAGATCCTGAGCCCGCTTCTTCAGGTGCGCCACCGACTCGAGGAAGATGGCGTCGCTCTCCCACTGGCCGGTGCTCTCGACCAGGTAGATGAAGTGGTCGCGGCGGCGGCCCAGCCGGACCTTGTCCTTGAACTCCGGGTGGCGCAGGCACTCGCGGCTGACGGTGTCGCGCATGGGGTCGGCGACGACGGCCTTGGCCTCGCCCTCGTGGCCCTCGTACCCGCTGCCCTTCTTGGCGGCGTCCTTCTTGGTGACCGTGTCGAGGGCGATGACGCCGCGCGGGAAGCAGCGGGCGAACTTTTCGGCGTCGGCGCCCAGGATGGGCCGGGTGATGTCGATGACGGGCATCAGGCGGTACGAGGCGGTCGCCACGGGGGAGAACTTGGCGTGGTCGGAGCCGACGCCCTTGTGCATGTGCATGGAGAGGGAGATCTCCTGGCCCGGGCGCAGCTTGGCGATGAGGATGTCCGGGTTGACGGGCGCGATGGCGTCGGCGCCAGAGAAGTAGCGGTCCTGGCGGCCGACGGGGATGAACTCGATGTCGCGGGCGTAGACGTGGGCGTGCTTGTACAGCTTGGTGGGGTCCGTCTCGTCGCGGGCGGCCTGCTCGTTGTGCTCGCACTTGACCTCGAGCTGCAGCGAGACGGTGTTGAAGTCGAAGTAGCTGTTGTTGATCTGGGCGTCGTCGGCGGGCCGGCGCCACCACTTGAGGAAGGAGTGCAGGCCTTCGTGGCCGCCCTTGAAGGGGATCAGGCCGAGGCGGTGGGAGAGCACCTCGTCCTGGATGACCGAGGTGTTGTTGTTGATGAAGACGGTCTCGATGGCGAGGGTCGGGATGTCGGCGATCATGATGCGGCGGAAGGCGTTGGCGATGGAGGCGTCGACGCCGATGAGCGAGAAGGAGGCCTCGTAGGGGTCGTTCTGGTGGAACTCGATGCTGAAGCCCCGGCGGAAGGCGTCGATGTCCCAGCTGTGCTCCTCGCCCGGGTAGTGCCCGGGGAAGTCGGTCGACGTCACATCGGTGATGGTCTCTTCGCGGATGCCGACGATCTGGGTAAATCGTGGTTAGACGGTCTTCTGTTGGATCCTTGTAGGGGAAGAAGGGAAGCACACCTTTCGCCGCTCGAGCTCTTCTTTTGTTGGCGGTTTGTGAGGCATTGTGTCGGTCTGGGTGGTTTGGTGGGGTTGCCGTCTTGTCGCCGGCGCGCCTGGAAATTCTTCGACTCCAAGCTCAGAGTCGGACCAAAAAGTGGCAGAATTTTTCACTTATCGAGGGGAAATTTTGACCGCCTTTGCCGGGTCCGCTGCCGGCCCAGCTGGCCTGTGCTCCGCGGATGGGAGTTTGGGACATGCACAGCGCGACAACAGATATCAAGCACTGTTGGCTGGGCCACAGCACCCAGTTCTTTTATTATTGACTGTCTTGGCCATCCCTCGCTCAGCTCATCTTGAGCATTGAATGGGTGCGAGAAGTCAACGAAGATTTATCCTCGGGTCTGTTATTTGTAGCCTTTGCGTTCCCATCTCAAAGTTTGCCGGCATCAATTGGCCTCAAAACAGCCCAGAGCCGTTCCTGAAAAATCAGGACGGTTGTCCTCTTGTTGGCCATCTAAAATCCGGTATCCGGCTGCCTGTCTGCGGTCTCAATGCGAATCCCCATGCCTTCCCGAATATGCGTTCTTGAAGTTGTCGCGAGAGCTCGGCCTAGCCAATGGGAAAACGCCCAATTGGAGCACCCCTCGGGAAAAACCCACGGCGCGGCACCCAATCAGGCGCCGGAGTTGCTGTGGGGTGGGCGCTCTGTGGTGCTGGAGCTTGGCAGAGTGGCCATTGCTCAACGCCATTGAGTGACGACGAGCCAAAAACTGATCCCCACCAATCCAGCGCAGCACCGGCCAGACTGCTGTGGCAATCCATTGCATTGTCCGCATTGAAGCTCCCGAGTCCCGACCAGCTCGCCATCGACGCCGGAGACGAGGCCGCAACCCCGGGAGAGCAGAGCGCACGCGGCAGCACAGCACCGCTCCCTTCTCCTCTTCTCCTCGACGCCTCTCCGCTCAAACACACCATGTCGACGACGCTCTATCGCCTCGCCGGCCGCAGCGCCAAGCGGCTGTGCACCCAATCCCGCACCACCACCCGCCCATCACCAGCCCTCGCCGGCTCCGTCGCCCTCTCACATCCCGCCCGCGCCTTCTCCGCCTCGGCCCTCCGCCGCTATGCCGAGCCCGCCGAGTACCAGGGCACCCGTCTGATCCCCACGGGCGCCGACTTCGCCGCGCCCCAAGACCCCTATGCCTTCCCGTCCGCCGCCGACGCCGATGCCAGCGGCACCAAGAAATCCCGCGACGAGTCCGTCGAGGACCGCAAGGTGCGCCACTACACGGTCAACTTCGGCCCCCAGCACCCGGCCGCCCACGGCGTGTTGCGCCTGATCCTCGAGCTCAACGGCGAGGAGATCATCCGCTGCGACCCGCACGTCGGCCTGCTGCACCGCGGCACCGAGAAGCTGTGCGAGTACAAGACGTACCTGCAGGCCCTGCCCTACTTTGACCGCCTCGACTACGTCTCCATGATGACCAACGAGCAATGTTTTGCCGTGGCCGTCGAGAAGCTGCTCAACATCGAGATCCCCGAGCGCGCCAAGTTCATCCGCACCCTGTTCGGCGAGATCACCCGCGTCCTGAACCACCTCATGTCGGTCCTCTCCCACGCCATGGACGTCGGCGCCCTGACGCCGTTTCTGTGGGGGTTCGAGGAGCGAGAGAAGCTGATGGTGAGTGTCGCTGCGTCACGCGGGATGGGGTTGTGAGACGTGGGAAATCATTGATTGAGAGCAAGAAGAGCAAAACGCTAATATAGGCCCCCCCAGGAATTTTATGAGCGCGTGTCGGGTGCCCGTCTCCACGCCGCCTACGTGCGCCCCGGCGGCGTCCACCAAGACATCCCCGTGGGCATGCTCGACGACATCTACCAGTGGGCGACGCAGTTCGGCGACCGCATCGACGAGACCGAGGAGATGCTGACCGACAACCGCATCTGGATCAACCGCCTCAAGGGCGTGGGCGTCGTGTCGGCCGCCGACGCGCTCAACCTGTCCTTCACGGGCGTCATGCTGCGCGGCTCGGGCGTGCCCTGGGACATTCGCAAGAGCGCGCCCTACGACGCCTACGACCAGGTCGACTTCGACGTGCCCGTCGGCGTCACGGGCGACAGCTACGACCGCTACCTGTGCCGCATGGAGGAGTTCCGCCAGTCGCTGCGCATCATCCACCAGTGCCTCAACAAGATGCCCGCGGGGCCCATCCGCGTCGAGGACTACAAGATCTCGCCCCCGCCCCGCTCCGCCATGAAGGAGAACATGGAGGCCCTCATCCACCACTTCCTCCTCTACACCAAGGGCTACGCCGTGCCCCCGGGCGACACCTACTCGGCCATCGAGGCCCCCAAGGGCGAGATGGGCGTGTACGTCGTCAGCGACGGCAGCGAGCGGCCCTACCGCCTGCACATCCGCGCGCCCGGCTTTGCGCATCTTGGCGGGTTCGACCACGTCTGCAAGGGGCATCTGCTGGCTGACGCCGTGGCCGTCATTGGCACCATGGATCTGGTGTTTGGTGAGTGCCGCCCTTTTTTTTTTTTTTTTTGAGTGTGTCTGAGTGCTAACCGCTGGTGCAGGCGAGGTTGATCGGTAAGGGCGGAGGAGCAGGTCCAAAATAAAAGACTGAGAAATCATCGCGAAGGGGGGGATCGAGCCGGTAGGAAAAGGAAGCGCGGTGCGGCTTTTTGCCATGGTCGGTGGTTCGGTTTTTTGGCTCCCCGGGCAGCATGCATAGATCGATAGAAGAATGCTGCTCTGCCTGCATCCTGGCCCGCCAGGCCAGGCCTGCGTGGGGCTGGGAGGCCGGCCTGAACGAAACGAAACGCTCGTTCTGGTGTGTCGAGGCCGTTTTCGTTTGTAAATGCTGTATCATAAGCCAGGGCGGGAGTGGTTGGAGGAGGTGGGTGGGGAGAGCACCCCTTTTTTCGTTCCCTGCCCGGGCGTCGAGACGTAAATATCCTACACTTTTTGCACACTGCGCTGTGATGTTGTGCTTGTCAGTTTCCTGTTTTGTTGCGGCTGGCCGGCGGAGGAGGTGACTTACCCCTGAAGCGTCAAGTCGCAGCCGAGTGCCGGCGTGGCGGCGGCGAGGGCCGCTCGTAGCCCTCATCGTCATCGTCCCACTCTCCCTCTGCATGATCGGCCCACTCGGCCTCCCAGCCAGATTCACCCCCGGTGTAATCATCCTCATCCCCGTCTTGACCTCCATGCCCGCCTTCACGACCCCTTTGATCACCCTCTCGGCCCTGGCCGTAACCCTCACCGTAACCATCCTCTTCAACCCCTTTTTCACCACCCCCATCACAACCCTCCTCCTCCCCGCCAGCCGTGATAGCGAGCCCACTCCCTCCCCTCCGAAGCACACACTCCTCCCACCGCGGCATGTGGCTCGTCCCCTCCGGCCCGGCGCCAATCGGCAGCCCGCACAGCGGATATCCCTCTGCTGCTTCCTGTCCCGTCGTGACACCGCTGAATTGCGTGCCATACCCGCCGTAGCCGCCGTAGCCGTATCCAAATCCATATCCCCCGTATCCGGTGTAGCCGGTGTGGCTGGTGTAGTTGCCGTGTCCGGGGTAGCCGCCGTACCAAGCTTGTTGCTGTTGTGCAGTCCCACCACTGACCACACCACCAACACCACCACCACCAACCACGCCACCACCACCACTTCCCGCAGCAGTATTCGCCCCACCACCCGCTAAAACCGTCTCAACACCAGCCCCAGCAGAACCAGTCCCAGCAGAACCAGAACCACCAGAACCAGAAGCACCATCAGGAAACTTCATGCCAGGCGTGCGATACGGCCCAGGCCCCTGTGTAAGACAAGGCCCGTGTGTGACACTGCCAGAGGGGTGTGTAATAATTGTGCCATGCAGCGGAGCCGAGACGGCCGCCCAGGGATGGGCGCCGAAGGGGATTGTGTCTGTGTTTGTTGCTTGGGTTGCGTAGCGCGGGTTGGCGGGGGGGAAGGGGAATTGGTAGTGGGACTGTGTGAGGTAGGGGG
>FTCG01000289.1_pt1 | contig 10251 bp, 6 predicted proteins | sample 1639641 | NCBI WGS metagenome assembly FTCG01 (sample SAMEA3914864, study PRJEB12502) | metagenome | biome: forest; material: soil | place: USA | collected 2012-03-12 | depth 0.3 m
GCACCCACATGCCCCTCCTGCTGAGACCACGCTTGCCTGGCTTGGGATCGAGGATGCCGCGATGCCGCCAGCCCAGCTCGTTGCGAGCCAGCCCAGATCCGCGCGGCGGCCGACCTCATGACTCCGGTGGACGGTGAGAGCGCGGGTCGTTGTCAGAATTCAGGGTACCGGGAGGTTACACCTCGCGCACGCAGCTGCAGCTCCTGAGATGGGGTCACCTATCAAAGCGCATGCCGACCCTCCCTCCGAGTCGGAACGGGCCACCATCCTGTCTTGTGTCATCGGTCGTATCTCATGTTTGTTGCCGTCCTCGGAGAAATCGCCAGACAGGATGGCAGCATAGGGGCCGGAGGGACCGAAGGGGTTGCAGACGGGCTGAACAACTGATGGAGACCACCGGAGAGTCGCTGAGACCGCTGAGGGCCGCTGAAGGGTGCTGAAGAGCCGCTGAAGAAGCTCCGAAACCCTTCACCCGAATTAAACCGGGGACGAATCGTGGCTGGCTGTCCGATGGCACAACCTCAGGTCGCACAGCAGCTCCGCGGATAGTATCCAGCCAGAATTAGGGTCGGCAGTGTCTCGACTCGGCGGTCATCGTCTGAAACCCAGACATCCATGGATCCATCTCCAAGACATGCGACGGCATGCTCTAAACTGGAGACGAGCTTGGTCCCCCACGCGGCGCACGGCGTATCGGTCACGTAAGACAGGATACTCACCGTCGCATGCACCACAGCGGGCTAGGGAGGGCGGGGTAGCGTTGCGACAGGATGGAGAGCAGGCACCTCGCGGGCCATGCCGTGCATTAGCGAGGACGCACTCGTGCCACAGCGTGCCCCCAGCGCGCTTGCGAGGCTGCAGGCGCTGTGACGCAGAGACCGGGCCCAGATGTTGCGGATTTACTATGGAGTAGGTTGGTTGGAACTGAAGCGGAATTGTGTCGGACGACTGTGTTTAGAAATGGCAAGATGAAGGTGCAAAGCTGCCTGGGAATGGCTCAGGCAGCAGAGCCCCACCGATTTCCAAATTCCATCAGACCAACTCGCTGCCTTCCTGGTCCGTTCTCTTCCCCTTCTCGGAACAGACTCCAAGCCCAACAGGGTCACGACACAAATCGCCTTTTCAAGACTGACAACTTTAGACTCCAAAAGGCCTGGGCGAGGCGACAGAGCTCCAAGACCTGCCATTGGCCTAAACTCGACCGCTCCTCTCTGGATTGGGCCCGCCGCTGCCCGGCATGGCTGGCCGCCGTCTCGGAATTCGAGACCCACTCTCCCGGCCCGCCACGAGGTGGACGTTCCAGCTCCTCGGTCCCGCGCAACAGCCAGCACCCACACGAGCCACACCCGAGCGGCCGAGCCTTGAATTTCACCCGCCTTTCCCGTCCCGTCTTCAACAAGCACAACAGGTCCGCTGGCTCAATGGCAGAGCGTCTGACTACGACTCGGTAATCAGGAGGTTCCAGGTTCGACCCCTGGGTGGATCGAAACAAACAACAAGGAGGGGAAGGTTTTTTCAGTTGTTTATTCGTTTTCCCGTGAAAAACGGATATTGGAGTCATTCGAGAGCGAACGGCTATTTTTTTCAGAAAAACCACGTCTCGATGCTGCTTGGGAAGCATGGCAATGGGAAACCCCAAGTGAAGCCGTATCGAGATTTCACCGCCGATCCAGGAAGAGGGAGATTTGGCCGAAAAAATCCGATCCCAGGCCCGTCACAAAATCTGACCTTGGTGCAGCATGAACCCTGCCCGGCGCGATTCGCATCCCCACCGGCCCAGCTCCGCCCGGGCATCTCGCGGCGCGCTGATTGGCCGCTAGCTGAAAAACCCAGCGGACTCGGTAGCTGCCGTGCAGGCCATGCCCACTCCGGCCGCTGGGAACCCCGCGCTAGCGCATCACCGCCTGCCTGCCCTGAAAAAGTTTGGTGGGGGGGGTCATCGAGGTGGTTTTGCCGTGTGGCGGGGCAGAGACTCTGAAGTCGATACAAATTCTTCGACTTGCAGTTTTTTTCTCGCCTCCCTCTGTTCTCGTCTCTTTTCTTGTGTATGCAGAAGGGCTGGTGCAACTGGATCATGACAGTCTGTGGGTGAAAGAATCTCTCTTCTGGCATCATCCAAGCCCATCCAAGCCCATCCCTCGCGCCTCGTCACAGCGTCACATTCACCACCCGCAAGCTCTCGTATAATCCCCCACCCTCACGCGACAGCGTCGGCGGCTGAGATTGAGACTGCTCTCGTCCTTCTTTACCCTCCCATCTCCTTGCCCGTTCGTTTCCCGTAGGCACCGCCTGCTCCTCACATCACAATGGCTGCTGCCGCGCTCTACCGCCCGGCCACGGCGCGCATCACCAGCGCCGAGTCCGAGGGACTCATCACCCTCGAGCTCGCCGACGGCGCCGCCTACCAGGGCTACAGCTTCGGCGCCCCCAAGAGCATCTCTGGCGAGCTGGTCTTCCAGACGGGTATGGTGGGGTACCCCGAGTCCGTCACGGACCCCTCCTACCGCGGCCAGATCCTCGTCATCACCTTCCCCCTCGTCGGGAACTACGGCGTGCCCCCGAGGGACGCTCTCGACGCGCTCCTCGGCGACCTCCCCGCCCACTTCGAGTCGTCGCAAATCCACATCGCCGGTCTCGTGACCGCCACCTATGCCGGCGAGGACTTCTCACACTTCCTCGCCAACTCGTCCCTCGGCACATGGCTCAAGGAGCAGGGCATCCCGGCCATGTACGGCGTCGACACCCGCGCCCTGACAAAGCGCATCCGCGAGGAGGGCAGCATGCTTGGCCGCATGCTGCTGGAGAAGAAGGGCCTGTCCAATGGCTCCAATGGCGACGCCGAGGACCTCGAGCTCCCCGGCCGGTTGGGCGACTGGAGGTCCAACTTTGAGACAGTCGACTGGGTCAACCCGAACGAGAAGAACCTCGTAGCAGAGGGTGAGTTGGGACCCAAAGTGTGACTTGTATGAAGCCGTGCCCGTGCTGACCCTCGCGCAACAGTCTCCGTCAAGGCGCCCAAGCTGTACCAGCCGCCCGCGGCCACGGCTCTGAAGCACCCTTCAGGCCGCCCCCTCCGCATTCTCTGCCTCGACGTTGGTATGAAATACAACCAGCTGAGGTGCTTCCTCAAGCGCGGCGTCGAGGTCCTGGTCTGCCCCTGGGACTACGACTTCACCGCCGAGACCTACGACGGCCTGTTCATCTCCAACGGCCCCGGTGACCCGGCCATCATGGAGCCCACGGTGAAGCGCGTCGCCGCTGCCCTCGAGGAGAACCGCACCCCCATCTTCGGTATCTGCCTGGGCCACCAGCTGCTCGCCCGCGCGGCGGGAGCCAAGACGGTCAAGCTCAAGTTTGGTAACCGCGGCCACAACATTCCCTGCACCAGCATGGTGACGGGCAAGTGCCACATCACGTCCCAGAACCACGGCTACGCCGTCGACGCCGCCACCCTGCCCGCCGGGTGGCAGGAGTTGTTCGTCAACGCCAACGACGGCAGCAACGAGGGTGTTATGCACCTCGACAGGCCGCACTTCAGCGTGCAGTTCCACCCCGAGAGCACCCCCGGCCCCCGGGACACCGAGTTCCTGTTCGACGTCTTCATCCAGACCGTCTCGGACTGCGCCGTCGATAGCAGCCTGCTGCAGAAGGGCGTCAGCTTCCCCGGCGGCACCGTCGAGGAGAACAACAGGCTGCACCCCCGCGTGTCCGTCAAGAAGGTTCTCGTCCTCGGCAGCGGTGGTCTCAGCATCGGCCAGGCCGGTGAGTTCGACTACTCTGGCAGCCAAGCCATCAAGGCTCTCAAGGAGGAGGGCATCTACACCGTCCTCATCAACCCCAACATCGCCACCATCCAGACCTCCAAGGGTCTGGCCGACAAGGTCTACTTCCTGCCCGTCAACGCCGAGTTTGTGCGCAAGGTGATCGTCTACGAGAAGCCCGACGCCATCTACTGCACCTTCGGTGGCCAGACGGCCCTGTCGGTGGGCATCCAGCTCAAGGACGAGTTCGAGGCCCTCGGCGTCAAGGTCCTCGGTACGCCGATTGATACCATCATCACGACCGAGGACCGCGAGCTGTTTGCTCGCAGCATGGACTCGATCGGCGAGAAGTGCGCCAAGTCGGCCTCGGCCAACAACGTCGAGGAGGCCCTGCATGTCGTCAAGGACATCGGCTTCCCCGTCATCGTTCGCGCCGCGTACGCCCTCGGCGGTCTCGGCAGTGGCTTCGCCAACAACGACGCCGAGCTCCTCGACCTCTGCAACAAGGCCTTCGCCGCCAGCCCTCAGGTGCTGATCGAACGCAGCATGAAGGGCTGGAAGGAGATCGAGTACGAGGTCGTTCGCGATTGCCAGGACAACTGCATTACCGTCTGCAACATGGAGAACTTTGATCCCCTCGGCATTCACACTGGCGACTCCATCGTCGTCGCGCCGTCGCAGACCCTGTCTGATGAAGACTACAACATGCTCCGGACGACTGCCGTCAACGTCATCCGCCACCTCGGCGTCGTCGGCGAGTGCAACATCCAGTATGCCCTGAACCCCTTCTCCAAGGAGTACTGCATCATCGAGGTCAACGCCCGTCTGTCGCGGTCTTCGGCGCTCGCCTCCAAGGCTACCGGCTACCCCCTTGCCTTTATCGCCGCCAAGCTGGGTCTCGGCATCCCGCTCAAGGAGATCAAGAACAGCGTCACCAAGGTCACCTGCGCCTGCTTCGAGCCCTCGCTCGACTACGTCGTGGTCAAGATGCCCCGCTGGGATCTCAAGAAGTTCACCCGCGTCTCCACCCAGCTCGGCTCCTCCATGAAGAGTGTCGGCGAGGTCATGAGCATCGGCAGGACGTTCGAGGAAGCCATCCAGAAGGCCATCCGCTCCATCGACTTCCACAACCTGGGCTTCAACGAGACCCCGGCGCTCATGTCGATCGACGACGAGCTCCAGACGCCCTCGGACCAGCGCCTCTTTGCCATCGCCAACGCTATGGCCGCTGGCTACTCGGTCGAGAGGATCTGGGAGCTGACCAAGATCGACAAGTGGTTCCTCGACCGCCTCAAGGGCCTCAACGACTTTGCCCAGCGCATGAAGGCCCTCAAGGCCGCCGGCGCCACGGCGCCCCGCCCCGGCATGCTCCTGCAGGCCAAGCAGCTCGGCTTCTGCGATCGCCAGATCGCCAAGTTCTGGGGCTCGACCGAGCTCGCCGTGCGCGGCATGCGCCTCGAGGCCGGCATCACGCCGTTTGTCAAGCAGATCGACACCGTCGCCGCCGAGTTCCCGGCGTTTACCAACTACCTGTACATGACCTACAACGCCAGCGAGCACGATATCGCGTTCAACGACCACGGCGTCATGGTGCTGGGGTCTGGCGTGTACCGCATCGGATCGTCGGTCGAGTTCGATTGGTGCTCTGTTCGGGCCATCCGCACGCTGCGCGAGACGGGCCACAAGACTATCATGGTTAACGTAAGTTTTGTCCCTTCTAGCTCACAACCAACCCCCCCTCCCCACCCCTCTCAACCCAACCTTCATCACACCCTTCATGTTCAACAAGACGGCAAGATACTAACTTTCCTCGAGTTTAACCCCGAGACTGTGTCCACCGATTACGATGAGGCCGATAAGCTGTACTTTGAGACGATCACGGTCGAGACAATCCTCGACATCTACGAGGTTGAGGCCGCGCACGGCGTTTTGGGCGCCATGGGTGGCCAGACACCCAACAACATCGCGCTCCCGCTCCTCCGCGCGGGTGTCAACGTCCTCGGCACTTCCCCCGAGATGATCGACACCGCCGAGAACCGGTACAAGTTCTCTCGCATGCTTGACCGGATTGGCGTCGACCAGCCGACCTGGAAGGAGCTGACGAGCTTCGCGGAGGCCAAGGCTTTCTGTCAGGCCGTGTCGTACCCGGTGCTGGTGCGCCCGTCGTACGTGCTCTCTGGCGCTGCCATGAACACGGTCTACTCGGAAGGCGATCTGGAGAACTACCTGCAGCAAGCCACCGATGTCTCTCCGGAGCACCCCGTCGTCATCACCAAGTACATCGAGGGCGCCAAGGAGATCGAGATGGATGCTGTGGCCAAGGACGGCAAGGTCGTTGGCCATTTCGTCTCGGAGCATGTGGAGAACGCCGGCGTCCACTCTGGTGATGCCACGCTCATCCTGCCTCCCCAGGATCTGGAGAAGACCACCATCGAGCGCATCGAGGACGCCACCCGCAAGATTGGTGCGGCCCTCAACGTCACGGGCCCCTTCAACATCCAGTTCATCGCCAAGGACAACGACATCAAGGTGATTGAGTGCAACGTTCGCGCGTCCCGCTCGTTCCCCTTCGTCTCCAAGGTCATGGGCGTCGATCTCATCGAGATGGCCACCAAGGCGATCATGAACATTCCGTTCAAGGAATATCCCGCCGTCACCCAGCAGGCCGACTGTGTCGGCGTCAAGGTCCCGCAGTTCAGCTTTTCGCGCCTGTCTGGTGCCGACCCCGTCCTGGGTGTGGAGATGGCCTCGACCGGTGAGGTCGCGTCGTTCGGCGCCGACAAGTACGAGGCCTACCTCAAGGCCCTGCTGTCGACGGGCTTCAAGATCCCCAAGAACAACATCCTCCTCTCCATCGGCTCCTACAAGGACAAGGAGGAGATGCTGCCCTCGGTCAAGAAGCTGCAGGAGATGGGCTACAAGCTGTTCGCCACCGCGGGCACGGCCGACTTCCTGGGGACGCACGGCGTGCCGGTGCAGTACCTCGAGGTGCTCGGCAAGGAAGAGGACGACCAGAAGTCCGAGTACTCGCTCTCGCAGCATCTGGCCAAGAACATGATCGACCTGTACATCAACTTGCCGTCCAACAACAAGTACAGGCGTCCGGCCAACTACGTGAGCAAGGGCTACCAGACCCGCCGCATGGCCGTCGACTACCAGGTCCCGCTCGTCACCAACGTCAAGAATGCCAAGATCCTCGTCGAGGCCCTCGCCCGGCACTTTGATCTCAACGTCGGCATCCAGGACTACCAGACGAGCCACCGCACCATCCAGCTCCCTGGGCTGGTCAACATCGCGGCCTTTGTGCCCGGTCTCGTTTCTCGGGACAGCGATGATCTCGAGAAGGTGACCAGGGCCTCGATTGCTGCCGGCTTCAGCATGATCCGCGTCATGCCCGTCGGCAAGGAGGGCTCCATCTCGGATGTCAAGTCGCTCAAGGTGGCCCAGCAGAACGGCAAGCGCGGCACCTACTGCGACTTCAACCTGTCCATCACGGCCACCTCGGACAACGCCAACCAGATCAGCCACTCGGCGGGCGAGGTCGGCTCCCTGTTCATCCCGTTCAACCACATCTCGGACAACATCCACAAGGTCCCGGCGGTGGAGGCCCACTTCGACGCGTGGCCGACGCACAAGCCGATCCTCACGGACGCGAGGACGACAGATCTGGCCTCGATTCTCCTGCTCGCCAGCCTGCACAACCGTCGCATCCACGTCACGGCCGTGACCACCAAGGAAGACATCAAGCTCATCGCGCTCGGCAAGGAGAAGGGTCTCAAGGTCACCTGCGATGTTAGCATCTACGCGCTGTACCTGTCGCAGAAGGACTACCCCGGCTGCCAGTTCCTGCCGACCGAGAAGGACCAGGCCGCCCTCTGGGAGCACCTCGAGACGATCGACGTCTTCTCCATCGGCAGCCTGCCGTACCAGCTCGCCCGCTTCCTGAACCAGCCCGCGGACGTGACGGTCGGCATCGCCGATGCTCTTCCCCTCCTGCTGACTTCGGTCGCCGAGGGCAGGCTGACGGTTGACGACGTCAAGGCCAAGCTCCACAGCAACCCGAAGGAGATCTTTGAGCTGCACGACCAGGTCGGCACGAGCGTGGAGGTCGAGATCGACCGCCCCCATCTGGTGGAGACGACGGGCGCGTGGTCGCCGCTCACGGGCAAGGTCCTGAAGGCTTCGATCCAGCGTGTGACCTTCCAGGATCAGGTCGTCTGCCTCGATGGTGTCATCCTCCCGGTGCCGCCGAGGGGCAACGACATGTCGACCCACGGCGCGATGCCCCCCGTGACGGTCGTTTCTTCGCCGGCCGTCCGGCCCGTCGCGTCGCCCGCCCCTGACGCTCGCCAGGCCGGCAACCGGGTGTCGTTTGGCCGGTCCAAGGCCTCGGACGGCTTCACGCCCCTCTCTCCGCTGGCCCGCGGGGCCGTCCTCGACGACCTCTCCCTTCCCCTGACGATGCAGCCCGCCCTCTCGCCGCTGCAGCAGATGCTCGCGACGCCGTCGTCCTTCAAGAAGTCCCACGTCCTGTCCGTCAAGCAGTACACCCGGGCCGACCTGCACCTCCTGTTCAACGTCGCGCAGGAGATGCGCCTCGGCGTGCAGCGCGAGGGAGTCCTCGACGTCCTGCGGGGCCGGCTGCTGTGCACGCTGTTCTACGAGCCCTCGACGCGCACGTCGGCGTCGTTCGACGCGGCCATGCAGCGCCTCGGCGGGCGCACCATCGCCGTCTCGACGCAGCACTCGTCGGTGCAGAAGGGCGAGACGCTCCAGGACACGCTGCGCACGCTCGCGTGCTACAGCGACGCGGTCGTCCTCCGCCACCCCGACGAGAAGTGCGTCGACGTGGCCAAGAAGTACTCCCCCGTGCCCGTCATCAACGGCGGCAACGGCGCCAAGGAGCACCCCACGCAGGCCTTCCTCGACCTCTTCACCATCCGCGAGGAGCTTGGCACCATGCAGGGCCTGACCATCACCTTTGTCGGCGATCTGCTCTACGGCCGCCCGGTGCACTCGCTGGTCTACCTCCTCCGCCACTACCAAGTCAAGGTGCAGCTCGTCGCCCCCAAATCCCTGCAGCTCCCCGCCGCCGTCCGCCAGCAGCTCGTCGACACGGACCAGCTGGTCTGCGAGTCGGAGACGCTGACGCCCGAGATCCTGGCGCGCACCGACGTGCTGTACTGCACGCGCGTGCAGAAGGAGCGGTTCCCGACGCTGGCCGAGTTCGAGGCCGTCAAGGACTCGTACCGCGTGGATTATGGCACCCTGAAGCATGCCAAGGCTAGCATGGTCGTGATGCACCCGCTGCCGAGGAACGAGGAGGTCGCGGAGGAGGTGGACTTTGATCAGCGGGCGGCGTATTTTAGACAGGTGAGTTTTTCTGAAAAGGGGGTTCTGATTACTGTGAGAGACAGATTGCTGACTTTTTTGGGGGGACAGATGAGATACGGTCTCTACTGCCGCATGGCTCTGCTCGCGCTGGTCATGGCTTAGGGGCTGGGTTGAGTGTGTTTTCTCTCTCTTTTTACTTTGCATTTTATAATGTTATACAATATACAGGATGGGAAAATTAACTGGCGGGTGGCGGTCGGCGGGTTGGCTTTCTTTCTCGTTTTCTTACTCTTTAGCATTGGTCAGAAAAATCGGTTGCGTTTCTTGGGCTACGGCTAGACAACAACGGATATTGCTTTGTAGACTGTGACGGCTCGCGCTGTTGGATATGATGATGATGTGTGCGTGTGGGGGAGGTGGTGGGCGTATGTTTAGAGCTTTTGGATGTGTTGGTGTGGGTTGGATGTGTGTGTGTATGTATATCTGTATATCTGTACTATTCTGTATGTATTCTGTGTATACTGTTTGTTCGTTTGGCTGTTCCGTGTGTGTCTAATGCCTGGTTGGAGTTTTGAGCTGTTCTGTGTCGTCTGAACGATTCCCCGTCTGTGAAGGCTGTATCCCAACCCTAACCCTCACATATCCCACCCAACCATTCACTCGGCATTTCCAAGCCAAGCCCAGCCCAGCCCAGCCGAGCTCCATCCATGCCGAGCCTGTGAGCTCATTCATGGATGGCCCAAATGTCCGATTCCAAAAGAATAATTCCCACCACCATCCAACCCCCCCGGCACCGCGAATTGGCCACGTCCACCCCACCCAAGCCGATCCAGCCGGGCGCCATGGTCTGAGCGGTCCCGCGCATGCTTGATTGGGAGCATTGGTACGTTTGGGCGCGCTCAATTGTCTGCGGCGCAACGGGAAGGGCTGTGTGTGACGTTGGTGTGTATGGTGTGGTGTGGTGTGGGTGGTGATGCTAACTCGTAATTCTCGCAGCAGCCGTTTCTCTCTCTTCCTAGGTACCCACCACGACGGCCACGACCACGACTACGACGACCACCCACCTCCATTATCCAGCAATCACCTACCTCCCAGTCTAGGAATCAACCACCACCCACACTGGGGAACACCACACCCACCCCCCCCCCCCCCCCCC
>FTCG01000087.1_pt1 | contig 10122 bp, 6 predicted proteins | sample 1639641 | NCBI WGS metagenome assembly FTCG01 (sample SAMEA3914864, study PRJEB12502) | metagenome | biome: forest; material: soil | place: USA | collected 2012-03-12 | depth 0.3 m
CCCTGGGACCACCCCCACCCCCTGGAGGTACAGAGGATACAAATGTCAACACGACCCCCCAACCACCACGGCGAACACCTGAAGGCATCGCAAGTCAACATGGCTACCGCTACCACGACAACAACAAAAGCCAAGTCGGCCTCCAAGGCCGCCGCCGGCGCCAGTGTCACGGCGAAGCAGAAGACACAGATGCACCGCCGGTCAAGGACAGGTACGTTTCCCCCCTGTCTCCTCCCGGGATGGAGCTGGATGGATGCCTGAGAGCTGGGAGCTGACTTGGTGATGCAGGGTGCTACACATGCAGGTTACGGAGGAAAAAGTGCGACGAGGGCACGCCCATGTGCACGGCGTGCAAGCACCTCGGGCTGGTGTGCGAGTACAAGCGGCCGATGTGGTGGAGCAACAACGACGCGAGGAGGAAGCAGAAGGACGACATCAAGATGATCATCAAGCGCAAGAAGCTGGCCGAGAAGTCGACGCATCCGCACACCCACTCGATTCAGACCTCGGTCGGCTCGCCGCCGGGCCTGTCGCACTCGCTCCCGACGTCGGCGACCTTCTCGGACCCCCTCGACCGCGCGCGCTCGGGCTCCATCGACTCGCACTTTGGCTTCAACTTCAACTCGCCGCAGAGCTCGCACGAGTTCGGCCCCTTCACGCCGCAGATGCGCCCCGAGTTCATGTTCTCGCCCTACTCGCCCTACGAGATCGACGTCAAGACGGAGCGCCAGATGTTCATCAACGACATCCCGACGCTGCACGAGTCGACGACCTCCACCTTCAGCACCTACGCGGCGCCGCTGCCCCCCGGCACCGTCCTGCCCCAGTTCCCTCCGGAAGGCGAATGGACAGAACAGGTGTACTCGGAGCGGCGCGAGTCGCTGACCGAGGAGACGCTCAACGTCAACTTCTTCGACTTCTCGCACGGCCCGTCGACGACGTCGCGGCAGGTCGCCATCGAGCTCGACGAGGGCGACCAGCGGCTGCTCGACCACTTCATCCAGGCGGTGCTGCCGACCATCTTCCCGATCCTCGAGTCCAACCAGCACGGCTCGGTCAGCTCGGACCTGATCCTGCCCTCGCTGCAGAGCAACAAGGGCTACCTGCACTGCTGCCTCTCCATCGCGGCGCAGCACTACAAGGCGGCCGCGGGCCTGCAGGGCGACGAGATGGACGGCGACATCATGCGCCACCGCTACGCGACCATCTCCTCGCTCTGCGACGCCCTCAACAAGGACGAGAACCACCAGCAGATCCTCGAGGCCGCCCTCGGCCTCATCTTCTTCCAGTGCGGCGTCGGCCGCTTCGACGACTCCCTCCCGGACATCCCCTGGCACCAGCACTTCCTCGCCGTCGTCTCCCTCGTGCAGAAACTCGACCTCCCGCGCCTCGTCTCGGACCCGCACGAGCCCCTCACCCAAGCCCCCTTCAACATGACCCTCACCGCCTGGATCGACATCCTCGGCGCGACCATGCAAGGCCGCGCCCCAACCTTCGCCCACACCTACCGCGAGAAGCACCTCTCCCCGACCAACCCGTCCCTCGGCCTGCGCGAGCTCATGGGCTGCGAAGACCGCGTCATGTACCTGATCTCAGAAATCGCCTGCCTCGAGGCCCTCAAAAAGGACGGCATGGACGACATCACCCTCTGCCAGCACGTGCACGTCCTCGGCGACCAGATCGGCCTGACCGAGCTCAACGAGCCGCCCCCGACCCTCCCCTTCAACGCCAACGGCTCCCTCTCCCCCAAACAACTCTCCAAGAACATCACCGCCGCCTTCCGCCTCGCCGCGCGCATCTACCTCTGCAGCCTGGTGCCGGGCTTCTCGCCAACCCAGGCCTCGTGCGTCGGCCTCGTCGACAAGCTCACCACCGTGCTGCACCAGATCCCCTCGGGCCCGCCGCCCACCGGCTTCGACCGCTCGCTCGCCTGGGTGTACCTGGTCGGCGGCGCGGTGAGCCTGCCGGGCAGCGGCTTCCGCGCGTTCCTGGAGGACCGGGTCGCGCAGCTCGGGGAGCTGGCGCACTTTGGGAGCTTTGGAAGGGTCGTGAGCCTGCTGCGCGAGGCGTGGGTGCAGAATGATACCCCGCCGGCTTCGGCGGATGGGGAGGTGCAGCAGAGGCAGTTCGTCCACTGGCGGGATGTGATGCAGATGAAGGGGTGGGATTACCTGCTTATTTGAGCTGGTTTTTTTTTTTTCCCTTTTCTTTTTTTCTTTTTCTTTGTTTGGTTTCAAACTTACGTTCATTGCTTGCGCAAACTCGGGCTGCTAGATGTTGCCGCGAGGCAAGTTGGTGGTGGAGAGAAGAGTCAGGAGGGTTCTGGACATGACGACGACTACTGGGAGGGTGGTGGTGGAGGGGGAGCGGGCGCCTGGCAGTCTTTGGACTGGATCTGTCGGGTTGTCTTTGCTCTCCGATTTTCTTTCTTCTTTCTCACCCTTTTTCTTTCCATCTTTCTCCCGCCTTTTCTTTTCTCCTTTCTCACCATTTTTCTTTTCTTCTTTTTCTTCTTTTTCTCTGGGGTGTTAATACTTGGTGGACTCCCCGGTATCTATACCTGATATACAGGGTTGAGAAGCATGCATCATGAGGAGTTTTGGGTCAGCGGTTTTCTTGGGCTCAACGAGGGATACCACGGTGATGGGAGGAGAGGATGGATTGGGATCAAGGGGACATGTATAGTACAGCGATGGGAAATTATACCCGCCTGACGATGGCCAAACTCAAAGGAAATGAATACTTCAATCACAACTTCCTATGCCTCTGTCCCTTTCTCTGCAGTGTGCGATACTGAGTTGAAGCAGTCTCTCAGAGAGATTGGGGCGAGGCATTTTCCCGACTGGTGGTATTCAACAGTTCATCAACCGCGTCTATTTTGTACATGCACGTCTAGATAACCAACACCCGGGAACGGCAAATGGGCCTTTTCACCCTTCCCAATCATCCATATTATACAGCGCACCCGCCCACTCTCGACAGTGCTCACGCCGTCATGGGCTGCCTGTGGATGTTGGCCTCCTTCTGCACCAGGTCCCAGTTGATCTTCTTCCACCACGCCTCGGCGTACGCCACCTTGCCGTCGGTCGCCTGCCCGAGACCAAAACCGTAGTCCCACAGCCAGACGTGCTCCCACGTGTTGATGCACAGGATGGGCTGCAGGTTGGTGCCGCCGGGGGCGAACTTGGCCTTGGCGGCGGCGGAGTTCATCTTGTCGCCGGCGCCAAAGGCCGAGCGCTCGAGGTAGCCCCTGGCGTTCTCGAGCGCGGCCTCGCTGTTCTCGCCGGCGGCCGTGTTCATGTCGATGTCCTGGCGGCGCCAGTGCGCGCCCGGGTAGGGCGAGCCGGCGGCGTAGGTGGCGAGCACCTTGAAGGCGTCGGGCAGGCCGATCTGCGACGTCTTGACCAGCCACACGAAGCCCGGGCCGAACATGCCCGCGGCCGTGTAGATCATCTCGCGGCGTAGCGTCTCCATGGAGCCGAACGACTGCTCAAGGTGGCCGCGCAGGCTGGCGGGCACCTGGACGGGGGTGGGCGAGATGTGCTTGTAGAAGAAGTGGTTGTTGTGGACCATGCTGGCGTAGTTGAAGACGGGCGCCGCGCCGGGGTCGCGAGCGGAGTCGAGCAGGATGTCCTTGACGTGTCTCGATTCCCATTTGGTCCCTGCCGGCAGGTTCTTCTGTTAGCACTCCACCCTCCAAACCAGAGCGCGCGGATGTTGCTAGACGTACCTGCTGTCAAGTTGTTGAGCTTCTCGATGCAGTGTGTCTGGTACTGGGTCCACGAGATGTTGAAGGCGGCGGGCGACAGGAATTCGGGGATGCCATTCTGGGACGCCTCGTTCTTGATGTTGTACTCCAGCGGGGGCAGGGCGTGAATCGACCTCGTGGCCGTCCGGAAGGCCGGTGCTGGCGCCGTGGCCAGCCGCGGCCGGAGTGGTATCCTTAACCTCGGGCGGATCATGGTGTGTGTGGTGTGGTGGGTGGTGGGTGGTGTGGGAGGGGGTGTGTGTGGACGAGGTTGGCTGGACAGGTGCTGTACACTAGGCGGACCGCGGCGTCTCCCTTTCCTGGGCGGGTGGGTGTTTGTCGGTCGGAAGTGCTGTGTCGTTGCCGTCCCGACCTCGTCGTCGCCGTTTTTTTGCCGAAGCTCACGCGCCCCGACTTTCTTTGGCCGTGGAACTTTTTTGGCGGCAAGCTGTTCGTCGCCTAAGAATTGAGGCAGACATTTCGACCCTTTGCTCAACCCTAACCCTGGATCATCCTCTCACCACACCGTCCGAATGAGAAGGGAGGTCATCAGACGAGGCACGCTTTTACTGATCTTGCAGCTGTCGGAAACAAATCATGCTACTCGCTGCGCTGTGCGCGGTATCTCAATGTTCTGCCAAGTACAAGATGGATGAACCCAAACAACGCCCGCTAACACCGTCCCAAATGCAGCCCTGACCAGTGACTAAGACCCAAGACCCAAGACAAAGACCGAGACCCGGGACCAGAGATCGTCGGACAACCTATGAAATACAGACGGAGCTCCTCCCCACGGCCGGAGTACCGGAAGAAACCAACCCCTCCTCATGGCCATGCAAGACCGCCAGGATCAATCTGCCGACAAGTCCATCTCCACACCCCGCTAGAGTTGGTCCTCGACCATGCCCAGCACATCCAGCTCGGTGCGGACCATCCTCTCAAACTCCTCCCTGTCGATGCCCGACGCCCGCGAGAGCAGGAACAGGCTCCGGATGCTGCGCGAGATGTGCTGCTTGACGCCGTACTCGGTCTGCCCGCGGCTCTCGGCCACCTCCTCGAGCTTGGCCACCGTCTGCGAGGCGTTGGAGCTGGCGCTCGAGGACGGCCGCGGGTGCGTCTCCTGGCCGCTACCGCGGGAGACGGACGACCGCGACGACCCGGGCTTGATGGGGATGGGCTGGGCCAGTGTCGGGCCCTGGCTTGATTCTCTCTGCTCCGCCGTCGTGGCCGTCCCATTGCTGAGCGGAGCAGGCTGTGTCATGGCTGGGGCCGGCGGCGGAGGCGGTTCGACATACCCTTCTAGGTGGGCCTCCTCGTCCTGATCGTGGTTGTCCATGGCTGGCTGGACCGTGTCGTACAAGGCAAAGTACGCGTCCTCGGCCTCGGTGGACTGACTGCGCGGGATGCCAGGCTGGGACGGAGGTGCCAAGGTCTGCGGGGCGGGCGAGCGCTTAACGGCCGGCGTCCTAGACGGGGTCGCGTCGTATCGGCCCCAATAGTCGTCATCGTCGTCATCGTCGTCGTCCGCGGTGGTGGTTTCTGGGACCCAAGCGCCGTTGGAGCTTCCCACGTGAGGGCCGTAGAGATGCACCCTCGTCGACACTGTGGTTTTTGCCGCTTGGAACACCTTTTCGGCGTCATTCATATCGGGAAGCCCGCCAAAGGCGTCAAGGATGGCGGGGTTAGGCACCCCAACCTCAGCAACCTTCCACGCGTCTTCGCCGAAGACGAACAAAAGCCGGAAGAAAAGGTTCAGCTCGCCGAGCACCACGAAGCTTTCGATCGTCTCTTCGTCTCGCCGCCTGTAATTGACCTCGACTTGGCCGTCCCAGTCCACCTCGATTTCCCCCGACACGGGGTGGGGGTTAAGGGCACCGCTCGTGGCGATTTCGGACAGCAGCGGCACTCTGGCGGGGTCGTAGCTCAGGAGGCGCAGCCATGGTTCTTTGCTGCCTGCCGACAAAAGCTGGACCCGCTGTCGTAGGATGGGGGTGAGGTGTGGCAGGACCGTCTCCGGGGGTTGTGTTGCCACGGCGGCGCCAGCCAAGCTCTCGAGCACTTGCGAGATGGCGGGTTTGACGATGAGAGTGAACGGCCGGTCGGGCTCTGAAGACATGGCGATGGGCGCTGGCCGGTGGACGGCCGATCTGATGTCTCGTCGAGAGCAAGTCGGATACGGCGGCCGAAGAGAGAAGAAGAAGTAAACGAAGAAGAAGAGGAAGAAAGTGTAGAAGCCAAGGCAAGCAACAGAATAAAGGTGTGTTGTACTGATGAGGGAGCGAAGTCTGCTTGGTTCAGGCGCCGGGGGTGTCGATCACATGTGATTGTCGCACAGCACAAGACGAAGACTCTGTCGGCTTGCAACTCGGACGGCCACAGAATGTCAGGCTGATGGACAGGGAAAAAGATAAGAGGCAGAAGCAGACAGACACAGAGAAACAGAAACACAGGCAGGTCCCGTCTCCTGTGACGTTTAACGGTTCTCCAGGCCCCAGAAAGAAGCAGCCGGGAAGGTCCCGTGGACCCCGCCATCAGATTCCTGGGGAGCTTCGAAATGCTTGATGCAGGCTCCATCCAGCGCAAGGCCGGCGTGTGAGTGGTTGCCGCGGGGGCCTGCCACACTGCCGCTGGTCCGCGCTGCAGGGCTCGGGCATTTCAGCCAATTCGAGTGGAGACTGCCGCGACCCTGGAGGCCAAGCAGCCAAGGAGGCCAGGCTGCGACTCGGGCGGACGGAGCCAATCGACGGCCTGGCATTGGCACCCCGTGGGCCGCTCAGTGGACTCTGTGGAGAGCGGCTCCTCCAGGCAATTCCACGCCCGCTCGGAGCAACCTGCCGGCAATCTCGAGTCTCGAAACTCGCCTTGTCCGAACGGCCTCGCCTGGCTGTTGTGCGACAGTGCTCCGTATGTATTTCTGTATTCTGTCTAAGGTGCACGGAAAGGAGATTGCTGTCAACCTAATGTGTAATGGATTCACACAGCGTTTGCCGCGGCAAGCCTCGACCATATGACACAGCCGGCCTAAGCCTCTCTGTCTTATCATTCTGTGCTGCTCTGGTATTCTCCCGATGTCTGAGGCCTCTCCGAACACCGGAACATGCCGAGCTGGACCACTCGATTTGGCACCCCTGCTGATCCAACAGCGGCGATGTCGTCACCGCCCGATCTCAATGTCCAAAAAAATATTCTGGGGCACACGAGACATGGACAATGACTTGTACGAGATCAGGAATACTGTGCAGAAAGAATACGGGAACACAGTGGCGACGGCAACCACCCGCGCCATCCCAACTCAACACCCGGACCAGGCTTCTGGAAAAATAACAACTCCACCCTCAGTTTAGTTGCCGTCCCTTTCCAACGTAAACCCGCGCCGCGTCGCCTAACGGTACCCACTCCACATCCCGAAGCACGAGACACTCCAACGACACTGCAACGCGACCACGGACCAGCGCATTCGGCGCCCGCTCCAAACAACATCTCGCGCAGAGAACCCCCGGGCATCAGACCCCTGCCGCCGGATGAATGTCGCTCAAGGGCGACCGCCTCAAGGATGAGGGCTCTCGTCTCCAAGTCACCGCCGCCGGCGCCACGGCCGGCCTGATTGCTCGGTGCGATACCACGGCCCAGCTCTCATCTGATGCTCCAAGACCTGCTAACATGCCGGCTACCTTGCAGCTTCGTCATCGCCCCCCTCGACGTCGTCAAGATCCGCCTGCAGCTCCAAACCCACTCCCTCTCGGACCCCCTCTCCCAGCGCAACCTGCACGGCGGGCCGACCTACAAGGGCACGCTGCCCACGCTCCGCCACATCCTCCGCGCCGAGGGCATCACGGGCCTCTGGAAGGGCAACGTGCCCGCCGAGATGCTGTACGTGTGCTACAGCGCCGTGCAGTTCACCACGTACCGCTCGACCACCCTGCTCCTGCACTCGGCCCTCGGCGAGGGCACCCTCCCGCAGCCGGCCGAGTCCTTCATCGCGGGTGCCACGGGCGGCGCCGCCGCCACCGCGGCCACCTACCCGCTGGACCTGCTGCGCACGCGCTTCGCCGCCCAGGGCAACGACCGCGTGTACACGGGCCTGTGGCGCGCCGTGGCCCAGATCCGCCGCGACGAGGGCCCGCGCGGCTTCTTCCGCGGCCTGGGCCCCGGCCTGGCGCAGATCGTGCCCTTCATGGGCGTCTTCTTCGCCGTCTACGAGACCCTGCGCCCGCACCTGAGCGGGCTGGAGCTGCCGTTCGGCTCGGGCGGCGCCGTGGCCGGCACCATCGCCAGCGTCACGGCCAAGACGGGCACCTTCCCGCTGGACCTGGTGCGCAAGCGCATTCAGGTGCAGGGCCCGACGCGCGGCGGGTACGTGCATAAGAACATCCCCGAGTACGCCGGGACCGTGGCCGCGCTGCGGACGATCTTAAGGCAGGAGGGCGTGAGGGGCTTGTATCGCGGGTTGACGGTTAGCTTGTTCAAGTCGGCGCCTGCCAGCGCCGTGACCATGTGGACGTATGAGCGGGCGCTCAAGTTTTATGCGGGGCTTGGGGAGAGGGTGGAGGAGAGTTTGTAAGAATTAGAAGAAGAGGCGTGCGGAGCGCGGCAACATATGATACCCTAGACGATAGACCATGTACTTTAATGTAACAATACCAGCAATCAACCACCAACGGATAGATTTACACGTGTCTGTTTGGTGACATCCCAGAAAGGTGGTGTCTGCCCGTCCACTTCACAAAGAAACTTTGTCTATCCGGCCGGAGTCTCTCCCTATGATACAAGCAGAGGGAGTAGTAACACGCCGCTCTTCAAACCATCTCTACACACACGGGGCTTCTCCCCAATTTTCACTCATTTCCCCTTCCGCACCCACCCCTCCATAACCTCCCTCGCATCCCTCACCCCCTCATACACCTTCCTCTGCGCCAGCTCAGCATGCACCCGCGCCATATACACCCCCCTCTCCACCCCCTCCCTAGTCTTGACATGCGCCTCGGCCAGCGCGGGAACCTTCTTCTCATACTCCCACACCAACCCCGCCACATTCCCCATCGTGACCGGAATCACCGCCCACGCGGCCCCCAAGCCCAGCGCGAGCGGCGCCGCGCCGCGCAGCAGGATGTTCCGGTTGCGCGCCACGATGCTGCCGGCCATGCCGGCCACGAGCACGTAGATGAGCCCCGGCATGAGCTTCTCGCCCGACTCGCGCGGCGGCGCGAGGGATGCAATGGTCGAGGTGAAGGCGTGCTCGAGGGCGAAGGCGCGCGCCATGGCGCTGTTGATGGCGTCCTCGGCCGCGCAGGCCTGGGCGTAGGCGAAGAGGCGGGCGTGGCCGATTTGTGCGGCGAGGCGGTCCGTTGGGGTCGGGGAGCGGGTGCGGAGGGCCGGAGGGGAGGTGGTGGTTTCTTCCGGGGTGGGTGTGGAGGGGGCGAGCGGGTCGAGGGTTGTGTCGACTGCTGTTGCTGCTGCTGGGGACGACGGGGACGGAGGGAGGGCGGCGGCCGGCTTGGTCAGGGTGAGGGCGTCGAAGGCGTCATCGTAGATGGGCTTTCTGGGCTGGAGTGCCGAGGTCGGGGTTAGATTCGAGGTTTTTTTCTTTCTTTTTTTCTTTCAGAGGGAGGACAGATGGGGTTGCGTACGAATTGGCGCTCGGTGGGAGCTTCGGCGTGGGCGGCACGGGGATAGAAGGCAACGCTTCCTACCAGCACGGCGGCCGTCAATGGCGCAACGCGCTGTGGGAGACGGATGGTTGTCAGCGCTCAGTGTCCCGAGGTCGTGCGATGCAGCATTTGGAGCGAAGCTTGGGGAGTCTCCGGGAGGGGGCACTCACCCGCTGCAGCAGCACTCTAGCAGCCATTGTCCACCCAATTGAGGCGTCCCTCGTGCGTTCTCGAGGATTCCGGCGATGGGCGGGCTAAAAGTCCCGGTTGGTGGTGGACGGTAGAGCTTGGGGTGGTGAGGTCAGAGGTTCTTCCGAGTGCTTCGATGCGGCTGTTTCCGGGAACGGGGATCCAATCTCGGCCCAGTTTCCACGCGCAGTTTTTGGCGCAGCAGCAGAGAGCAGCCAACAGAAGCTCTCACTCAGCCCCACTCACTGCTCTGCTCCCCTGTCAACTTTTTTTTGCCAGCCGCCAATGCCACTAAATAGTTGATTCCACTTTATAGGTAGGTTCCTCGAGCAAGCACCAACACCAACACCAAGCACCAAGCAGCTCCGGACCCGGCACCGCACACGGCGGTCTGCCATATCGCTCCCCCGACACCGAGCGGGACGTATCGAGACCCGAGACCCATTGACTGCCGGCCGCGGCTCGATGCTTGCTTCGGCTCTATGAGCAGTGCGGCAGCCCGCGTTGCGTCGACGGCGCCCTCTCCCTCCCCCCCTC
>FTCG01000105.1_pt1 | contig 10101 bp, 7 predicted proteins | sample 1639641 | NCBI WGS metagenome assembly FTCG01 (sample SAMEA3914864, study PRJEB12502) | metagenome | biome: forest; material: soil | place: USA | collected 2012-03-12 | depth 0.3 m
ATGTGGTGTGGGCGGGGGGGGTGGGTGTTGTGGGTTGGGTCGTAGTCGAGGGAGTCGATGCTTGTTCGGGCGTAGGAGGCGTTGTGGTCGTGGGAGGAGGTGTCGGAGATGGGGGAGGGGGAGGGCAGGGTGGTGGTGGTGGTGGTGATTGTTGTTGGGCGCAGGTCGAAGCGCACGCGGGTTGGGGTGCGGGAGTCGGGCTCGCCTGGGTGGACTATGATGCCGTCGGCGGAGTCGGCGTCGTCAGAGTCGTCGGGGTCGGCGGCGAGCAGGCCGGCGGTCTCTTCGGTGCTGGTCTTGCGGTTCGCGGCCGAGGGCGACGGCGAGAGGGACGAGCCATGGCGGCGGCGGTGCGAGGAGGCGGCTGCTGGCGGTGCAGCGCCGTTGGATGTGGCCCTGGCCATTGTTGCTGGGTGCACTCAGGGCATGTTGCGCGATGGCAAGTAGTTCGTGACACGGTCAGTCGAGGTTGTTGATTTCTTGGACGTATGTTGACCTCGGGGTTGTCGTGTGCCGCAGGGAGAAGAAAAAGGAGCAATGGCGGTGGTGGTGCTTGTCAAACAAAGGCAAACTGTCCACTCCTGTGCTGTTTCAAGGCGTGAATTAGAGATGGCGCAAATGTCAAATGCCAGATGTCGACGTGGGTTGGTTCCAGTTGAATGGTCGAACCTGGCAGCTCCGACGTCAATCCGGGCCGCCAATTGGACACCCCTGCGCGCGTCGCCGCGCTGCGTAATCCCGGATGGTTTCAGGGGCTGCACAGCCTGCCAGCGCCGATCCACCCCGTCGGAAACGGCTGAGACATGGCAACCGATGCTATCCGACGGATTCGGACTCAATGGACGGACGGGGAAGAGAATCATCGACCGTGGTATTCACAGAGTCTTATTATAAAAAACAGTATAGTACAAAATCGGCCTTTCCTTTCCCAGGCCGGGCAAGATCCCTGATCCGGTTGAGCGAGCCCGGAGCTCGACATGTTTGTTTCCTCCTCCTCTTCCTCCTCCTCCTCCTCTGGGGTATCATGTTGACAACTCGGCCGCCTTCTCGCCAGACACAAACAACGGCGCATACTGCAAGCGCCTCACCCCAGCAGGGCCACCGCAGCGCCCACACACAGCGCAACCACACACGACCCACCCCCCAGCCTCACCCCCGGCGAGACCACCGTCGTAGTATGCGCGGCCGCCGGCCCCGTGGCCGTCTGCGCGTTCCCCGGCGCGGCCGTCTCCTGGCTGCTGAACCCGGGCATGATGGGGTGCGAGGCATCATCACCAGCCAGCGAGGTCGCCACGGGCGCGACCGTGGTGGCCGAGACGACGGCCACACTGGACGTGGTGGTCGGCTTGGGCGGCGGGGCGGGCTTGGCGGCGAACCCGATGCGCATTTGGTCGGCGTCGAACACCGAGTAGACGTTCTTGAGGAACGTGTCGCCCATTAGCCAGGTGCCGCCGTTGACCGAGTAGCCGTAGAGGCGGCTGACGCAGCTGGTCTCGTTGTTGCGCGCCACCCAGTCCTGCGCCGGGATCGAGTAGGTCACGCCCGAGAAGGTGACGGCGATGGCCAGCTGCGTGTCGCAGGGCACGTCGTAGGCCATGTAGCCGTTGCTGTCGTACTCCTTGGACCCCGGGATGAGCTTCATCAGGAGCGCCAGCTCGGTGGGCGGCGCGAAGATGAAGGACGTGCCGGCGTCGATGTAGCCGAGCGTGGCGCCGATGCCGGCCGACACGCCGTTGACGCTCAGGCCGTCCAGCGGGATGGCCCAGACGCCGTCGGCCTTCTGCTTGGACGGCACGCTGCTGTACGAGATGTCGCCCGTGTACTTGGCCTTGTCGATGCCGCCAAACGTGACCTGGCCGTCGTTGGGGCCGTCCGAGTCGCGGTTCAGCGACAGGCTGAAGACGAGCGAGCTCAGCAGCTTCTTGGCCTTGAGCGTCTGCATAAAGGTGCCCGTGGCGGACGAGCTCATGGCGAGCCCGAGGATGCCGTCAAAGGCAAAGTGCTTGAAGTCGTTGGCCGTGTAGTTGGCCAGCCCGAACGAGAAGTCGAGGCTCAGGCCCGCGAACGAGGCCGTGTCCTGGCCCACCTGGCCCGTGAGGTTGCCCGTGCCGTAGTTGATGGTGAAGGCGTGGTTGTCCGTCTTCCACGACGTCGATGTGCTGGGGTCGAACGTGTTGTGCATCTGGCAGGCGTCCGATACGCAGTGGGAGCCCATGAGCCAGGTGTTGGCAGCGCCCGTGTCGAGCAGCATGTAAAATGGTTGCTGAGCCGAGCCGACCTGCACCTTGATAAAGTACGAATAGTCGGGCCCGTACTGGTAGATGCCCGCGCTGTTGGACGTGGTCGGTACCGCGGGCGTTGAGACCGAGTAGGTGTTCTTCCTCTTGGCCGCGCCATGGGGCTATCAAACGCTGTTAGCAGACGCCCCGCATACACAACCAGTGACCGGAGAGACATACGCCAGCGTGCCTGTGATAGAGGTCTACGGTGATCCCTTCGCCGGTCGGGGTGGACTCGGCACTGCTCCGTTTCGAGCCATGTGTAAAGGGCCCGCAGTGGTCATCCGGATCGCATTGGTCGTCCGGGATGAACGGGAGGAAGGCTTGGACGGTAGCAACCCATAGCATCAGCTGCAGGAGCAGAGCTGCTACTCTCCGCATGTTGAACAGCCAGCACCTGACACCTCACCACTCCCACACCGGTACGGCGTGTGCGTGGGGGTGGCACGTCTCCAATGGCTCGGGGGGTTCCCGGAGTTCGCGGGTGTCCGGGGTTTAGGAGTCAAGCGGGAGGCCTGGTGGTGCTCGGGGCATAGGATCGAGGTCTGCCGATTCGGAGCGCCCGGTGACGGGTGGTGCTGCTGTACGGCTGGCGGCGAGTTCCAGACTCTGGCACCGGGGTTTATTAGGTGGAATTATTAGCGATTAAGTGGACGGCACATTGGTCGTGCGCCGGATATGGTGGTGGCCGTGGAAAGAAGTCGGCCGGACAGGAAAATGCACAGGTTGCAGGACGTCAAGAAATATACAAAGAAATCGAAAAACAGGCGGCTGGCAGGAATCGAGACGGGTCGGAATCGGTTGGTTGGTTGGTATGTAGGGACGACAGACGAGAGACACTGGCTCAGGGCGAGACGGGAGAGTGAGTCGTCGGCGTCGAGGGAGAATGGATGCAAGACAAACGAAAGACCAACAATGCTGTGGATGCGGGAGGCGGGAGGCGGGATGCAGGATGCGGGATGCAGGGTGAAGGAAAGACACACCACAGACGGCCCCGGCGAGGTCGTGAGGTGGAGAGGTGGAGGTGGAGAGGAGGGAGGGGGAGGGAGGCGGATGCAAGGCAAGGCAAGGCGATGGCAAGGTTGCGGAGGAGAGGAAAGGAGGAGGAAGGGACAGGGAGTGTGGGTTGGATTGTGGAGTGTGGATCTGGTCGACCGAGCCGAGCATCGCGGAGCACAAGAACCTGGAAGATGCTGCTGCTAACCTCCAAGACCCTGCGACCCTGCGACCCTGCTTGGCCTGGACCGGGGGGGTCAAGGTGTGGCTGCACTGGCTGCACTGGCTGGCCGTTGGCGGGATACTTGGCGCCGCGCGAGTGCCCGCGTAATATCCAGAGGTAGCAGGCTATCTGGCGCTGCTGCAGGCCACGAGAATTGCCTGCCCGATCGAGACACGAGGCAGCTGATGCCGCGGGCGGGCGCTCGACTCGCTGCGAGTCCCGAGTGCTGCGGAGAGCTGGAGATGGATGTACCGTCGCATTCCGGAGCAGCCACGCGCTCGCGGCGGCGGCGGATGCTTTGCTCCAATTGGCCTCTTGACAGTCCCGTCCATTCAATTCAACCAACTTGGAAGACTTGCATGGCCCCCCTTTAGAGTTGTGGAGAGAAAGCGGAGAGCGTGCTTCAGGACGACTCCCATTTCCGTTGGCGCTCCCTGGTCGACGTCGATCCCTGGCCCGACCCACGGCTCGCCGTTGTCCAGGATGCCCGGGATCACTTCAGAAGAAACAACTCAAAAGGGAGCCGCGTGGATTGACGAATTCCGTGCGCGCAAACAGAACCCGGGAAACACAGGGCAGCCTGGGCAAGCCTGGGCCTTCCTGCGCCGCCTTGCCAGAATCAGTTGATGGGCCCACCGCGCAGGGACAGGGAGGCCAGCCAATCTGCAAGTCGGCCCCTGATTGGATGAACTCTCGACAAGCTCAGGCGGTGGGGGTTGGCGTCTGTGGCCCTTCTCCGTCCCAATTTGTCCGCCCCCGGTTTTCCGGCCTCTGGCAAGGGCCCGGTAACGTACCGCGTGCCTGTTAGTTATCGCGAGGCGCCGCCTCCTGTGTCGAATCCCCAGGAACACGCCGAGCCGTTTGATTGAGCGAGCCAGCCGCATTCAGCCAGCCGCGGGCTGCTCGTCAGCCTGCTGAACCTGATGCGTGCCAGCACAGTCGAACACGAGGTGCTGCATCCTTCTGACGCTGATACCGAGAACCAGACCCTGCGGACCCTGCAGAGTGCAGACCCTTTGCTGTTGGCGCCGTCGAGATGCAAGATTGAGGGGCACCCGGGCGCCGACGGGCTTGACAGGGTCCGGGCGCTAGGCCCAGATAAGGGCACAAGAATCAGGGGAAGACGATCATTCCAATGATACGGATACACGGACGGTATCGACTGCATCTCGCTGGCTGTCTCTCCGAGCTGACGTGAGAGACGACCGACACGACTCAGACAACTCAGACAAAGACGCCGGGCTGCAGAAGCCAAGATGGAGACGACTCCACGCAGGGCAATGCCGTTACCGCCACAAAGGCTTGAGGAAGACCACCAGATACGAAGGGCGGCGAGCCGAGGCGCCACCTTGCCAGGGAAGGCCTTCATCTCCTGTCATCTCGACCGCCACTAAACGCCTGGAATAACCTTAACTCCTGAGCGTTGACACTAAAACCAACTGGACAGTCTTCGCCGTGCGCGGCGTAGCAATAGTGGATATCGAAAAGGGGAGGCAACGGTGACAATCAACTTGCTGTATTCCGTACTGTAAAGTGCCGTCACGCTACGACAGCACCCCGGTCATGACAATGGAAGCGCCGGGCGGACTCAAAAACCCCAGATGACGATGTCACCAAAAAGTCTTGGGCCAACTCGGACCCCAGCCCGTGCCAAGGACCGACGGTTTCGCCCACCGACAAGGCCACGACGCCACAGGACGACTCCACGTGCACAGCGCTATCAACTCTCAAGCAACCGCAAAAGGGGGGCGACCCAGGCAGTAGTATTCTTTGAATTGTGATATTCCACACTCAATCCACTCCGCAACAGTCCATCATGCCTTGAAGAACTGACCGAACCGACAAGGTGATATCCCCCTCCAAGATCAACATCGGATCGCCGGCGCGCCCGTTTCGTCCCAGCCGGGATGATGCCTCTCCCCTTTCCTCCCACGAGTCCAAGACCTCAGGGGAGCGATCCGACGATCCCATCCCTCGGAAACGCGAGACCGAAGAAGACGGGATACCCCATCAAGCTCAATGCTCGCCATGACCTCATGGTTCGTGTGCGACAGCAAAGTACGCGGGTTGTTTTACTGTGTACATGGTAGTTGTCTCCAATTTTGGATCCATCCGTGTGTTGCCCGATGCGGACTCTTCCCGCCCCGGCTGAATCGTGGCCTGCCGTGCGACCGGCGTGGGACCCGATATTATCAGACGCAGGACCTTCCAACGGCCTTTTTCTCTCTCTTTTGGATGAGAGCAGCTGTTTCATGGTTGTGAGGTGGATTTTGGTATTGTGTGCTTGATTCCCATGCAAGGCCCTCAAGGCCAAGGGCTGTTGGTGACGACTGTGTGTCGAGTGCGTTGTTCATCTCGGGTATTCTCTCTGGAGAGGGTCATGTACTCGGGCCGTCGCAGCACACCCGCCCGGAGAGTGCTTTTTTCGCTCTCTCAGCCCCTGAGCCGTGACGCCGAGTCCCGGGACATGCAGTTATCCTCCAACGGCCGCGGCGCCGCGGCTCTCTCCAGGCCAATGATAGATGAGGCTGAAGGGTTCCACGCCGCGGTCGTACAGACAGACGGGTTGTTGGTTAGCCTCGTGCTCGTTGGCATGCTCAAACCCCAGAGAGACGAGTCTCACTGCGCTCTCGGAAAGTCTCGCACCAGTCGACAGCGGCCCGCAGCACCGCCTGGTCAGCGGGTGTCGTCGACGTCTCAAGAACAGCCCGCTGGACGGCGCGAAATTGCGAGCACTGCTCGTCGCCAACCAGCCGCGATGCGGCGAGTGTCCGCAGAAACACCCACACCGACTCGTTAGCCAGGCGCAGGGAGCCGACCAGGCCCAGGATCTCGGCCAACGTCGAGCACGCCGTCTCCGTGCTCGAGCTGCTGCCCCCGGTGTTGAGGAGGAAGTACAGAAACGACCAGCCCGAGGTGTCGGTGTGGTGCTGGAAACACCACGCCCGCACCGCCTGCAGCATCTCGGGGAGGTTGCGGTTCCCGTCTAGGCCCATCAGCAGCCGGGCGTGGCACCAGGCATAGTAGTTCCGCGGGTGCCGCTCTCCCGCCACAAACACGACATCCCGGATGTCTCCGAGCACGTCCACCGGCAGCGCGTGCGAGGTGAACATGGTCATCAGCCAGCGGCGGTGGCTCCAGAGGGTCGGCGACTTGGTGTGCCGGTGGAGGCGGCTCGTCAGGAGGCTGTCGAGGAAGCGCTTTTCCTTGTCGAGTCTGGTGCTAGCGCCGCCGCAGCTGGATATCTCTTCCCGGATGAGACGCTTCCGTGTGTTGGCGGCCGTGAGATGCTCGGGATCGAAGAGCAGGATGACTGCTGTTGTTGCAAAGACCTGGTCGTCTGGAATGGGCGTGACGCCGCCCAGATAGTCCCTCAGTTGCTCCCTGGCCACCATGAACGCCTGGACAAGACTGAGCTTTGGGATGCCCACGGCGCGTCCGTCTTGGAGGACATGTTGGCCGTCTTCGAGGAAGTGAGAGTGGCTCTTGCCCAGGATCTCGATTTCCAGGAGGCCGTCGGGTGGGCAGACGAGCGCGCTGGAGATGGCCTGATATGCTGCACGAGGGTTGCCTTTCTTTAGAGATGCTGCCGTCTCCGGGTCCAGAGCCCGAGACATGCTGAACGATGGAAATATACAGATATCTCTCTGCCTTGGACTTCACGGCTTTCCTGGGTCTTCCTCCAGGAAATGCAAGTCGGGATGTGGCGAGGCTGGGAGAAAGCTAGAACCTAATACCTTGTTACTGCCGTATGCCGTTCCTCCCAAAATCAGTTGCAGAATTAAAGTGAAGTTGCAAACCAAACTCGTCGAAGTGAATGATGTGACGGTTGAGGCTCTGGCTTCAAAGAGTTGGGCGTGGGCTGATGAACCCTAACCCCCATCCGCCAACAAGTGCAACCAAACCCGCTGGCGGGTGGTGTGAGCTGGCAGTTCCGTCATCGACTCGACACGTTCCGGCAGCTTCCACGGCACACGACGAAGGAACGGCTTCTCCAGCCATCAGCATGACAGCAACGCTCCCCTGACGCCCACGAAGACTCTCCGACCTGTTCTTTCCCCCTGCCCCCTTTTAACCGCCACGATGCCGTCGCTGCTCGTCGTCATCTTCGTCGTCGAGCTGGTGGTGCAGCTCATCAACACCATCGGCGCAACCACCATCAACGACCTGGTGCGAACTGTGTCCCGCCTGTGTGCGTCTCTCTAGCGTGCTCTACTAACAGGACCCTCCAGATATGGCGCCTCTACCTCGCCCTCCCGACCCCGCTCGCCCGCCAGTTCGCCGACCAGAGGAAGAAGCAAAAAGAATACCTGGCCGTCCGCCTCGAGCTCAACGCGACGAGCAGCCAGGACGAGTTTGCCAAGTGGGCGAAGCTGCGGCGGCAGCATGACAAGCTGCTGGACGAGCTGGAGAAGAAGAGTAGGGGAGCCGCGCCCCCGCTACGGAAACCTCTGGCTGACCATTCCCGCAGAATCCAGCGTCGACGCCGCCCGCACAAAGTTCGACCGCTACCTCACGGGCGCGCGCCTCGTCTCGACCCGCGGCGTGCAGTGGGTGCTCCCGTGGTGGTACGGCAAGGAGCCCATGTTCTGGCTCCCCTACGGCTGGTTCCCCTACTACATGGAGTGGTTCGCGTCCTTCCCGCGGGCGCCGCTGGGCAGCGTCAGCATCGTGGTGTGGCAGTGGGCGTGCACGGGCATGCTGGCGCTCGTCATGGAGGCGGCCCTGGGCGTCGCGGGGCTCGTCGCGGCGGGGAGGCAGTCACGGAAGCAGAAGCAGCCCGTCCCGGCGGGCGGCGCGGGCGGCGCGGGGGCTGGCAAGGCCGAGAGCAAGAAGAAGCAGTGAGGGCTCCTGCGCTCTGCACAACCGACATAGACCTGAAATGAAAACAATGTGATGTCTCTCTCCATTTGACGCAAAGATTCTTCATGGCCGGAGCTGGAATTCTGCAACACTGGTGAGATGACTCTTGGCAGAGTACTTGGGCTCGCTCTAGGCAACAGATTGACTTTCTGCGACCATGGAGAGGTTCGCGAAAGCTTCGAAAGTGCCAACGGGTGGGTGTCACGCTGCAGTCACGCGGGACGGGTCGGGGACAGGACCGAAGGTGGAATTCCGTATATTGTAGTGTCGATAACGACAAGCAGATGTACATGGTTTGAAACGGTATCCAAGCTGCGTGATGCTGTGTTGGTTCTGTCTCGTGAAAGAAACACAGCAAAAGTTGAATCCTGAAAAAGTTGAAGCAGAAATTTCGAGGATGAAAATCGCGGCTGCGATGCGGTTTTGTGGTTCCTCAGCCGGCCCCACCCACCCATGGGCCCGTTTCTGCAAGGCTGAGCACCCACTTCCAGGCCTGCCCCACTAAAACATTTCAGAGCCCCTGTTCTGTCAGCCTCGTCCAACACATTGCATCTCGTCGCGTGTCTCCAAGTCGACCAACCCATTCCACTCGCTCCAACATCGACGCCGCCCTCGAGGCAGCAGCACCGCTTCTACAATGGCGATATCCTGGGGGACGTGAGTATATTCTGGTCCCGAAAACACCACCACAACACATTACTGACTTTATTCGTGAATTTCCAGCATCAAGTCCCTCCTCATCTTCTTCGGCCCCCTCCTGCTCCCCAAAGCCATCGGCTACTACCGCGCAGTCCGCGCGGCCCCCCAAATCCACGGCCTCAGCGTCCGCCCGCTCCCCACGCCCATCCTCCGCGCCATCCTCCTCCTCGCTCTCACCGCAACCATCTTCCTGCTCCGCACCCTCCCCCTCCTCTCCCCGGAAAACATCTTCATCGCAACCCAATCCCGCCTGCAAATCCCCGCCGACGTCCTCTTCACCCGCCTCGCCACCCTCCGCCCGCACAACACCCTCACCACAGCAGACCTCGCCCTGCGCTCCAAATTCGCCTCCCTCGAATCCCGCCTCCTCTACCTGCACTTCGGCCCAGCCACCTTGGCCTCATGCCCCTTCTGCACCCCGGACACCCCGCGCGCCTACCTCTACTACTTCCTCCCCTCTTTACTAACTCCACACCTCCTCAACCTCGCGACCATCGCCCTCGCCACCTCCCCGGTATTCTCCAGCACCGCCACCCCGCGCTGGCGCACGCCAGCCACGCTGGCGGCCGTCACCCTCGCGTTTGTGGATGTCTACCTCGTCGCGAGCTACAACCACACCCTCAACGCGCGCGCCCTCCGCCTCGGCGAGATGGAGCCCTTCTTCTGGCGCGCGCGCACGGCGCGGTACCTCGGTCTGGCGCTCCTCGACGCGGCGCTGGCCGCCCTTCTATACCTGTCCGGCACGCAGCGCATGTTTGTCGCGCCGCCGTCGGCCGCGGAGCGCGTCGAGGCTGTGGCGAGGGTGTTGGCGGGCGCGGATGGGAAAGTGAATGCCGCGGGGGTGGTCAAGAACACTGTGTTGAGGGATGAGGAGTTACGGGGGCGGGGGAATGCGTACTGGGCGCATGAGGTCAGGTTGATGCGGGAGATGATGGAGGAGAGGGAGGTGCTGGAGGGGGTGAATGATGCGTTGGCGAACCGGATTGATATTGGGGGGGTGGAGAGGGATGCTGAGGTTTATGCTAAGGCTGTGTTGATGCC
>FTCG01000045.1_pt1 | contig 10031 bp, 13 predicted proteins | sample 1639641 | NCBI WGS metagenome assembly FTCG01 (sample SAMEA3914864, study PRJEB12502) | metagenome | biome: forest; material: soil | place: USA | collected 2012-03-12 | depth 0.3 m
CCCCCTTACCACCCCCTCTCCCATCAAACCAGATCCTAACCGAGTTACGTCCAGGGTTCTACTGCCGCCAAAACAACCACTGCGGCCGCGGCATGGTCTTCTCAATCAACCCCACCGACGCAAAGTCCCACGCCCAGTTCCAAGCCAACGCCATCGCGCAGAACGGCACGGGCGCCGGGTCCGCCATCACAGGCAACGCCCCCGCGCCGGACCCGAACGCCGCCGCTGGCGCCGGTGCCGCCGCCTCTGCCTCTGCGTCGTCAGTCCTGTCCGCCTCGCCCGCGCTGGCCACGCCCCCTGGGGCTGCGCAGACTGGTGTTGCTACGGGCACAGGGCAGGTCGCTGCTGATGGGTCGTGTTTGTGCGCGGTGCAGTGCAGTTTTGGGGGGTTCCCTGCTGCGCAGGTGCAGGGGAGGGATAGTTTTGGGGGGTTTGGTGGTATGTTCTACTTCTTCCCTTCTTCCCCGTTGAAGAGTGAAGGATGAAATGGTTGCTAATTGAAATGATATAGGCGCCGTCCCCATGGCTATGGTCGGAGCGTAGGAGTTGAAACAAGATAAAAGCAATCGCGCGGCATAGGGCCTCCTTCTTGATGGGGCTGGGTTGGTTGGCGGCGGTGGTTGGTGGTGATACCATTATCTTGTAGATCTTCTACCCTTTTTTTCCCCCCCTGTTTCTTTCTTTTCTCTGTTGTCACCCGAGGAGGTGTTGTTCTTTGTAGGGGGCTTCTTCGTCCTCGCTTTCTGCGGCCGGCCTGTGGCCGGCCGGGCGGGGCGGGGAGGGGGTATATGACTGGGTCGTATTTTTTTTTTTTCTGGATGCACAAATCTTAATATATAACGTCTGGTGGAAGCAGGAGGTGGTTCTTGCTTTGATGGTGTGGTGTGTGCTGCGTGACGGTGTTGGGTGTGAGAGTGGAGTGGAGTTTTGGCCCTGAGGTTCATCTCCAATATCTTCGACCAGTATAAAGTGTTCAACGATATTGTTCGAATGGGCATGGTGATAGTAGACTTGACCCACGCTGTGTGTGTTTTGGGTGAAACGATGTTGGAGAGAAAAAAATTTGCGATGCCGGCCTAATGCGAGGTTTTGTGATACCCCTGAATTGAGGCACAAGTTTGAAAGAGCCGACCACGCGCTGCGGTCTATGGCACCCCGTTCTCACGGGTAATCGATCCACACACGGTAGGTTGGATCGTTGTAAGATGGATTTCTTTTGACTACCACGGCAACCTTGGTTAGTGACCCCCATCTCTCCCACCGTCTACTTGTGGCAGTGGATCGCTCGAGGGCAAGAGGAGATTGCCGAAGTGCCGAACGAGCAACTAGAAACGACTCGTCCGAGATGGCACTGACCGCAGTGGCATTCTAGATAAGGAAAAAAGAAAAATAAAAGAAAAATGCAAGTTACCCCTACCCAGAACGCTGCGTCTACTGATAATAGGGGGGCGGGCCGGTCAAGCCCACGACCCAACTTGCCAACAACACCACACCCTCGTCTACGCCTGTAAACCAAACCCAGCGAGCGCCCCTGCTCCTCCATGAAAAAGACAATAAGCATATTACGGAATGGATATTCCTCCCCGTCTTGACGCCGGACCGGGCCCCTCCTGCTTAAACAAGCCGTGTCTCGCGAATGCCGCGTGCGGCGGAGCGCGAGGACACGGGAAAAAAAGTCGTTTCGGTCATTCGGGCCGTGGTCGTCGTGGTGCATCTATTTCTTGACTTCGGCGGCCTTCTTTGCGTCGGCTGCGGCGGGAGACGGCGGTCAGCATCGGTAGATTCGGGATTGGGGACGGCTAGGCGCATAGAGCATACCGGCTTGCTGCTTCTCGCGCATCTTCTGGGCGGCGACCTCCTTGGCTTTGGCCAGCTCGCTGCCGCTCATGGTGTTGCCCTTTTTCTGTGGGCCGAAGTCAGGCTGTCAGAACGGGCTCTTGCAGGTGTGGGTGTAGGGAGGCGAGGGGATTCGTACGGCGCCGGCCAACTTCTTCTGGTTCGCCTCGCGCGCCTTGTCGCGCTGGTTGCCGCGGGCCATTTTGGTTTCTGGGGAGGGGACTCAGTCGAGCGCTGGATGTCGTTCGAGTGGGAGCGAGGATCGCGCTTAGCGGGAGGGTGGTGGGTTGTTTGGTTGGCTTTTGGGCGCGCGGTTCGAGGAATGGGATTTTGATGGTGGACGCCAGGGAGGCATGGAATGGAACGCTGCCTCTCCAGCAACTGCTGCCGGCTGGCAAGGGCCGGGGCGGTGCAGGGGCAATTCAGGTCAGGCGTTCTGGGCGCTTCGAGTGGGATCAGTGGGCTCGAGGTGGGGCCCTCGGGACTTGAGATGCCAAGCCGTTGCAGGTTCCAGCAGCGGGAATTCTCAGCCAATCAACCAACATGGACCTCCGGCTCACTTCACAGTTGCTTCCACAGTCTCGAGACAAGTCTGTTTGCTCCAGAATAGACGCGCGGGGAGACGCTCTTCCGCGTCTGCGTCGGCGTCTGTGTCGGCGTCAAGTGTTTCTTGGCTCTCGTTCTCCGTCGCGAGATGGGTCAGAGTCTGAAAATAGCCTGTGAACGGGCGCGTGTCTGACTGTCCGACGCTCTCAAAGTGAACCAGTCTCGGTGCTTCGAGGACCGTGTGTATCCCTAACCCTGACACTTCCAGAGTCCAGTCCACCTCAGGTCAACACCACGCATGCTCCCGCCGCCTTTTCCCTCGAGACATCGATCTTTTGGTGCCCGACATGCGGTATCGACGCTTCTCAATGCGTCTTGCTCTTTCTTTTGACTCTTCTCCAGACGAGGAGTTCCCCACGACGAGTGCGATCCCGGGTTCGGCGGTGGTGTGGTGATGCGGTGCCCAAGGCTAAAAGCCTGAAACGGCCTTGGCTCGCTCTCAGCCAATCGATGCCATCGAACAGGCCCGGATTTGACCATGCGATGCCCCGTCCATCTCAACCTGCCGTCCGTCTGGATCCGTCTGGCGACGGCTCCTCGTCTTGAACCGGGCCCGCCCGAACCATTGGATGACGACGGCCGACAGCTTCGCGTTATGCGCTGCCAGCAAGCACCCACCGGCTCTGCGTGGGATCGCGGGGCCACAGATGGCCGCATGCCGGCCGGGAGTCGTCCTGGAGTCTGGACCACGCTGCTAATGATAGCTCCGTCCTCTTTGTCTGGAGGAACAAGGCCGCCGACGTGGAGCACGACGAGATGCCGCCCACTTGCTACCCGCGCCGACGCCCCTGTCTTCAACATGCTTCTTGAAACGGGCGCGCAAGCCTGGGTCTTGTCTACCCTGTAGCCGTTACAGCGCCTACGGCTTCATTGGCCAGAAAAGCAAGAAACGATCTCGCTCAATGCGAAACGCTCATGGGGCCAGCACCTGCAAACCAGTTCTCTGCCCGCGGGACCCCCCCTGCTGCCTCCCGTCCCCGATCAGCAGTGCTTTTTCTTTCTTTGGCGTTAACTGCCGTGACCCGGGCAGCTGTTCCTATTGTTATAAGGCGGCTCGCCACCACGCAGCCTAAAGACCTGTTTTCTTAGCCATCGCCTTTGACGGCTCGTTATTGTCGGTGCCTCTCCACCCAACAATGAGAGTGCTTTCCTATTGATCCATTGTTCGCTTTCTTTTCCTTCGTCCGCTTCTTAGACCGCACGGCCTGGCCCGTCACGCCTCCTCTGCTTTACACCACGCTTCTCTTTTCTCCGTCTCCAACTTATCATTCCGCCAACGAGCTGTTTGTCCATCTGGCCAGCAAATCTCTCATTACCACTCTCGACATTCAAGAACTGCAGGCAGTCCACTAATTCGGATCTCTCTCTGTGTAAGTACAAATATGCTGCCACCCAATCCCCTTGCCGAGCACCGGTCCCGAGGCAAAGTTTCTGGGCCAACTCCCACCCACATCCAAGCACCCCAACACCCTCCAGCACCCCTTGAAGATTGCCACTGGTCATGGCTCCCTCTGCTATCGAGATGACGCGGCGCCCGACGGTGCGATCCGAGGTTTCTGCCGTATCAGAAGGCTCTGCCTACCCTGCGGGGCGTGCCTCGATGGTGTCCATCTATGAGGACGCGTCGGACTGTGTCGAGCCAGAGATCCCCGTCGAGAGGTCGATACGCCCTGTCAGGGCCCGTCCAGTGGTCGTCGGGCACCCGAGGGACTCTGACTTCTCCGAATCTGGGCCGTCGAGGGTTGGTCCATCACCACCATTGATGTCACCAGTCCCTCAAGCGAGGATTCTGGAAAGCACAGCTGGCGAGAGGCTGAGGCAACTTGTCAGGACCCCGTCCCAGGCTCAGGTGTCGTGCGTCGGATCCATCCACTCAGGGGCTGGGCCACCCAGACATCGACGACCCTCACCGCCACCCCCGCTTCCTCACTCGAGAATCACGTACACCGCGTCGACCAAAAACGGAGCGGCTAACAGGGTACCAGACCAACCACGAAAAAACAAAATGTTCAGTCTCGGGCAGGACTCGAAGCTGCTGGGCGCCGGCCACGTCGTGCTCAATGTCATCCGGGCCTTCAATCTGATCGGCCTGGCCGCCGTGATGCTGTCCAGCATGGCCATGCCGGTCCTCTCGGGCATCAAAGGCCACTTCTTCTTTTTCGACATGATCACGCACGTCTTCGTGTTCCTCTTCGCCACCTTTCTCTTCGTCTCGGAACTGCCGGTCCCGTGGAAGGCGCTGAAGGGGTGGTACGAGCACACCTGGCCGGTGCTCGGACAGGAGCACTCGCTCGTGTGGCTCGGCTGGGGCATGGTCTTCTGCGGCTTCCAGCCCCTCGGCGACTACTGGAAGCCCGGGTACCAGGTTGAGACGATCGGGCTCGAGTGGTGGCGCGCCATCCTCGCGGCGAGCATCCTCTGCGTCACCTTTGGCTTCTGCAACATCATCGCGTCCATGGTGTTCCGCGTGCCGGCGATCAAGACGGAGGACGGCATCAAGGTGACGTCGCGGCAGATCCGCACGCACGGCAACCTCGCCCTGCAGCACGCGAGCAAGAAGCACCTCGACATGGAGCAGAGCTTCGTGTCGCACTACTCGCCGCCGGCGCACCGCGACAACTTCTCGGCGCGCAGCTGGGACAAGGAGGAGCAGGTGGAGCCGTCGTCGGCGGTGCGGCGGATCACGCGCGTCTTCAACCCGCGCAACTTCCGCAAGTCGCGCATCCAGATCAGCAAGCCCATCCCGCAGGACCTCGACCCCGAGCGCGGCCACAGCAGCCACAGCTACCCCCACGGCGGCAGTGCCCACGACGACGACCGCGCCAGCCCCGTCCTCCCGGGCCTCCAGCGCCCGCCCACCGCGCTGCACCCGGCGTTTACCGCGGCCAGCCGGTACAGCGAGGCGCACATGGATCGGTTCTGAGGCTGTTCTGGAACAGCCTGACAACAACAACAACAACAGCAACACATAAACACAGAGACTGTCTGTCTCGCTCTCTCTCTCTTGGTTTCTCCTACTATAGACTGGCAAGTCAATACACGCTCCACCGCGGAATGGGCATGCATCATATTACATGGCACACACGGTGAAGAATGGACGGAATGGGGACGGCGTTCTTGGGGTTCAGGCTTGCTGCTTTTGATGTATACCCGCTGCTTTATTTTTCTTTGAGTCTGACGTGGATGGGAGGGTGTCGTGGTCACGGCAATGGTTTTAATAGTATCCAAAATCAAGATATGATGCTTGACGCTGAAGTTGTGTCTCTTGTGCAGTGAGGTGGTGTTGTGAGGTGTGAGTGACTCAGGGGGTGCATGCGTCTAACACTAACAGATTCTGGTCAGCGTCTGCTGGAACCTCATTAGCGCCCTAACAGCGTGACCACAGCATCTCTGTGGCTCGTGCACGGCCTGCTGAGCGAATCGCCTTCCTTTGTGTGCCGCTGAGCCGAGCAAAGTCCGATCCAACTCGAACGACCACAACTGCGCAACTGCAACTCCAACTGCAACTGCCACTCGACGAGCGACGTTTCCCAACATTATAAATCGCGACCTGTTCCATTTCTGCGCCTGCGAAAATCTCTTACCTGCCATCACTTCCACCCGACAGCTCAATTCCCACGACGCTTCTAGTTTCCATTTTGCTCGCCACCTGATTGTTTTGGTGCTCGCGCGACAAAACATCCCGGCATCACGAGCCACCAAGCACACGACCACACGACCATCGCCGTCCTTGGGAGCTGCAGCCACTGATTTTCCTTTACTGGGCCCGAAATATAGAAGGGAATATTTCCTTGGATGGTGCGCGCATTGTGATTTGGGCGTCTGTGTCCGCAAACGCTGCCAGGCAGAGAGAGGAGGAGGATTTCGCACTTGGGACGCAAAGCAAAGCAAAGCAAGCGATCCCGTGTTGGGGCTGGCCGCCACGGGGGATAATAGCTGTCTTCCGCCCATTGTTCTGGTCGTCTGAATAGGGGCCCATCTCTGAGATCTCTTCTGCTCCCACCTGTGACTGGACCGCGACGGGAATTCTGTTTCCTTTCTGCACTCTCGTCCACGGGCAGCAAGCACTCTGGCCATCGCTCCATTGACATCGCCTGCTCCTTGACTACTCGCCCAATCCATCATCACACGTCTTGCTGCCACCGACATAACCATGGCAGACAACGGGGCCGATGTGGCCGAGGACTACCGGCAGGCCCTGGAGGACCTGACGGTCAACTCGCGCATCGAGATCGCCACGCTCACCAACATCGCCCGCGAGAACGCCAGCCACGGCTTCGCCATCTCCGAGGCATTGGCCAACCACATCAAGAAGGTATGCGTGCTGATGCCCCACGCGACCGACAGCGAACACAAGCTAACTGCGCCCAGGCGCCGCCCGCCCGCACACTGCCCGCGCTCTACGTACTCGACTCGGTCGTCAAGAACGTCCCCACGCCCTACGCCCTGTATTTTGGCCCGAAGCTCTACTCGGTATTCATGGGCGCCTACACCAAGGTCGACAATAGCACGCGGCGGAAGATGGACGAGATGCTCAAGACGTGGAAGGAACCGGTGCCGGGCTCCATCTCGACCAAGCCCGTCTTCCCGCTCGAACACGTGCGGCCCATCGAGAACGCCCTGATGGGCGCCCGCAACGCCGCCTTTGCCGCCCACCAGAATAGCTACCAGGGGCAGCAACAGCTCATGCGCGGCCGCCAGCCCGCGCCCCCCACCCGCGAGACGCCCACCCCGCCGACCGGCAGGACATACCAGCCGCCCCCTCAGCAGCAGCCCGCCTATCCCGGGCCCAACGGACACCGGCCGGATGCGGCGCTGGCTCAGCAGCAGCAACAACCCCAGCAGCCGTATCCGATGCACCCCGCCAGCGTAGGTACCTCCTTGCCCGTGCGATGGCTGTTCCGCCGCTAACAAAACGTGCCAGGGCCCCAATGCTATCCCTCACCGCACCACCCCGCAGCCGGCCCCCCCAGCCGGGCCATACCACCCGCCCTACCAGCAGCCGGCCGCGGGGCCCGTCTACGGCGCTCCACAACCAGGGATAAGCGTAGACAAGTTGAAAGACGATCTCCAGCACTTGATCATTGCGGAGAAGGCGGAATTTGCACAAGATCCACTTGATACTAGTAAACAGACGAGACTGAAGGCATTGCTGGACTTGCAGACCATAATCCAGAGCCAAGACATGCCTCAGGATCAGTTGATGATCATCCGAGATCGAGTTGCTGAACTTGCCGTAAACATGCGCCCGCAGCAGCAGCACCAGCAGCAGCCGCCGCCCCGAGCGGGCCCGGCTGCCGGCGCCGGCGCCGGCGCCCCCCAAACATACCCGGGAGCTCCCTACACCAACACCCCTACGCCGCCGGCCGTGTCGCAGCAGCCGACGCCTGTGCCCTCGACGGCGGCGGCGGCGGTCATCGCGGCGGCGCTGGCGCGTCCTCCTTCTGCCGCGGCGCCGCCTGCTGCACCGCCTGCTGCCGGGCGGGTGTCGATTGACTCGCTGTTTGGGCAGGGCGCGCTGGCGGCGCTGATCTCGGGCGCCGCGCGGGGGTCGGCCACGCCGGTGCAGTCTACGCCGACACCGCAACCGGCACCGGCGCCAGCGCCGGCGCCTGCTATATCACCGGCCGCGGCTGCGGTGATTGCTGCTGCGTTGCGGTCGCCGCCGACGCAGGCGCAGCCGTTGAGGGCTGTTGAGGCGGTTAGGCCGCCGGCTGCTGCTGCTCCGCCGCCGGCGGATCCGTCGGCGTTGTTGGCCATGTTGAGACAGTCGGGTTTGATCAAGGGTGGGGCGACGCCGACGCCGCCGCCGCCGACTGCTGCGCAGGGCGGGTTTCAGTCGCTTGGTGGTGTTGTTGCGGGGGGGAATCCGATGTTGCAGGTTTCTTCGTTGAAGACGTGAGTTTTCTCCCTACCGGCGTGATCAACAACAATGAGAGAGAGAGATTGACTGACTGACTGTCTGATACTGTAGCTTCCGCCCGCACCTCCTCTCGCGCCTCCACGAAGACCTCGGCGCGCCCTGCACCCAGTGCGGCCGCCGCTTCAAGGCCACCGAGGACGGCCGCCGCAAGAAGACGGCGCACATGGACTGGCACTTTCGCGTGCACCAGCGCATGACGGACGCTGAGAAGAGGGGGCAGCATCGGAGTTGGTATGTTGATGAGCTGGTACGTATCCCTCCCTCTCCTCTCCCCTTTTTTTCCTGAGCTTTTGTGCTGGTTGGTTGTTGTTCTTGTCAGTCCAAACACTTACCCCTCCCAGGACTGGATCCACACCCGCGAAGCCATCGACACAGATTACACCGCCCCCTCGCAAAACCAAACCGACCCCTCCTCCCACGACCAAACAACCTCCACCTCAGCATCAACATCCCACAACCACCGCTCGACAACCGGCCCGGGCGGCGCAGCAGCAGCCTCGGGAGGAGCGGGAGGCGCGGCAGCGAGGGCCCCGTACCTCCCCGTCCCAGACGACTCGTCGCGCGTCAACACGGCGTGTCCGATCTGCCAGGAGAAGTTTGAGATGTCCTGGCTGGACGAGGCGCAGGAGTGGGTGTGGACGGATGCGGTGCGGGTGGGGGGGAGGGTGTTTCATGGGAGTTGTTATCGGGAGGCGTATGGGAATGCCGGGGGGGGTGGAGTTTTGGGGAAGAGGAAGGCTGAGGTATGTCTTTAACCATTATTTCTCCTTTCTTCTTTCGGTACCTTGCTAGCATCTTCCCCCCCTTCGTGGGTTGATCTGGTGTGGTGTTGTTGATGGTTTGATTAGGGTGGTTGCTGACTTTAGTTTGTAGGATGAGGTTGGAGGTTTCAGGGGCAAGATGAAGATGGAGGGGTATTAGGGATGGGGGGTATATTTGGTGGTTGAAGAAATCTAGGGGTGGTGCATTACACGGCGCTGGAGTCGGTCGAGGAAGAGGCGGGTCGGCCATGGCTCTGCTTTTGACGGCTTGCTCTGTCTCTGGCTCTCATGGGAGGATGGCTTGCAAAGCTCCCAAGGCTTTGGTCGGAACGGCTGAGGTCTCCTGGTTGTTGTGGCTGGGAGGCGCCGTTTGAAGTGGAGAGGTAGCTGATACATATCATGCGGTTATGCTGCTGAGCTCTGTTTTTGTGAGGCGCGAGGTCAGGATCATAAACGAACACACTTCGGGAACCGCGGCTGTCTTGGGCATTTATCCAACGCCATCCAATGTATATTCCAACACACAAATACCCAGGTCCAAAATTACAAATTAGGTATCTACACATGTATCCAAACGCCCCCTTTTATCCCCCCAACCCTTCAACACACCATGCCTCTCTGCAGGTTATCACCTCCACCCCCCACTCCTCCTCCTCCCCTTCCTCCCCCCAACCCCAATAACAACCGTATTCCCCAACCTCTCCCCCCCGTCCGCCACCACCGTCGTCGTCGCCCCATAGTCCACATCAACCCTCACCTCCGACCCCCCGGCCGCCCGATGATGCTTCTTCGCCGCGGCCGGCACCGCCACCCCGTCAGCGTCCCTCTCCACACCAACCTCCCCATCCTCGCCCGCAGTCATAATCACGGCCGCCGCCGTCTTCCCCCCATCAACCCCCCCATCC
>FTCG01000368.1_pt1 | contig 9848 bp, 14 predicted proteins | sample 1639641 | NCBI WGS metagenome assembly FTCG01 (sample SAMEA3914864, study PRJEB12502) | metagenome | biome: forest; material: soil | place: USA | collected 2012-03-12 | depth 0.3 m
GAGGAGGAGAGGGAGGGGGGGGCTCTGGAGTGGTTTTGCAGCGGACAACGCGGGTGTTGGGGTGTGGGTGGTACGGAGCACAGGAGGTGCGAGGTAGGGAGTACATGCAATACAACACCAGGCGGGCAGATAACGTTGGGCATCGGGGTATCCTGTACATACCACAGTAGTACACGACGACAGAGTCCCGCGCCAAGCAGGTCAAGCTAACGTTCGCGTTCCGGGTTGACATGAATCTTGATGCCTCAAGTTGCTCCGTAACCCGCGCTTGCAACGTCAGAAGCCATGCCCATGCCCTGTCCATGTCCATGCCCGGCGGCAGCACCCACCCGCCAACAGCGACGACAACATCAGCATCGGCATCGGCATCGAGCATCAGCATCAGCATCAGCACCGGCAACAGGCCCTGTCGGGGCCCTGCCACCGAGTTAACTGTCAGCATCGGGGGCGTGCTTCTCGATTCTGACCCTCAACACGGGCGGCACGCCGCAGAAGCACCTCTCGAAGAGCCGGGGTGATGACGGAGCAGCCCATCGATCTCGTACCGGTACGCCCCGGGAGGCACAGAAGTACCCCCGTACCTTTTGGTCTGCGCCAGCCCGACCAGCCCAGACCGGGGGTAGCGTGGAATGCCGTCTTGGGAAGAAAGTGCGGAAGGGAAGCGTCGCTCCCACCCAGAAACGAGCGGCCGGCCGGGCCAGGCACTTGCATGGCGCCGTCACCCATCCCGGCTCCAATTTGGCGAGCAGCACGCCAAGGCCTGCTCCGTCGGCACAGTTGGACAGGGGGGTGGTGGTTCATCGCCGCCTTTTGCACGGGCCAATCTGGGGTTGGGGGCCCCTTGGTCTTTTTGGTGAGACGAGGGGGGGGGCGACTCCCAAGCGAGCGGTTCTTGTGGCCATTGACGCCATCCATCGAGACTCGGAACGGGTGGTGCCTGGAAGGAAAAGATGACAGGTCTGCCGCCGTTGGGACGTGTTGGCGACAGTGTCTGCTGCATCGATCCGAAAATATCTGACTGCCTGGCCCTTGCCCGGGGCGCCCGGTTTCCCCGTGCCCGGGTACCTGGGCAGAGAAGGTCAGGCCGTCGAGCGTCGGCGTCTTGTGGTGCAATCAGGCGACGAAACAGCCGCCAGAGATGATTCAGACGGCCCCACTGCCAGCGCCTGAACATGCCTCGCCGGTTCGCGCTGTCGCCAATGGCCTGGGGCGTTTGCCATGACGGTGTGACGTCTGCCTCACCTCGCACCGAGCCGAGTGCGTATCGCTTGACCTTGTCGCCCTCCAATCTGCGCTCAGCCGTGATGCTCCGCAGCCTCCGCTTGGTGGACTTGCTCAGCCGTTTGCCAACTCGCCATGTCGAGATGAAGGAGCCGACATGGGCTTTTCCCGTTTGGCACGGGCTGAGTGAGAGGCGTGCCCGGGTGGGAAACGCAGCGCGGGGCGTTTGGCCCCCATGCCGGCCGGAAAACCAGGGAACCACGGTTGGCAGCGATGGGATCCCGAACTCTGGTTCCGCAAACGATGGCGTGCATGTGCGAGAAGCCGTCCCCTGCAGCGGACAAGCGACGACACAGACACAGCACGCAGACACCGCCATGATAGCTGAAAGTGCACACGATACAGGGAAGACCCACGTGGACCGGCGAGACCGGGTCTCCGTCGCACTCCGCGCAAAACCGTCAATGTGTTTGCTCCCCGGTCTTGGCCCTTTTGCCGACTTGATATTGGCAACTTGGGAGACTGGTGGTGTTGTATTCTGGAGGATGACCCCGCTTCGGATGGAGGTGATGGGCTGCGGGCGCTCACTGGATCGCTCGAGGGAGGATTTGCCGACTAGCGATGGATGGCGTCGCGGAGTCTGGTGGCTCGCACATCGGGGCGGCCAATGGTTGGGCGCGCACCGCGGTGACGATTCGCCATCACCAAGCACCTAGCCCAAGTGGTGGCACGCTGCACCGCCCAGTGCTCGCCGTGCCGACCAAACACGAAGCTGCCCGTCGCCAGAAGGGACCATCAGCCGCGGCCAGCTCGCTTGGTGCGTTTGATGGGCGTCGGCGGCTCCGATGCGCGGGCATCAGCCGCCAGAGACTGCGAGACGGAAACGGCCAAACGAAACGACTCGGAGGCGAGTCATGCAGACTTTGCAGAGGCATGGCAGAGAGGCAATGAGGCATTGCCTCTTTGACCTCGCCCTCATTTCTCGAGCAGCTGCCGAAAATGCAGACTGCACCACCGGGAGCATCGATGCTACCGACCAGCGGCCAACCTGCGCACCGCACGCATCGCGCCGCCAGAAGCGGCCAAGTGCCGACTCGTTCTCGTGGTTACTTGGTCGGCACACACAGTACGGAGTGCATACAGAAGTGCACCGCATCGCTAGCGACCGACGACGGTCTCACTGTGATGGCCCGGGGCTGGTGTTCGTGCTCCTCTGCTGGTTCCTGTGCCTCTCGCGTGCCTCCCGGGCGCAGTCCCACTCCCACTCCCCACACACGGCCAAGCTGCCGACGACCTTCCTGTGCGGTTCGTGGTGCATGAAACGCAGCCCAGCCGTCAATCTTCCGAGCGGGCCACGCCGAACGAGATAATTTTAGCAACACCGACAAGACAGTTTCGACAGCACCCCAGACGGACGGCGTTTTCAACGCAGGGCCTGCATGGCGCTGCCGTTGATGCTGGCGTTGATGCAGCTTCCATCTCGCCGCTCGCTTCCACGAGAACCCGGAACAAGAGGACAGCGAGGCACCAGGGCACCCACCCCCAATGACCTGGCGGGAAGCGCAGGAAAGGGCCGTCAGCAAAACCGTGCCAACGACTGTGACAGGCACGGTGCGGAATGCATAACCGCACGCTAGACCCCTGCCGCGCTTTCCATTTGGGGAACTGGCGCGCTGATTGGCCAGCAGTTTCAGACGGCCATGGAAGCCTGATTGGCCGGAGCAGGCGGACATGGCAGCCAATGGGAGGCCTGGCTAAAGCTTAACGAAGGCAGCTAAGAGCAAGGGCAAACAAAACGACCAGCATCCGCGCTGCGAGCATGGAGCAACAGTTTGATCCATTCTTAGAAACGAAACCTGGAACCTAACAAATCGGCCGAAATGAAACACACAGAGGCGCCTAGCATCAACGCTACGTTGCTGTGTATCGAGATTTGCAGAGCTGCAGAGCTGCAGAGTTGCAGTCGCGACAGCGAATCCGGGACCTGCAGCTCGGGGAGGGAGGCCATTCCAGGAACACAGAATCCCGTTTTGTTGATTGGCTCGTGGCAGTGAATTAATTCCAGGCGGCCCAACACCAAGACCTGGCCACCCGAAATACATGCAGCATACGGACACCATTGTGAGGTCCACCGACCAGCCAGAGAAATTGTCATGCGCCGTCTGCATAACGTTGCCTACCGACTACACAGTACCCGCCAGGTAAGCACATTCCCGCTGCTCACCCACTAGGCGACGGCCGGGCCGGGCCGACCACGCCATTGTCATCATCACCACCACCGCCATCGGCCATCATCCGGATAGTCGTTGTACCGTGCATCAGGATTGGGATCGGCATCCAAGGTCTTCCCACACCGCAGTCGGACCGGCTTACGGCGGGGCGCGCTCCTTCTGATCCCGCAACAAGGGAACAGATGCCCCGAACAGCAGCTCTGGTCACCGAGGCATAATAAGCTTCGGTCAGCCCACACCCGGCGCGACCTTGTGTCGACCGCATGACCGGACTCATTGCCGCTTCTGTCGCCCTCCGGCCGGCTGTCCGCAGCTCGAAACACGGACATACCGAGAAGCACGTGCTCCCTGCTCGGCACTCGCCATGCCATGACGTTCTCGACGCAGGCTTTCTAGAAGCGTCCCAGACCCCTGAGACCGAGATGCCCGAGGCGGCCAATCACGCCGCCATAGCCGTCCTGAATGGGCCTGCGTCGGAACCAAAACCACGTCCTCTGCCCGACGAGACCTCGGCGGTTGGGCCAGCGTGCTCTGTTCTGCGGCGGCATGCAACGGCGATCATGGATGCCAAATAAAGAACACCGGGTATCCACCCCGGCGGCTGGCTCCCCGGCGAGGTGAGGTGGACGCCAGTGCCCGCCACCGGGACCGCGAACGGCGAAACGCCGTGCCAGACCGGCACCCCAGTCCCGCAAAACCCGTGGCCTGTCCGCCGGCCGCAGACGCACGATTGCGCGAATCTGATCTTGGCGCCACAGTTTGGCTGGTCCCGTGTATGGAGTACGTATCGAGGCTCTGCGTCGCTTGACGCCGGGACGGCGCTTACAACTGGCAACAGCGCGTACCCGTCACATCACGGCCCTCTCATTGGCCCGCCGCGCCCATGCCCCCCAGGGCAGACGTCAGCCGCCCTCGTGGCATTGGACGACAAACCATCCCCATGGGTTCTAATTCGGGATCACCATGTCGTTTCGAAACGCCGCGACACCATACTGGTCGCCTCCCAGCCCTACGGTGATGCCGCTGCACGCCAGAGATCCGCCCACCGATCGCCAACGACCAACCAGACCCCTTGCGTCCCTGCTACCCCTATTCTCCGAGCGTGGCGCCGTCCAGATCCGTCCTGGCAGCTTGCAAGACGCCCACAGTCCACATCTCAGCGGCTACGGCTGCCGGAGGCAACCTGTTTGTGGTGACGTGCATCGAGGACGTGACGTGGATTGGCGGGCCCGGCCAGTGAGGCTCCCACATATACCACGGCACTCCGTCATCGTCACCTCTCCGTGCGGGCCACCCTGCATTCTCGGCCCATGTCCAGGCACCTGCTAACCCCATCACACCTTACCGCCCTGGCGGTTGTGGGCGGGGGGGCGCCTGCGCCAACACAGCCAGATCACGGGCATGGCGAGATCTGGATCTGCGGCGCCGGCAGCCTGTACCACGGCAACGGGCCCCAAATTACAGGTACCTGCCGGATCTGCGTGCCCGTACCTGCATACAGCCCCGGGTCCACTTTCAACGACCTGGCTTCTCGAGCCTGTGTCGAACCCCCCTCTCCCCAGACCGCCTCACCCAACCTGCATCAACGGCAAGGGCAACGTGACCACGGGCTTGCGATTGGCGGAGGCAACCAACCCGGATTCTTTTTATATCTTTGCTGTTTCCTCTGAAAGGCAACCGCCTGCTTCTGCTTCGGTCTGATATCACACACCGCGGTAACCAGGACCAATGCAGAAGTTTCACCATCGCTTCTCAAACGCTCTCATCCCTACCCCAACATCGTACGTTATCTTCTTGCCCATCAGGGCCTCTAACCGAGTGACAGCTTTGCAGAAACAACGACGTAACCGCGCCTCCAATCTGAGATACAACCGCCCAAACAGCGGCACAGCCCCCAGACCAGGCCTCAGATTGGACAAAAAGCAATGACAAAACACATATCCATGGTAAGGTAACAACGTGTAACATGTCAAGTCCATTTATAAACAACCCTCAGGCAAATCCAAATCCAAATCCAAATCCAAATATGAGTTGAGCACCCCCGTTGGCTCTTAAGAGCATGCTTCTATTCTTAGCTCCGCCTGTTGCTTATTTGTTTGATGTGTGTGACATGAAAGGCGGCAAGACTGTCCTGCCGCGCACCACTCAATTACCGTCGGTTTTAAGGGTCTGTGAGAGGGCTGGGGGGCTGTGTTGTGTTTTGGTGGAGGGTAATGGTTGGTGTTGGTCTCGGTTCTGTCTGGCCGTTTGAGAGTGTTGGTTGAGGTTGGCCTGAGAGATGTGGTTTTGTTGGGTGACGGTTGTTGGGGGTTGGCAAGAGTAGGGGAGCAGGCACTCCTAGACCAGTGAGATGGTGTCGAGTTGGGTTGCGAGCTGAAGTGTCGTGTTGGATTACTGGGACTGGTCGGCAAAGGGGCCAGTGGGAAAGGAAAACAGGGGGAAGAGGTTCCTGGAGACGTGAACACGTCCAAGGCAACCAAGCTCTCAGACCCACTCTGTCCACCGACGGCCGGCTCGAGTTACTTTCTGTCTATCAGGCACTCAATGCCGATCTTGACCTGCTGTGCTAGCAAAAATGCTACTGTGCAACTCGTGTCGACATGGCAATTCCAAAGTCTCAACTTGTAGGAGAGGGGTTGTTCAGGAGGGAGAGAAACAGAAGACAGCAAACAAAACAACAAACTCCCATGATCACGGACCCCCGATGAGAGTATAAATGCTCGCGAAATTGCCAAAAGTGAACAATACTTCAATCAACTCACCTGTGTCTGAGCTACGCATAGGATGCCACCTCTGTTAAACCAGCATCAACTCTTAATCCTCGTCTCCATCGCCAGCTTGAAGTTAAGCTCGGCTACAGCACAACCTGCCCCCTTGACATGACTCTCACGCTAATTCCCCCTTTCCAAGAATATCTCATCTAGAACAACAGGTCTGATATCTCTGGAATCAATGCTCTGCTTCCAAGTATTTGTCATCAGAACACAGTGAGGCAAAGTACAACCCCAAGGTCAGCATCCCTTGCCAAGCGAGTCCCGTCGAGAACCCATAGACAGGAGAATGGTATGGCCCAGCGTGTTTGCCTCCTTGCCAACTCCCTACACAAGCTATCTAGCTAGTCCAAAACAGCGAGGCACCATTATAGCAAAGGGAAACCTCCTCCTCCTCCCTCCATGGGCTGTGTCAAGTTCAATGTGTACTGCGTCCGTGAATGCGTCAGTGGGATCTCAGCCATCCTTGAGGTCGTGAAACGGAGGCTGGGATAGCCAGCTTCAGACTCCAACAAAGCTTGTGGTTACCAGTGAGGGACCTGTTTGGCCAAGGTCTATCTTTGACAAAAGAACAGCCGTAAGGAACAAGCGCCACGTAAAGTCATCTTCACAAAGCAAACTCACGTGAACTTAGCACCGCAGGCTCAAACCACCCATCAGTCCGTCTCTTCAGACTCCCTTTCTGCAAAGGGGCTGAACCACCGAGTCAGTCCGTCTCTCCAGCCCAACTCTCTCTCAGGAAGGAGGCTGTGGCATTTTAGCCTCAACGGTATTACAAGTCACTGCACCCGGACGCGACACTCAGCAGACAACAACAAACAACAACAAACTTGAACATCAACAAAAGCTTATTCCACAAACCGGTAATACTAGCTAGCCCTCCCCTCGCGGATTCAATCCCCCCTGCAACTCATCTTACAAATCCCAACAACAGCCCAACAACCACTCATTTCTTCTGCCTCTTGGAACTCTTATCACTCCCCGCGCTCAGCACACTCGCGCTCCGCTTGTGCGCTCCGCTGCTCCCCGGCCTGGCACCACCGCCATTAGCAGCAGCCGTAGTAGCAGCCGTTGTAACAGCAGCAGCAGTAGGAGCAGCAGCAGAAGCATCCTCAACCACCTCCACGCCAGGCTCCTCCTTGACAGGCCCCTGCGAGGAAGCCTTCTGTTCCTCCCCCGCCTCCGCAACAGCCTCATCATCCTCCTTCCCATCCCCCTCCCCATCCTCCTTCTCCTTTTCCTTCTCCTCCCCATTCGTCTCCTCCCCCTCCCCACCAGCACCACCAGCCGTCTTACTCGGCAGCGCAGGCAACCCCCTCTCGACCCGCTTCGCCTCCTCAACCTTGATCTCCCCCTCCAACTTCTCCCTCATCTTGCGCATATCCACCAGCCCCGCGACGGCACTCCACAGCACCTCAAACTGCGCGGTAACCGCGGCCGTCGGCATGACCAGGCGCGGCGGCACGTCCAGCTCGGCGAGCGCGTTGGTCATGCGCAGCTGCTGCTGCCCCGACTTGTGGCTGTACAGCTTGTTGATGCGCTCGTAGCGGAACGTGGGCCCGCTGCCGAGGCGGTCGTGGTACGACAGGCCGTAGACCTGCTCTTCCTGCGTGGAGAGCTTGCGGCGTTCCGGGAGGGCGGTGGCGCCGCCTTTCTTTTTGGAGGCGGCTGCTGCTGCGGCTGCGGCTGCTGCGGCGGCGGAGGAGTTGGACGGGGCGGTGGCGGTTGTGGGGGTTGGTTCGGCGGAGGCGGCGGGCCCGCGGACGTCCGAGTCGCGGCGGGAGGGGGCGGCGGCGATGCTCTCGCGGCGGTTGGCGGGGTTGGTTTCGGAGGCGGCGCTGCCGGGGACGGCGCCCGAGGGGCTGACGCCGTCGGCGGGGCCGCCGAGGATGCTCTTGCGCTTTTTGGACTTGTCGGTGGACATGAGGTTTTGGAGGAGGGCCTGCAGGCCGGCCGAGGACTTGAACGAGTTGATGTCGGAGTCGGTGGCGGGGAAGTCGAGGCGGTTGTAGAGCTCGCGGCGCTCCTCGTTGAAGCGCTCGGTGCGGGCCAGGATGCGCTTGATCTCGAGGAGCAGCGACTCCTCCTCGCGGGCCTCGTCCTTGGACCGGGCCATGGTGTTGAGGGCGAACTCCTTGCGCTTGCGCTCCTGGTCGGCATTGAAGCTCTGCATCATCTCGTAGAGCTCGAATTCCGGCCGCGTCATATACTGCGCCGGCTTCTGCACCGCCATCATCTTGGCCGCTACCTCGTAGTAGCGCGCCTTAAGGTCCTCCATGGTGCGCGGCTTCGGCGCGGGCACCACGGCCGTGCTCGTCCCGTCGGCTTCCGCATCGGGTGGGGGCTCCGGCGCGAACTCGTACCGGTCCCAGATGATGGGCCAGCGCAGGTCGTGGTCCCTAACCACCTCCAGCAGATAGTCTGTCTCCTCGCGGGTCCAGTCGGCCGACTGGAGGTTGGACCGGTACTGGTCGTCGTCGTACTGCGGCACCGAGACCCGGACGTTGAACTTGGCGAACGACGAGTCTTCCAAGCCCTCGGGCTTTCCATCCTTGTTCTGGTTGTCTCCGTCCTCGTTCGGCTGCGTTTCGGTGTCCTGGGCGGGTTCTGGTGGCGCGCCGTGCTCCGTCTTGCGCTTCCAGTGTCGAAGGACGAGGGTGCCGTCGTCGCCCCGCGCCGAGTTTGTGAATCCCTTCAGCTCCCAGCGCGCGGCGGGTTTGCGGCTGGCGAACCGGCGCTTCTTGACGAACGACACCTCCGGGACGATAGCGATGGGGTTGTCGCCGCCGAGGTTCTGCACCTCGCGCGCCAGGCCCTTCAAGTTTGGCCGTGGAGCGCCGGTCTTTTGTTTCTTGGACGGCCGGGGTGCTGCGGACTGGTCTGAGGGGAGGTTGAGGACATCGCGGAGGTCGTTGGAGGCCATGGCGAGGTGAGGTGTGGTGGGGTGTTTGGCGTCGCGTCGCGGGCAGCCCACTGCCTCGCAGGGCGCTCAACTCGGCGCAGGTTGCAGCGCGCAAGATCGGCCGGCATCAATCGACGTCAATTAAAATGGGGTATCCTAGATAATACACATGCATGAAATAAGCGACTCCCGGCTCTGGCGATAAAGGAGCGACAATGCACTGTTTGGGCGATGCAATTCGATCGATCTCGGGCAGTTCATCAAGGTTGGTTCGGGTTCTGGTGGTTCTGGCATGGGTTTGGCGGGCTCGCAGCAACTGGCGCCAAAAAAATCTCCTGGCAACGCACCACTGCAACGCAACGCTGGGCGTCGCGGCAGGCAGTGGGAGTCTGCAGATGTGAAGGCTCACAGTGGCACGTGACCGACCAATCCCCTGAGTGGACCCAATTTTGGCCGAACGTGGCAGCTTCGCAGCTTGGCCCGGGGGTCGCGCCGGCGTCACTGTATTCTGTAGGTGCAGTAATTCTGAACTCGGTCCTCCGTCTTTCCGCTCCGTGCTTCGCCCTTCGCACACCCAACCAACCTCGCCCCCCCACCCATCACCGACGACACGATGCGGTCGCTCCTCCCGCTCCTCTCGCTGGCCTCGGCGGCCCGGGCGCTCTACTTCTTCATCGACGTGACCAGCCCCAAGTGCTTCTTCGAGGAGCTGCCCAAGGACAC
>FTCG01000378.1_pt1 | contig 9787 bp, 6 predicted proteins | sample 1639641 | NCBI WGS metagenome assembly FTCG01 (sample SAMEA3914864, study PRJEB12502) | metagenome | biome: forest; material: soil | place: USA | collected 2012-03-12 | depth 0.3 m
CCCGAAAACACAACCACCCCCGCCCTGGAAATCGCCGTCTTCGCCTCGGCCACAGAATCCTTCTCCCAACGCAACCTCAACACCTCCATCGCCACCTCCCTCTCCAACTTCCGCGAGGTCATCCAAGCCGCCAAGGACACCCACTCTCTCCGCGTGCGCGCCTACATCTCGGTGGTGTTGGGTTGCCCTTTTGAGGGGTACGACGTGGACCCGCACCGCGTGGCACAGATTGCCACGGAGCTGCTCGAGATGGGGGCGGACGAGATCGCGTTGGGGGACACGACGGGGATGGGCACCGCGCCGAGGACGAAGGAACTACTCAATTGTTTGAGTGCTGCTGGCGTGAGGAACGAGGATGTGGCGATGCATTTTCACGATACGTATGGCCAGGCGCTGGTGAATACCGCTGTTGCGCTGGAGCATGGGATTAGGACGTTTGATTGTAGTGTGGGGGGGTTGGGCGGGTGTCCGTACTCGCCGGGGGCGACGGGGAATGTGGCGACGGAGGATGTGGTGTATTTTATGGAGACGTTGGGGATGGATACCGGGGTGGATTTGGATGCGGTTGTGGATGTGGGGGAGTGGATTACGGGGGAGATTGGGAAGGGGAATGCGAGCGCTGTTGGGAGGGCTGTGTTGGGGGCCAGGAAGAGGGCGGAGGCTGGGGGGGCGTAGATTGGTACTGGGCGGCGGTGGTGTAACATGCATGTGTCTATTGGTCGTCTTTTGCAAATGTGTTGGCTACGATAAAGGGGAAGGCGGTCGTCGCCTCCACGTAGACCTGGGAACAGTCAGTAACCACTGGTCACCCACCCACGACGCGTACTCACCTTGACGGCATCCGCCCCAATCTTGATCTTGCCCCACGACACGGCCTCGTCCGGCCGGGCGCCGGCGTCGCTCCCGTCAAACTCCTGTGCCGTGTTGATGTACACGGCCGACTCGGCGCCGTTGCGCATCAGGCACGCGTTCGCAATGTGGTGCTTGACCACGCCGCCCCCGAGAATGATCATGCCGGCGCGCTTGGCCCGCACGGCGATGGTGTTGATCTTGCGGATGTCCTCGACAATGTCGACCCGCAGCTGCTGCGGCGACGTCTTGAAGGTGTGAAAGTACAGCATGTCGCCGAGGCTGCCGTCGGTCAGGGCCGGGCAGAACACCGGGATGTCGTTCTTGTAGGCCCAGTAGTAGACGGAGCGCTCGTCGTTGATCTCCTTGCCGAGGCGGTGGATCACCTTTGACGGCGTCCAGTGGATCTCGTCGTCGGTGCCGCGGCTGGCCTCCTGCTCCTCGAACATCTTGTCGAGGATGGGCACGACCCAGTCCTCGAAGGCGCAGTAGTTGGAGTTGGGCACGACCAGGTTGCCGATGCGGTTGAGGCCCTTGGCGCGCAGCTCGGCGCCCGCGGCGCTGAAGGACGACATGTAGGTGTCGCCGAGGCACTTGATGAAGTCCTCCTCGATGCCGCCGGCCGTGGTCACGACGGCCGAGACGTGCTTGTGCTCGACCAGGTAGCGGAACACGCCGCGCAGCCCGGACGAGATCATGTTGGAGGTGTAGCCCAGGAAGATGGTCGTCTTGTCGCCCGACTCGGCGTCTCGCCACGCGCGCTGGACTCGGGTGTTAGTGGGGTGGGTGTGTGGTGGGTGCGGAGTGCGGACGGCGGGCGCCGCGGTGGCCGGAACCACCCACTGCACTGCGTACCATTTCGTTAATGATGCGGACGGCCTCGCACATGGACGACGCCTGGAAGCCCATGTGCTTCATGCCCTGGTAGAGGTCGTCGACGGTGATGGGGCGGCCCTTGAGCTTGTTGAAGTCGAGCTCCTCGACCTTTTGCGAGCCCTCGGGCATCTCGACCGACTTGACCAGCACCGCCTCGGTGGCCGCGCTGGGCGGGAGGCCGGCGTCCATTGTGTGTTCCTTTGCCTGACTGTCTTGTCCTTCCGTAGTCTCGGTGCCCGTGTCGTCGTGATCGGCCGACAGACAGCCTAACTCTCGGTCCTTTCGGACGAACCACAAAGCGTCGTGAGTGTTGCTGCGCTCCACCTCTCACTGCACCGAGTCAAGTGGGCTCGGTGGGTTGGATCAGGGTCGACAGGGAATATTTGCGAATACCGTTACTGGCCACTGACACTGAATACGTGGTTGTTGGTTGTTGGTTGTTTCGTGTGTTTATTTGGTCCTCAGTTTCGGATTACCTGTACAGAATACCAAGGTGCTGTCTGTGGGGCTCAACTCTTCAGTCTCGAAATGCTGAAATATTCTTGAATCATTCAGGAACTTGCAGTGTGAAACGGCGCCCAATCACGAACGACGCCCACCAAGCTCTGCACTAACATTTAAATCTCTTCGCTTTGGTCCGGTTCCCGCTTTGCACGAATCGGACGTTTGAAACGGGCATGGGTCCATCACAGCCGCTAGCCCCATCCGACCTAGCCTGCGGCACCCAGGCCCCGCGACCGATCCACTGTCTGAGATCTGAGTGGCAAAGGCCCGAAGTGGGCCTGTTCTGCACCCGACATGCTGCCCTGCAAGCCTGCAAGCCTGCACCCTCGCCCTGCCGCAGCCCGCAGCTTGCCTTGCCTGGCCTGGCGCGCGGGTGGTCCGTGGCACAGGCCACAGGGCGTGGCACAGGACCAAGCAGCAATTCGAGGTCCACTCCCAAGTCATCCAATCTTCGATCTCCTCCAAAACATCAAACTGCCCAAACCTGCCCTTCATCCCGCCTGCATCGCGCGTCACCCGCCTGCTGCGTGCTGCGTGTGCGTGCTGCATGCTGCGTCACTGCACCGGAACTCCCTCGACCCCGTACCCGACGGCTCCCTGGACTGGATTTGATGCCCGTCCGCCCGCGACTCTGCTCTTCTTCTCTTCCGCAACACTCGACGTCGCCACAGCTCACGCGCCTGCCCAACTTTAAACCTTAGCACCTTGCTCCAACCGCCGACAACCACGCTCGAGACGCCCATCATCGCAGCACCCTACCATCGCACTATCGAATCATCGAATTAATCGCATCAATTGCTTTCTTGTTTGCCGGCAGTCGAGGACGCGAAGGCCATCAGCATTGCTTGACAGGTCCTTTCTAATCCTTGAAATCAGCCGTGGACCACACCCACGGGAACATGTACGTCCGCCTTGGGCTCCCCTCGTCCTTTTATTCCACGAGCAACGAATCGATGAGATGCATCATGTCCGAAACTATGCATCGGGGCATGCAATCAACCCGGCGACCGATTAATTGTCGCCGTGGTGATGCGGCCCAAGAACGCACAGCCAGGCAGCAGATGTCGTGCCGCACCCGTCAAGTTCCCGCTGACCCGTTCTGTCCAGGTCGCGGTATCCCGGCGGCCGTTTTGACGGCGACCGCCGATTATCCCGGTCGCCTCGCGAAAGGTCTCCCTTCGGCGAGCGCGGTGACCGTGGCCCGCAGTATTCCGACGCAGACCGCCGCCGTCCACCCCCGGATTCCCGCGGCAACCCATCCAGCTTTCCGCCCAACCGGGATGGCTTCCGCGACTCCCTATCCGGAATCCAGCCTCCGCGCGGCCCCAAGGCGCTGATCGACCCTCCCAGTGGACCGCGGGGTGGCGGATTTGCCGGTGATTTCCGCGGCGGGAGAGGCCGAGGAGGAGGAGCCCGTGGCCGTCAATGGCGCGACGACAGCCGGGAGGGCGGACGCGACCGTGAAGACTATCGGGACCGGCCTCACTTCAGGGACGAGCGAAGCCGCGAGCGGGAACGGGTGCACGACAGGGAGCGCGAGCGGGAACGGGACTGGCAACCGCGCGACTCGCGTGATCGACCAGAATTTCCCCGCGGTCGCCGCCCCTCACCTCCTCCGCTACGTGCACGGTCGCCACCGCCCGGGAGGGACTTCAGGGACAGAGACGTTCCCTTGGGAGTCGACGCCGAGCGAGCGAGACGGGGCTCAAGAGATGGGCCGCTGTCCGCTGGCTCTTCCAACTCGGATCCCATGTTTGCGCAGTCGCCCTTCCGCGGCGGTTTTGGCCGCGGCGCAGGACGAGGCATGGGACGAGGCCGAGGGGACTGGGACCAGAGGGGCAGGGACCGGGGGGCCTTCTACGACGAGAGAGACCGTTACCCACGAAGTCGGTCGCAGGAAAGCCGATGGGGACGGGATCAGGAAGATCGGGATCGTAGATACCCGGACACGGCCAGGGACGCCCGAGACGACCGTGAAATCAGGGACAGGGAAAACCGCGAGCGCGACCTCATCCGTCCGAAGCCGGACCGGGTCTCGCACGAACCACCGTCGACCAAGGACGTCTCGCCTCCACCCCTCGCTCCATCCGCTCCCGCTTTTGGCTCGGTCCCGAGCCGCCAGGCCGCACCCACCGAAATCCAGTCCCTGACCGGAAAGGCCCCGCCGACCGGCCCCAGAGCATTGGCCGAAGAGAGGCCGGTGTCTGCGGGCCATGGAGTCGGAGGCGAGAGGCTGCCGCCAACCGGCCCTTCGAAACCCGCATTATCGGACGGCGGTCTCCCAATCCCCGTGGGACCGCGAGCCCAACAAAAGCAGCAGCGCTCAAGCAAACAGTGGATTAACCCGTCGCTGAATGCTAAGAAAGTGCAACAGGAGTCTCCCAAGACCGCGAGATCGGCAAATTTTCCTCTGCAGCAAGTTAGACCGCTCGCCAACTACCCATCCCACCCAGACCACCACCGAGATCTTGAGAAACGCCCCCGAAGCCCCGGGGCCCGGTCCGACTCCCATGCGCCGACGTCGGACCGCCAGGGACTGCACGTCGCCACGGGCCCCAACGAGATTATCATCAAGTCCGAAAGGGGCTCACAGTCTGCCAGGACATCGCTGGAACGCGAGATTAGACCGACACCCAGTACCGTCGACGTTTTAATGGGAGGAATGGACACGGACCGGCCCGCCCAGGACACTCGCTCGAATGAGCAACCAGAAGGCGCCGTGGCGTCCAAGGCCGATGACGCTCTCGCCGAGAAGCCAACGCAGGAAGCCAGGGATGTCAAGAAGAAGCCCACGGTTCTCGCTCTGCCGCCCGCTCGGATCCAACTTCCGCCGAGGGAGGCGTCGGCGACTGTCTCGGACCCGTCTTCGGAATCCGATGACGACGACGACATGGACGACTACTTTGAGGGGCAAATATCCAAGGCCGAGGCCGAGCTGCAGAAGCTCAAGGACGCCGCAGATAAGGTTCCAATGCGCATCGTCAAGCGATATGCAACTGCAGTGCACTCGGCCCTGCTCTCCGTGGTCAACGACCCCGTGAGTGTGATGGACATGGTCGGTCCCATCCCTGATGGCTTCATCTTCTCTGGGCCCAAACCTGGAACCGAGACCGCCGAAAAGAAGGCTCCCGACGCCGAGGTTCGAGAGCACCAGGACCGCGAAAGTCGGCCGATCCGCGAGCCCGTGGCGATCCCTACCGTCGAGGAGGCTGTGCACCCGCTGGAGCCCCAGCCAAAGGTCGAGGAGATGGATACAGAGGGAGGGCTGCCGCCAGTACCGACTCTGGGGGAAACAAAACTGCCCGACGAAGATGTTACTATGGAGAACGGCCCAGAGCTCCAACCCACCGTAGAGCCGTCCAGAGAGCTGCCGGCTTTTTTCCCGCATCCGTTCGAGCAGCCGGATGCAGAGGGCAGCAGTGCGTCGCCAGACGAGGACAGCGAAGGCAGAACAGAGGACGATGCGAGCATCTATGGGAGTGTCGAAATCGTCCGCGAGTTCTCCGCCACACCGCCTCCGGAAGACCTTCCCATGTTTAACGTCAAGCCGTGGACCCAAAGCCGGCGGGTTCGCGGCGCGGCCGACGAAGCTCCCGAGTTTGACGACTTCTTCTTTGAGCAGATACAAAACCAAACAGCGGCCGCCCACGTCGTTCACACGAACTTGCGGAGTGAGTACTCGAAGGACTACGAGGCGTACTTGCGGTTCACCATGTCGGACGATAACGCCGCCGTCAAGAGCCGCGAATATTTCACCACCTCTGGTGTGCAGCCGGGACCGAGTGGGAAGGCGGCCGCCGCAGACTCCAAACCTGAAGGGGGCAGACGAGCCGGAGGCCGCTTCTCCACCGAGCTGGATCTCGAGGCTGCGATAAAGGAAAGCATCCGCGAGCACCAAGAGAGGAAGGAGAGGGAGGAGAGAGCACAGAAGGAGAAATACCGCAGTGATAAGGAGGCGGTTATCCCTGATATGGTCTCTGACGTGGAGAGGGAAAGGCAGTGTTACTACGACAAATCGGGGCTGATACCCCTGGAAAAGCTCGTGGCGACTTGGCAGGTGGTCCCTCGCCACGTCAACTTCACCCCGGAAGAGGCCGAGAGGTTCGAGAAGTCCTACCTCGAGTCGCCCAAGCAATGGGGCAAGATCTCGAGGGACGTCGGGAACCGCGATCCTGGCACCTGCATCCTGTACTACTACGCCAAGAAGCGCGAGCTTAACCTCAAGGACAAACTTAAGAAGCAGCCTAGAAAGCGCAAGAAGGGCCGAGGGAAGCAGCGCTCTAGCGCGTTGGTGTCGGAACTGGGCAACACCGAGAACGAGACGGAGGATGGGGCAGCCCAGGAGACCGGCGAGAACGGGGAGCGCCGCCGCCCACCGCGCCGGGCTGCCGCGCCGGTGTGGGGCAGCGAGGCCACACCGAATGCCGACTCGGACGGCGCCACGCCAGCACCGACGCCCGGCCGCCGCAGGGCCGGCACCGCCGCCGGCACCGCCGCCGACGGTAAGAACGAGGCCGGTGCCGAGAAGCCGGAGGGTAAGAGGGGCGGCGGGCGTAAGCCTCGCCAGGCCAAGGCAGACAAGGAAGCCAAGGGTCCGAAGCAGCTGCTTGCGCAGGCACCCGCCGGTGTGCCTCTCGCTGTCCCCGCCAAGCCGGGCAGGTCGCGCGCCAACTCCAAGGCCCAGGCCCCGGAGTGGCTGTCACCGCAGACGCCCGTCGACCTGGCCGCGCGTGTGCCCCTCCCATTCGAGGCGCCTCCCAGCGGAATGCAGCCGCCGCTCCACCCAGTCCAGCAGCTACCGCTTGCGAGCCCCGACAGAGCAGCGCCTCCGATGGCCTCGACCATGTCCGAGGTCATGGCGCCGCCGTCCCTCCGCCCCGAACCGCCCCCGCCGCCCGCGACCGTCCCGACGTTCGAGATCGCCCAGCCCGGTGGGCCCGAGCGCTTGCGCACCCCACAGCAAGCGTCAAGCTACTGGAGTGTGTCGGAGACAACCGACTTTCCGGGGCTGCTGCGGGCTTTCGGCACCGACTGGGTCAAGATTGCCCATCATATGCAGACCAAGACGGCAACCATGGTACGTTCGCCCTCTTATGTTGAGGCATCATCTGCTAACCCCGTCACAGGTCAAGAACTACTACGTCCGGCAGACCAAGGAAGGGGGCAAGCCGGAGTGGGAGCAGATTGCGATGGAGGCCGACGCCAAGGGTCAGAGGGGCGAGAAGCGGCCCGCGCCGCCGACGCCAACGCAAGGGCCGAGAAAGAGATACGACGTGTCGACAACCGGACATCGGCCACTAGCGGCTGCCGAACCCGACGAGGCGATGCTGGCAAAGGTCGAGCCACCGCAGAACCAGCCTTTCTCTCGCTTCCAGGTCCCGATCGCGCAGGCCGCGGCCGTCTCGCACGCCCTTGTCCAGCCCGCGCCGCTTGCCCCGACCACGGCAGCACAGGCCCCGCCCGCCGTCACGCAAGCCATGTCACCGCACACTCATCCTCTGCGACCGCCCGGCCCCGGCTACCCGTATCCCGAGAGAGAAGTGGAGCCCCCTGTGCAACCCCAGCCTGTGCGCATCTCCCAAAAGCCGCCTCCCGCCGCCGCCGCTCCCCTTGGTCCTCTGGTGTCGGAACCTCCGCCGCCTCCCGCCGCGTGGGCCACGGACCACGGCCAGTCGTTCTCACTGCTTGCAGCGGCCAAAGAGGCGCGCGCGCCCCGCGACAACCGGGAGAGACAGAGGCTGGACTTCGCTCAGCGCGAGTCCCCTCGCCCGGTGGAACGAGCGCCATTGCGGATGAAGCAGGAGCCCGAGCCATCGCTGCACCACCCCGAAGCGTACCCGCCATTCCAACCGCCCCAGCGGGTCATGGCTGCTCGGGCTGAGGTGGCGCCTCTTGCGAGACAGCCGGAACCTCCACGCTCTGCGGCGCCCGTTCCGCAGTCGTATGCGGCGCCTGTCCACTCGCAGCCGGTGCGTCCGCTGTTTAGTGAGCCGCCTCCTCAGCCGTCCCAGTTGGCCCCGACCGAGAGGGCCATGCCAGGCATGTCGAGGCAAACACCGGTGTCCATGCAGGAGCAGTACGGTGGGATGCCCGTTTCCGCGCCCCCTGCTTCTATTATTTCGCCGCTCCCGCCGTCCCAGCAACAGCCCGCTCCGGCTCCGGCTCGTGCCCCAGAGCGCAAGGTTAACATCATGTCGTTGCTCAACGATGATCCGCCTCCCAAGAGGGTCGCCGAGGTGTCGTCGGTGAAGAGAAGCTCGACCCCGCAGCCCCAGATGGTCCGGCAACCGCCGCCAGCCCCGTCGGCGGTGACACCGCTTTCGCGCAGGGAGGTCGACACCGGATATCCGTATGCTCGCAACCCGGCTCAGGCGCCACCCTCGGCGATCCCGCCGCTCAAGCCGTATCATACTCAATCCCCGCAGCCGACGCACATGCGGGTGCCGAGCACTGGCATGGCCTCGAGCATGGATCCGGAGGCTCAGCGCGACTACTATCCGCGACATTCGTATCCGGCCCAGCACGCAGTGAGCGCAGCGAATTCACCACAGTCGCAGCAAGCACACTATCCGCAACACAGCCAGCACATGCACCAACATGCGCCACAGCAGCCCCAGATGGGCTACCAAAGCCAGCAGCAGTACCCGGCTTATCAAGTCAGTCAACCGCACGTGGCTTCTCCCACGCCGCAGTACGCCCCTCATCCGTCCATGTCGGGCCGGCGAGAGGCCCCGTCGTCTGGGCGTGAGCCGTGGCCGCAGCAGCAACAGCCGGTGCATCACCATCAGCATCAGCTCCAACATCAGCAGCCACAACACCAGCCGCCGCAGCACCCGCAGCACCAGCACCACCCGTCGCAATCGTCCTGGCCGCCGTCCCACCAAGCACCTCCCAAGCCAGCACAGCCCGTACCGGCGCAGTCCGCATGGGGTGCCCAACACGGCGGCGTCCAGTCCAAACCGCCAGTCAGCAGCCCGCTGCCTCCGCAACAGCACCACACCTGGCCAACATCCACCGCCACCCAGCAGCCGCACCCGCTCAGCCTCCGCGAGTCCCGCGGCCCCGCCTCCGTCTACGAGTCGCAGAGCCCAACAGGCGGCATCCCCCCGCACCACCACCACCAACACCACAACTCCCTCGGCGGCGGCCGCTACGCCCCAAGCCCGCAAGACGGCCCGCGCCGCGCCGACCAGCCGGCCAGCCAGCCGCCGTACGCCCGCTACTCCAACACGCCCGGCCCTGCCGCGCAGCAGGCGCGCAGCGACCCCGTCGGCAAGGGACGCAGCTACACCCCGGTGTCCGCGTTCGATCCCCGCGGTCCTCCGCCGCCTCAACAACAGCAACAACAACCGCAAGGCCAGCCAGGTCAACCGCAGGGCGGGCCGCAGGGGTATTCCCTCGCGCAGGCGCAGCAGGAGGCGCAGATGCGCGAGCGGGAAGCGCAGATGATGCGGGAGGCGCAGATGCGGGGGGAGCTGAGGGAGCAATCTGGTCCGGGGGGGCCGGGAGGTGGCGGTGGGTTGTTGGGGAGGCAGTTGAGGCCTGGGCCGCCTGAGGG
>FTCG01000392.1_pt1 | contig 9733 bp, 8 predicted proteins | sample 1639641 | NCBI WGS metagenome assembly FTCG01 (sample SAMEA3914864, study PRJEB12502) | metagenome | biome: forest; material: soil | place: USA | collected 2012-03-12 | depth 0.3 m
ATGACGCGGACGGCGTCGTTGACGAACTCGTCGACAATGGCCTTGGCGGGCTTGTTGTCGTTGACGACAGCAGCGCACTGGCCCATGAGGAAGGGGCGGAACTGGTCGAGCACCTCCTCCGGGTCCTCGTCGTCGCTGACGGTGACGCCGGCCGTGCTCTTGAGGGCGGCGAGCTTCTCGGCATCGCCGGCCATCAGCTTGTCGAGGTCGGCCTCGAAGGGGAGGATGCCGTTCGAGGTGAGGTCCTTAATCTCCTGGGCGCGCTCCTCTTGCCAGTTGAGGATGTAGGGGTTCTTGCGGACGCGCAGGGGGCGGCCGGTGAAGATGACGGTGCGGATGGTGTCGTCGAAGCTGGCAGTGCGGACGGCCTCCTTGTGGGACTCGGGGGCGCCGGCCTCCTGGGAGAGGACGAAGCGGGTGCCGACCCAGACGCCGGCGGCGCCCATCATGAGCGCGGCGGCCAGCAGCTGGCCGTTGTGGATGCCGCCGGCAGCGAGGACCTGGACGGGCTTGCCGGTGAGGGGCGAGGTGTACTTCTTGCACTCCTCGACGACGGCGGGGATCAGGACGGTGGTGGCGACGTCGCCGGTGTGGCCGCCGCCCTCGCCGCCCTGGGCGCAGATGATGTCGACGCCGAGCGCAGCGCACTTGGCGACGTGCTTGGGGTGACCGATCATGTTCATGTAGATGATGCCGTGCTTGTGGAGCTTCTCGACGACGTGCTTGGGGGGGACGCCGACGGCCGAGACGAAGAGCTTGGCGCCGGACTCGATGATGATGTCGACGAGCTGGTCGAGCTTGCCCTTGGTGTAGTCGTAGCTGCGAGAACAGGGGGTCAGCCGAGGTTGAGGAGGGGCAGAAATGCATAGAGAGAACGCACTTGGTCTTGCGGGCGTTGCCGCCGACCTGGGGCAGGAGGAGATCGACGCCGAAGGGGGCGTTCTTGTCGTTGAGGTGGGCCTTGAGCTCGCCGATCTGGTCGCGGAGCATGTCGGGGGTGTAGCTAATGCCACCGAGGACACCCATGCCACCGGCGTTTGTGACGGCGGCCGCGAGCTTGGGCCCAGCAGCGACGTTCATGCCGGCGAGGAGGATGGGGTGGTTGATGCCGAAGAGATCGGTGATCGGGGTGCGGATTTGCTCTGCGGAGAGGGCGTCGGGTCAGCATTTTGTTGTTATTTTTTTCATTTTCTCCCGCCTTCTCTTCCCTCGCAACGCGCATCGTCGTGCGAGCTGTCTGCCGCATGGCCGTGTCGCATGTGTGGTCGCATGTGCAATTGGGGGACTGGGGAACGGGGAATGACGTCGCGCAGCGCTCGGGGATGCAGGGCACACTTACGAGGAGAAGCCATGGTGTCGGTTTGTCTGGGGAGAACGGAAAAATGGTATCAAAAACTGAAAGTGAAACAAGAGCAAGGCTTGAAACTGGAAGTTGAGGTTGGACTGGAGAGAGGAACAGCTCTCAGCATCCGGGGAAGCGTCCTCTTGAATCCTCTTGAACGGTGGAATCTGGGGTCGCGCCAAGGCCGCCATCCCGCCCCCTGGTGCTGTGCCGAGGTTGCCCGCCGGGGGGCGCTAAACCCTTTCCACATGGTCACCCACCGGGATGTGCGGAGGGGCACCGGAGCCGAGGCATCGAGGGCGTCGTCGCGGCGTCTGATCGGTAAAGTCGAGTCGTTGATCCCCTGACAATGACTCGGGCCGGAGCCGACAAGTGCCTTTTGACAGCGCGGTGTCCACAGGGGCGCTACGAACACTGGGCTAGTTACCTGTATTCAACAGGCGACATGCCCACGGCACTGTGCAGTTCGGACGACTCCAACGAGACAATCCCATCAAGGCCCTAGCATCGTTAAACATTCAGCATTCATGGAAGTCAATGGAGACCTACAGCAGCCATCTCGGCATCGACAACCGACAACCGACAAGCCTCGTGTCTCGCTCTCGACCTGTCTCAGCCACAGCAGCCCGTCCAGCTCGGCCGGGACTCGACAACCTGGGGCAGTGGGCAAATGGATCAGATGTTGCGGATCAAATGCTAGCACCGGGCGATGGCCGAGGGGCGTCAAACGGAAAAGGTCAACCGCGCGAGTCTGCACAGTGTTGCACTGTGGAATGTGGGCAGAGGACCTTGAATTCCAGGAATCCAGGCTGAGATGGGCCCATCGCAGCAACCCTAACCCTTTTACTGACTTCCCTCATCCCACCTCGCTCTGTGGGGTCTGGACTTCCACTGTGGATCTCCGAGCTCGCTGAGGGAAGCGAGGTCGGATTCTGGCGTATGATCTCACGATGCGCCGCAGGCATGAATTCCATATTTATGAAGCGCGTCGTTCGGATCGCGCCAGTGCCATTGCCATTGCGGCCCCCACTCACACTGCGCATATGGTACAGTAGCAGCAGTTCATCCGTGCCTGTGGGCAGTAGAACCGAGAGCAGACCCTTCTCGTGCTCGACCGGGCGACGACGGGCTTCCACAAACACCGACCTCACAAAATTCACAAAATACACGCTCCCTCGCAACCACAAACCACCCGTCGCCATCGACCTGCCTGCCAAAATGAGCCCGCCTCAGGACCCTTCGCGCAAGCGGACCGCGTACATCGCGCTGGGCAGCAACATGGGCGACCGCATCGGCTGGATCGAGAAGGCCTGCAACGAGATGGACGCTCGGGGCATCAGGGTGACGCGGACGAGCAGCTTGTGGGAGACGGAGCCCATGTACGTGCTAGACCAGGATAGATTTGTCAACGGCGCCTGCGAGGTTCGTCTCTCAGTTCATGCTCTCTCGCTGCCGTGACTGAGCCCTAGCCAGGTTGAGACCACCCTGGAGCCGCTTGAGCTCCTCGACGCCCTTCAGGACATCGAGAATGCTCTCGGCCGCAAGAAGGTCGTAGACAAGGGCCCCCGCAACATCGACCTCGACATCCTGCTCTACGAGAACCTCCAGTTTAACCACGAACGCCTCACCATCCCGCACATAGGCATCCCCGAGCGCGAATTCGTGCTCCGACCCCTGGCTGAGTAAACACCCCTTTTCTCGCAAAACAAAACACCTCCCACTAACACCTCCCCCAGACTCATCCCGGACAAACCAATCGACCCCTCCCACCCCTGGCGCCTCACAGGCGACTACCTGTCCGCCCTCCCTCCCTCCCGCACCCCACTAACAACCATGACCCCCCTCTCCTCCCACCACCCGCCAATCCAAGCCCTCAACCCCTCCCGCAAGACCCACGTCATGGCCATCCTCAACATGACCCCCGACTCCTTCTCCGACGGCGGCCAAAACGCCTCCGCGCCCCTCCTCTCCACAATCACAGCCTTCCTCGAAGCCGGCGCCACCATGATCGACATCGGCGGCCAGTCCACCGCCCCGGGCGCACCAGAAGTGTCCCTGGACGAGGAACTCGCCCGCGTCCTCCCCGCCGTCCGCCTCATCCGCGAGCAGTTCCCGCACCGGCCGGTCCTCGTCTCCGTCGACACCTACCGCGCAGCCGTCGCAGAAGCGGCCGTCGCCGCGGGCGCCGACATCGTCAACGACGTGTCCGGCGGCGCCATGGACGCCGCCATGCTGCCCGCCGTGGCGCGCCTCGGCGCGACGGTGTGTCTGATGCACATGCGCGGCACGCCCGCGACCATGGCGGGGCTGGCGGATTACCCTGACAGCGAAGGGGGGTTGATCGCGGGCATAGCGAGGGAGTTGGTTGGGCGGGTGCGTGCGGCCGAGGAGGCCGGGGTGAGGCGGTGGCGGATTGTGTTGGATCCCGGGTTGGGGTTTGCGAAAGTTGGGTGGCAGAATGTGGATGTGCTGCGGCATTTGGACGAGTTGAGGGGGTGGCCTGGCTTGCAGGGGCTGCCGTGGTTGGTGGGGTCGAGCCGGAAGAGCTTTATTGGGAGGGTGACGGGGGTGCCGACGCCGAGGGAGAGGATTTGGGGCACGGCGGCGACGGTTGCGGCTGCTGTGCAGGGGGGCGCGGATGTGGTGCGGGTGCATGATGTCAAGGAGATGGCGCAGGTGGTTACTATGGCGGACGCGATTTGGAGATATTAGAATTGGGATGAAAGGGGGCAGGGGGATTCAACATGTGGGAGGTCTTCTGGGTTTGCATTTGCAGGGTTCAACAATATAGGGGCATATCGGAAATCATCAAAAGCTGGCGCGTGGAATAGATAGGACGGCGCGATGGTTTAGATACGGAGGGGGGCGATCGACAACCAACCAGGCCACCGGCTTGATCACACGAGGTCGAATCCCTAGGGCACGGAAAATTCATCATGGCATATGTCTTTGGATCTCATTCTTGTACGGTGCCCGCAGCAGCGGTTTAACCAACTGGGTGGCTGTTGGTCTAGTTCAACCGTACGCGACTAGTTGCGGCGGCGGCAGCCTGAAATGTACCCATTGGCAAGACGACGAATGTAGCATGGCATACGAGACAACACCAGTCAAACGTGACATCGTCCACTGGAATACCATACAGAGCGGGTGCCTCGTTGACCATCTCTCCGTCTCGGCTGGTCCTCAGTATAACATTGAACAAGGACGCTGCCCATGTGAACCAGGCAACGAAAGACAGCTCAATCAGCTCGTATTCTCCAAGGTGAAGTTTTTCAGCTACAACTCCCCGGGTCGCTTGCACGTCTCCACCGTCAGGAACCGCCCCTTTCCCGCCCTCCGACTCCTCACATGCGCGCCCACCCTCTTCGCATAATCCACAAACTCCCAGTACCGCGACGTCTCGTCCGGCCCGGCATCTTCCCGCAGCTCATAGCCCGGGTACATGACCAGAGTGGCCAACTTCCCCCAGGCGCCCGCCCAGTCCACCGTGTCGCCCTCTCCGGCCGTGGCCCACAGCGCCGGAAACCAGGCCCCGCACCCCGTCAAATCGAGGTACTCAAGCCCGTACAGGCTCCGACTCAGCCGCCGCAGCACCAGGACCTGCTCCTCCCAGTCATCCTCCAACGAATGGCTGTACGGGCCGGTGCCGCCGTACTGCACGGCGCGGCCGGTCAGCGGCGAGATTACCGTCGCCAGCTGGGCGTTGGGCGTCAGGTTCGGCTCCGGCCAGAAAGCCAGGCTGAGGTGCGTCAGGCCGGGGAGGTGGGTGGCAAGGGCGAGCAGGTGCCGCCAGGAGACGGCGTGGGGGCATTCCGGGTCGAGGGCGAGCGAGAGGTGCGTCAGGTTGGGCAGCAGCGCGCGCGGGACGCTGGCCGGCGCCTGCTCGGGCTCGTCCCAGGAATCCTGCACGCCCGCGTCCTCGGCTTCGCGGGGGAACAGCAGGTCCGACAGCTCGCGGAGTTTTAGTGACCGTCCGACGGATCCGGAGAGGTCGAGATAGGTGAACGACTCGTTCATGACGCTCGGCGCGAGCGCCGGGTCGGTCTGGTACTCCGGCACGTCCGGCGGGGGGAGGAGGACGGACTGGAGGTCCCGCAGAGACACGCCCTCTGGGGTGTACGTGCCCAGGTAGACGACCAAGAAAACCCGCAACCGGGTGGGAAGCTCATACAGATGATATTGGCAGTACAGTCGCTGCCACTCCCAGCCGAGGGCGAACCGGCGCAGCACCATGTCCATAAGGCTCCCGCGCGCCGGCAACCGCGGTCCCGGCAGCGGCCGCTGCTCGTGATGCCGCGCGCCGGGCCGGATGGCCACGCGCCGGAGGGCATCGCCGGCGCGTTCCGGCCCGGACAGCCAGCTGCGCGGGGGAGCCGGGCCCGCCGGAAGCCTCCCGCCTCCCGGACCGACCCGGACAGGCCGCCGGGGTCGCGGCGGCGGCGTCTCGGGGATCTGGAGGATCTGGCGGATGGAGGGTGGGACGGTCGGCCGGACGACATCCGGCGCCTGCTGGCTGCCGCTGCTCAGGCCGGTGCGGCGGAGGCCGGCGAGCAGCTCGTTGACGCCGCGGGCATGGGATGAGTCATCTGCGCGAGGTCAGCGCAGGCAGGGCCAGGACGGGTGCCAACTCCAAAACACGGAGAAAAACACGGCTTGCGTGTGTGCGCATCGCCAGAGCCACTGAGCAGCAGCGGCCGGGGACACGGGCAGAGCGGGTTGGTGCTGCGGAACACGGGCTCGACGCACCTTGGTGGCCGTCGTTTCTGCGGGCGGCCGTGCTGCTGAGCGACGCGGGCGCGGTGGACTGCGGCTTGGAGTACTTGTTGAGGTGTCTCTTTTTCGGCATTACCCTGGTGGCCGGGGTGTGTGCAGGTCGACTTCTTTCTTTTTTCTTCTTGTTTTTTCCTGGACGAGCTTGTTTTCGTCCGGCAGCTCGCAGCTGGCACGGCAATCACCTATTTACAGAATACAGAGCCCGGGAGACGACCGCGGCCACGTCGGGATGGTGCCTCGCAGCCAGACAATGCGAGGATGGAGGATGGCGGATGGAGCATGGAGCATGGAGCATGTCGATGACTCGATCGCCGCGGCGCTTCCCGTTGGCTCGCACTCTGTTTGGTGGAGACCTGCCGGGCACCGGCCTGAGGTCGTCTCTTCTGGCAACTGACAAAACAAAGCGAGCTGCGCCGTCCCACCTCACGTCATCGGCGGTTCGGGGCTACTGCGACGGCCCCGAATTCTGTGACTTCCGTGACTTCGCAGTCGCACAGCTGGATGTCAGGCGGCCCAGGCCATGGCACTGAAGCCTCACAAGTCACAACGGTGGCCAGGTGCAACAGCGACACCACAACGGCCCGCTTGTGACAGCACAGAGTGACAGGCACACGCCGCAAGCCAAAGGTGGCACGCACAGACCAGCGGTTTCTGATGCAGCATGTTTGTGGAATGTGGACTTGTGGAGGCATGGAAGGAAGTGAACACACTGAGAGATTGGAAGTTTCCATTTCTCGCTCGGTTTTGCCTGGTTTGCCTGAGTCTGCCTGAATCTGCCTGGTCTGCCTGGCTTCCAGTCCCCACCCTCGCACAACTTCGGCTCGGCGCTGTCTCCACTCTTCACTTCCCCTTCCACTCCCCGCTGCCAACCCGACCTGCCTCCTCCGGATGGTTCTAGATGATCCCCGGGGACTGCCGGTCGGATGCCTCCAGTCCCGACAGGTACTGTGCAGTACTTGAGGTACACCTCCCAGATAGGGGTATGTCGCGGCCATGGATGGCACGTGTGGTGGAGGGAGTGCGGTGCCCTGCTGTGCTGTGGTGTGCTGTGGTGTGCTGGGCCAGTCCCTCATCCATGTCAATGTTCCCTCCGGAACATACCGAAAGCCAGGCCTCAGGGCGCACAGCAAAACGATCGCACGCTCCGTACGGAAGCACAGAACCCTCCACAACACCGAATTGACGCCGGTCGCGACACCCCCTCCCCGGCCCTGCCTTCCATTGGGTCCTTTTGGCCTCCCTGCTCGGCCTGGCCTGGCCCCGCCCCGCCTCGGGCTCGAGAATGCCATGCTGCCGTCCGAATGGACCGGACCCTGCGTCCGAGCTAACGCCGCTGCTGCCGGGGGGGCATGACGTGCAGTGCGTCAAGCGGAAACACAGCTTGGATCGAGCCGTCGCGCGCTTGGCGGCGGGTCTTCATGTTTTGGGATGGCACTGGCTTCGACGACACTGTCTCGACGGGACGAAACTGGGGCGGCTGCCGTGCTGCCGTGCCCTGCCCTCTCCTGCCACCGTTTCATGCCATGGATGATGACGGATCGGCCCAGCCTTCTGCTCATCCTCCTTTGCACATGGCAGAACACCCCCTGGCGGCGGCGTGTGTGTACATGCCGTGGCGGAGTCAGGTGTCAACTTGCGATGGGGCGGGAACATCCGATGTCCTCAATATCCTGTCCCTGCGCCTATTCTTGGCTTCCGGCGACGGGTGCTGCTGCCAGCAGCGAGAGCCTATCCGCTCGCGAATCGGATGCCGTCTTCTCGGGCTGGCTGCCTGTCTGGTTGCCTTTTCGGTGCCGAACGGGCCTGCCTTGATTGCCTCTCCGACGCGTTGCCCTGCTGTCCGGGTGTCTTCTGGCGATGGCCTCATGGCCCCCGGAGCCTTGCATTTGCTGGCGGGAGTGCGTTGCGTGCGCCGTGTTTCCACAACATCCAAGGCTGCACCGGCCCTGGAAGCTTCTCGCGCAATTGGGAGGGCTCTGCCATGGTTCTGCGGCGAGGCCTCCGCAGATCGAGACGGTTGTGTACAACGGTGGCTTGAGGGAGACATGAAGCACTCCGCTGCATCTTTGTCCGACCCGGGCCACGCGAACAAGTCCAAGGTGGCGTTGTTGACAGTGAGACGACGGCAGTTCCAGCCCAGCCAAGCCCTGGAGCTTGTCTCCATGTTTGACGCTCGCGTGTCTTGCCCCTCTCCTTGTGATGACGACCGCGCTCACCCGACGAACGACTTGTATCAAGTCAGCCAGCACATCTCGCGGGCGCGTCAGCATCGGGAGCCAGCCCCCAGAGCCCTGGTACAAGATCATGGGACCAGAAGCTAACAGAGAGAAGAAACAAGCTAGCCGCCTTGTAGGATTCCGTGTGTCCGGCTTGCTTGCCTGCCCGTCAGCCGACATGACAAGATCCGCACGGTACTGTACCAGGACGCGTCGGGTTTGTAGGACAAATCCGTGCACACGCCCGGCGCCAGCCAGCCGCCACAGTATAGGCCGCCCGCCCGCCGGCCCCATGCCCCCTTTCGCCTCAATATATGGCCTGCATTTTCTCTACCCGTCCCGACGGGCAGTATCCGTCACGTATTCCGCACAGGGTAGAAGATCGTCGCGGAACGGCAACCGCTGCTTGGCCAATGCTTGGCCAAACCTGCCCACCCCCTACCCCTTTTTTAAACTCGGACTGTCTGCTCGCTCCTGCGCAGAGCCGGGTTTGGATGTTTTGTTGTCAAGGGTGGTTTGTGCTCTCTAGGTCACGCAGACGAAAATGCGCATCCCTGTGTGGGTGTGTGGGCGTGTGGGCGTGGGCGTGGGCGTGGGTGTGGGTGTCGCGGATTGTTTTCCGCGCCGCGCCGCGCGGAGAACGTAACCACCAGAGAGAGAAAGGCTCGACTTGTGACAGCAGTTCGACCGAGAAAGAAGCCTGACCGTGTGCCTCAACCGGAAGGGATTAGCGGAAACGAATGCGGAAAGCCCGTGTCAAACCACGCTGCTTGATTAGGGGTGATGGGGTGCGGTTGGGCAACGTGGGTCGGGGTCGGACATGCCTGAAGAGGGTTGGTTGCTCCATCACGAACGAGGCCTTCTTGACCGAATCTGTTGTATGCCCGTCAGACCGTGTCGGAGACACGCGCGCGCCCTTACCTCCCTCCTCCCAGCCCCGGTGTTTGTGCCTGCGGTGGCGGTTCCCGAGGGGCCGGGTCTTGTGCGAGCCCGTTTTTCATCTTCCTGATACCCCCGAGAACGACTCAGGGGCCGCCCACTGCAGCTCAGGAAAACGCCGAGCTGCCCGGTCGTAGCGTGTACTGCCCGTTGTCGGTGCAACATGGGGTATCTGCATTTTTCGATGCCGAACCGTCCGCGCGTCTTTGTTGTCTGGGTCTTCGAGGAGGGCTGTTGACCGAGACAGAAGTGGAAGGGGGACAATCCCATCCTCGGGTAATGGAGTTTGATGCCAGTGATGGTTTCGTGTTGACCTGGTTCCGATTGATGGTCTGAGGCACGTCTCCCTGTAAAAGAGGCCCTGAGGCTTCTGCAAGTTCCCCACGGCGGTGGCTGGCTAGTTGGTGTAACCAACGTTCGAGGATTGATTGGTTCTTCTCTCGTTTTTCGGAACTTAACCGAA
>FTCG01000229.1_pt1 | contig 9675 bp, 16 predicted proteins | sample 1639641 | NCBI WGS metagenome assembly FTCG01 (sample SAMEA3914864, study PRJEB12502) | metagenome | biome: forest; material: soil | place: USA | collected 2012-03-12 | depth 0.3 m
CCCCATTCCCAACCCCCCACGCCCCCATCCGATAACTCACAAACCACCCCGCCACACCCACCACCCACACAGCCAGCAAACTAACCGTGTTGTGCAGCCAGGGACTGCCGTCGGGGGTGTCGTCCTCGCCCGTGACGATGCGCGTCAGCGGGTCGGTGCTGCCGCGGCGGTGGACTGAGTGGCGGCGGTGGGACCCGGGTAGGCCGGTGGAGTCGCGTCGCGGGCGGGGGGTGTCGTTTAAAAGGGGGGAGGTTTCGGTTGCTGCGGCGGAGGTGGTTGCTTCGGAAGAGGGGGTGGCTGCCGCGTCGTGGTGGTGGTGGTGGTGGTGGTGGTGGAGGTGTTGGTTGTGGTGCTCGAGGCGGGCGGCGCGGCGGCGGGCGTTGATGGTGTTGTAGTAGGTGCATTGGCTGATTAGGATTAGGTCGGCGACGCAGAAGTAGCAGGCGATTGCTATTGTTGAGGGGGCTAGGCTTGTGAAGAGGGCGCCGGGGAGGGGGGGGTTAGTGTGTGGACTGGGTGGGAGCTTGGGAGCTTGGGATGGCGCGCACCAGACAGATTCGCGACATCACCGGCGAGCCAGATCAGGAGGAATTTCATAGACAAGGCGTCGGCGCTCTTGGTCTTGTAGTTGGTGATGAGCTGGGGGAGCTGTACACCCAGTTAGCCATGATGTATTAGGTCTGCAGGTCTGCCGTGCCTACCAGGAGACATATCCAAGCTACGAGGCTGACGCTGCCAAAAATGCCCGAGAGGGCTGCGTTGACGCCGACGGAGCGAAACAGCTCCGCGGCGGCGGCCACAATGCGCAGCATGGCTGTAGCTGAAAACCGAGGTTCGAGGCGGTGGACGCAGGCGAACGAAGGTCGGAGGAGTCGAGCGCAGTCTCGAGTGCAGTCCCGCGGGGTGTTGTCGGTGGACTGGTGTGGTGTTGAAGTTTGCACGTGGGGTTCGAGTCATTGAGCTGAGGACCGTGAGCTCTGAGGTCACCGGAGCAGCAGCTAAGACTTTCTGCTGGTCTGCTGGGCTCGACCTTCACGTTATCGCGAAGCGTCAAACCGAGAAAAAGATAAGACACCTCAGCCCCAATGCGGAAGCTGGACATGCCCATCAAATCGGCCTGCTGGTCTCTGGTTGGCCAAAAGACGTTGGATCATTTTCCCATCACCTCGAACCCTGCATGGCAGCATCTGCAGGCCCGCGAAATGCTGCAGGCGATCGATTTGGTGACATTGGGACCCAGCCGAGCCAGCTGAGCCATAGCCCTGAGAGAGCCCCGCACTGCTCGCATGGGATCCTCTTTGTCGGGTGGGTCGTTGGGGATGGGCCAGTCAAGCCCAGCGGATTACAGAACTCCAGGTGCTGTGTACCACAGTATCACAACGAAGACGCCGACGAGATGAAGTGTAGAGATGAACATGGCCAAGGCTCCAACACAAACAGCAAACTTCCTTAATCCGATACTCGGATTAAAATGCCAGTGACGCCGCACTGCTGGTTCGGCCCATGGGCGGGCTTCACCCAGGCACGCCTCGGAATCCGCCCATCTCATTGGCCAGCCTGTTTCTGCGGCAACCACTTGGAGATCGGCCTGGGTCAGCCTTGTGAGCGGCTGACCGTTGTCTCAGCCGACTCCCTTGCGAACGGCGTTGACGTCAACCTCTTCCCAACGTCTCTCCATCTTCTGAGATCTAGTTCTGTACATATCAACGATATAGCATCCAAGGACACCCCTCACCACCTTCTATCACCAGATCCCGGTTGACGCGCACCGCCGAGATGAAGCTCACGACGCTCATCGTCGGCGCAACAGCCTTGCCCGGAGCCGTCGCATGGGGTGGTATGTGACTCCAAGAACCCCCCAGGTACCAACCAACTCTAACCACCGCCCCCAGGCTTCGGCCACATCAGCGTCGCCTACATCGCCAGCTCCTTCGTCTCCCCCAAAACCACCACCTTCCTGCAATCCCTCCTCCACAACAACAGCGCCGACTACCTCGCCGGCATCGCCACCTGGGCCGACTCGGTCCGGTACACCAAATGGGGCCGCTTCACCTCCGACTTCCACTTCATCGACGCCAAGGACTCCCCGCCCACCTACTGCGGCGTCGACTTCGACCGCGACTGCAAGAAGGACCGCGGCTGCGTCGTCAGCGCCCTGCACAACTACACCGCGCGCCTGCTCGACCCGCGGCAGAGCGCCGCCGAGCGCGCGATAGCCGCCAAGTTCGTCGTGCATTTTGTGGGGGACATCCACCAGCCGCTGCACACGGAGAATGTGGAGCGCGGGGGGAATGGGATCCAGGTGCTGTTTGACGGGAGGGGGTTTAACCTGCACCATGTGTGGGATACGAGTATTGTGGAGAGGTTTGTTGGGGGGGTGCCGCGGAGTCCGTATGCCAAGGCGAGGCAGTGGGCGGAGGAGTTGACGAGGGAGATCAAGGGGGGGAAGTATGCTTCGAAGAGGATTGAGTGGCTGCGGTCGGCGAACTTGTCGGACCCGGTTGGGACGGCGATGGCGTGGGCGAGCGAGGCGAATGCGCTTGTTTGCACGCACGGTGGGTTCTCTCGTCCTTATCCTACAGCGCAGCTAACTGACAACTCCCTCTCTCTCCTTTCCAGTCCTCCCCAGCGGCCCAACAGCAATCAGAAACACCGAACTCGGCTCCAAGACGGCGTACTACAGGGCCGCGGGCCCGGTGCTAGAGGTGCAAATTGCGCGGGCCGGCTACCGGCTGGCGGCCTGGCTGGACCTGATTGTCGCGGGCCTGGAAGCCCAGCAGGCGCCGTCTTCGTCGCCGCCAAGCGACGATCTGTAGGGCGGGTTGTTGTCACTGTTACTGTGCTGTCACTATTACCGTCTTGTTATTACCCATCCAATCCAAGCAAATCAACTCCAGTTCCATTTCCAGCCCTCACATCCCATCCCATGAAAGAAAGAAAAACACCCGATGCGGCACGGCCGACCACCCGGCACATCCCCCCTTGGCATCGCACCTCACATCGTCGCTCCCTCTCTTGGCATCGCACCTCACACCACCACCGGTTCCCAGCCCGCTCTCCCGCGCCCAGAGACCATGCTCGTTGATAGGCCATTGGCCATAGAAGACATGGCACACGAAAAGATGAGCGTTGGCGCCAAGAGAAAACACTTCCGCTGTCTGATCTGCCCGTCCCAAACGCTGCGATCATGATGTGTGTGCCAAGGCTTGGCTTTGGAGGGCGGCGGGAGGGGGCAGCGCCGAGCATTTTCCGCGGCTTGGGGGCCCTGGGGGAGGCCGGGAGGGGGGGGTTGTTTCGTTCTGGTGATCCGCTTGGCGGATGTCATGGGGTATGGAATCTTTGGGGGATGTAACTGATTGGGAGAGCAGCTGTCATCAGTCTGTTCAAACCCCCCCTGGCGGGGGAGGGATGAGATGACAGCAAGGGTGTTGCCCGCGGCTTCTTCATCCGGTGTTCGTGTCGTGGTAAGACCGAGGCGTTGGTTCAGACGAAGAGTTGCATTGTTTCATCGCAAGAAGAGAGCGAGCAGGTATTCTTCTTCTCAATTTGGGTCTGGGAGCGGTCGCGGGAGATATTGCGAGGGGTGAGAGGGGGGAGCAATGCGGCGTCTCATGATGTGCAGGGGTCCGCCTCATGGCTTTGCCGCGCTGCCGGCCAGCGCTTGCCTGCCTGCCTGAGGTTGGGTTGGGGTTGCTGGCAGGTAATCGAGGACTTCCTCTTTGGGAAGTTCCTTCGCTGGTGAAGCGCAAGGGGTTCGATCGATTGGTGAGGTGACCGATCAGTTCGTCAATGGTGGAGTTGAGATTTCCTTGTGAGAACCCTCGGGCCTCATGATGTTTACGGCTTGGCTCTGGCGGGTCTGGGCCTGGGCAGCCGAAACATCGGCTCGGCGGTCTCTGACCCAGGCCAGCGTCAAGGTTGCCATCTGAAGATCGTGTTGGCGGGTTGGCATCCCATCTTCAGCGGCCACATGATTAGGTTACCGCATGCAGAGAATACGACGGGACAACCCAGGGTTGGGATGGCGATGGCCTTGAAACGGGCGAGTCTCGGCGCATCCTGTGACGGAGGGATGCCTGTTTGCCTGTTTCGGCGACGTTGCGGTGGGATTTTGCTCTCTCAACTTCGGACCGCGGTTTGTCAGGATATGCGAGTCATTGGTCCTGGCTTGACGTTGAATTTACCGAGCATGCCAAACTGGCACGAGGCAGTTGAGAATGCAGGGTCAGGGCGGAGAGAAGGTGTTGCAGCTGTGGGCCCGGGGAACTGGGGCTCTCAGGCCCACCGTTGGCGTCTCATGGGACCCTACGCCAACCTAAACCAACCTTATTCAGGTCGCGAGTGGCACAAGACGATGTGATGTCACCGACGGAGGTGAACATAAGGTTATTTCTCTGCGGGCCCGGAGGCGGCCGTCGAAGAAGCGGTCGCTCGCCAACTCGGCCGGCCATCTCATCCAAACTCCAACAGCCGGCGTGGCCGATATAAAGTGTTGGTGATGCTTGGCGCTGATGAGAAGTCCTCCGCCACGAGCACCAAGGAATTGTGCGTGCGCCCTGGTTGAGAACGCAGAGGCCCATGCGCAGGCGGCAGCCGTGAAGATCTCAAGGTTACCCGAATGGAGCAGTCAGCTGCCGATACCCGCAGACAGGGAACCGGCGAGCGGCTCTCCTGACGGTGTCGTGCCGGCGGCGGCGGTTGAATGAAGGGAGCGCCGGCCGGACACGGGGCCGGGAAGCGCCTGGAGAGGCGAGTGGGGAATGAGCCCACGACAGGGAGCGGAGTTATGCTTCGCTCGCTTGCGCTTCATCCCGAGACACAGGACGTCCGATCGCCCTCGGCGGGGGGCTCTGATTGGCCGCACTTGGGACGGGCAGGGGGTGGCCATCGACATCTGGCACAGAGGCGGCATCAAAACCTGAGCCCAGCATCCCGGCGCTGGCAGCCAGCCGTTGTTGCACAGGCGCCGCTGATCGAGTTGGCGCTGGGGATTTTGCAGACGCCTGCTGTGGACTGTGTACGGCTACACGGCGATGGGTTTCTCAGCAGCGCTTTTTTTACGCTCCGGCCGTTGCACTGTTGCCGTTGCACTCATTGCGTGCAGGCGGCCGTGGATCTGCTTGCGCTGTGTCGACGCCCGCCGTCTGTGGCCAATTATGCCAATTCTGATTTGGATCTGGGCGCATCGGCGCATCGCTGGCCGTCAGGTCGGCCTTCAATGAGGGCCTTTGACGTCAGTGGTTGGGTCACAGTTGGCCTCTTTCCTCCGATGTCTCCTGCTGCGGGACCCTCCGAGTGGTGCCTGCGGTGCCTGCGGTGCCTGGCATCTCATCTCATCTGCAAGGCACATTTTCCTATTCCGTCTGCGTTCCTGCCCCAGACCCGCCACTGCGGCGGCCACTTGCTGCACTTGCTGCACAGTCTGCACTGCACCCTGAATCGGCAACAACGCCCCTGCGCAAGGCGTGTCTGAAGACTCAGGAACAGGAGCTTCCCCCGCCCGGGGTCCCTGCCATCCCTACTGAATACAGGGCCTCGGGGTTTGAGGTGGCCAGCCCTGCCAGTTCCCTCCATGCCCTGCCCCTCTGCCCCTCTGCCCCTCTGTCGGACGATTCTGACATACCCCCCTCCCTGACCCCCTCCCCTGCACCGCGTTTTGGAATCGTGGAGCCGCACACACCTTTTTTCTTCTGCCACTGCCGCCCTGTCCCGATGCCGCCTGGGTTCCCGGTCGCCAAAGGCTTGGTGCCGCTGGGTGGCCCTGGCTGAGGGGACGGCGGCGCGGGGGCACGAGGCAGACCACGACGGGGGGGCGTCACCGTACTGTGCACTCCTCCTCCGCCGGAACCTCTCGAAACCGCTTGGCTCGCCGGGATATGAGAAACACTGGCTTGGCGTTCTTGTCGGATCGTCGTCGCAGCACACTCCCTGCTCTCATCCATGGATGGATCGCTCAGGCCAGCCGCCGCCGCTGCTGCTGCTGCTGTTGCCGCCGCCCTCTTATAACAGCGCCGAGCCGGCCTCGACACCCGCTGTCCTGCCTCTCTCTTCCTCGACCGTGTCCCGTTTTAACTCTGTGCGGTGGTAGAAGCGTCGTCTCTTCTCTTTTCTCTTCTTCCATTCGTTCCTTTCTCCGGACCCGGGTTGCTGTACGTGTACGCATCCTGTTGACCACCACTCCTTTGATTCTATTTACTTCTGACGGTCTGGAACCATCTCTTCTCGATTCGACTCTCAGCTCCAGCGGAGCCTATTCCTTCTCGACGACCCGCCGATCTCTCCGAACCAGTGCCCATCATGTTGATGAAGAACGCCGTGACGGCCCTCTTGGGTCTGGCCGCTGCCGCCGAGGCCTTCTCAGTCCACACCCACAGGCCGTCCCGCGCGCTGGAACGACGACAGAACAGGGGGAACAACCGGGGTGGGAACAACGGGGGTAATAACAACAACAACAACGGTGGGAACAACAACGCCGGAAACAACAACGCTGGCAACAACGCCGCCGCCGCCTCGGCCACTTGCCTGGCAGCAAACGCCGTCCAGACGGGCTCGCAGTCCACCGGCCAGAACGCTGCCGTGGCCGCCGATGGTCAAGTGAACTCGGCCACGTACGTCTACTCCCCGCTGTCTGGCGGACTCTCCGATGCTGACCCTTCGCAGTGACAAGGCCAACTTCATCAACCTCTGCTCCGGTCTGACCCTGACCAACGGCCTGCAGAACCGCGATGGCTCTTGCAACGGTATCCCAATGGGCAAGATCCCCGCCGTCAACAAGATGGTCTCGGCCGTGATTCTCAACCCCAAGAACGGCGACGACCTGACGCCGCTCACGACCTTCAACATCCAGGTCAACGTTGCCAACATGCAGCTCGGCTCCTTCACCAACGCCACGAGCACCTACTACTCGGCGCCCCAGGACGTCAACGGAGCCGGCATCATCATCGGCCACACTCACGTCACGGTGCAGGATACCGGCAACACGTTGAACCCGACCCAGCCCCTGGACGCCACCCAGTTCGCCTTCTTCAAGGGCATCAACGACGCCGGAAACGGCCAGGGCCTCCTCACCACCCCCGTGGCTGGCGGTCTCCCGGCCGGCTGCTACCGCATCTGCACCATGACCAGCGCCTCCAACCACCAGCCCGTGCTGATGCCCGTTGCCCAGCGTGGTTCGCAGGAGGACTGCCGCTACTTTAGCGTCGGCGGCGCCTGCGGCAACGGCGGGAACAACAACGCCGGTAACAACAACAACGCTGGCAACAACAACAACGCTGGCAACAACGCTGGCAACAACGCTGGCAACAACGCTGGCAACAACGCTGGCAACAACGCCGGCAACAACGCCGGCAACAACGCCAACGCCGGCAACAACAACAACAACGCTGGCAACAACGCTGGCAACGGAAAGAATAATGGTAACGGCAAGAACAACGGCAACAACGGCCAGAACAACGCCGGTGCCGCCGCTGGCAACGGAAAGAACACGGGTAACAACGCCAACGCCGGTGCCGCCTCCAGTGCCGCGGCCAGTGCCGCCTCCAGTGCCACCAAGGCCGCCGCCAGTGCCACCAAGGCCGCGTCGAGCGCCGCCGCGAGCGCCACCGCCAAGACCCAAAACGGCGGCTCCAAGGCCAACACCGGGGCCGCTGCTGCCGCTGGCGCCGCCATCGCCGGCAAGGCCGCCCCCGCCGTCGAAAACAGCGGCGACTCCGCCCGTCCCTTCAAGGTTAACGGCGACACCTTTGTGAACAAGTCGGCCGCCGTCCAGCGCGCCTGTGCCATCCAGAACAACGCCTGCGCCAACGCCGTCAACTCCGGCCAGGCCAAGGGCTCGACGGTCGGCGACTGCAACGCACAAGAAACCGCCTGCCGCGCAGCAGGCGGCGCCTAAAGCTCCAAAAGCCTTGTTCGTCTGTTTTCGCCGAGGTGGCGCACCCCGCTGTCCCGGACGGCCTAAAAGCGCCGCTCCACGCACGGAGCCATCGGTTTCCTCTGGGTTTCTTGAGAAGGAAGTCTTGGGGACGGATGGTTGCGAGGCGTGCTTGATACCCCCCGCCCCCCGGCCCGGCCCAGGGGGCTGGCTGGCTGGCGCTTGAGGGTCTGTGACGGGAAGGGAGTGTGTACCATATGCTTTTTTTTGTTGTTCTTTTCCTTCTTTCCTTCCTTATGACGGGGCAGAAAGGCAATTGTTTCTAGTCCTTAATCTGTTGTTGTTGTTGCTGTTGTTGTGTGGCTGGTTGGTTGGTTGGTTGGGTGGTGGGTTGTGGTTGGGTAGGCAAGCAAGCGGGCGTCGCGTCTTTCACAGCACACACACACGCTTTAGAAAAGAATTGAAGACGCTTTCGGTCGTTGTTTTGAGAGATCCCTCCTTCACATCTTTTTTGTTACCTACCTATTTCTTTTTTATTTTTCTACTTTACTTTTTTCTTGTCTCTCTTTACTGTCTACGCCGGTGATACATCAGGATGGGTATGGGGCGGTAAGCATTGGCTTTGAGTAGTGTGTAGCTAGGTAGGTAGGTAGTGGGCTTTAGAGAGGAGGAGGAGAGAGACAAATTTTGAGATGCCTGGTCTGTGACTGGGCGTTGAAAACACAGAAAACTGGAGATGGGTGCTGGCACCTACCACAGCCACTGGACGGTGCGTGTGTGTGAGACAGACAGATTGGCGGTGGCGGCGTGCAGAGTTGTGTGTTAGGTGTGACCTGTGGTGGCGGTTCGGAGTAGCAGCGAGCCGAGACTGGACTGGTGTCTCAGACCCTGGGAGAGGTGTTTCGGTATTTGTCAAGCGGTGGACAAGGAAATTAGTGGGACTTCCCTCGCCTCCCGGAAGGGTATCTAGCAGAAAGGGAGGGCCTGGGAGGTTGGTGAAACGGTGGGAGGGGGGGTTGTGAAACGGGACGGGCCGAGCGCTGAGAGATGGGCTTCACGTTGCTCTATTATTGATTACAGTGTTGGGAGACACAGGTGAGAGACAGACTTGTCGGGGTGGGGATGTGTGGGTTTGACTTGGATTGGCTTCGATTGACTTGGATTTGTTTGCCCGGAGTCGGGCTCGGTTGACGTGAGGTAGGAGGTGGTCAGGGGTAGGGGAATAGGGGTGAGTACCAGGTGATGTATAAGCCAGTCCACTTTTGACACCATTTAGGAGGTTGTCAGTGTTGTGGCAATGCTGGAGAGAAGCTTCTTGATCTGCTTTAGCTTCTGTTTGTTTCTTACTCCCTGGGGCGACATCGTCATGGTGGTGGTGGGTGGAGTGGTGATGTCACGGACTGGCTTCACTGACTCTCACCCACTCACTCACTCACTCACTCTACAATTGGAGGGTGAGACACTGCGTTTGGGAGTGAAGTTGGGCCTGGAGATGGGGCAAAGCACTCTGGGTGAAGAGCTAGAGGCGGCTCTCAACGGCCCTCTCAAGAGATGTCAGACTTGTGATATCTGCCTACGACTTGCAGGAGGGCACTTGGTTGAGGCTCTTGGGTGTTCCTGGAATGAGGACCGTCAGGATCCGGGCTCTCAACGCAGCCATCTCAACACCCCCTCCTGAGAGCTTCAGTGATGAGATGGAAGTCGAGAACTTCCTTGTCCAGTATCATGGGATTCATGGCTTTTTCAACCCCCAGCTCTGCCCCACCCCAACCCCGCATATGGACAAGCCTCTCTCTTCATAAGCA
>FTCG01000131.1_pt1 | contig 9653 bp, 5 predicted proteins | sample 1639641 | NCBI WGS metagenome assembly FTCG01 (sample SAMEA3914864, study PRJEB12502) | metagenome | biome: forest; material: soil | place: USA | collected 2012-03-12 | depth 0.3 m
CCTCCACAACCTCCTCCCCCTCCCCCTCATCTACCTCTCCCATCCCCTTCTGCAACTCCCTCAACCGCCTAACCCCCTCCTCCACCTCCCTCCGCCTCCCCTCCTCCTCCCGTCTCTCCCGTTCCCTAACCTCCTCCAAAAACCCCACCTCCCCCTCGTCCAGCGCCCGAAACTGATGCTTCAGCGCGTGCGCTTCGTCAAAAGCGGCTTGCTTGGCGGCTTTGTTGGCCTGCAGGGTGTCGTAGAGGGATTTCTCGGGCGTGCCTCCCGACTGCAGGGCCAGCGCTGCTTGTGCGCGGCGGTCGCGGGCCGAGGCAAGTTGGGCGGCGGCTTCGGCCCAGGCGAGTTGTTTTGCTGTTTGTTGTTGTTGTTGTTGGGGGGCGGTCTGGGGGGAAGTTTGGGCGCTGGGTTGGGGGGTGGTGGTGGTGGTGGTTGCTTCGCCTGTTGCGGCGTCGATTGCGCCGGCTGAGACGAAGCGGGAGGTCATGTTGGGGTGGGAAATGCTTTGATGGGGGTGATGGGTGGTTGTGGGGAGCGAGGTGGTGTTTTGGGTTGGGGATTGGAGGTGGTAAAGGGTGTGGTTGGGTGGTTTTAGTGTAAAGGTTCCAGGATGAACAGCATGGAGAGTATGAGTAAGAAACCTAAACCCAGCGAGGGAGTGTGTGGTCGTTGTTGATGGTTGATCGACGATGCCGAGACTTGAGAGACGAGAGTGAGTGGAGGATCAAATGAAGTCGCTGACAGCTGCCAACAGCCGGATCTACCCGCGAAGCCTGCCTCACACAACCCTGAACTGCAGACACCACCAAGAACATCTCACCAACATACCACAGACAGCAGGAAGACTGGTTTGACACATTTACTCTGGGTTTTATATTTTTTTTACCAAGGTCGATCCGTGACCGAGAGACCACGAGCAGCACCGCGCGTGCAAATTGTCCTACAAGCAGGCAAAAACCAAATCCCCAACGTCCCGTTGGGTCCAGTCCTTGCGACACGCCACAGCCTGCCAACCTTCTTCTCATCAAACCACCAATCCCCCTCCCAAACCCCAACCATCAACACCTTGTTGTCCTGGCATCCCAATCTCAAGTCATCCTCTCCAGTCCCCTCCCCATTCCCAAAGCTCGTCAAGTCGTCATCTTAGGTAATAGTAAGAAAACAAGGCGCCGCCCCGTGCCCCTCGGCACGCGCCCCAAAGATCCAGAACCAGCGACATGAAATAAAAGACTGTCCGCTGTTCCATCGCCTCCAAACCCGCCCCTCTTCCCCTCTACTCTGAAAATCCGAGAACCAAATAGAAGCCTTTCTAGCCGCACCCCATGAGAACAAGGGAAAGAACCTGACCAGGCTGGCATGAGGCGATTCCCGAGTTTGCCGTCGCCGAGACCCGAAAGTCACCGGCATCCAGCAACGCCTCAGCCTCTGAGCGGACTTCGGCCGAGGTAGAAGAGAAGAGGAGAAGAAAAAAAATCAGAAATTAGGAAAAAGACATCAAGACCCAATGAAACATGCCTCCCAAAACAGGCCCAAGGAGAAAAAAGTAACAAACGTAAGTGAAGCGACCGCAAGAGTCCAACTTTTCAACCTCATGACCCAATCCCCCAAAGCAAATTAGTACCCATGAAATAACACCCCGATATGTACTCGCCAGCCCTAGCAAACTTTTGGAACAGAAAAAAGGCGGCCAGTGTGAACGCCGTGGTGTGCTGCCTTTGGCAACAAGTCGTGCCGTCGAATGTTGGTAATGTTGATGATAACAGAACGCCTCACCATCTTCTGCCCCGAGACAGGTGGAGACCGTTCGGTTCTCGAACTTGCCCAGCACTAGTGCTGTCGGGTCCACTTGGCTCGGGGCTCGAAGAGGTGGTGGAGCGGGTTGAAAAAAAAACATCGAAAATGCCGAGGAAAAACCGGTTCGCCAAATCTATGAATGACCCGAGGCAGAAACACAATAGTATGAAAATCCAAACAAAGAAACGCCGGTGTATGTGAAGAAGTGTGACCCGTATACCGAAAGGGAATCTCATTATTCGAGACGACTGCCGGACCGCAAGGTCGAAACAGGACACGGATGTCGCTGGATATCGTCTCGCCCGCGCATGTGCCTACTCGCTTCTCCTGTCCGAGACACAGGGGCGAGCCGGGCGGTGGGCGAAGTGCGAAGACGGTGACCGTGCCGTTTGTTCGGCGATGAGGCGTCCGCCCTGTCGTGGGCCGTCGCTCGGGGTATCTGAATGCAAGTGTATCGAATCTCCGTTGTGCCGATAATGAAACCCGCGTCCAGCGGACGATGCAAGGTAGGGGCCGAATCGCGCCCCGTGGAAAAGTCCCCATCAAAACATGGCAGCAAGAAACGCCAAACGCGCCGATAGATTTTGCCGAGTTCACCAGGTACAGCCGAAGGCCTTCTTCAGCCAACGACGGCCTGGCCATAGGCGGCATGGTTGGCAAAATAGCCAGGCTTGTTGGCCATGGCAGAGCAGTTGCCGCAGTTGCAGTCACCGAGGCCGGGGCGCTCCCAGATGTTGCGGCGGCAGTAGCCATAGTAGCCGCCATAGTTGACCGTGTTGCGCGAGGCCTGGCTACCGTGGCGGAAGCCGGTGTGGAGCTGGGGCAGCTGATAGTGTCTCGAGGCGGCGTTGCCGCCGAGGAGAGCATCATCAAACCACTCGGTGTAGCTCGAGTTGACAATGGTGGTGGAATTTGCGTATTCCGGAGTGCCGTACCCAGAGTCCGGGGGAGTCAGAGGAGCAGCGTGCGACCAGGCGGCGATCTGCTCGCGCGAATATCCCCACGGCGTCGGGTCGTGGCGGAAAGGCGCTTGGCTGCGCTTCATGCTGGACAGGCGCTCGTACTCGGCCACCTGCTGCTGGTGCCAGGCGGAGTAGAGCTGCTGGGCGCGCGAGCGCGACACGTCGGCCTCGATCGGGGACATGGCACCGGAGAGGCGATCGCGGCCGGCCTGCTGCTGCCTCTTCTTAGTCTCCTGCCACTCCTTCCAGTTGGACAGCCAGGCCTGGTAGTCCTTGCTCTCGTCCAAGTTGACGTAGAGGCACCAGTGGATCGCGCCGAGCCACTCGTATTCCAGAGTGTTGAGCTCCTGGACCGGGATGCCGCTCACTTCCGACCAAGACTTGTTCTGGAAGGTGTTGTCATCCAGGAACTTGCTGCCGAGAAGTAGCGAGATGGTCAGCATGCGCCAGATCTGTCCCTCGGTGTGGTTGTTCTGCCCGGCAGCATGCATCATGTTGATGCGCTTCGCCAGGTAGTTCATTCCAAGCAGGATCGTCGTGCTCGGCAACCGTGTCGAGGTCAGGATCTGTGACACAAACTTGCGGAACGCCGGGTTGACTTGGCGCTGGGGCATGACGATGCGGGTAGCCATCTCGGAGACATAGTCGGCCATGAGGTCGACCTCGTAGTCGAGCACAGCACAAACGCCGCCAGGCATGATTGCGGCTGTGAGGTCGAGGATCGGGAAATCGGGAAAGGGGGAGAGAGTCGAGCTGCCTCGAGCGACTGGAAAGGGAGCAGGTGGGATGGCGAGGGAGGTGTTATTCCACGCCGTGCCGGTGCTTCCAGAGCCGAAGAGTCGGAGAATCTCGAGGGTCGAGGGGAGACGGGATCTAGTATGACCGCTGAGCCATAGATGGTAGATTTCGCCGTCTGTCCAGGAAGTGATTTCTGGGTCGTTCGGGGACTCGCCCGGGCGTCGAAAGGACCAGGACCAATCAAAGAGAAGAGTCGCCGGTTCCTTGCAGGTTGCTGGGAATCGAAAGCCCGTGTCGAGATCGCGCTGAATGCTCAACGTAGAGTCGTCGAGCACGACAAAGTGAGAAACGGCGAGATATTAGGAGAAGGCGGAAAGGAACGTCGAAGCACTGTCGGGATACCTGTTAGCCGGGACCGCCCAGTTGGTATGTATTGTACGTATTGTGCAGCGCGGGATCGGGGTCGAAGACGATGGAATCCGAGCGGGCGAGGTGAGGTGGGCCGTGTCGGTGCAGCGTGTCGGCGGCCCAAGGCGCGTCAACGAGGTGGGCGAGGCGGGCTGGCTCTGAATGCAGGGCCTTGTCGAGGGCGTGCGTATAATCGACGGCAATCCGAGGACAGGGACGAGTCGGCCAGCAGCGTCGGCGGCGGTGGTCGGTCGAGTTCGCGTCGACGGCTGACGGACAGGTCGGGTTGCCAAACAACACGAGCCACACCAGTTTGGAAGCGGGCGAAATGCGGCCGGCCAGGACGGACGGACCAAAACAATGCAGGCCGCAGCGCAGGGCAGCGGGACACAAGAGAGGGCAAAAATACGAACCAAGTGAAAATCGACCGTGACCGGGCAACGTCGTCTTGTGCTTGTGCTGGCGAGGGCGAGGGCGAGGGCGAGAGGTGATGGTCGTCCTCCAGGTTGTGTCGATGGCGAGAGAGGCAAAGACGACAACAGCACCCAGAACCGGGGAAAGCAGCTCGTGTGGCAGAGGCTGTTTTTCCTGTCTCCGTTCGAGTCAACGAAGGTCGACAGTCACCCGAATCCTTTTTGGAACGACACAAAAGTGAATTTGGCCGCTCGTCGGTCGCTCGCTGCTTGGCGGATTCGGCGAAGGTCGAGGGGGGGGGAGAAGGGAGCACGGCGTGGAGGATTGGGGGGAGGTGAAGGGAAGAAGGGAAAAAAGAACGGGTAGATGGGTTTGCGGAGCCAGCGATTCAAAGTGGCCGGCCGCGGCGAGCGAGGGTGGAGGCGGGCCTGGCAAGCCTGGGTGCCAGTGGACAACGGTAAACGTTAGCGGGTGCTCGGCGATGGGGCGAGGGACCTGGTCAGTTTTCGTTAGTGGCCTGTGGCCTGTGGACATGACGGAGGGCCCACACCAGGGTGGACCGGCACAAGCGGGCACAGGCCCGAGGAACTGACCAGGGACTGGCGGTCGAAGGATGGATGGACGTGAGACTGGCGAGACTGGGAATTAAAAATGGATCACGACGACGGACAGCTGTCGGCCCTCGAGAGACGAGATGCGATGCTGCATGTCTGTATGTATGCATTCTGTGCGTACGGGATAGGCACCGATGATCAAGACGGGCGCAGGCAGACGGGCAGGCAAGGCAAAGGCAGTCGTGCACCTGCTAGCAGCACGCAGGGCCAGTCCAAAACACAGAGATCGGACAGGGCAACGACCGTTGAGCAAAACGTTGGAGTGACTGCAACACTGCACTGTCCAGTGTCGACGCACTGCAATCTCGCAGCAAACGGCAGCGTACCCTGCGAGCCTGCGTCAATATTTGGGGGGTGACAGGTGACGGGACGAGATGACGGAAATGACATGGGCTCGGCGGGCTGGCGCTGCTCCCGCGCAGTCGAAATCCAAAACCGCGAGGGTGGCCAGGTTCTGCCAAGCGCACAAGAGCACCACAGTCCCACAAAATGGACGGGTAACCAAAAAGAGCGAGCAGGGGGAAGTGGGTCCGAGGGTGTGTGGCATTTGGCACTTGGCATTTTTCGACCCTCACCCCACTGCTGCTGGTGCGTTGCTGCTGCAGTGCTGCAGCGTGCCTTGTTGAGCAGCAGCAGCCAGCGGCGAGCGGCCAGGCGGGTTTTCGTATCCCGAGGGACAGGCAGAAGATCCCCGAGTGACAGGCGAGTGGCGGGCGACCAGAGACATGACAGCGGTTTCGTGCAGCCTCGTGTCTGGGCCAGGTGTCCTGGAAGGCTGCCTGCGCGGCCCTGCTGGCTCGGTCCATGAACGACGAAATACCGAAATACGCTGACTCGGACTTGGATTGGATTGAACACCAGGCGCCCTCGACTCGAGCTGGCGCCCTGTTGTTGTTTCGGTTTCGAATGGGGAACGGCAGCCGAACACGGACGCCGGGCAGACAGGGTTGGGGTTGACCTGCAGCACGGAAGGAACCCGGAGAGAGAAATTGGCCCAATAAAACGGACGGCAATTCAGCAGCTCGTCCGTTCGCCGTTCGGTCGGCCATCCATGTTTCTGCAGCCCGAGGCAGGGAAGAGAGACCTGAGGGAAGCTGGGAAGGAAGCCTTCTGACAGCCCGCAGGCGGCGGTGCGCTCTCATTGGCCTCGTCAGCCACCACTCAGGCTCGCCAGGCTCGCCAGGCCAGGGAAATCACTGCCAAACAAACACGACTAAGCCCCAGCGGGTGGGTTGATCTGAGTGATGATCCTTCGTCACCAGAAGTCGACTTCTGATGGAATGATGCAAACCAACAGCCGACCTGCTCAAAGGGGAAGAGAAAAAAAATAAAAATGTTCTAGCACGAGCCACCGTACCCACCATATCGTGTCCAGTCCCCCACCAGCGGGCCCGATCGAAACCTCAAAATCAGCGCACAGATCAGGCCAACAGCGCGTGGCTCCATCATTTTGGAGTCTTGGGACTGGGCGAGCCTGTCTGGGCCTGTCTCCCTGTCGAGCCTGTCCAACAACAACAAGCCCGGCCGGCCATCAAAGACGGCAGACAGACAGTGGCGCGAGTCAGACAATACGGACGACCAGTCCACACACAGCCCACAGCCCACAGCCCACAGCCCACAGCCCACAGCAGAGTCGCCGCCTACACCGGCCAGGACAGACAAAACTCTCGTGAGGAATGTGGTCAGCCCAATCTGCCGCCGCTGGCTGGCCAGCCAATCAGAACCGCAGGCTGTCCCCTCGTTGGCGGCACCGTGGCGTGCGCGTAACAAGGGCTCCAAAGGAAGCGGTCAAGACCAACTGGAACCATGGTGCCGGGAGATCCTCGAAGGCCCAAAGCACCGCACCGCACCCGCCCCCCCAACAGACGGTGGCAGAGTGGCAGTTCGAGGCGCTGGCTCAGCTGGCTGGCGGACGGCAAACAGCCAGCCCGCCCGCCTTGACTCAGATCAGCGTCAGAGGGACAGGCATCCGCGCCCATCAGCAGCACCACAGGAATAAGTGCAGGCAGATATCGAGAGCCAACCGCTCTCCCGCTCCGCCAGTCGACTCGGTTCAGCCGTGGCAGTGACACAGGCCGGAAAGACTCGCCCTGGACTCCTCGAGGTGGTCTCGGCTGCTGCGCGCAAAAAGCCAGCCCTCCCGCTGCGGATTCCCCTTCTGGTTGCTTTCCCTTTCGGGCCAGAATGCGACGCTGGCACACTGCAGAACTGTGGAGTGTCGAGTGTGGAGAGTGGAGAGTGGACGCTTGTTTTGTCAACGGAATCGCTAACATGAACTCGCAAGCCCCATGCCGCCTCGACACCACCACGGCGTCACGGGAAGGACCACACTCAATTTGTTTACTGTAGACAAAGGGCGGACACAGTGCCTCGTAGCCGTCCTTCATTCCGGCCCGGCTCCGTCCCATCCAGGGCCTCCGTCAGTGGCATCGGCGTGGGACACCAAACTACCTCTAGACGTTTCATTTCCTTCAGCCCGCAAGTCTGCCTCTCACCCTCCAAAGCGCACCCTCCACGCAGCACTGCCATGTCGCCGCGTCCCCACTCACTCGACACAAGCGCAACCCAGCCTTTCCCAAACTCCTCTCATGACCTCCCAGTCGAGCCAGTCCCGGCAGCCCAGCCATGTTGAGAGTCAGCCAAGGCGGCCAACCAGAGCTGACGCGTTGGCCGCCGGAGGAAGGGTGGCACAACCCGGCGGCCAGTCACCATTCCAGACCGCCCTCGCCATAGCCGGCCGCATCTTAGCCATGCGAGATGAGTTTGCAGCAAGGAGTGGCAATGGCTTCTCAAGGCCCTTCGAGCCTTCGTCACCCACTCACCCACCACCACTCCTCGGCGGCTTCCGGCGCTGATTAATCGCGGTCTCCAGATTGCGCAGAGAGTGATGAGTGTCCCTCTCCGAAACGGGACTCCCGCCCCGCCGGCTGCGAAGCAGGCGGTGTGTGCTGCGGCCAGTGACAAACCGCCTCTGCTTCAACGGCCCAACCATGGCCCCCGCTCCCGCTGGCACGGATGACTCCAAACGTTAACCCTGAGGTTGGTATGCCGCGCTCCGGATCAGGGAATCAACTATCGCCTGCGGTCGCTGGTGGCGTCCAACCTGCCCTGCCTGCAGCACCGCGCAATGCACGAGACAGAGCCCGCTCGGAGTTACGATTCGCCCCCTCATGATGCGCGGCGCCGGGCCCTGGCCAGGTTCTCCCCCGCGAGTTTCCACATGCAAACCCCCCATGCGGTCATGATTCTCGCCAGACGGTTTGAACCCGCAGGCATCGCTACCACCCTGCGGTCATTCCACCTCGGCCAAACGTGGGCAGTGTGCCTGGAGCCCTCCATCGGGCTGCCTGTCTCTCAGAGTTGACGCAAGGTAATTACTGAGTCTGATGTTTTGCTGCCTGCATCTCGTCGTCATGGAAGGGACGTCATCCGGAAACGCCGGAATATATCGTGACCAAACAACGCCATGACTCCTGAGGCATCAAACAGAGAAATGCTTCACCAACCACCCCACCGGGAGTTGTCGATTCGTGTCTTTCCAACTCGGATCGCACCCACGAATGCCCCCCGCTGCTGAGAAAAGTCGTTACCCTACCGTATCCACCGCCGGCGAACGGCCGAGCCGGCCAGAGCCAATCGAGAGTTCGGGACTGGGCCCAGCTCCGTGCCCTCCGCGGGCGTGTTCGAGATTCTTCGGCGGCTGGAGTGGGCTTGCTGAAGATCTAACCTAGGAAATCTGGCTAGAATCGGTTGTCGGCGTTGGGCAGGGACACAGCCAGTCCCGCGCAGGCTTTCCTGCGGCCCACGCCCCTTGCGGGGTTCTCCATGTCCCGATGCTTCCTTCAATCTCAGGGTCGAACTCCAACGTGGGAAGCAAAAATATACCGCAGTCACATCCAGCACGGCGGTCATCCCTGTTCCTCGAGCAGCCCTCCACATCGACGGCACTCGGGATCGAAAGGGAAAAAAAACTGGCCTTGGCCGCATGCGCCGAATGAGTTTTCTTTGGCCCGGCCTTGGTCCGGAGGAGGGGTTCCCCCTTCCAATGGACGCCTCCCCTCCATCCGGGAGCTCTCTCGCCTCTCGCCTGCCCGCTGCCCCCGTTGTTGCTCCGAGAGCGCTTGGCTGTGCAGCAGCCACTGCAGTAGCTCTCCGATCCAAACCCGGGATGGGAACAAGGCAAGGAAAATGGAGGGGGGGCGTGGTGACCCCCATCCGGGTCAGGTTGCATTGCATGTGGTGTCGAAGGCATGGCCGGCCCGGAGAGAAAAACCCAGGCGGGGTCTCCAGCTCCCGTTTCCCCTGGAGGATGCCTCGCAGGTGCGGTGCTGCCGGTGCATCTGGGTCTCTCATGACTCGGGCCCCATATTTCGGGTCGTATCGGCGCTTCGGTCGTCAACAAACATTAAATTTCAGGGTCGTCCCGCCAAAATACAGAGTACATGGCCGGTCACACAAACGCACCAGACCAGAATGTCACTCGATATTTCCTGCTCTCGCCTACGCAGTACATTGCCTCGCATCACGGCGGCACGGCAATGGGCCACCGCTCAACGGCCGGCATGAAACAAGATGCGGAGAGATGCGGCAGCCCAGCGAGTTTGACCACCGCATTCCCGTCCTTGAATCCTCCCAAACACACACCGTCAGGGCCATCCCCCACCGCCTTCTTCGGCACAGGGTGGGGCACCGTCGCTTTCCGGCGCCGATCAAGCGCCGCCCG
>FTCG01000096.1_pt1 | contig 9621 bp, 6 predicted proteins | sample 1639641 | NCBI WGS metagenome assembly FTCG01 (sample SAMEA3914864, study PRJEB12502) | metagenome | biome: forest; material: soil | place: USA | collected 2012-03-12 | depth 0.3 m
GCCCTACTGTGCACCATTGAACGCCAGAACCTCACCATGTCAGCGCTACGGATATTGGTGCCCGTCAAGCGGGTGATTGACTATGCGGTGAGTCCGAACTGTCAAGGGTGGCTGCTTGCTGTCTTCAATTCCGGTTCCTCGCTCTGCCCCGTCTCGATCACATGCGCATTGGATCTGCTGCTGACCATGCCGCTCTCCGACAACAGATCAAGCCGCGCGTCAACAAGACGCAGACGGGCGTCGAGACGGCCGGCGTCAAGCACAGCATGAACCCCTTCGACGAGCTCTCGGTCGAGGAGAGCGTGCGCATCCGCGAGAAGGAGCGGGCCCCCGGCGGCGTCGAGGACATCTGCGTCATCAGCGCCGGCCCGCCGAAGGCGCAGGAGGTGCTGCGCACCGCCATGGCCATGGGCGCCGACCGCGCCATCCACGTCGAGGTCAAGGAGGGCGACGATCTCGAGCCCCTGACGGTCGCCAAGCTGCTCAAGGCCGCCGCCGAGCAGCAGAAGAGCAACCTCGTCATCCTCGGCAAGCAGAGCATCGACGACGACGCCGGCCAGACGGGCCAGATGCTGGCGGGCCTGCTGGGGTGGCCGCAGGCGACGCAGGCCAGCCAGGTCGAGTTCGGTGCCGACGACTCGGTCAGCGTCACGCGCGAGGTGGACGGCGGCGTCGAGACGGTGCGGGCCAAGCTGCCCATGGTCATCACGACCGACCTGCGCCTCAACGTGGCGCGCTACGCGGGCCTGCAGGGCATCATGAAGGCCAAGAAGAAGCCGCTCGAGAAGAAGACGCTGGCCGACTTTGGCCTCTCGGCGGAGAAGAGGCTCAAGGTGCTCAAGGTCACGGGTGAGTCGCCGGGTGTGGTTATGGCCTATTATTTATTTGCTCTGGCTAACCTGCTGCACAGAACCACCGGCGAGGCAAGGCGGCGGCAAGGTCGAGGATGTGGATGGTCTCATTTCCAAGCTGAAGGAGCTGGGCGCTATCTAGAGGACTGTATAGATACACGACACAGCTTTGACTTTGGCCCAGTAGGCTGTGGTACAGGCTACCACGAGGCTGCCCTGATGTTGCAATATCCGGCCTGTGCTGAGAGACCCCAATACCCAATGCCCGCCCCAACAAGCGGCTGTCAACGGTGACACCAACAAAACGCAACGCCGTCGCCGTCACCGTCACCGTGGCCTTCACCCCGCACTTCGGCCTTTGACGTCTCTCAGATCCCACTGCTGCTGTTTTCCATGTGCATCCCGTTGAGTGAGCCAATGACTATTCAATTGCTAATTTTCTAGAATAAAACGGAGTACTACGTAAAGAGAAAGAGATGCATCCTTGCCATCCGTGACCCTGATGCTGCAGACGGGAGACCCCCCGCCGACCCCCGGCGTCCGAAGCCGCAATCCATGGCCAAGTCCACACACTCACACAGTCCCTGAGGGCCCACCTGATCGAGAAAAGTTTCAGCGGCGTGCCCCGCCGCCTCCCGCTTTTCGGCCGGGACCCTGGACCATCCCGGCCAATGGGTGCCCCGCCAATTGGCCGTCTGAAAACCCGACTTGGGATTTTTTCTGCGATCCCGCCATTTCGTTCCCTGCTTTCATCGAGTCACCACCCCCGACTTTGACGCCAACAGCCCGCATCGCAACTGGAAACCCAACCACCATCGCGGACCCGGAACCCGGCTCCCCTACCTCTTCTGAATTGGCTCGTCTCCCAACCGCGCTGATGAAAGGTCGCCTCTCGCTCTTCACTTCTCAGGTACGTGCAATGTATGCTATGCTGTGTGCTGAGTGCGGAGTGCCGTGTGCGCTGTGCGCTGTCCCTCGCTCTGAGCTGGTCGTGTCCTCCCGACCCCACCATCCTCGCCTCGCCGTTTCCGATAGCCCCCTTCTCGGCCCCCTGGTGCGAGTATATGGGGTTCGAGACTCCCATCCACACGTTTACCGTCTTTTCTGCCCTTTCGCAGTCTGTGGGCTAGTGCTAATGTGCTGGCGTTTTAGGACTACCTCTCAGGTCCGCCGGCCCCTCCCTCAAGGGTCTTGACTCACCGCTCTACACCGGATACTGACAAGACTCTAGACCATCTGTGGAGAGCCCTATCGGCTTAAGACGCCCCTTGCACTACACTAGAGCCCGACTACCCTTACATTCTTTCCACAGCATCTCCTACCGCCAAGATGTTCGCTGCCGCCCGCCGCCTCCCCGTCGCCCTGGGCCGCGCCGCCCCCAAGGCCCCCCTCCGCCTCCCGGCCCAGGCTCGTCTCTTGAGCAAGCTGGCCGTGTCCGGAAGCAAGGGCCGGAGCATGCCTGCCACCGACACGAGGGCCACGGCTGCCGCGTCCGGCGTCGACGCCACGCTCACCATCAGGGTACGTCTCATTCTCAGTCGTATGACCCGGCCAGCCCGCCACTAACCACCGGCGCGCACAGGATGGTCCCGTGTTCCATGGCACAGCTTTTGGTGCCAACTCCAACATCTCGGGCGAGGCCGTCTTCACCACCTCGCTCGTGGGGTATCCCGAGTCCATGACCGACCCGTCGTACCGCGGCCAGATCCTGGTCTTCACCCAGCCGCTCATTGGCAACTACGGTGTGCCCTCGAACGAGCGCGACGAGTACAACCTCCTCAAGTACTTCGAGTCTCCCCACATCCAGTGCGCCGGTGTTGTCGTCGCCGACGTGGCCGAGAAGTACAGCCATTGGACCGCCGTCGAGAGCCTCAGCGAGTGGTGCGCCCGCGAGGGCGTCCCCGTCATCTCTGGCGTCGATACCCGCGCCATTGTAACCTACCTGCGTGAGCAGGGCTCCTCGCTCGCCCGCATCTCGATCGGTGACGAGTACGATGCCGACGAGGACGAGGGCTTCATCGACCCCGGCGCCATCAACCTGGTCAAGCGCGTGAGCACCAAGGCCCCATTCGTGGTTTCCAACCCCAACGCGACCTTCCACGTTGCCCTGATCGACTGCGGCGTCAAGGAGAACATCCTGCGCAGCCTGGTTAGCCGCGGCGCCTCCGTCACCGTCTTCCCCTACGACTACCCGATCCACAAGGTGGCCGACAACTTCGACGGCGTCTTCATCTCCAACGGCCCCGGCGACCCGACCCACTGCCACGAGACCGTCTACAACCTGGGCCGCCTGATGGAGACGTCCTCGGTCCCCATCATGGGCATCTGCCTGGGCCACCAGCTCCTGGCCCTCGCCGTCGGCGCCTCGACCATCAAGCTCAAATACGGCAACCGCGCCCACAACATCCCCGCCCTCGACCTGACCACCGGCCAGTGCCACATCACCAGCCAGAACCACGGCTACGCCGTCGACGCCAGCACCCTGCCCAGCGAGTTCAAGGAGTACTTTGTCAACCTCAACGACGGCAGCAACGAGGGCATGCTGCACAAGACCCGCCCCATCTTCTCGACCCAGTTTCACCCGGAGGCCAAGGGCGGGCCCATGGACAGCTCCTACCTCTTTGACAAGTACCTCGAGAACGTCCAGATGTACAAGAACAATGCCAAGGTCTACCGCGACAACAGGCCCACGCAGCTGATGCTCGACATCCTCAGCAAGGAGCGTGTGGGCGTCGAGCCCTCGCCCCTGGCGGCGAATGCCTGAGTTTTTGTTGGTCGTTGGGTTTTGATTAGTTGCATGGTTCCGGTTTTGGGTTTGGGGGTTTTTTAGCGTTGGTTTCGAAACGTCTTCTCGTTTTAGGAGTGATTTGGGTTGTTCGACAGGCAAAAATTGATACTTGTTGGACATGAGCTGCATACAAAGAGAGGTCGTCAAAAGTGTCTTGTGCACTCCTATATTCGGTGTTTTATGACCTTCTTCATTGGTAACATGCTTGATATGCTACGACATTGTCCATTCCAAACCCGCATTTTCAAGCCGCCGTTTTCTACTTTGCATGTCAAGTCACGCAAACCAGAGGGCACAAACATGAAGTATAGGTATAGGGTATCGATTCCGAACAGGTAAACTTTTCCGACATCCGTCCATTGAGAGGACGGGGAGTTTTCTCGACAGTACAACAAGGCCGGTAACGATGCTGGCCTCCTTCTATACACACATCCAGGCAGGCAGCGCAGCAGATGCTCCGTTTGGGGACATTTCCCCCCCCTCGCCCCCTCTCTGCCATCACATGGCCGTCCTCCCGTTTGTGCTGCTGCTGCTGCCAGCCTGTGTTCCCATTTCCATTAGGGCTTTTGGTGGTGGTGCCGTTGCTGGGCTCCACGGCTAACCACCTTTTCTCGGGGCTCTCTCTTTTTCTCCGCGCGAAGAAGAAGCCCCCCAAATCTAGCTTTTTTGCGCCTCCTTGGCAGTCCATGCCCCTGCGTCCCGTCTGTCCGCCCGCCCGTCCCGAGGATCACGAGGGAAATTAGTAGAGGGAGTGGGTGGGAGTGGGCTGATGACGGTTTGTTTAGAACCGTCTGCCGCCGCCGCCACCACCAAAGCCACCCTCCCCACCAAAACCACCACCCCGTCTACCCCCGCGACCACCGCCAAAAGTCGGCAACGGCTGCCCGTCAAACCGAGAGCGAGGGACGTCGTCGCGGAAGCGGTCGCGGCCCCAGTCATCGCGGCGGCCGTCATCCCTGTCCCGGTAGCCGCCGCCGCCTCCGCCACCACCACCGCCGCGATAGCCGTCGTCATCGCGGGACAACCGGCGCGGGGACTGAGAGCGCCGGCGCGGAGGCGGGCCTCGATTGCCGCCGCCCGGACCCCCACCGCGGCCGATGCCCAAACGGCGACGCTCGCGCTCGCGGTGCGGAGGGCGGATGCCAATAAAGGCTTCCTTGCCGCGGTCGACGAACTCGCTGCCGTTCTCAAAGGTGTACCGGTTGATCTCGTCTGGACGGCCCAGGTCGCGGCGGCGGTCCTTGGTGATGTAGGCGTTCATGTTGTCGAGGCGGAACGCGGCTACGTCCTCCGAGACGGGTCGGTAGTGGAGAGGCGGGTGGGCGCGGGTGGTCTTGTGGTCGGAGTCGCGGCCGTAGTCGCGGCCGTGGTCGCCGGCGGCGGGGGCGGCTTGCGGCGGGGGCGCCTGGCGGTAGTGGTTTGTGCCTCGGCCACGTGGGCCCAGAGGCGCTCCCTCGACGCCTGGGAAGTTGCGCGCCGGGCCGGTGGGAACGGGCGGCGGGGCGGGGGGCTGCTGCCTCGTGGAGTTGCGCCGGGGAGGCTCCAGCTCTGCGTTGACCAGTGCGGCCGTGATGGTGCCGTTGTCGTCGGGCTCATAGTGCACCTCCCAGCGGCCCGATGCGCCTCGTCCACCTTCGGATTGCTCACGGTCGATCCACTCGGCGACCTTGTCCTCGGGTACGAAGTCGGCCCAAAGCTCCTTTCTGTTGCGCTCGTTGGGCCACACAATTCCATGCAAAGCCGAGCGGACGCGCGAGGCCGCAGACACGCTGGTGAAACTCGCAAAGGCGTGAGTCCGGATTTGGTCGAGATGGAAATCGACGAGACAATCTGGGTCGGGCGCGGCGCCGGGGAGCGCAGCAAGCTCGACTAGGTAGTCTCGCAAGACTGGTTCCCTCAAAGGTCGCATAAAGTTCTTGATGTAGAGCGCCGAAGTCGCCGAATGCAGCGCGGGCGCAACGTCTCTGTCGTAGTCGGGCATTGGCTCATCCATCGTGTCGGCTTGGTAGCGCGGCGGGGTCAAGTCCCGGGCGTGGTGGGAATCGCCGTGTTGGGCAGCTTCGTATTGTTCTTGTTGGTCGGGCTGGACAGTCTCCCGGGTAGCTGCGTCGCTGTTTGTTATTGTTTGCTGCGCGGCTTCCGGCTGAAGCCCCTCAGGAGAGTCTTGGCCAGTCAACTGAGAAGGAATTTGCTCGGTGCCGGATGGCAGGCTGGTGTCGCGTGGCGCGGAAATATTTACTTCGGCGGCCGGGTCGGTAGGCCTCGCGCGTTTTCTGGCAGACTCGTTCTCGGGAGGCGGGCTTCGAGAGCGTCGCTTCCGGCTCACAGCGTCTGTGATGATTTCTGCCGCAGGAACTGCTTCGGGCTCGGCAGACTTCTCGGCGGGTGCCAAGTCGCGTGCAGGTTCGGAAGACTCGTTGGCAACGGCGGTGGGCGCGCTGTCCGAATTGTCGATGGGCGCTTGCGGCGCGCCTTGGGGGGGTGAAGACGTGCGCGAGTCTACAGCAGGTTGCTCTTGCGGTGCTAAATCCGGGGCGCCCTCAGGTTGGGGCTCTGCCGTGCTCTGTGAAGGTACCAAATCCTGCGCATTCTGATTTTCGTCGACAGAGATGTCGTTTTCATTGACCTCATTCTCGCGGGGCTCCGGGTCAGTTTCGTCGCCCGAGGTTGTTTCCAGACGGTCAATGAGGTCCGCTTTCTTTCCGGTTTGCGGCAGATTGCGCCGCTTCAGCTCCTGGCGTAGCTCAACCACCGTCATCCGGCTGAAGTCTGTTGCCATGATGGCGGGTGGTGATGCCGAGGCAAGTGCGGTTATGAAAAGCCTGGAGAAATGGCTGCGCGTGTCGCGACTGATGACAGGGCGAAGTGCAGCAAACGAAAAGTTGCCCAATGCGACTTTGTGCACGGCACTGCACTGCAGGGGTGCTTCACTGTTAGCGCGGCTCCCGAGTGCACGGCTCAAGCGACGATCTGTCCGCCACCTTTCCAGCCTTGTGGCACCTCGATGGACCCTTGCCCCGGCCACCCCACTTCACGCCGTCACCGTCACTGCCGGCCTCGGAACCCAACCGAAAGCAGTGGGGCTGGGCTGACTTACACTCGCAGGTCGTGCAGTTGGGTTCTTCAGGGAGACAGACCACACCACATCCACAGCTTCCATGTCGTTGAAGTTAGCATCATGCAGGGACCTGCAGCAGCGAGCACTAGCTGGATTGACCTTAGCGGCAGGAGCTTATCCCATCTGCTATCTTCTCTGTTCCTCCAATTCTTTTCTCTTTTCTCTCTTCCTTCTTTTGCTTTGCTGCTTGCGCTGTTGCGTGGTTCATGATGACAGGTTCACTTCAAATTCAGGCTCGGCTCAGGCTCAGGCTCAGGCTCGGGTTGCCCAGAGACGAGGCAGTGCTGTGTGCAGTCGCCGGAAACAGCCAAACAGCCAAACATGCAAGAATAGGTGCCCAATTCTTTGTGCTCGGAAGCTGCCACCCTGGTTGTTTGCGGCCTTGAATTCGCCATTGTTATTTTGTCAAAGAGCGACTCGAAAACCGCATTGACGACGGAAAACGAAAAATGTGATGCGTTTTCTTTCTTTCCTGCCGCCCCCCCAACCTCAACCATCACCACTGCCGCTGCGACCCTGAATGAAAGAGTCAACCTTCCCGTCACCCCCAGCAACCACTGCAGCCCAAGACCAACACCTTGACACTTTGCGCCAGTCCCGCCCAAGTTCCATCGCCATCTAGTCTCGCCAATCGACAGCCATGGAGTTCAAAACACCTCCACCTCCGCGTCAGCCAATGACGCTGGAGACGATCACAGTGTTGGGAGATTTGTCGTTGTCGGCCTCCTGCTCGCCGAGCACCGACGTGGATATGCAAGACACGGAGTGGGCTGAGCAACACAGTGGAGAGGAGAGCGAAGACGAGATGCAACGTGAAGATGGGAGCGAGGACGAGGAGTTACACGAAGATGAGAGCGACGACCAGATGGAACTCGATGACGATTGCCTCCCTTCCATCGAGACGGACGACCACATCCCCTTTCTGCGAGGCGGCATCCTCTACCCACCGCCAAATATGAACTGGGCCCGGAAGGTGGCTGTGGCATCCCGCACGCTACAGCAAATCAAGGAGGAGGACGAATCATACGACGATGGCGACGACGACGACGACGGCGACGACGGCAAGAGCACCAGCAGTGACTGGGACAGTTACGGCGACCACCACACCGTTGACGAGTACGAAGCGATGGCAGCTCGTCTGGAGGGCAACGAGGACTGGAACGCAGACCAGAGGCGGCTGCACAAGCTGATCTACATGCGCGGTCTGCACCCCATGATGCCTTCGTGGTGGAGGGTGAGCTTCAAGATGTGGGGAGTCACGCAGCCGCTTCTCGACGACGTCTTCACGCCCAAGACGAGCAAGAAGCGCGTAGCCATTCACGCGTACGGGAATGAAGTAGCCGGTAAGCACGCGCCCCCTCCGATCTTGTGCGCAAGTCTCGCCCGGCACACTAACACCGCCCACAGCGGCCAAGGCCCTCGAGTCGCTGTTCTACCTCTCTCAGACCGTCACCGACTACGAAGAGATCGGCTACGAGACCAGCAAGGTCGCGTCGACCGTCGTCAAGTGCATCCGCGGCTACATCAGATGGGCCATGCGCGACGTCGGGATCGACGCGCGCAACACGCAGCTCAACATGCTGGTGCGAGCCTACCCGCCGGATTTCCGCGACGACGAGGACAGCGAAGGCAGCAATTTCGCCCCCTCCCCCGTCAACAGCGACGGAGACGGCGAAGAACAGCTGCTGAAGGCGGCAGCCGCCCGCGTCTACGAGGATCCGGAAGCCGACGAGGCCCAACGAGCTAGGCGCTTCACACGGGCCGTCTCGCGCGACCTCGAGCGGCGGCTGTTCGACATGGGCCAGCGCTGGCGCCACCTGCTGCGGGACAGGAGCGGGGGCAAGGGGTATATCGCGCCGCCCCCGACGCTGTACGCCTTTGCCGTCATCCAGCACGTCGTGCTGCTGGCCAGCCACGACCCGAGCGACGCGAAGAACCCCGTGGTCGTGCTGGAGCAGGTGCGTCTGAATGACCGTGGCCAGTGGCTGTGGAACGCCTTGTCGCTGGCGCTGCCTGTCAACCAGGCGCGGGACGCGCTGAACAGGATGTGGGATACGGGTGCTGTGGTGGCCGAGGAGCCGGATTCTCAGGACGATCCAGATTTGTGAGTGCTGGCCTCGGAGGTTTGTACTGGTGCTGCTCTCCTTTCTCTGTTTGGCTGGCACATGGCAGATACCCTCACGGGTTGTATGTTATATCGGGGGGATCTGGGATGTTCATTTGGGGGGAGACATCGCGGAATGCGTTTGTCAGTGGTCAGTTGTGGACTGTCCTTTGCTAAAGGGAGTGGAGTTTTACGTCGGGTTGTTTTGTTCAAGTCATGTACTGTACGGAGTAATGAAGTATTGTTCGTAACCTTTGTCGGACGGGATTCCACATGAAAAAAGTGCCCGTTTTCCTGTGTGTCCAAACCAATCATGGAATTCTGATTATCTTGATCCTGGGAGACCGGCCCGGTGGAGTCGTGAGGCTTGGCAGGGATGCGAGTTGAAGAACGGTCGGAGATGTCGGAGATGGTCGGCCCAATACGTTACGTTATCGCTTCGCTGTCTACTACGATTACGGCGTTGTATTTGGCTAATAGTAATCTTTCCCTGTTTTATGCTTTCGAAATCGTTGATTGAGAATCACAGGAGGAAACGGTCTCGGTCTGATGTCTCGGCGACACGACGCTGCCCAGGCCCGAAGATCTGACAGTCGCAAGGAACCGCTGATAAAATCGCTTGGCGGAACTTCTGGTGGGCCTGATGTGCTCCGTCGAATAGGATTGCCCGCCGATGTCACCGGTGACAGCCAGCCGGCCCGTCGGCCACCCGAAAAAAGGTTGAGGCGCAGCAGCCAAACCCACCCACCCACTTCTTAGC
>FTCG01000044.1_pt1 | contig 9594 bp, 6 predicted proteins | sample 1639641 | NCBI WGS metagenome assembly FTCG01 (sample SAMEA3914864, study PRJEB12502) | metagenome | biome: forest; material: soil | place: USA | collected 2012-03-12 | depth 0.3 m
ACCACCACCACCCCCTCACCAGCCACCCCCACAACGACCTCAACCTCAACGACCACAACGACCTCAACCTTCCCCCTCATCTCCGCAACCCCCGCCGTCCCGCGCCACCACCTGACCATGGCAGACATCGAGCAGATGCGCCGGCTGCGCGCGGCCGACCCGGCCACGCACACGGTGCACGCGCTGGCGCGCCACTTCGCCTGCAGCAAGCTGTTCGTGCTCATGTGCTGCCAGGCGCCGCCGGCGCACAAGGCGCGGGTGGACGCGGCCGAGGCGGCGGTGCGCGCGCGCTGGGGCCCCGTGAGGCGTCGGGCGCGGGAGGATCGGGGACGGAGGTGGGGGATGGTTTTTGATGGGGAGGTGTAGATATCTATTTCTTCACATACACGATAGATGGGTCTGGTAAGGGGCTGTTTATGGCGGGCTTGATGGATGGATGGGGGACCTTGGAAGCCTCCGGAGCGGGAAAAGACGATGATGGAGGAGGGATGCCGCTGTACGATCAGTGTGTGGGTGGGCCGGTGGGAGAAGCATTTGGGGATCGGGCACAGACGGAGTTGTAAGACAGCGAGACGGCACTAGAGGGCAGGACGGCGACGGCTCGCATCGCCAGTCTCTCCACCACTTGTATAATGCTACGAAAATGTACCTTGTATATGGATCTCCTAGAAATCATGCATCACCACCACAAATCTTTGGTTGCCGCCGGCCTTGCAGAGATAAAAACGTCTGGGGTTTGGGAAGGCTGTTTGAATTCAGGCAGCAAGCCGACTGGCTGCGTTCTGTTCGTCTTCGAACCGCATAACAAGGTTAAAAGTACACCTCACTCCTTCCCCTTCCCCTTCCTCTCCAAGTCCTCACCCGCCGGAATAACCCTCCGACACCAGCCACACCAACTCCTCCTCTTCCCCTGCACCTCGCGCCCCAGAATCTCGCCCCTGGCCCGCTCGTCGTCCCACTCAGGCACGCACGCCCCGACCTTGACCATCCTTACCCTCATCTTCTTCATGACCCCGCCGATCCCCTCCACCTCGTGCCTCTCATACCCCGGCTTCAGCGCGGGGCTCGGCGTGCGGCGGTCCGCGCCCGGCGAGCCGACCAGGCTATTCAGGCTCGCGCTGCTGCCCGGCCCGCCGAGGAGCGGCAGGGGCGACCAGGGCGGCGGCGGTGTGAGCGACGAGGTGGCGCTACCGCTGTTGCTGCGCGGGGTGGCGGTCGCCGACCGGTGGTGGTATTCCTCGGCCTCGCGGGCGTCCTCGGCGTCGCCGTCCATGTCCTGCTCGCGCTCGCGGGCCGCGCAGCACGCCGTCTCGCGGCCGCAGATGACGCCGCGGTCGCCCTCGCCTATCCCGGTGCCAAGGCCGCCTAACACTTCGGTGTATTGGTTACGCCATTTCCAGATGCTGGAGATGAGGTTAGAAGAGGTGAGAGCGGCTTTTGGAGTGACGGTGTGCTTACCCCTTGTACTCGGAGTCGCCGCCGCGGATGGACCGCCCGCAGGGTTGGCAGAGCCAGACACCTTTGGACTCGCATGTGCAAGCTGCGCGCTCCATGTCGTCCGAGTCGGCCCGTGTCTCTGGCGCCAGGCGGGGCGTCACCAGCGTGCCCAAGGGCGCCGTCACGCAGGCCGTGCAGAGACGCCGGTGCCGTTCACGGAGAGCGATCGGGGCAGGAGGCTTGATGGCGCAGTTCTGACAGCCGGTTAGATCATGGTTGTGGAGGACAGGATCATGGGCAAAAGTTACCCGACAGACCGGGGTGCCGCACCGGCGACACCCGCCGACCAGATCCCGCGCACACCGGCCCGACTTCCCATTGTAGCCGCCCCGAGCCATGTCCTGCATGTAGTGCCAGTTGCCGGCGCGGGCGCGGTACCGCAGCGTATCCTCCGGGTCGACCGGGAGGCTCTCGTTGGTGCAGCGCAGGGTCGAGACGAGCAGCATCTTGCGGTACTGCAGCAGGCCCTCGCGGATCTGGCGGCAGGTCCGCGACAGGTTGTCGAGCGTGTTCAGGTCGATGGACGAGGCAATTGCCATGACGATACTGGCCGCGCAGTCAGTAACGGTTACCCTTGGCAGGGTGCGAATGCAGGCTGCCAAGGCGTGGTTGTGCCTACGGATAGCACCCCAGAGCCTGCGTCATGGAGTTCTGGTTCAGACTCTCCCTGACGGCGGGCTCGTGAGCCCCCTCGCGTTTTGCCGTGGCATTTGTGATGCCTGGGCTGACGCCGCCATTGCCATTGCCAAGTGGGATGCTGCTTGCGGCTGCGACCAGCACCGGCACCGGCTTGACGGCGTCGACGGGCCCGTTCCACGCTGGCTGCCCGTCCTGCCGGGGCTCGCCCTCCTCCTCGTCCAGGTCGACAAACACGGCCATGGTGGGAAGATGCCGTGCAATGCAAACAAAAGTACGAGGCGCGGTGTCTGTGCAACAATGGATAGAACCAGCAGAGCTAGCAAGCAGCTGTCCTTGATGTCGGAAGCAGACGGCCGAAGTCGCTTGCACGAATCAACAAAGCCGGAGACGGGGCAGCAGGAACAAAGAAGGAATCATAAACTTGTCGATATCAAGAGGGAGGTCATCGTATTGTCGGGGCGAACTGGCAGTCCTGATGCCAGCACAGAGGTTGCAGCTTCCAGGTATCTAACTACCTGAGATGGAGGTTGTGATCCGAGGAAGGTTGCTGTCGCGAACCCTGAGAGCTCCGAGTCCCTAACATCCCACTCAAACGACCCCGCCGAGCCCGCCTGCCACACCACCCCCACTTGCAGTTAAGGCTTTGGCAGGGGCCCGACTGCTTTCCCTAACACCAATTCATCAACCTCGACCCCACGACGCACGCTGCACCTTGCCATGTGACATTTTAGCTTCTTCTCCTTCCCCTTCTCACCACCCCGATCATCCATCCAAAATGCGAAACGCCTTGATCTTTGGCAACAATTGGGCATGCTCCCACGCAGCGAGGGGGTCGCCGCCACTTATCTTTTTTCATGGCAGGTCGTGTCACCTCCAAATGACAAAAGACAATCCGATTCCTCTGAAGTATTCTGTACTCTCTCTCTGCGGTCCTTCTCGACAACCGGGAAGCAATTCAGATTGCAACCTCATTGAGGTCATTCGGTCGACCGTGCAACCACGCCAATCGACATCAATGGGCACCAATTGCCCTGGTGACTGGCCCATTGGTGCTGGGTCACCAGAAGCAGCACCGATGCTCAGCAGTAACAAACCGGGAAGATGAAACTCCACGATTGATCCACAGCCTTTTTCAACATGGCAGCTTCTTGTCGGCATGTGCCAGAGTGGATACCAGACCGGTATCTTTCCGTCGTCCCCGAGTCCGCATCTGCCCAAGAGCCATTGGCGAAACAACAGCATGCGCGATTGTTGGGTTTCAGACCGCCTTGACGCTGTGTCCTTACCCTCTGAGAGGCAACTCTCGCCAATGCAGTCAGCACAATTGAGAGCATGCGTCGAGCTGGCAAATACTCCGCAATGGCCATGCGTTCACGAGAGCTGATCCGGCCAGCCCTGCGGGACATCCCCGCGGGCTGGACACGACGTTAACCTTATCTGCGCCATTGAATATTGGAAAGCCTGGATGCGTCGGAAAGCGGTAACGCCATGCGCCCAATGATCCTAACCTCTTCAGCACCGACCGGGAGTTTCAATACGACGCTGGTCCAGCTGGTGCTTCTTCACTGCTCCGCGTCGTCCGAGTCTTGGCTCTGGGGCTATGTTTAGCCTGCGCTGCTGATCCCTTCCCAGGAGGATACCAAGGCGAAAGAATACGGGTTCAGGATGGATGTGCAGGACACGACAGGATGTGTCGGCCCGCGAAAGGACGAACCCACTCCGACGCCGACCAGGCTGGCCAGGCTGGCCGTTGGCGGTAGCACGGATTCTGCACCTTTGCGTTATCAGCAATCGGTCTGGTGTCCCCTCGTGGGGGGCTCGGGGGGTCAGAGCCGCAGCCTTCTCCCCTCTGCGTTTGGACATTTCTCCTGACGGGGCGCCGGCAAACGTTGCAACCGAGCAGATCCCTCTTCTACACAATACACGTACAGAATACTCTGGACTGCGAGACTGCATACCGCAATACCATGGCAGAGCAGCGCATTCTGTCTTTTGGATCCAACGCCTGCCCAGGATATTCCCAACATCAATGATCACCGTTTGTTCGGCCAGCCAAGCAAAGCCAAGTCGCGCCGGTTCCGTGCTTGCCGCACGTCCGGGACGTTTCCACCGGCGAAAGGTCGGTGGCGCGCTGAAAAATTGGACTCCTGCTGCCATGGAGGGCGCCACGGACCAAGCTGCAGCAGCTGAGTGGATGCGGCTGCAGCCAAGTCAAGCCAACACGCCGTCCAAATCTGCTGTGGGCGGTGGGCGCTTTCGTGGCTGCGATTGCGTCTATTGGATGTTGCAATAAAACACAGCGCCGCCGGCGGAAGCGAGCGCCAGAAACATGCATGCCTCGGCGCCTCGCCGATATTCCTTCACAGAGCCCACTTCATCATCCGGTTCCTGTCAAACGGCGATGGCATCAAGACAAGAGCAAGGGACATCCTGTATCAAAATTGACGGGTGCTCCGTGCGCCCTCGTGAGAATGGAGCTCGGAATGGAGCTCGCGGTGCAGCCCTTGCCTGGCAAGGCGCTTTCCAGCCCGGTTCTGGATGCAGGGAGATCCGCTACCATTGATGCCGCAGGTTCTAGGGACACGGCCCAAACCGGAAAGGGGCGAATTATCAGCCCTCAGCTCCTCGCGGCACGCTGGGCCCCTGGCCGACTGCATGGTTGGGTTGCGATCTGGCCCACCGTCTATGCCCGATACGGAAGAAACTAGCCGCAACTATCAGCATCGCGACAGCCATCGCCGGCCAAGACGTGGCTGACGCAAAACGTGCAGGTCCGGGAAAATTCTCGACCGCGGCCGCCTTTCCCACGCGCGGCTCAGGAGGCAGCCTCACTCGCGAGGGGCGGGCGAATGCGAGAGCGTCGTCGGACAGAGGCCGTTCGAGACATCGATGGCCCGTTGGGAAGCAATGGGCCTTTTATCGACGGCGTTGGTTGGCTGTGTGTTGAACACGACAGGGGGGGCGGCCCCCCTTGCCGTGATATCCACCTGGCCCGGACCATTCTTGCAGGGCTTGTCGATCAGTTCCCTGCCGGACTCCTCAGGAGCCGCCAAATCCGGCCCTCTCTTCTCACCTGCTGCGTTGTCCCAGAGCGCGGAGCTGAGAAACGTGCAGGCCCGCAGAGATAAACATGGGTGCGCGAAAAAAGGCAGACGCCGGGCCATGCCCATGACCCATGCCCCTCCATCCCGATGGTCTGTTGCCGAGCGGCAAGCCTGTTGTGCTGTCACGGCCTCGAGCCTCGCTCCCTGCGCTAGTGGTTCCCAACCTGCAGGGTAATTATCCTGGCCGCACTTCCACAATCAAGCCATTGCTTCTTGGCTTCCCTTCTCCTCCCGTTCCGTTTTGCTGCCACACGCCCCAATCCATCCCAGCTTTCTGGCTCTCTATCTCCCTCCCCAGTGAGGACTAATCTCTCCCTTGACCACCTCAACCACAAATCCTCCGGAGCTGTGATCGAGCGAAACCCGCCGAGGTGAAGAAGTGAGCTGGGTGTTCCGGGACTCACCCTAATCGACCCGGTCCGATCGTTACCCAACATGAAGAAGTTTCAGTCGTACTTCACGCCCACGACGGCGGAGGACGAGGAGAAGAAGGGCACCGACGATGCCGCACCACCACAGGCCCCGGCCGGCGGCCGGTCCCGGCGAGCGGGCTCCAAGTCATCAAACCACCAACTCCAGCCTATCCGGCCGCGGGGACGGCAGTCCGGCTCCGCCATGCCGCCACCACCACCACCCTCGGGCCGCATCTCGCCCCAGACTGCCCAGACGTCGGCGCGCGCCAGCATGCTCTCCGTCCCCGGCCTCGTCCAGGCCCAGCCGGGCCACGGCCGCTCGCCATCAGACGCGGGGACTATCCGGTCGACGACCAAGAACAGCCCCGCGACCTCGCGGGCCCCCTCGCTCCGCCACTCCTTCCTCCCCGCGGGCGACGTCCGCAACCACGACTCGGACACCATCAACGAGATCCGCAACGACATGATGGTCAACTGGCTCTACGAGCAGCAGCTTCGCAAACAGCTCGCCTCGGGCATGGACCCCTACGAGGGCGTCGTGCTCAAGAAGGCCCGCGGCAACTTCACCTGCTGCCCGCCGCAGATGGCCGCCATCCCGGACTCGCTGTACGCCGTCGTCTCGCTCATGAACGTCCGCTGCGCCATGACCGTCAACACCCCCGTCGTCCGCGCCCTGCTCGACTCCATCGTCAGCAAGACGGACCTCGACCACGTGCCCCTGCCCGACGGCCTGCGCGTGCAGGTCGTCCGCACCATGGCCGACCTGCCCCGCGGCCAGCTGCATCATTTTGCGGCGTTTGTCGAGGACGTGCGGATGCTGGTCGTGTGGGACGACGAGCCGGAGAAGCTGTTGGCGCGCGTGCAGGCGCTGGAGGCGAGGTTTATTGAGCTCATTTGGGGCAATGGGGAGGATGGCGAGGAGGACGAGGATGGTCCCGGGGAGAAGGGCGGCGCCGCCGTGAATACGGAGGAGCTCGACCCCTCCCAGCTCGAGGAGGCGGGCCGGGAGAGGAGGCCCGTCCGGCTGGAGAGCGCCTTCATGGTGGCCATCACCGTGGCCATCTGGATCGTGTGCCCCGCGCTCGGGTGGAGGTGGCTGGCGTTCCAGACCCTGGTGGACGGCACGTACCTGCGGTTTGCGCTGCTGGCTGCGTTGCCGGCGCAGCTATTTATCAGCCTGTTCTTCTTCCAGTCCATGGTCACCAGCGTGTTCCAGATCTTTGGCCCCATCGGCGCCGTCAACCAAAACAGCAAGTACTACAGCGGCAAGGCGCCTCGCCGGCTCGAATGTCGGGCGGGCGCGCTGCCCCACGTCACCATCCAGATGCCCGTCTACAAGGAGGGTCTCAACGCCGTCATCAAGCTCACCGTGGTCTCGCTCAAGGCGGCCATCAGCACCTACGAGATGCAGGGCGGCACCGCCAACATCTTTGTCAACGACGACGGCATGCAGCTCATCTCGGACGAGGAGGCCCAGGCCCGCCGCGACTTCTACGACGAGCACAACATCGGCTGGGTCGCCCGCCCCGGACACAACCCCAACCCCGAGGAGGGCGAGAAGCGCTTCGTCCGCCGCGGCAAGTTCAAGAAGGCCAGCAACATGAACTACGCGCTCAACGTCAGCAACCGCGTCGAGGACCGGCTCGCGAGCGTCAAGCGCGGCAGCCGCTGGAGCAACGAGCAGGAGAACGCCGCCTACAACCAGGCCCTGGCCGACGTGCTGCAGGAGGACGAGGGCCGCACCTGGGCCGAGGGCAACATCCGCGTCGGCGACTATATTCTGATTATCGACTCGGACACGCGCGTGCCGCAGGACTGTTTGTTGGATGCCGTCAGCGAGATGGAGCAGAGCCCGGAGGTGGCCATCGTGCAGTTCCAGTCGGGCGTCATGAACGTGACCAACTCGTTCTTTGAGAATGGCGTCACCTGGTTCACCCGCCTCATCTACTCGTGCATCACCTTCGCCGTGGCCTCGGGCGACTCGTGCCCCTTCGTCGGCCACAACGCCATGCTCCGGTGGCAGGCCATCCAGGACGCGGCCGCTTTCACCGACGAGGACGGCTACGAAAAGTACTGGTCCGAGTCGCACGTGTCCGAGGACTTCGACATCGCGCTGCGCCTGCAGGTCGCGGGCTACACGCTGCGCTACGCCTCGTACACGGGCGACGGCTTCAAGGAGGGCGTCAGCTTGACCGTCTACGACGAGCTCGCCCGCTGGGAGAAGTACGCGTTCGGCTGCAACGAGCTGGTCTTCCACCCGCTGCGCTTCTGGTTCATCCGCGGGCCATTCACCCCGCTGTTCCGCAAGTTTGTCGGCTCGGGCATCCCGCTGCCCAAGAAGATGACCATTATTGCTTACATCGGCACCTACTACGGCATTGCCGCGGCGTGGATGCTGACGCTGGCCAACTACTTCATCACGGGCTGGTTTTATGGTCTCTACGACAAGTACTACCTCGACTCGTTCGCCATCTATATTTCTATTATCGTCGTCTTCACGGCTTTGGGTAACCTCGCGCTGGCGGTGCTGCGGTACCGCTTGAGCGAGCAGTCGCTGATTTCAGCTTGTATGTTTCTCCATCCCGTGACATCTATCTTAGTTACTGACCCAAATCCACAGACTTCGAAAACATCAAGTGGATCCCCATGTTCTGCATCTTCCTCGGCGGCATCTCGCTGCACGTCTCGCAGGCCATCCTGTGCCACTTCTTCGAGATCGACATGGTCTGGGGCGCGACGGCCAAGGAGCTCGAGGAGGTGCGCTTCGGGCCCGAGATCGTGCGCATCCTGCGCCGCTTTAAGTTCACCTTCATCTTCTGCTTCGCCTGCACCGCCCTCATGATCTGCGGCAACACCGTCTTCCCCGTCCAGTGGCGCATCGACACCTTCTACAGCATCTACCCGCTCGCGGCCGTGGTGGTGTCGCACTTTTGCCTGCCCGTGCTGCTGAACCCGGCGCTGATGATGTTTACTTGGTAAACGGGGGGGTTGGATTCTATGGGGAGGGTTTAATTGGATAATGACCTTGGCTTCTCTTCATTCTTTTGGTACATTTTTACGGGTATCACGGCTGCTTAATATTGGCGACTGGCACGGTCTTTTCCTGCCAGCGCCGCGCATGGGAGTTGGGAGTAATTCTGGGAACGGGGAGGGGCTTGATCGAGTTTACTTCTGGACCACCAGATCTTTCTGTGTAAGCAGCATCACGACATAGATTTCCTAGAGCATACAAAGCCACGGTGGATCTCCATCCAACCAACATAACCCGCACCGCCCCCCTTTCAAAAATTCAAAGCTTGGAACCCGCCGCGGCCTCCCGCCCAGGCACCCTCCCAACCCCGTAAACAATCGCCTGATCCATCCCCAAATCCAACCTCCCCTCCCCGCCCTCCCCCAAAACCCCCTTCTTAACCAAATACCGCCTGCACATCTCCTCAATCTCCTCTCCAGGATTCACCCCCACATCCACCATGTACAAAACCGCCACCAAAACCTCCGCCAACCGAAACCCCCACCCCCTCGCATCCCCCAACAACCCCTCCGTCCCCTCCCTCTCCACGCGTGCCACCAACCCCTCCCAAGCAGCCTTCACCTTACCCACCGCACCCTCCCACCGTCCCCCGGCAGCGGCAGCGGCGGTTTTCAGACCGGTCTCGACAAACCACCGCAATCCGCGCACCGTCTCCTTCCCGGAAACGGCGTGCGCCACGGCGCGCAGCGTGTCCCCCGCCAACACGTCGGTGGTGCCCTCCCAGATGGCGCCGACGCAGGCGTCGCGGAAGAGGCGGGCGATGTTGATGTGTTGGGATTCCTCGTTGAGCAGGTACCCGACGCCGCCTAGGGATTCCATGCAGGCGTAGACCAAGGGCACGGTCTGCGAGCAGGTGTAGGATTTGTGCAGGGAGGAGAGGGCGCGGAGGAGGGGGGGGATGAGGGATGGT
>FTCG01000300.1_pt1 | contig 9550 bp, 5 predicted proteins | sample 1639641 | NCBI WGS metagenome assembly FTCG01 (sample SAMEA3914864, study PRJEB12502) | metagenome | biome: forest; material: soil | place: USA | collected 2012-03-12 | depth 0.3 m
GGGTTTGTGCTTGGCTTTTTGGTGGGTTTGGTTTGGTTTTGGGAGAGGCAGGCGTGAGGAGGTGGGCTACTAAGTAGGGCGTAGGTCTTGGTTTTGCTGAGTGTTTTTTTTTTGTTTTGTTTTGGCCTATGGAGGCGTTTGCCGTGGTGGACGGTCGGCTGGTTGGGCGGTTATCGATGGATGGGGACATGAGGTGCTTGGTGTTCATGAGAGGGTGGCTACAGGACCACCTACACGGAAGGGAGACGGTTGGGGCATGGAGTCTACTGGACAGGGGGCCGGCACTCGGAAGCATTTGGTGGTTGGATAGGAAGAGTTCCTGGACCTTTCCTATCTGGCACACGACGACCTGGACGACCTGGACGGCGACGGACGGCGTCATGGGGAACTTACATGAGATCTCGGAGAGGTATGGCGTTCTTGGTTGGGTAGGTAACTAGGCACATTATAGGATACGAAGTATATGGATATAGCATGTCTTTTGTCATGACAGATGCAATGCGTAGTCGAGTCCATGTTGAGTTGGAGGTAGTGATGGAGATATTACAAGGTGCCAAAGTTGAAGGCTTGATAGAGAGTAAAGAGTTGGATGCACACACGCATAACACACGCACAACACACATAGTAGAACTTTTACTCTGTATTAGCTAGTGCTCCTGCTCAGGATCACGCCCGCCCGCCCGAGGACGAGACGTCGAGACCGTGGCCGCCCTGGCCAGAGCAGCCGGGCATTTGTGTCGCCTAGTACACCCGTTCCTGAAGACCTGAGCCAGTCGGCAGGACACTCCGAGAACCCATAACCGTAACGCCGAGTCGGCCGATAACACCCCGCCGTGTCCGCAGAGATGGCCGCCCGAGGACCATATCCCCAATCATAAGCAAGTCTATCAAATACATGATCATGACGTAGCAATGCCATAGCAAGATGTCGTGATAATCCGTCGTCGGACATGTCCCTGACTCCCATAGAAATGAGCCAGATCCGATGCTGGCGCTCATCCTGCCCGCACCGCCAGACGGGATAGATCATGCTGCTGCCAAGCTGGTATCAAAACTTTTCCCGACCGACCAGAACCGAAAAAAAGAACAAAAAACCGCATCAGTAAGGAAGAAGCTGACGGGCAGAACCCTAAGCCTTCTCCTCAGGCTTCTCCTCCTTGGGCTTGTCGGCCTCGGCCTCGCCCAGAGAGGGAGCCGGACCCTGCTGCGACTTGACGTACTCGTCGTAGACAGCCATGGCCTCGTTGACCTTGGCGACGAGAGCGGACTCATCCTCGAGCCTGGTAGTGGTTAGTAACGTGCCGAGTAGTGATGGAGACAGGATTTCAACTTACAGGTTCACAAGCTCGCTGTTGTCCATCTCCAGCAGCATACCGGTGATCTTGCCGGCCAGCTCCGGCTGGAGGGCCTGGATCTTGGGGAACAGGTTCTCGCCGAGAATCTGCTTCTGCTGCTGCGAGTTGTTGGTGGCAGCGAGCTGGGACTGCAGGAGGGAGCTGGCGTTGAGCTCACCAGCCGCGCCTGGAGGGCCAGCAGGGGGAGCGCCGCCACGGCCGGCAAAGTTGCCGCCGCGGTTCGGGCCGCCGCGGCCGCCCATGTTGCCGTTCTGGGGCCTGCCGTTCGGGGGGTAGCCGGCAAGGCCCGGGCCGCCCGGCATGCCCTGAGGGACAGGCATGCCCTGCATGCCCCGACCGCCGGGACCGCCGCGTCCGCCGCCGAGGGCAACGGCCTGCTGCTGGACCTGCTGGATGGCGGCGAGGAACTGCGGGTTGTTGGGCTGGGGATAGGCGCCGGGAGGGAACTGGCCGAGAGGGTAGATGGGGATCTGCTGAGGGGGCATGCCGCCGCGGCCGCCCTGCTGCGGGTAAGGGGGGAACTGGCCGGGACGCCCGCCCTGCACGGCGGGCATGCCGAGACCGCCCTGGGGGAAGGGCATGCCGCGGCCTCCGGGAGGGAGGAAGCCGGGCTGCTGGCCGGGCGCGTAGTAGACGGGGGCCTGCATGTACTGCTGGGGCAGACCGGCCTGGGCGGCGGCCTGCTGCATGCGCAGCTGGTTGCGGGCCTGGATGCTAGCCTCAAGCTGGCTCTTGCGGACGTCCTTGCGCTGGGCGAGGGCGACGTAGAGCGGCTTGCCCTCGATCATGCGCTGGTTCATCTCGGCGACGGCCTTGGTGGCGTCGTCGGGGTTGCTGAAGCAGACGAAGCCGAAGCCCTTGCTCTTGCCCAGGCGGCGGTCCGACTTCTTGTCCGACTTCTTCTCGGCGGCCTCGGGCTCCTCCTGCTCGGCCTCCTTGTTCTCCTTGTCCTTGCCCTCGTCGTCCTCGGAGCCCTCGGTCAGGGCGTCGCGCATGACCTTGGCCGAGGTGATGGGGCCGAACTCGGAGAACATCTGGCGCAGCTTGTCGTCGTCGATCTCGTCGGCGAGGTTCTTGACGTAGAGGTTGACGCCTTGGTATTTGTTAGCCTTCTCAAGGCGGGCAGCCTCGTACGACTTGCGCAGCTCCTCCTCGCGCTCGTGCTTCTTCTGGGCGCGGCCGACGTAGAGGTCCTGGCCGCGGAAGTCGAGGTTGTTGAGCTCGTCGACGGCCTGGGAGGCGCTGGTGTGGGTGGTGAAGTTGACGAAGCCGAAGCCGCGGCTCTTGCCCTCGTTGTCGCGGGCGAGGGACGACGAGGTGACGTCGCCGTACTTGGCGAACAGGTCGCGGAACTCGTCGTCGGTCACGTCGGGGTGGATGTTCTTGACGTAGATGTTGGTGAAGTTGGCCTTCATCTCCTCGAACTTGCTCTGACGATCCTTCTTGGGGATGTGATAGCCGACGTACACCTTCTTCTCGTTCAGGAGCATGCCGTTGACGTGCTTGATGGCCTGGGCAGCGGCCTCGTCGGTCTCGTAGTGCACGAAACCGTAGCCCTTGGAGGCGCCGGTCTCGTCCTGGGCGACCTTGCAGCTCAGGATGTTACCGAAGGCGGCAAAGGTGTCGTGGAGCGCCTTGTTGTCGATGGCGACGTCGAGGTTCTTGATGAAGACGTTGCCCTGGCCCGTCTTGCGCAGGGCGGGGTCGCGCTGCGACCACATGATGCGGCAGGGACGGCCCTTGATGAGGGTGTAGTTGAGCTCCTCGAGAGCCTTCTCGCCGTCCGAGGTGGCGTTGTAGTTGACATAGGCGTAGCCGAGGGAGCGGCGGGTGACAGCATCGCGGCAGACGCGGATCGAGGCGACGGAGCCGATCTGCGAGAACAGCTCGAAGAGCATGGCCTCGGTCACGGACGGGTCCAGCTCGCCGACGTAGAGGGAGGCCGACGACTGGGGGTGGGGAGCGGCCGAGTTCGGGGTGGGACCAGCCGCATCGGCGTCGCCCTGGAACTCGCCAGGAGCCACGTTGGTGTTGATGGCAGGGGCGCGGTTGTCACCGAGGGTGGTGTTGCCGAGATCAGCGGTCAGCTGGTCGACAGCGCCGGGGGCAACGGGAGCGGCCATTGTGACGAGTGTGGTTCTGGAGAGGACGCCGTGTCAGTCTAGCGCTCTGGCAATGCGATTGGCAGCGATTCTGCGATATGAGCGTGGCGGGAGTGCCCTCAGTCGCGACGGACGGCGGGATGCTTGCTGCTCGAATGCTGAGATGCTCAAGTGGCGGCGGGGCGACCTACCGAAATGCTCAAACGCAGAGGTTGTGCAACGAAGCCGGGCAAGAATACCGGGCGCGGGGAGCGGCGACGGCGGACAAAGAACGAGACGGCGATAAAGCGTCGATCGTTTCTTTCTTGCGAGCGGGAAGAGCGGCGGGCGGGCGTCTTCCTGATCTGGGCTGGGAGATGGGGGGGATTTGGTGGGTGGTTTTTTGGTTTTCTGGGGGAGTTGATAGGTAGGTATCGGGGATTTTTTTTGTGGTTTTCAAATTTTTTTGTGTCGATTTTTTGGGAAAGGCAGAAAAGGAGTAGATGAGGAACAGAACCAGTGACGGTTGTGTCGTACTGATCTGACTCTTTTCTGAGGTGGTTGGAAAGAATCCGGGGATAAAGGGTTTGATCGTTCGATGGGGAGGAGGAAAGAAAGAGGGCACGGCGGGCTCCTGCGGAGACAGGTTTTTTTTTCTGCCACTCCGCTGTCGCCCACAAACACTGGAGCGCAGCGGCGATATCGAATTAGCCGAGCGCAGCCAACCCCAATGGCCATCTCCCGAGTGCCAACCCCAATGCAGTTCGTTCGCCGACCCTTCGCTTTTACATTGTATTATTTTGCCAGCGGGGTGTGGACTGAGGGACTTTCTCCGAGCTGCCACTCTGAGATTTGCAGATTCGTTCTCGAGTTGCGATGTGTTCGCTCGGCAACCTCGAGATGCGCTGCTCAGATGCACACCGCAAGGTTGGGATGCGGCATGGGCGTGGTGGGCATGATGAATGGGAGATAATCCCATCTTGGTGCCTCTTCTTCTGATTAGTAACGCGTTGTTTCTATTTCCTTTCCTTCTTCTTCTCTTCCCAAAGGCGAGCCTGTATTTGGAAATCAAGCAAGCGTTTCATTGCTATCGACCACCATGGAAGCGGAGGGCAAACCGCATTCCAATGAATGGGGTGGTGGTCGGGTGTTGTTGGCTGCCATTTGCACTTAGGCGGCAATATCGCTGTACTCAGTACGAGCCAACGCTGGCATGCCCAACGTCAGCGCCCGCCGCCTTTGCCCGCCATCTTCTGTCTCGCACGGCGGCGGGGTACCCTGCTTATCGTTATCAGACGGCGGGACCTCCCCTCGTCTCCCGGAGCTTGGCTTCGGTTGGGAGCCGCCGACTGCCCGAAAGCTTGCAGCGAGCAAGAGACTCTTGCCCGGAGTCCACAGTCCAGGGCATCATCAACCAGAGCCACGCAGGAACGGGCCGTTGCTTTGAGTGCGGCAGTCCATCTTGATGCCATTCCCATTATTTGACTGTGACTAGGCCGACTTTTGCATAAGCGCTGGGCTCTTGTGCGTTTAATCAACCAACGATCCCATTCCCTTGCCGTTGGTAATTAGTGGTGGTGTGGCGGGCGAAACGCTGGCCGCCTGTGCTGCTGCCTCCCGTGCCCGCCGTCCCGAGTGGCGGCAGCAGTGGACGACTCGGAGCTGTCTGGTCGTGGAACGAATCGTGGAACTGCAACCCAACAAAACCATCTCCGTGGGACTCGCTAGAAGCTTCTTTCTTTTTCTTCTTCTTCCTCTTCTTCCTTTTTTTTTGCCAACCAACAAACCCTCCCCCAGTCAACCGCCCTGTGACGAGCACCCTCCCGATCCTCCCGCTAAACGGTCAGAGCCCCTCCGTTTGGGGTTCGGCCGTCTTCGGCATCAACCATGTTCCCGACCTTTACCGGAAGCTCGCGCAAGTCGCGAAACGTCAACCTCAGCGGCCAGAAAGCGATCAACCCCTTCACCAGCACGTCGTGGGCCCCCAGCGCCGCCGCCGGAGCTTCCAAGACAGTGGCGCATGCCCAGGCCGAACGGGCGCAGAGACAGCAAGAGAGGGACCGGTTGCGGGCCGCACAGCACATCCAGAAGACATGGAGGGGCCATCGGTCGCGGAGGAATCTGAGGTCCGCACGCCGGCATGCCCTCGACCGGCTGTACGGCCAGGGAGGTCCGGCGGATGCTGAATCGAGGGCGCTGGAGGCGACACCACTGGTCCTATCTACGTACCAGGCCTCCAACCCCCAAGACCAACAGCGTCTCTGTCTGCTGGCCCGCGACCTTCTCCAGACCAGGTTCGCCTGTTTTGCCTCGGGCGCCATTCTGATGCCGCGGTTGGGGAAGCTGGCTCGCATCGTGGTCGCTGCGCTTGACTTGTGAGAACCCCCGGACCTGAGAGGCCTGACCGAAATGCTGACTCTTGACGTCACAGACTCGACTCCAATACCCAGAGCGCGCAAGTTCAGGTCCTCTTGGAGGCCATCGTCGAGATCATAAAAGCCCGGCCTCAGTCGGCCCAACCTGTGTTGGGGAAATACTACAGCGTGCTCGGGAGATACTGCCACGTCCTTGGGCCAAGTTCCCTGCTGCTGGACCACATTCGACAGGCCGTTGCATCTCCGCTCGCGGCCACTGCCTCCGGTATGCACCTCTTCCTTCCTGCCCCTGTGACTGTGTTACCGCCAACTGACTTATTGACAGCCTCCTTCAACCAAGCCGCCTGCTACGAGTTCTCTGCGTCGTTTCTGACACAGCCAGATTTATTCCTGTTTGAATCCAACGTTGAGGCTTTTGCGGCTGATATCGATGTTGACCGTCTCTCCGATTCGCTCCGTGACGGGCTCATGACGCCCTCCAAGACGTCGAGTTCGCAGACCGGCCTCATGTGGCTACTAGCACACTTCGTTGTTCTGCAAAAGACAAAAAAACAGCTGGTGCTTCATTCGCGCTCTCTCCGCGTTCTGTACTCCCTTCTGTCTGCTCTCTCGGCCGAAATTCGGGCGGGCTTTGCCACCGTCGACTTGAAAGCCTCGGGCGAGGCTCGTGACATTGAGGAGATTCCCCAGCCGACGCTGCCTCCCTATGTTTCCGACAAGCTTGCTTCTCTGACTGACCGGGATGAGATCTCGGGGCTTCTGGAGAAGTTCACATCGTACGTGCCCCTCAACACATTCCAGCCTCAGCCAGCTGACCAATCCAGGGACCATGGGGGTACATCCGCGTCCGAGCTTGAGGATGCCGGGTTCCTCGCTGGCTACATCCTTACCTTGGTTTACTGCTTCCCGACCCTCAGCGATGACATCCGGATGCGCCTCTACCTCGCAGACATACCCACGCGTCAAGGCCCGCTCCCGGCCGTCAAGTTCTTTTGGAACGCGTTCAGCAGGACATCGATATTTTCCAAGATTGCGTCGGACCCCGACACGGCCCTCGCAATCCTCCGAGCACGGCCGTCATCCGGGGTCGAGTCTTTGTGGCACCGCGAATGGCGAACCGTCCTCCTCTTTCTGGAGCTATACATCTTCGTCCTTCGGCTGACCGACGATGATGACTTCTTCAGCGGGTTGAGCGTGTCCGCGAGCCTGGATAGCCCGAATTCTCGACTGCGCTCCAGCGGCCTCGGTCTGCAGGATTTGAAGCGTCTCACTCTCTTTCTCAAGCATCTCGGTTTCACGCTCTACTACCATGCCGCCGAGCTGCTTCGTTCACCAACCAGCGCGATGAGCGTCTCTGACGGTCTGTCAGCTTCTTCCTCTCGATCAAGAGGCTCGATCAGCAGCCAAGACACGGGTGTCCTGGCTTTCACCCTCACGGCAGGCGTTGACTTTGAGGCATTCCGAAACCTCGTCTCGACCGCCATGAGAATGCTCTACGAGCGGGACTCCCGGCGCCAATTTCTTCCACAAAACCACTGGCTCATGACGTCAAAGTTTGACATGGAAGGCTTTTTATCGGCCGTTGTGCTCGAAGAACAGAGCCAGCGAGAGCAGGCCGAGTCCGGGGACGATGACGAGGACGATGAGATGAACGTCGATCCGCCGCCAATTGGCCTGTCATTGGGCGGCTTGAGGCTATCCCGGCAAGCTCAGATGGAAAGAATCAGAGTCGCGCGGAAAAGAGCCGCACGGGACATCCTCAGGGCGGCTGCCGGGCCCAAGCTGGAGATTCTGAGGAACATGCCGTTCGTCATCCCCTTTGACATGCGCGTCCAGATCTTCCGGCAGTTTGTCTATCTTGACAAAAACCAGAGAAGAGGGGGCAACATCGACCCCGACCGATGGCGGCTGTGGGTGCTTAACCAGCACGGCGGCCCATTCGAGCCCACCCCGACGGGCACAAACCTCATCAGCCGGCACCAGGCGCAGATCCAGAGAGGCCGTGTCCTCTACGACGCGCAGGAATCTTTCTGGGACTTGAATGAGGGCCTGAAGGAGCCGATACAGATCACCTTTGTGGACGAGTTCGGCATCCAGGAGGCCGGCATCGACGGCGGCGGCGTGACCAAGGAGTTTCTCACCAGCGTGACGACCGACGCATTCTCACCGAGGGAGAGCCTCTTCGCGGCCAACAATAAGAACTCGTACTACCCCAATCCGAGCGCCATGGACGAGCTGAAGACCGCGCTGGCAGACGCCGAGGTCCCCGAAAACTCGGATGACTGGATCGAGGCGGTCACGTACCGCCTGCGCCAGTACGAGTTCCTCGGCCGCATCATCGGAAAGTGCATGTACGAGGGCATCCTGATCGACATCCACTTCGCCGGCTTCTTCCTCCTCAAATGGGCCTCGTCGGGCGGGGCCGCCGACACCTACCGCGCCAACATCAACGACCTGCGGGAGCTCGACGAAGAACTCTACCAGGGCATGCTCCGCCTCAAAAACTACCCCGGCGACGTCGCTGACCTCTCCCTCGACTTCACCATCACCGACCAGGTCTCCCGGCCGGGCGACCCCATCCGCACCGTCACGCGCAACCTGGTCCCCAACGGCGAGGACGTGCCCGTCACCAACGAAAACCGCCCCCTCTACATCAGCTACGTGGCCCGCCACCGCCTCGTCGTCCAGCCCTACGCGCAGACCCGCGCCTTCCTCCGCGGGCTGGGCATGATCATCGACCCGGGCTGGCTGAGCATGTTCAACCAGAACGAGCTGCAGCGCCTCGTCGGCGGCGACAGCTCCGAGATCGACGTCGAGGACCTGCGCCGCCACACCCAGTACAGCGGCGTGTACGCCATCGGCGACGACGGCCTCGAGCACCCGACGGTGCAGCTCTTCTGGGAGGTGCTGCACGGCCTCGAGGACCGCGAGCGCCGCGACGTGCTGAAGTATGTCACGAGCACGCCGCGCGCGCCGCTCTTGGGGTTTGGGCAGCTCAGTCCGCCGTTTAGCATCCGCGATGGGGGGCTGGATCAGGAGAGGCTGCCTAGTGCGAGCACGTGCGTGAATTTGCTGAAGCTGCCGCAGTATAGGAGTGCGGCGGTGTTGAAGAGGAAGCTGTTGTATGCGGTTACGAGCGGGGCGGGGTTTGATCTGAGTTGAGGCGTTTTTTTTCTGGGAGGGGGTTGCGGGCGTCGTGGATTGGGTTTGGAGATGCATAGATTATGATGGTGTTGGTTTGGGAGATGAATTCGAACCCTCAGGGGCATGTCCTCTCTGCTTTTTTGGCACTGCGAGCTGTCGTCTTGACTAAACGACTTGACCACAAATGTACAGCCACACAATTGTTTGTATAACCGCATTTGTCCTAAATCGAAGGCTTTTGCGGTCCATCTCAGGGGCTCAGGGGCCAAGGGCTTAAAACCCCTGAACAAATGTTCCCACGCCCTTCTCCTTTGCAAACTCTATCAGATGCATGCCAACAGACAAGTCCATCAAGCCCAGCCCGACACTTTTGTAGAGGACATTTCCCGTCTCGAGCCACTGCGCCAGGTCTTCTCTCTGAATATTTCCCTCTTTCCCAAGCAGCTCCCCAAGCCTGCCATTATCAGTCAGTGACAAACACCTCCGTAAAGCGAGGAGAACAACTCACTCAACCATCTGCTCCGCCCTCACCCCAACCTCAATCAACTCCCCCGCCTCCTTCAACGCCCCCTCCCTCGTATCAACAACCACAACC
>FTCG01000094.1_pt1 | contig 9454 bp, 4 predicted proteins | sample 1639641 | NCBI WGS metagenome assembly FTCG01 (sample SAMEA3914864, study PRJEB12502) | metagenome | biome: forest; material: soil | place: USA | collected 2012-03-12 | depth 0.3 m
ATGGCCGCCCCGGCGCGGGGGCAGACCGCCTCCCCGCCCGGGGGGGGGGGGGAATTAGCATGATTTTGCGGTAGTTCGGGTAAGGGGGGGTTGTATTTACCTCGTGCGAGGAGAGCCGAGCTGAACCCGCCTGCGCCGCTGGGGTGGTCGCCTTCGACGACGACGTCGCCCCTGCGCGCCTTGTCGACAAAGGTCATGACCTCTTTGAGCTTCTTGCGCCCGCCGACCGCGCCCTCGAGGCTCTTCATTGCGGCTTGGCATTGGGTGAGCTCGTTCTGGAGCACGACGGCGACGTGCTCCCTGCCCTGGGCCCACTCGTGGGGCTGGATATCGGGGTCGAACTTGTACGGCTTGAGAGAGATCTCGATGCCGTCGCTGGTGGCGTACGACCGGTCGGCCAGCACCGTGGCCGCGGCCTCGCTGACGACTTTGCGCGCCGAGGGGTGCTTGGCAAAGGAGGACTTGTCCAGCAGCTTCTCGACGTTGCCCTGGACGGCCGTGGCCGCGACGGTGGCGGCGACACGGCCGATTCCGAGCCGGGTCAGGCCGGAGCAAGCCGTGTCGAGCTGCCGGTGCCAGTAGGGCGACTTGGGGTCCGCGTTGGGCAGGTCGGCAATGGTGTCTGGCTCGTGGGGGGCGATCGAGAGGTCTTCGACCGGCCTGTTCCAGTACCGGGCGGCCAGCTGGTCGAGAACTTTCTGGTCCAAGGCGTCCTTGAGCAGCTCTTGCAGCTGGGGCCGGCCAAAGGTGGACGTGAACTCGTGGAACTGGTGCTTGAAGTCGTCTAGGCTCGCGGCCAGATATCCCTCGGCGCTCATAGGCTGCTCATTGTACTGCACCTTGAACTGGTACGTCGTCTCCTCGAGCTCTCGCTGGATGGATTCGGTCGTCTCGTGCAGCTTGGAGGACATCTGGTGCTCCAACACCTGCATCAACTTCTTTCGGAGCGTGATGGTGCCGGTGCTGATGCCCGAATCGGGCCCGAACTGGGACGGATACGAGTTGAAGAAAGACTTCTCGTTCCGGTTGATGCCCGCCAGGAGATTGCTGGTCTCTCTCCTGAAGAGGCCGCCGCCTTGCGCAGGGAGCTTCGAGATGACCCCCACGTAGCCCAGCCGGAGCGGGTATTGCCTGTCAGACAGCACGGCCACCCCCTTCTCCGGATCGACCAGGTCCATCTTGGTGATGACGCCAATCGTGCGCTCTCCTCTCGGATCGACTCTGCGGCTTGCCTGCAGAGCGGTCGAGTTTGCCAGGTCTGTGTCGGCCGCCGAGATGGCCAGGATGATGTTGGGGCCGCGGATATACTTGTCACAGAGCTCCGAGATCTTGCGCTTCAGCTCCCGGGGCTGGTTCTCCCCGGCCACTTGGATGTATCCCGGAAGATCGATCAGCGACAGGTCCGGCACCCTCGGCGAGTGGATGACCAGCCGGATGGGGTCGTCGGTGACACACAGGGACTCGGGGACGGACAGGTTGAGCTCCGTCAGAGTCTTTTGGATGAGGGAAAAATCGGTGACTTTGGTGAGGCCGAGATCCGGGAATTCGCCGTAGTCGGTCCGCGCTGAGGGGTCGTTGACGAGAGTGAGCTCGATCGGGCGCCGGGTGATCATGTTGCTTCCCTTGGGCAGAAACTCGTGGCCAACGATGGCTTCTAGCACCGAGCTCTTCCCCGACGACTGCGACCCAATGACGACGATGGACGGCAGCGTGACGGTGCTCGTCTGGCCTCCGACCTTGGCGAGCAGGTTCCGGATCTCAATCATCTTCTTGGTGATGTACATCATCTGGTCGTCCTTGAGGACCTCCTCCGGGGTCCGTTCGTCCTGCTCGTCGGTCTGGTCGAGGCCGTACGCGGCCGCCGAGGCTCCTGCGACGGTGGCGACGCCAGCTCTGCTCTGCTGAGGCGGTTCCGGCCCGCCTTGACCGCCCTGTCCGCTCTGGCCGCCCTGACCGCCGGAGCCGGTCTTGCCCTTGCCGAACTCGACCTCCCCGCGCATGATCTTGTCTAGCCATTCCGGCATCTCAAACTGCTCTTTTGTGGTTCCCCAGCCCCGCTTCGTCTGGTCGGCGATATCCTTGGCGCCGACCCACAGGGTTGAGGCGGTGGACGTTACTGTGTCCCTCATGTTGCCGTACATTTCTTGTGCGGAATTACCAAACTCTGCGCCCGTTAGCAAACCCCCATTCCCGTTGATAGCACTACTATGGGTCTTCCTTACGGATAGCTTGGTATTGTATCCACCCCACGGTCCCGATCATCAAGCCACCGAACAGGGCGGGGATGCGGATGAACTTGAGGGCCAGCTTCGGCAGCAGGCGGGCGAAGGAGGCATTGCGCACGATGACGGCGTTGTGGTAGGCATTGGAGGGAAACTGCAGCGACCGCCTGGTGGCGCGGGCCGCAAGCTCGGCGCGCTGGATGCCGCCGGTCGGGAGGTGGTGGAAGTGTCGGACGCTGCGGACCGCAAAGCGACGAGCGACGGGCGAGGCCGTGGCCCCAACGGCTCGGAGCTGCGCGCTCATCGTGGAGAACCGGGCTGGGAGGGTCTAGGCGTCATGCGGCGACATGGAAAATGGCGGTTGTCGAGGGATGGGTGGTGTCGTGGAGTCGTGGCGTCGAGATCGGGATGCGGTATCAGTCGATGCCAGTCGATGCTTTGCGAGGGACAATCAATGGCCGTCACCGCCCTCGGCTGCCCGTGAATTTCCTCAGCTTGAACCTTGCGCAGTAACTTTAGCGGGGGACCCTTTGGAGGCCCCACCCCCGACGCAACGGTCCAAACTCCACTGTTTAATTACAAGCAGCGGGGTTTCATCGGGGATGGGACGCTTGGTTCTTCATATCGCTGCGGAATGTTTGAGACTCTTACATATTTCCCGATGGTATCTCAGAGCCGGACTGTGGAAGCGTCCATGATTTGACAAGGTGGGCCACTCGCATCTCTTGGTTTCGGGAGCAAATAATCTGCGACTTCGAGACCGCCAAGTGCCGTCTAAGTTAATGCCACAGTGCTGGATGACTGGAAGCAGAGGGAGACAGCGTCTCAAGGACTTCGAAGGCTGATGCCTCTGTTCGCCAACACCGTTGCATTGGCCTCGCCAACCAATTGTCTCTGTGCTTGATGAGTTGATCCACCACCAAACCTCGATGACGCGACCACCGCTTGAACCAAACCCTCTCTCAGCCGCTCTCCGTCTCCCTGAGACCGACATGTCGGTTCGTAATTATCTCGCCGCCTCCCGCGGTGCATCGACTGTGGCCCGGTTTCGGCTGCAGCTCCGCCGTTAGCGTGTGACAGCGACAGCACCTGCATCTGGCCCAACTCGGCCCTGGGAGTCAATCAAGAAAGGCTGCAAACCCTCCGAGCCTGTGCATCGCCGGATTGTTGTATCCTTGCTGCACCCGAAAGTCGGCTCAAATTTCCCTTCAAAAGGAGTGCAGCGACGGCAAGCTGTCCCCCGAGGTCGTAGCGCACTAAGATTTGCTGGGCTTTCCGCCATCCAAGTGGCCGATTTCGTCAGCCGTTTGCTGCTGGGACGTGCTGGTCTCTTGTCTTGTCCCTGACCCATTCCATAAGTGGACAAGCAACCCAACCCAAACAACTCAATCCTCTCGTTTCCAAGTTGCACCCGCACGCGCTGCTCGTCCCACGATCGCACAGAGCCACAGCAGAACCGGACCCGATTGGGAACTATTTAAGGGCGCTTTCTGTGTTTTCTGGACCCCACGCCCACTTGCAACCGACCGTGCTCGCTCTGTCCGTCCCGTCCACGGCGTCTCGGGCAACATCAGCGGCACCAACAGCACGCGACCGGCACCACCAGCACCATGTGCCGGTTTCTGGTAAGCCGGCTGCCTCCACGTTGAAGGGGACGATTACTGAGCACCTCCTCGGGTACCAGGTTTACAAAGGCAGCGACGACATCCTCCTCTCGAAGCTCGTCCTCAACCCAGCGCATTCCATCCTCAAGCAGTCGTTTGACTCACGCCTCCGACTGGTGAGCCAGCCCACCAACCTCGTATTCCTCGTCGATGTCTGTTGCTCACCACATTGCTCCCAACTAGGACACCCGTCGCGGACAGAACAATGCCGACGGCTTTGGCATTGGCTTCTACACCGACCCGAAGCTAGGGGCGGCGCCCTGCCTGTTCACCTCGACCACCCCCGCGTGGAACTGCGTAAACCTGCAACGACTTGCCTCCAAGACGGCCTCGAAGCTGATCTTCGCCCACGTCCGAGCGACCACCGAAGGCTCCCTTAGCGAGGACAACTGCCATCCTTTTTGCCATGGCAGCTTGATGTGGATGCACAATGGCGGGCTCGGCGGCTGGAAGCAGATCAAGAGGAGGCTTGGCGAACGGCTGGCCGACAAGTGGTACATGGGCGTGGCCGGAGGGACTGACAGCGAGTGGGCCTTCGCCCTGTTCCTGGACACGCTGGAGCGGATGGGCCACGACCCGAGCTCCCAGCCCGAGCACGGATTCGGGCCGACCGTCCTCAGGAAAGCCATGCTCAAGACGATTGCCCAGATCAACGAGATGATCGACAAGATCCCCGAGAGCGTCATCCACGCCGAGAATGTCGACACCAGGAGTCTCCTGAACTTTGCCGTCACAGACGGCCACAGCGTCATCTGCACACGCTACGTTGGCAGCTCGTCCGACGAGGCGGCCAGCTTGTACTACTCGTCCGGGACCCTGTGGGAAACGAGGGCGCCGGCGCCCGACAGCCGGGACTATCAGATGGAGCGAAGCGACAACGGGGCAGACGTGGTGCTGGTGGCCAGCGAGCCCCTGAGTTTCGAAAGAGGTGTGTGGAACCTGAATGCATTTGTGACTGACAACGCTAACAACGCATAGAAAACTGGGTAAACGTCCCAACAAACTCCATCCTCACGATCCACAACCAGACTGTCATGGTGCACCCGATCATGGACCAGTACTACGACCGCAACCCGCACCACCGTCGGTCCGCCGCCTTCGTCCGCAACAAGGGCCTTGCTGCGAACGAGAAGGGCGTCGCCAGGTCGGAAACCGCCTTCACCCTCCCGGCATCCGTGCCGTCGGCTCCCGACCAGCTCGAGTTGCAAAAACAGCGCTTCCGCGGCCCAACAATCCCATCCATCCCCATTAGCAAATTCCACGCCCGCTCCCGCACCCCTGACCCGTACCCCTCCGCCTCGATGGCGCTCCCGCAGTCCCGGACACCGCTCTCCCAGGCCGAGACGCTCCCCGAGCCGCCGACGTTGCAGGCGCCCCCGATGGACGTCAGGGCGCTCACGGCGCCGCCCCTCATCCGCCCGGCGGCGCAGCAGCAGCCGTCGCAGGGCAACATCAAGAAGAAGCGCGCGTCGCTGAGCGCCGTGGACCCGCCCTCGGCCGGCGGCGGGCTGTCGGCGTACTTTGACACGAGCCCGATCACGCCGGAGCCGGTGCGCACCGAGTTTGGGAACCCGAGCAAGATTGCGCGGCTGTTTCCCGAGCTGGCGTTGCAGTGAAGGGCTGGGAGGGACGTGCTTGGAGTGTGTTTGAATTGGTTGGCGTTTGGCTGGGTATCGGGTGTTTGGGATGGCAAGCGTGTGGGTATTTCGTGTGTTTTCTATGTATGTGTGTATCTAGGATATGGAATCAGGACAAAAAGGGGGTTGCTCTCAACGGACTACCTTCGAGTCAGATACCGGCCGTTCAAGAGAGGCCGAACAATAACGACATTGCAAACACACTCTTGAACAATATGCATAACTCATCATGAATTCAACATGTATCCATCCCATCACCACATATACCCACACGAAATGACAACCCACCGACCCAAACCAACAACCCAACCCCCATCATCCAACACCACTAATAAACCACTTAAATGATATCTACCCATCACACCCCGCCATCTGAACAGTAACCTCCCACCGCAAACTGCCCCCGCGCCCGTACCCCTCCCCAGCAAGCCGGTTCTGCACCACCCGCGCCAGCCGCGCCCGCGTCTGCGCCAGCACAGAATCGTCCCCGCCACACCCCCTCGCCAGCCGCACCCGTAGGTTCGCCATGCCCAGGCCGTAATGCACCTGCCAGAACTGCGCGTCCTCTACCCGCGCGACGTTGGGCTCCGCTTCGAGTTCGCGGAGGAGGGTGGATACTGTTGTTGATGTTGATGATGGTACTGAGGGGAGGGAAGGGGGTTTGGTGGTTGTTGTTGGGGTACGCAGCGGGGTGGGGTTCGCCGCCGACGGCAGCGCGCTGTAGCTCATGAGGAGCATCAGGCCCTGGGCGACGGCGAGGCGGGTGCCGAGGACGAACATGCTGGCGGCGATGGCGGCGCAGATGGCGCGGTCGAGCCAGACGAAGTGGGGGACGCTGACGAGCGGGAGGAGGAGCAGCAGGAAGGCGAAGCAGAGGGTCAGGAAGTGGAAGGGGTTGGCGAGGATGCCGGCCCCTGGCAGCAGGCTGGCCAGGTAGGGGAAGGGCACGCGCATCACGCGCCGGATGCGGCTGTGGTTGCGCAGGCCGTAGGCGCTGATTAGCGTGGACACTACGGCCGCGAGGCTGGCGAAGTCGACGGTGCCTGGGGAGATGTAGCGCGCGTGGTGGGTGTGGGCGGTGCTGGCGCCCGGGTGGGCGCTGAGGTCGGCGGTGTGGGAGTCGTGGTGGTGGGAGGCTGGCGGGTGGTGTGGCGCGTGCTCGCCGACGGTTTCGAGGACGTGCTTGAGGTTGTGGGAGATGAGGTCGAAGCCGCCGAAGACGAGGAAGACGGACATGGCGAAGCCGGCGAGCACCTCGGCGCGCTGTAGGCCAAAGGGGTGGCGGATGGTGGAGCGGCGCCAGACCTCGAAGTTGCCGAGGACGTCGACGGCGACGCAGACGGCGGCCGAGCCGACGTCGAAGAAGACCAGGTGGGAGAGGGCCGTCAGGGCGAGCGAGCCTTCGGCGCTGAAGAAGACGTACATGGCGACGGCGGCGTGGCAGCAGCACCACCAGAGGCGGGCGCGCTGGTCGCGCTGCATGCTCGCCCAGGCTTCCTTGAAGGTCGGGATGGGCAGGGACGCGGGCAGGACGGGTGGCGGCCGCGGGGGCGGTTCTTGGAAGATCTGGTGTTGCGCGCTGATGGAGCTGTGCTTGTAACGGTGGCCTCGTCGCTGGCCGATGTTCTGTGAGCGAGGTAGGGCAGGTCAGCAACCCGGATCCGAGGTGCCATCTCTGGGAGAACGACAAGCAATGGAAGCCAACAACGTACCGACTTGACCGGGCCGGTGGATATGAACTGGGTCTGGAAGTTGAAGGGGTTCTTCGGCGCATGCGCATCGGCGCCGCCGTTGGCGAGCCCATCTTCGGTCGCCATGAGAAAGGGGCTATCGGGTGTTGGCGGGCGCAGCGATGTCGACTGGTGGCGAGGATAGAGGAAGGTCGCGGGGCTGCTGCGCGGGGACGCGGCGAGGAAGTGGTTGCGGCCGGGCGAGTGCGCAACTGGCGAACCGAGGTATCGCGGGTCTCCGTCGTCGTCGTCGTCGCCGTAGTCGTCGTCGCGGGAATACGGAAACGAGGGCTCGCCGACGCCGGTGTCTGTAATGACAAAGGACGGGGTGGTCGGCGTCCGGGGAGGGTCAATGGCAACGGCGGGCAGACGAGAAGCCATGGGCTTGTCATTCATCTGAACGACAACAGCCACACTGTCGCCGTTGGCGGGCGATTGTCGAGCGGAGCCGACGTGGGACCTTGAGGAACAGGGGGCAGCGCTCCGATGCAGGGGCCGCTTTGCGCCTAGCGGTGCGCGTGGGGTTGCGCTGTTGTGGGCTTGTGGCCTGAATAAACACCGACACCGACAACGCAATCTGTAATCTGCAATCTCGGTGTTAGAGTCTTCCAAATGCCACTTTACATAGTAGATCAACCCGATACAGTGCTGCCGTGGTACGTTGTATTTTACAGAATAATCCAAGATAAGTGCCGCGCCAAACAAACACGGCTCAGCACCGATGCTGTTGGCCTGGAGTGTCTCAAGCGGTCATCCTTCAACGCTCACCGCACGCCGCACGGTTCCAGGCGAGCCAGGCTTGAATGTGGGGAGATTGGGGTGCACTGGTGGGGGCGGGACCAGGGGCCTTTGCCTGCCGGGCGCACTAATTAACCTGGTTTAGCGCCAATGTTGACTTTGGCTGGCCGCTGTTCCCGTTCGAGGTCCAATCGTCGGCACAGGAATGCAGGGGTGTTGCGATTCTGCCACGCACGTCATGTCCTCGGCCAGAGCAACGCGTGGTTGCGACGACACCATCGGTTTGGACGACCGAGGTTGGGGACAATACAACAGATTCACGAACTGAGCCATGGCGCAGTTCTGAATAGGTAACATTGACGCCCGACTCGGCGACGACCCAGCGACCCAGCGACCCAGCGACCCGGCAAAGCCCCGAGAGCCCCTAAACCCCCCACTCACGACTCGCTGGAGCGCCCAGACCCGGCCTCGACATCAGACCAGCTCCTCGTAATTCACTCGGACGCCCGGCATGGACCAGCCTACGTCACAGCCTGGCACCGGCCCCGATGTGCCCTTTCCCGCCTCCACCCGCCCCCTAGCGCCGGGCCGCAAGCGGAGTTCGTCGGGGGCCGGCGGCTTGTTCTCCAAGCTCCCCTTCATGCGCTCCACAGGAGACTACCGTCCACGGTCCCGCCGCGAACCCAACGAGACCGACCCGGCCGCGCCGATGCCGTCGCTGCCGATACCCTCCTTCATCACCATCCCCGCCGATTCCCCCGACCGCCACGATCCTGCTGCCGCGACTGCGCCGCTCCCTCACAATCTCCAACATCGGGCATCAGACTCGCAACAGCACCAACAACAGAAAACACGACGGCGTAGGGGGTCGTTGCGGAAAGTTGCCCTGCTTGGCCGGGGAGCACAGCGCGAGCGGCGCGAGAGCCGGGGCGGGCTGACCATCGACACGACCCTCGACGACCACAGAGGCAGCGGGCCACCAGTCGAAATCATAGTCGCCGGCAACCGAGCAGTCTCAGCGAGCCCTGTGCCCATCGACGGACGCGCCAGGTCCATCCCCCTCCTCAAGCGCACCGGCGACGACCCGTCATCGTACGGCCTCGGCATCTCAGACATTACACCCCGTCCCAGCATGGACGGCTACACAATCCTGTCGGATCCGACATCAGACCCCGATTCGACACCCACCATCGCCCTAGCGCCCGCCGTCATGAGTCTTACATCCGAGCCCGGCAAGACCGCTGCCGACACGAGCCCGAGCATAAACTACAGCACCACCGACGACGAAGACGCCCTGCACATGGCCCGCTCCAACCCGACATCCAACCCCATCCCTTTACCATCCATATCCGCCTCGGCTAGCCACCTCCGCCCGGACCGCGCCTCCCTCTCCTCCGGCTCCGAATCCTACTACCTCCCCCGCCCACCCGGCCCCCCCGGCAGCGCGAGCTCTCTCCCCTCCC
>FTCG01000216.1_pt1 | contig 9431 bp, 4 predicted proteins | sample 1639641 | NCBI WGS metagenome assembly FTCG01 (sample SAMEA3914864, study PRJEB12502) | metagenome | biome: forest; material: soil | place: USA | collected 2012-03-12 | depth 0.3 m
CGCCTCAGCCTCCTCATTCGCCTGCATATAATCCCCCCACTTCCTCTCCAGCCGTGCCGCAGCCGCCAGATCGCCGCGCAGGACCCGCTTGGTGTGTTCGTCGACTGTCATTTGCCAGCCGTGGTAGCATCGGAGGTCAATGATTTCTGTGGGCATGGGGGTAGGTAATGAGGGGAAGGAGGCGGAGGAGCGGGTGGATGGTGTGGAAGGAGAGGAGGAAGAGGAGGAGGTGGTGATTGTTACGATGGGGGCTTTGCCTTTGTCTTTTGTTGTGGAGGACTGAGGTGGAGAAGGGGGTTCGGTGTTGCGGTTGAGGACCTCGCGGACGCCGGTCCAGGTGATGTGCGGGCAGTCGTAGACGATGAGGCTCAGGCCGACGACCGGGAGGGAGGTGGAGCCCTGCGGGGGGGTGCGCTCGCGGACCATGGCGGCGGCCTCGGCGAGGACGAGGTCGCTTACGCGGGTGTTGTCGAGGTCGACGCTGCGCAGGGCGGTGCAGGCGCGCATGACGGGGAGCATGCCCGGGTCGCCGATCAGCTCGCAGTAGCTGATGCTGAGGTGCTCGAGGCCTGACGCGCAGGGGGCCTTGGCGAGGTGGTTGGAGAGGAGGGTGTTGGTGAGCATCGAGAGGTCTTCGAGGTCGAGGTGGGTGAGGCGCGGGGTGGAGGCGAGGATCGGCTCGAGGGCCGCGTCGGTGAGGTGGGTGACCCCTGAGAGCTGGAGGCCTTCGAGGTCGGGGACGTGGTGGGCGAGGGCTTTGACGCCCTCGTTGCTGAGGCGGGTGCACCGGGTGAGATCGAGGTGGCGGAGTTTGCGGGGAGGGACGATTGCGCGGCCGGTGAGGTAGTCAATTTCGGGATCCAGCCCCTGGATCATGGTGCGGAGGGTGGTGTCGGTCAGGCCGTCGCAGCCGGCCAGGACGAGCCGCTCGAGGTTGTTCGTCCGGAAGATGGCCTCGGCGACGTCGTTGCTGTTGAACCCCCTGACCTCGCCCGCCCGCAGGTCTTTGAGCTTGGGGCACCCCTCGATAATGTACTTGATACCCCGGGCGTCCATGTGCTTGCACCACGAGACGTTGAAGACCTCGAGCTGCGGGCACGAGTTGGCAACGATCTTGCAGGTGACGTTGTTGACTGTCGCCAGCCCCGTGAGGTTCAGATGGGCGAGCTTGTCGTTGGCCTTGAGCAGGCTATGCAGTGTCGACCGCTTGAAATTCCGGCATCCTTCCAGGGTCGCGTTGATCAGGTTGCGGCACGCATTTACCATGACCTCGGCGCGTTCGACGTGCTCCACCTGGACGCAGCCGCGGAGGTTGAGATCCCTGACGAAGGGGCCGGCCGACGCGATGATCTTGGTCAGCGACTCGGCCGGTATCTCCCGGTAGAACTCGGAGGCGTTGAGGCTGGTCCACAGCTGGCCGTCGAAGCACATCTTGTAGAACTCCTTGGATACCCTCGAAGCGCCCACGAGCTCCTTGGGCTGGAGAAACGAGAGGACGTAGCCCTTGAGCTCGTTGGGCATTCCGGCCCATAGACTGAATGGTGGTTCCGTTTTCTTGGTTCTTGCTGGGAGAGAAAGCGTGGTCGGGGTCCGCACAGCACAGTCGGCCGGTACGGACCCGGGCCCCACATCGCCGAGCAAGCCGGGGGCCGGACTGCCCGGAACCGAGGTATGGGGGGTCGAATTCCCGGTAGCGAAGGTCTGGGAGAAGTAGGAGCCGGAGTTGGACTGGCCAAACGGAGAGGCCGGCGAGGCCAGGTTGGTGCAGGAGACGGCTCCTGACAGTTTGTAAGGGCTGCTCGAGGACCTCGAGCGGCCCACGCGGCTCAGCGAGCGCGTGGATGAGATGCGCTGCAGACCGGCGAGCAGCCGATCCCGTCCTCTCTTCTTTAGCCGTGATTCTGTCCCGTTCTCAACGCCCACCTCGCCGGGAAAGATGCGACCTGGCGAGGCAGGGCTCGGGGTGGCGGCCCGTCCTTCGTGGGTCGTCTCGAGGTCGGCCATGGCGGCAATTCGTTGTAAGTATAAGGTTAAGCGGGAGGAAACCTAAGCTGCGGCTCCAGGACCTGGGCGTCTGGCACTGGCAGATGAAAAGGTTTCAGGGAAACGATAGCAGCCAAAACACGCCCAAACAAAATGTGCTTGGGGTTTCCTCCACCTTTCCCAATTGCGGCTCGGGATTGGTGTCCCGGAGGGGAGGGTGGAGGGTGGAGGGTGGCGATGTCAAGGAGGCCCAGCAGCCCCGGAGTGAGATGGAGTGTGGGGTCGTGCTCCAGCAGGCGACTGAGGCACGGACAAGGGAGGGGATCGCGTGGGTTTGCCGACAAAGAACAGGAGCTCTAGTCCGGACGGCGGGCCGTGACCTAGCTATCTCCTGACTACGGTGTCAAGATGTCGAGCGAGCCATCCGAAGAGTCGGTGCGGTGGGTGCGGAGCATGCATCAGTGTGTTTGGCTGTTTGTTTGTCGATGTCGTCGTTGTGCCCGTCCCAAATCCAATGGTCCCAGCGCCCGCACAGAGCGCACGAGCCGGGTTGATGGAGCGGCAGTGATGCCGATGTTGTTTTCCCGGTTTCCCGTCTCTCGTCTCCCGTTTCCTGGTTGCCAAAGCGTGAAGTGTCTCGGACGCAGCGTCTGGCAATGCGTTTCTTGGAAGAGCGAGTTGCACACGACCCGGCAACGAATGGCCGCGGCCCTCGAGTCTTAGATTGGGCTCAATGCGGCAAGTGGGAGAGTGAGGCAGGCAGGCAGGAAGCGGGCAGGCAGGCGACGAGGCAAAAACAAGTAGCGGAGAAATTGGAGTTGAGGAAGAAGGGGCAACAAGAAGCTCCCCCTTCCGGATTGGAGCTGAGGCACTGCCAAACCGCGTGTTTGCTTCCAGGCTCAGGCTCCTCCAGAGTCCAGACCGACCTCCACTGTCGTGTGCCAAATACGAGGGAGGCCACGCTATTTCAATATTTGCACTTCCTAATTATTCCTTCTCTCGAACGCCTTATCGCTCTCACCGCGGCCAAGGCTCAGCAGGGAGTCCAAAAGGGAAAACAACAGGATGGCGCCTTTATCGCACCATCCCGGCACCCATCCCAGCAACTGAGCACGCAGCCCAGCCGTGGCCGACTGACCGATTGCAGCGATTGGCGACGGGCGTGGAGGAGGGGCAGCCGCTGGCTAGACTCGAGTCTTTTTTTTTCCCGTCAAAGTCGGCCCCCTAGTGGCGCAAGAGATTGCCGGAACAGGGCCGCCATCTGACCGCCGTGGCACCGTTGAAGGGGGGGTTCGTGATCTTGTGGGCGTGGTTTCGATTGGCTGTGGTTCTTCGTTTGGGGAACCGCGAGACACCAACAAGCCGCCCGGTGGGGTGGGAGGGTGTATTCTGTATTCCGTATCTCTCCAGAAGGTCTTGGCCCGCTGCTCCATCGCGAGGGCTGTTTCAAATTGGAGATCGGAAAACACATGGCATTGTTCTGGAGGATGAGGAAGGGCTGAGTGCGGGGTTCCGTTGCGGCGTCGCCGCAGCCCCAGCGTGCCGCATTTCCGCTGACACAAACATGCTGAGGCTGGGATTCGGCCTGAGAAGCGTTGGATTCGAGGCTGCGAATTCCGTCTTACCTTTGATCTTACTGTGTAACCATAGGGACATTAGCATGCCGAGAAGGGGCTGCTGGGCACGCCGATCAGAGAGGCACAGAACACAGAGGCCCGCTGACATGACTCGCCGCGAACCCATGTCTCATCTGACCTGTTCATTCACCTTTGTGCAGCGGCCTGTCCTGCTGCCCTGGGCTGGGGAGTTTTACACAGGCCACGCGACCAGGGGAGCACGGGGATGCGAGAGTCGGGTTTGTTTCGGCTGCCGCCGTGGGTAGTGGGTGGCCTGTCGTGCCGATTAAGTCGACGACCACGGCTCGAAAACGGCTGTCTGCTTCGTTGGGGGCGGCTACACTAGGGTTCCGCCCGGGACCGGAGGCATCCTGGCCCGAACCCCCCGGCAGCGGCGCCGGCAGCGGAGCCCGGTAGCCCCGGGCCGCCTGCTCCCAACCAACGCTAGCGCTGTTCCCGGGAATCCCATTTCTTCCCCGCCAACCGTTTCCGATGCTGCCCTCTGCCCTTGGCGCTGCAGTTGCTTGGCGAGGGCAGCACGTGTTGGGGGTGCGTTGAGGTTGGCTCTGGAAGCGAACCAGCTGACTGCACCACCCCCCCGCCAACCCTCGCCTTGGGCCTGCCGGCAGGCCGCTTGTTGTCGCCTGACGGAGTTACCGGCATGGTGTTGGGCCTGCAGTCACAATTACCACACCTCATATGGAACGCCAATCCTGGAGCGTGGGGTGGTGTCTCAAACCCCCCGCGATGATGGACATGGACATGGACCCTGCCATGGATGCCATGGATGATGGTTGGCAGCACATCACCGCCGTTCATCACCTGCAGCTGCAGTGCGTTCTGCCGTGCAGCCAAGGCAACAGAGGCTTCCGAGCAGCGGCCAGGGTCATCTGGCCTGGCCAGGCCCGGCCGGGCATGTCGGCGTGCTGTGTGTTGCGGGTGCGTGCTGCGGGCCGCCGTTGCTCGCAGCCGGGCAGCCACATAACTCTGTATTCTGTCCTGTAGTTACAGAATATTAAGACCGAAGTCTCGCTGTGTCACCGAGAGCTTGGAAGCGGCAATCGACAATAAAGTGAATTCGTGTCTGCCGCCAATAAAGCGCCGCTTTCGATCGGTCAGCCGCTTTCCTCTTTCACATGGCCTGAAGCGTCGAGCGCTTCCTCGTAAACCTTAGCTCCTAAATTGTGGGTTTGTGGGTTCACTGTTCGAAGCAAAAACCAAGGAACTGAAAGTCTGAAAGAGACACCGACGAGGGGTAACAGTGCGCGGGGGGCTGCCTGGACTGTGCTGGCCTGGTTCGATGCTGCGCAGCCCGATCCCGCGATCCGCTGTGGTCCGTTGGGACCAGTCAGGCCACGAATCCGAGGGCGTCCATTATGATTGCACCCTTGATTATTATTCTCTGCTCGCTTCAACGTGTTCTCTGTGTTCCGTATTCTCGGGCTGTCAGCTGCCGGCCTGTCACTGTGGGACTCGGCTGGGACCGTACTGTACGAAATACAGCCCGGCGTGCTGGCACTGTGCCCACTTGGCCCAGTCCCACCCTCTCTGCCCGCCCGCTGCCACTCTGCATGGAGATCCGACACTTGGTGACAAGGTGATACTTTGTCGGCCTGGCCCTCCCTGGGTGGCATTACACAACCACGACGACAGCCAACTCGCCTCACCCTCAGCCGCATTTTGCCCCCGAAATCAGGAGCTTCGTGGGGTTGCCTCTTGTCCCTGTGCCTAATAAGTGTCAAGTGTTTGCTGGTTTGTGTGACTGTGTCGTTGCAAGCAAGGGAGAAGAAGCACAGAAGACAAGAAAAAAACAGAGAGAGCACCGTCCATCCCATCCACGCTCCATCGATCATCCCCGGCCTCGCTCGATGCTGTGCGTCTCCGGCTGCGCATCCTCCGCCGGCCCTGCAACCGACTCGGAATTTGCGAGCCGTTCCAGCCGCTGATCGTGCGAGACACTGCATTCCAACATTCCAACGGGAGGAAACCTGAAGAGGGACCTCTGTCGTGGCCCACCCCAGGGAACGAAGCTCACTATTGCTTCAAGCCCGGCAATTCCATGACTGTTACTGTTACCAAAAAGTACTTTCTGTACCTGAGAGACCGAGAGACCTCCTGACTCGGCCGCTTTTTCACACGCTTGGCGCTAGCCTTTGACGCTGCGCCGTGGCTTGTCCTTGCAAGACAGACGCAGCCTGAATGAACCCCACCAACCGATTTCTCCATCGACAGTCACCTCGATCGCCCTCCGCTGGCCACGGCCCTGCCATTGTCTCCCGCCCGCCAGAGGAAGCCGGCGCCTTTCTTTCTGTCTCGTCGACATCTGGCTAGCTCCTCCTTGCTCCAATTATGCTCGGTGTATGCGGCGGAAACCCGGACAATGGTGAGTCGGTGCATTGCGCCGTTGCCTGTTCCCTGTCCTGCCCTGCCCTGCCCTGCCCTGTCCTGTCCTGTCCTGCAACGCCTCGCTCTCGGCAGGCAAAGACCGACCCCGAAGGGCTGAGCATGCCCGACTCAGCGTGCTGACTGGCGCGCTCGGCGCTCCCAAAATAGGTGACGACACACGGCACGCCCCCGAGGCACTCGCCCGACAGAGCCTCTCGCCCGGCCTGCAAATACCCAAGAACCGGAGCACAGGCAATCTCGGCACCATGGGCGACAGCTCCGAAAGAGCCCGCATCCGCTTCTCGTTCGATGCCGGCGCCGCGGCCGCCGAGTATGACTCCATGTCAAGGTCAGCATACCACAGGACCGCCGGGGGCGGGGGCGGGGTTGCTTGCGAGAACGAAGCTTGTCGTTGTCGTTGCGCCGTCAAACATCTTCGGTCTCGCCGGGGTTCATGCAGAGCGCTGACTCGCCTCGTCTTCCTAGGAGCTCCCTCATGACGGACCATGACCATGGCTTGGGCATGTCGGGGCTCAGGCGCATCCGCCAACAACACAATCCGATGCGGGCGCCCACCATGCCGCTGTCCATGAGCCGGACGCCCTCCCTCGCGACCTTGACAAGATCGGCCTCCGCAACCGTGCTCTTCGACCTTCCCGCACCGCTATCCCCCGTTCCAACGTCTCCTACGTTTACCGAAGACCTCTCGCGCTTCCCGTCCGAATCGCTCCACTCCTTCTCGTTTGCCCACCAGTCAGAAGACTTGATACACAGCCGGCAGAATGTCCTCAAGCGGTCCATGGAGTTCATGCGGGATCGGATGGCCTGGTCGGCCTCTTCGAATGCCGGGATAGCCAGTGCCCAGGCTAGGGCGATGGGCGACGTCGAAACGCAACACATGTTGGACCTGTTGGCCAAGGCAAACTTGGTCGGGGCTGGCAACCTTCCCGCCGGAGACTTGAACATTCCCATAGGGCCGTTGACAGGACCGGCGGCCACATCAGACGCCAATGTATTTGACAACGTGTTTGTCCCGAGGACTTCGAGCCCCGAGCCGTTCGACAAGACGCCCCTCGTATCTCCCACCTCAGAACTACCGCCGCCTGTGGCCGTCGAAATCCCGAGTTCCGAGCAGGCCGCATCCACCTCGACCCTGGATCCGCAGTATTTCCCGCCAGCCAGCGAGAGCACAGGGTCCGAAAGCTCATCAAGGACACCGACAAACGAGAGCGGCAAGACGGCCCAGACCTCCCCGCCAAAATCGAGACGCCCCAGCGAGCTGAAGCGGACCATGACCGACACCGACACAGTCCAGGTATCGGTGCAGCAGAAGCTCATGGACGTGATAGCCCAGCCGTTCCTCGCCGCCGACTCGCCACCACCACCGCAGCACAGATTGTCACTGCCCGGCAACTCGACCATCCCATCAGGCCTCGCAGCCCCTGCCCTGCACGGGCACCAAACGAGGTGGGTGCCGGCGGCACAAGCAATCTTCACCACGGAATCAAAGCCGCCGTGGACGATCATCGCTGCCAACGATCTCGCTTGCTTGCTCTTTGGTGTCACCGCGGCCGAGGTTCGGAAGATGGGTATCTTGGAGGTGGTTCAAGAGGAGCGAAGGACATGGCTGGTACGCAAGTTGCAAAAGGGCATCCACGAGGATGTCGGGGATGGCTCCGAGAGCGAGATCTCTCAGCCGACTCCCGCCGTGCAAACGTCGAGCTTGCTGGGCGCCCGCGCTGGCGGCATCACGGCGAAGCTCCTCAGCAAGCCAAACTCGAGGTCGCAGACGCCCAAGTCGGGAAGACGGCCGGCAACCATCCATAATGGCGATCCAAAGCCCCCTAAGCCGGGGCACTCTCATGGCTCAAACGGCAAAACAAGGGGCGTCCTGCTTTGCGGAGATGTTGTTCCCATTCAAGTGAGTCACGATAGAATCTGGACGATCTGTGTGTGTTGCTTACAGCTTTCTAGAAACGAAACGGCGCAACTGGATCAGCCAGCTTTTGGGTGATTGAGAAGCGGGTGGGCTTGATCTGGGTGTTGGAGGAAATTCACGAGGACGTGGCGCACATCGATGTTGACGAGGACGGGACCGTCGTGAAGGTCTCGGGTGCTCTGGGCCCGATATGGGGCAATGAACACCTCCAGCCCGGCCAGGATGTTGGCGCTTTGATTCCGCGGGTTCCCCGTCAGGGCATCGACCCGCGGTTTGGCGAGGTTGACTACCGCGAGATCGCCAGGAAGAAGTACTACACGTGCCGCAACAGCGACCGAATCAACATCCCGGCGACGGTCCAGCAGGTCAGGGGGTCTACGGAGCTGCGCGTGTCGAGCTTCCCGCACATTGCGGGCATCGTGGTGGTCTGTCCTCGAGACCTGACCATCAAGAGCTCCAACTCGGTGTTTTGCGGCGCGCTGTTTGGCCACGAGAAGCCGGACGGCATGCCGGTCAACCAGCTGGTCCCGGGCTTTGACAAACTCCTCCGCATCCTCACCGAGCGGGACGGCGTCCGCCTTGTCGACGGGATCGTTATTCCCGAGCATTCATTCAGAAAGGCCTCGGCGTTCCTGGCTCTCGAAGAGGGCCACCCGGATGCCGCCACGGGATTCCTGCGCCCTGACAGTCTTCCCGCCCGGCATCGAGATGGGTCCCAGCTCAGGATTGACATTCAGATGCGGGTGGTGAAGAGCGAGAAGCAAGTCGCGGCCGTCCCCGAAACCGTACTTGAGGTCAGCGACGACGAGTCCTCGGCTGGGGAAGCTAGCGACCAGTTCCTCGTCGCACAGACCGAGATGGTCTACGCCCTGTGGATTACATACTCGAGGCACCTCCACGCTTCGCGGACCAACCTGGGCGCATCATCACCGCTGCTCTCGGGCACGGCCACGCCGCTGCACCAGCCCTCGCCGGGCCAGACGCCCGTCCACACCCCCCTGGACCTGCAATCCGACTCGGACGACTCGCAGAAGGAGGACGTGAAGCCGCCGTCGCTGGCGCGGCAGCTGAAGGACGCCGCCATCACGGCCGCGGCCAGGTTGACGGGCTCGCAGCGGGTAACCGAACCGAAGGAGCCGCAGGTCGTCGCGGTCCCGACGACGCCGGAGCCGCAGAAGAAGTCGATCGACGACTTTGTCATCCTCGAGGACATGGGCCAGGGCGCGTACGGGCAGGTCAAGCTGGCACGGTACCGCAACACGGGCAAGAAATGCGTGCTCAAGTACGTGACGAAGCGGCGCATCCTCGTCGACACGTGGACGCGCGACCGGCGGCTGGGCACGGTGCCGCTCGAGATCCACGTGCTCGACTACCTGCGGCGCGACGGGCTGCGGCACCCCAACATCGTCGAGATGGACGACTTCTTCGAGGACGACGTCAACTACTACATCGAGATGGAGCCGCACGGCCTGCCGGGCATGGACCTGTTCGACTACATCGAGCTGCGC
>FTCG01000161.1_pt1 | contig 9409 bp, 8 predicted proteins | sample 1639641 | NCBI WGS metagenome assembly FTCG01 (sample SAMEA3914864, study PRJEB12502) | metagenome | biome: forest; material: soil | place: USA | collected 2012-03-12 | depth 0.3 m
GAGGGAGGTGAGGAGCGGGATGGTGGGGGGGATGTCGGAGGAGAAGGTGGATTGGAGGAGGAGGGCTGTTTGTTTGAGGTATCTGTTGATGGTAGAAGGGGTTAGTTACGGTGAGGAGGGAAGCGGGGGTGGGGAGAGGGAGGGCGGACGGACTTGGTCTTGTTATTGTGAAACCCAACCTTGCCAATCAACTCATTCAGCACCACCGGATCAACAGCGAGCATATTCTCCAGATTCAACCCCGGCGGCGCACCCGGCGCGTGCGGCGGCAGCTCGGTGTAGAGACGGCGCATGGCCTCGGCGGTGACGGTGTCCTTGGTCTGGCTGGACAGCATCAGCGCGACGAGGGTGTGGAAGCGGCGGTCGCGGGCGCTGGCGTGGGGCTGCGCCAGGCGCTCGCAGCCCATCGTGTCGACGGCCGCGTTGGCGGCGGGGCCGGTCAGGCGCATCTCTTTGACCAGGTTGTAGATTTCTTCCCAGTCGGTGGGCGGCTCGATGGTCGTGGCGCCTGTGAGGGGGTCGGTGACTGTGCGTGCTGGCTTGCGTACGCGGCCGCGTGGTCGGGGTTTTGGTTCTTCTTCATTGTTGGAGTCGTGCTCCGTCTTGGTTTCGGTCTTGATTTCAGACTTGATGTCGGTTTCGATCTCGGCTTTCAGCTCGTGCTTGACCTCGGTCTTAACTGTCCTCGTTGGCCGTCGCGGCGTCGACTGTGTTAATGTCTCGGTGCGCTTGCGCTTGCGCGGGGCCGCAGTCGCGACGGCATCTTCAATGTCGGGCGTGGGCTCGCGTGTGAGCTCAGACGGTCCGTTCTCTGCGCCTGTGGCAGTGTGTGCGAAGCGGGCGAGGCTGGCGCGGGTTGAGCGACGGGGCAGAACCGTAGAAGGAAGCGTCTTCGGGCTGATGTCGAAGTACTTGGACGTCTCTCTGGCGGCGCGTGGGGTCCTCATGATTCTGAACATGCGATGCGGTTCTCAGCGGCACAGCACGGGAACAGTTCCGTGGGATGGGCCGGCACTGTCGGGTGCTTTTGTGCCGTTCATTTATTCTGGGCAACCCCTGTGGCGCGCCCCCACCCGCGCCGCCGGGTCGGCAAATGCCGCCGCTAATGCTGCACCCGCAGGGAACAGGCGGCCAATCAGCGCTGTCCGGCGCAGCGACCTTGAGCAACCTTGATGGGCAACCAAGTCGATGGACCAAGACGCTCCAAGTGATGCTGACTGGTAGATACAAGACGACAGGCAGATACAAGACAAAATGACATGTACTCTATGAGAGATATATCCTCCAAATCAGACAAGACCCAGTGGCACCCTCAACGCCGCCGCTCCAACTCTAAACAAGACAAACTCAACATGAAAACCCCCATCCCAGAATGCCAACATTACAACAAATTACTACACTCCCCCCCTAAACCAAAAACTCATCCTCCACCCAATGCCTCAACACAACCCTCCCCTCATCAAAACTCGGCTTATCCATCCTAACAATAATCGCCGCATGGCTATGCCTAACCTTGTGAATCCACACCGGATACTTCCTCCACGGCAGCTTGTCCAGCGCCTGCACCGCGGCAAACTGATACGGCGCCAGCGCCAGCGTCGGGAAGGCCCCCCCCTCCTGGCGCGACATCTTCCTCTCCAGCGCGAGTATCGCCCTCCCCCCGTCGCTCTCATCACCCTCATTGCTGCTGCCGGGCGTAACACCCCCGTTGTTATCATCCGACAGGTTGCCGTCGTCGTCCTCGTCGTCAAGCAAATAAGCCTGGTCCTGCGCGCTATTAAGGTTCTCGTACGCGTCCTCGACGGCCTCGCGCATCTCCTTGATCCAGAGGTTGACGCGGAAGTCGGCGGCGTTGATGCCCGCGAGGCCACTCTCGTGCAGCTTGACGCGGCGCGAGGAGCGCACCGTCTGGATGGCGCTGTTGACCAGGAAGGCGACCACGCCGATGGGGATGAAGAGCGTGAGCGCGAGGACCAGGGGCACGCGTTTCGCGAGCTTGTCGAGGGAGGCGGTTAGGGGTTCCGGGGCGGCGGGTGGGGCCGGGGAGACGGGGTTGGAGGGGTCGAGGATCACGTCCTCGTAGCCGGGGAGGTAGCGGACGTTGACGCGGGAGAGGTCGGTGTAGGGGTCGGTTTTGGAGATGCCTGTTGTGTAGTGGACGGCGCTGCGGTCGTTGGTGATGTTGGTGTAGAGGGTGTGGCGCTTGAACTTGGCGAGGCCGCTCATGAAGATGGAGTTGGGGTCGGCGAGCACGGCGAGGAGGGGTTTGCCTGTGTCGCGGAACCGGTCGATGCCGAAGAGCTGCCGGCCCGACATGCAGAGCGTTCGCGCGCCCAGCACGTTGAAGAGCTGGTTGGCCCACCCGCGGAGGGGTGTTCGTACCCCGAGGAAGGGGCTCGCAAAGGCGGTGAAGTTCTGTGTGACGGTCAGCGAGGTGTTCTTTCTGATAGAGGCGTAGTTGGTCCGCACCATGCACTCGAGGTTGTCCAGCACGCCTCGCGCAGACAGCAGGCCGATGGCATAGCGCGCCACCAGCCCTCCCAGCGAATACCCGACAATGCTAAGCTTTTTGATGTGTCCGCCCTTGCTGTGTATTATCTCCAGCTCTTCCTCGATCTCGAGGCACACCCGCTCGCCGCCGCACTCGATGCCGTCGTAGGTGAAGGAGCCGCTGTTGCGCTTCGCGACGAGGATGTAGACTTTGTCGGGCGGGTACTGGGCGCGCAGTGCTTTGGCGACCGACGCCATGTGGTTTGGGTTGCCCCATAGCTGAAGGAGGCATGCGCTTGTGAGTGAGGGTTGTGGATGGATTTGATGGGCGGATGGAGGGTGGGAGGTGGGATGGTGGGACGACGGGCGCCGGGGTTCACTTACGCCGTGCACCAGCACGCAGAGGTGGCCCGCCTCCAGGCTGCCTCCGGAATACTCGGCCATGATGCGGGATGCTCCAAGATTCACCTAAAATGGCCGGTACGCATGTCAACAGGCCCCGGGCATCCGATGTCTTTTCAGCGACAAGCGGCCGGGAGAGCTGAAGTTTAGGCGCCGCGCCGCGCACGTCAGCCCGGAGATAAGCCTGGGGATCGGACGAAAACAGGCCCGGCTGGCGGCTTTGGTGGGGTTGACGGCCCGGAGATTGGTCCGAAGTGCGCTGGCGGGGCCAGCCAATGACGACTCAACTTCAACCTTCAATTGTTCTAGGTACTAAAAGCGAGACAAAACAAACCAACTTCAAGACGGAAGCCAAACATACTCCCCAAAGGCGCCAACTACACCCGCATCAGACTAACCCAGTTCCTACACCCCAGCATGAAATGCGCAAAAGGGCTGCCCCTCCAGAGGCTTGTGGTGGCAGGCCGGGACACCCGGCGGCCAGTCCTCGGGCTCAAAGGCGCACACATGTTCAAAGCACCGGTCGACGCCGTCCCTGGCTCCGTGTCCGCAACCCCTTTCATGTCACGTGTGCCGGTCGCAGACGCCTGCGAGGCCCGAAGAGGCGAGCTCGGGGCATTGCCAGTCCCCGTCTCTCCAGGTACACCGGTGCGCCGCGCAGTGGAAGCTCGATTCGCCGCTTCGGGGGTCGGGGCATCGGTAGCCTTGTGGGAGTGTGAGTCCCAGGGCGCTGGCATGGCACATGTATCGTCAGCTCGGTCTGCCAATAACAGGGCTGCATCAAGACTCAAGGCTCACCAGCGATGCCTCCCGCAGTAATCAGACTCCCCGTCGACGTTCTCGCCGCACTGTTGGCCACCTTCCATGTCCCATGGGCAAAACCTAGCCGCGTGCACGGAGCAATAGTCTTGTCCCTGGATCCTGGTTCCGGAGCATCGCACAGTGCCGTCGATGATCTCCTCGCAGTTGTATCTCTCGTGGTCTTGGCAGTTCGCCGACTCTATCGTGTTGGGGAGCCAGCCCGCCGCGTTGAAGACTAGCCCCCGAACGAGCCGGAGCGGCGTTCCCGTGCATCGACTCCCGGTGGGGAGCTGGTGCTGGCAGAGATGGTCGGCGCAGACAGGCTCGGGACACTCCCGATTCTCGGCGACCTCCATGCCGCAGACATCGCTGACGCCGAGGTAGGCATCACTGACGATGCATGTCACGGGGGGTTCGCTGCTTCGCCGGGCCGCCTTGGCCCGCTTTGGACTCTTGGGAAGATCAAAGCGGACAGAACCCCCCATTTTTGACGATTAACTGGCTCCAAGTTTTTGAGGCTGGCGAATGAAGAGTCCTTCCATCTCGAAGCTCTTCCAACATCCTTATAGACCATCACTGATGAAGTGCTGGTTCATCCCATGTCGAGAAGTTGTGCCCGGCGTGTCCAGTTGTGGGACAGAAACAGCTGGCAGAAGGGAGAGATCATAGGGCTGAGCAACAGCAATAGATTGAGTAACAACAAACGAAAAACGTTCGCCAACAGATCTAAGTACGGGGCCTTCTACCACCGTCGGGAGAACAACCAACTCAACAACGCAACAACACAACCATCGCTGTGCCTGGCCAACATCACAGAGTGATATGGCACCGTAACAAACCACAAAACCACATCCCTCAGCCAGCAAGAAACACCCATCCAAAGTACCACACATCAAGGCTCCCCCGTCTTCCCATCCTCCACCGCCGCCCCCCCACCAACAACAACCCTCTTCCCCTTCCCCACCCCCCTCGCACTCAACCTCCGCCAAAACACCACCGAAAACACCACCGCCATAGCCTGCAACATCGCCGCCTTCGCATACAGCCCCACCATCCCCGTCCACCTCACCCCACCTTTGCCACCACCCAACCTCTCCCTCACCTCCCGATACCGCCCCACATCATCAGTAATCACCCCGTCCACCCCCTTGCGGACAGCCCACTCCATCCAGCCGACCTCGTTGACCGTCCACACGTAGATCTTGCGCCCCCTCGCGCGGGCCGCGCGGCGGAAGCGGGCGCCCACGGGCCCGACGAGCGTGGCCTGGAAGAGGTTGAAGTGCACGTTGGGGTGGTCGTCGCTGAGGAAGCGGGCGGCGTGGAGGAGGGAGAAGCCGATGTAGGCTAGGGGGAAGGAGGGGAGGTGCAGGCGGGCGTGGGTGATGTATGTTTCCTGTGGGGGTGGTTAGATGGTGGGAATGATGGGGCGTTTTGGGTTTGGAGGGAAAAGGGTGGGAAGTGAGAGAGCGAGAGAGAGAAAAGACATACATTCCACCCCCCCAAAACAACCCTCTCCCGCCACGGCCTCCCCCCCTCCGCAGGCGGCACCGACGCGATGCTCCGCGCGAGGGCGGGCAGCAGCGCCTCCGGGTCGTCGTCGGTCTTGATGTCGACCAGCACCCAGATGCGGTCCAGCCCGGGGCCGGTCAACCACTGCAGCAAGTCCGCCAGCCGCGGCAGGCCCTCGTGCGGCGCCTGCAGGGTGCGCAGGGTGCGCAGGTAGGCCCAGTCGCAGTCTGCGATGGGCGTGTCGATGCCGAAGCAGCGCTTGAGGGTCTTGTCCTGGTGGGGGTGTCAGGATGGATGGGATGGTACATAGGGATAGGGTAAGTGGGAACTCACATGGGACAGCACGACGACGCCGTCGCGGGACAGGTGCACGTCTGTCTCGAGGGCGTGGGCGCCGGCCGCCACGGCGCCGTGGAACCCGGCCATGGAGTTCTCCGGGTAGGCCGCCTTGTAGCCGCGGTGGCCGATGTTCTGGGGCAGAGCCGAGCCAGAGTCCGAGCCGGAGTCCGAGGTGGTGGGGCCGGCTGTGCGCGATGCGAGACATGGTCAGCGTCGCTCTCCAGGAGTTCAGGGGCCGTCCGGAGTGGGGCAGACGCACCTTTCCCGGTGCCAAGGGGCCGGGCCCCGTCTTGAAGGAGCGGCGTCTCCTCGGGCGACATGGCGGAGGATGCGGGTCGGATGCGGGTCGGATGCGGGAGGATTCGGTGTTGCTCCGGATTGTTTGATGTTGTTTCTGGCTTTTGGGAATACAACGAGCGACACTCTACAAAACACAAGTAGCCAGAAAAAGATAAAAAGACAGCAGCCGTGACGACGTGTCGGGAACACGGCGCCCTGACAATGAAGCACAATGAAGCTGAGCAGCGAGTGGGGTTCGGCGCCCGGACAGACCCCAACCCCGTCGCCGCCGGAGATAGGCCGGCACCAGGCTCCACTAACACCGGGCGGCGCTTTCGAGTCGCTCAGCTGCCACGTGGGTGTGTTCGTCTCCTGACATCTCCTGATCTGGGGGCACTCGGCACCGTCTGTCGCCTCGACCCCTGGAAATTGTGTACTGTCCTGGAGCTGGCCATCCTCTTTGCTTCTAACTCTCACGACGTTCGGTCAGCTGCTTGCGCGTGCCCAACGCGACCAGGCTGCAGCCCGCTTCCATGTCTTCCAATCCCGCGTGTGCCTACCCCTCCCCAACTATGCACACCGACGTGTTCCCGCATATTATACTGTGTAAACCACACCAGCCCTTCGCTGATTCCCCTCGCGTTTTCCTGCTGCATCTCCTTCATGTGACGTAAACTTCCCATGGTTCGCCAGGATGGCGAGCTTGACATTATTAGAGAACAGCGACCCTGCGGATCTGCCACCCATTGAAGATGCGATTCTCGAGGGCGCGCGGTCCTCGGCCTGGCGCGACTTGAGGAACCCGAAAGTGCGCCGGTTCCCGAGACACGGCGCCGAGATCACATGGCTCGAATATCTCGGCCACGGAATATCAGGGCTCGTCTTCAAAGTCACCATCGGCGGCGGTGACCCGGTAGCCCTCAAAATCGCACGCCTCTGACTCTCCCACCCACAGAACCCCAACACTAACAACTCCCAGTTCTGGCGGGCCCGACGCCCTAAACCCCGCCCCCGGCCCAACGGCGACGGCTTCACCCAGGACGAGTGGCCGCTCGAGGACGAATGCCACAACGTCGCCCTGCTCGAGAAGCTCGCGTGGCTCATCACCACCGCCGACGACCCAGACCGGCCGCTCCCCATCCTCCGCCGGCCCAAAACCCTGCACGACATCGTCGCCAACCTGCGCGGCTTCAGCGACGAAGCCCGCGACTCGCCCCTCCCGACCGAGCTGCCCGACGACCCCATCCCGATGCCGTCCGTCCCCGCGCTCACGGAATGCTACGGCTGGACGACCGTCCACCGCGACGCCATCCCCCGCGTCAGCCCCCCCGTCTCGGACTACGTCGACGCAGACATCGACTGGCACTGGGCCCTCGTGTACGAGCTGGTGCCGGGCGCGCCGCAGGACCTCGCCGTCGGCCAGGCGCATCTGGATTTCTTTTACGCGATGGGGTTTGCGATGCAGGCGTATAAGCCGGATAATTGGCGTGGGGGCCGGCTGATCGACTTCAACGACGTGTCGGCGCCGTTCAGCACGGGGTGGAGGCGGTCGGCCATCGTGGTGCGCGACGCGGGGTCGTGGTTTTGGACGTTGGGGTTCGAGGATGAGAGGAGGGTGCAGCGCAGGATTGTCACGGGGTTGAGGGTACGGCGGGGTCCGGGACAGGGAGAGGGCTGTTATGGACCTGCTGCTGTTGCCGTGGACAAAATGCCAGGTTATTTCAGCGGCCCGAGGTGCAGTTGATTGAAGATGCGCTAGAACCCCTATTTCACCAAGCAAAACAGTGAGTCGAGAACCACCAAAAGTGGCTCGGACGAGATGCATCGACAGCCTCATGCAGGCTTCCCAAGTTTGTCACGTAACCCCAGCAAGTACTCATACCGCTAAGTAATTAGCTGAGCCATGAGTGCACTGCTGCGCGGAACCTGCGTCCAATGTGCATCCACACCATCCTCCTCCCGGTCGATATCAAACCCAAAAGGAACAAGACACAAAAACGGAAACGGAACACCAACACCGGCTTCAAGGCTCGCCGGCCCCCAACTCCCCGACGAAAGGGCTGCGGCGATTTAGCCTAATGCCGCCAGCGTCGCACACGACGCTCGCCTCCAGCACGTGGCCAGGCGAGCCAGGCATGGCCTGAGAAGGTCCGAGATGTTTGCGCGGCCTCGCCAGACCGTTGCAGGTATATTGCCCGTCAGAGCGTTGACGAGTATTCCGTACGTGATACAATACAATACACACACGCCGGAACCGTCATCCTCGGGGCGGCGAGCAGACGCGGCAAGTCAGCCCAGTCGTTCTAGAATGCCATGCGTATTCGCACCCAGATTGCGCACGGGACGCCTCCTGTGAACATTGAAATATGCCCCTTGAAAAAACTAGAAGAGAAAAAGATAAAAAAACACAACCACCAAGTCCGGATAATCCCTGGTCCAAATATTCTAGATCCCCAAACCCCCTTCAACTATCACCAACCCCATCCGGTCCAGACGCCCACCACCCTCTTGGCATTCACCCTCTCTCGGCTTGTTACGTGATCTCCCTTCACTGGCGCCGGCGCTTCCCACCCCCTAAAACCCAAAAACCCCCGGATCTAGCCCCCTCCCGCCCCTAAACCCAGACTATGTTCTCACCAAGACACCATGACCTCATCCGCCCTGCACCAGCCGGACAGCACCCACCGCCTTAACAAGGCACGACCCCGCCTCGCGGCCCCCCCTCGATTCCCGCACAGCCCGGCATGCGCTTGGCGCCTCCGAGTCAGGCCTTGTGGAGACGCAGGCTGTGGGGAACCACCACCACAGTCCACAGGCGTGGTCGATAGTGCCGGACCTGACATGGTGGAGAAAGGGATCGCCCGCCGCCGGGGGAGTCTAACAGGGTTCGAACAGGGTTTTTCCAATTCTTGTTGAGACATGGCCGTCGGTGTCACGCGTCTAGGCCGCGGCGCGAAGAATGCCAAGGTGTCTTGGAGGGGCAGACTAGCACCGGTAGTTCTTGATGTTGTTTGTTACGGACAGACGCTGTTCAGACGCTTTGGGGACAAACTGACGTCGGCAGTTGTGGTTCGTTGCGTACAGACTCTGTTCGGACATTCTAAACTCGTTACTCTGGCATGGCCAGAGACAAACCAAGGGACCCTAATCCAACCGGTCACCAACATCCATCCGAGGAAAGACACAGCGAGGGAAAGAAGCTATACAGAGCCCGGTGATAGCAAGAAGAAAAACCAGAACCATCCAGATTGCATTCCAGTAAAGCCATTCAACCCAACCAAAGCCAGAGCAAACTGTCCAAGCCATCCCAAATCCCACCAAGAGAACCCATTACCTGAAAATAGATATGCCCAAAACATCCATCCCATCCAAGCATTCTCACCGCACCCGCAAGGTACAGAAATCATAATCCCCTCCCATCAAAAACGCCAACCAGCAGTTCCATCAAACACAAACCTTTCCAAACCAGTCCCAAGCCCAAAAAACGAAGGTGAAGGCCAAAAAAAAAAAAAAAAGATCACAACCCAAACCCATCAAGCACATACCCCTCCCCCCCCGCCCCAACAGACAAATGCATCCCCCCCGCATA
>FTCG01000335.1_pt1 | contig 9279 bp, 6 predicted proteins | sample 1639641 | NCBI WGS metagenome assembly FTCG01 (sample SAMEA3914864, study PRJEB12502) | metagenome | biome: forest; material: soil | place: USA | collected 2012-03-12 | depth 0.3 m
CCCCTCTCCCTCTCAACAATAACCTCCCCCCGCCTGCCCTTCCTTCGACTACTCTTCCTCCTCTCCCCGCCATCCGCATCCTCCCGGTCACCACCACCATCAACCCCACTCCCACCCCCACTGCCATTATTCCCACCATCCCGACTCCGCTTATTCGAACCCCCGGCAAAACCCGTCAGACTCGCCATGCGCCGCGTCTCGCGCAGCAGGCGCTCCCTGTCACGGGCCATGCGCTCTGCTGCGTGCGGGTCGAGGGCTGCTGCTGCTGCTGTGGAGGTTGTGGTGGTTGTCGGGGTGAGGGAGGTGCGGCGGTCGGAGGGGGCTGTGGCTGTGGTGGAGGTGGCGAGGCCTTTGATTTCGAGGGTTGGTGTTGGAGTTGGGGCTGTTGAGGAGCGCGGGGCTAGGGGGGGGTTGAAATCATCGTTGGTAGGCTCAGTTGGGGGGTTGTCGTCGGTGGGTTTGGCGCTGCGGTGGTGGCGGTCTTTGTCACCGCGGTCGCGGCGGCTTTCGCGGTCACGGTCTCGGTCGCGGTCCCTGTCCCTGTCGCGGTCGCGATGGCGGTCTTTGCGGTCGCGGTCGCGGTCCCGATCACGGTCACGGTCACGCTCCCTGTCACGGTCCCGATCCCGATCACGATGCCTGTCGCGATCCTTCTCCCTGTCCCGATCCCTATCGCGCTCCCGCTCCCTCTCCCGATCATGCTCCCTCTCGCGCTGCGACCGATGCGACTTGCGCCGGTGCTCGTCCCGATCCCTCTCCCTATCCCTCTCCCTATCCCTCCGCTTGTCCGAGTCGCGCTCCTTCCGACTACCCCGGTGGCTCGACCGGCGATGCCCATCATCAGGCACAGGGGACGCCGACCTCGACCGGCCGTCCAGCTGCTGCTGCGGCTCGTCACCCGCCCGGCGGGCCTTCTCCTCGGCACCATACGCCGAGTCCTTCCGGCGGTGCGACGACCGGTGTCGGCGCCGCTCATCACCACTCTCCCTTTCCTCGTCCCCCGCCGCCGAGTACGACCGCTGCGTCTTGCTGCGCCGGTGACTCCGGCTGCGGCTCCTGCTCGACTCGTGCTCGCGGTCACGATCCCTCTCCCTCTCCCGCTCACGGTGCCGGTCCCTCTCCCGCCCGCCATGCTCCCGCTCCCCACTCCGCTCCCTCTCCGCATGGCGCTCACCAGCATACCGCCCGCGATGCGACCCCTGCACCGAACTACTCCGCGAGCGGCCGCGGTCGAACCCCGTCCCGGCCGCGCTCGTCGGGGTAGGCGGCTTCTGATGATCATCGACCCAGCCCCTAGCCCGGAGATGTCTAAAGCTCGTGTTGGGGAGGCCCTGCATCATGGCCTTGGGCCCCTTGGGCGCGTTGAGCGGGACGTCGGGGGCCGGCGCCGGGGGCGCGCTGTCTGCGCCTTCGCCGGCGCCGTTGGGTCCTCCCTGGGTTGTTGTGTCCTTGTTGGCGGTTTCGTCTCCGCCCTGCTCTGGCTCGCCGCCTGCCTCTTGTTGTCCGGCGTCGTCCCGCAGGGCGCGGCCGAATTCGTCGACGTTGGCGCCGCCCGGGGTTGCGTCTCCGCCGGTCTGGCCGCCGCCCTGGTCGCCGCCTTGCTGGGCGGTTTGGTACTGCTGGTTTTCGTAGCCTTGGTCGTTCCAGTTGCCGCCGCCGCCGCCGCCGCCATATCCGTGTTGGTAGCCCCCGCGGTTGTATCCGTACCCGTAACCACGGCCTCGACCCCTACCGCGGAACCCGTACTGATTCCGCCGATAGTCATTGAACTGGTTCTGGTGGCCATAATTACCTTGATTGAATCCTGTCTGGAAGCCAGAGTTAAACGCGCCATAATCACCATTGCCCATGCCAGAAGCGCTTGGATGATTGTAATTATCTTGGCCGACATTCCATGATTGCTGTCCGTTCCAGTTATCGGCTTCGCCCCCGTAGCCCCCCATGCCCATATTCATGTTCATGCCGTTCATGCCCATGCCTTGAAAACCACCGCTCATGTACATCTGCATCGTCATCGGGTCCATGTTCATGCCCGGCATGCCTGAAAATTATTAGTACAGATGTCTGATGTTACAAGAATTCAGAACGTACCCATCATCGGAAAGTTGCCAAACCCATTTTGCATGGCCATCATCATTTGCATCTGGTCAAATCCGGGGGCGAAGCCGGTCGCGGGGAATGTGCCGCCCATGCCGTCGGCCGGGGCGGCGCCGGAGTCCTCGGGGTTCGCTTCGTCGGCATTTTCCTCTCCCTCTTTTGCTTCAGCGTTGTCGCTCTGGACAAGCTCGGAATCGCGCCCGAGGAGGACTAAGTCGGTCGTGGAACTGGCTTCCGGCTCGCCAGCTTCTCCGTTGCGCGGTGCCTGGTCCTGGTCCTTGTCAGCAAAGGATATCGTGGTGGTTGGGATTTGGAGCGGCTTACAGAATCGTCTCCGACCTTCTCCACCAGGCCGTCCCCTTCCTCCGCGCGGCCTGTTTCCTCGCCCTCCTGCTGTTCAGGCCCTTCCGCTGCAGCAATCTGCTCCGCCACCGGCAGCTGCAGTCCCCCCCCATCCTCACCCACCACAGCCACCGCCTCCGAAACAACCGGCAGCGCCGCCGCACCCAGGCCAGGACCGACAGGCGTAACAGGAGTAACCGGCCCGTCCCTCGGCCGGCTCGCCTCGCGCTTCTTCTCCTCGGTGCGCAGGAACACCTTGATGGTGGTGCGCAGCGCCTTGTGCGGCTTGCAGTCGCCGGCCGACAGCGGCGCGTGCTCGCACACGGGGCACGAGCTGGGCAGCGTCGCCTGGCACGTCTCGCAGATGGCCTGCTCGCAGCAGGGCAGGCGGAACGCGTTGACGGCCAGCTTGCTGCAGATGGCGCAGCGGAGTTTGGCGGGGATGTCGTCTTGTGGTAGGGAGCTGGGGTTGGGGTTGTCAGCGACGCAACGCGTTTCTGAGGGAGGGGAGGCTGGTGTACCTGATGAGCTCGACCTGCGCTTCTGTGAGGGTCAACGAGGCGGCCATTTTCACTTCGTTCTGCTTGGTCGCGCTGCAGTCCACGGACACGTTGCCACACCCAGAGAGAGGGTTTAAAGGGATTAAACGCTCGGAATCATCGAGCAGTCCGCGATGGCAAAAGGCCGACGGGAGAGTGAGGTGTGGCAATGAATGCCCGGAGATGACTGGCTCGGGAGTTGCGGAGGGACCAGATGCTGTCGGCTGTCGATGCTTCTGGAAAGGCGTTGGATTGATGATACGCCCGACAAAGGCTCCCGGAAACACGCGTTGTCGAGCCGATACGCGCGATGGATTGCTGGCCGCGTTGCTGGTGACGGGTGGGTGGTGAAAATTTGGTGGAGGTCGTCGCCGCACGTGCGTGCTGGGCTTTAGCCAGCCAGACAGTGCCGAATCGGGCCTGCATACTGTTAAAACATGCCATATGATAATGCAAATACACAGTGCGGGGCATCCATTTCGCATGACTTTCCAGTCCTCCGCACAATTCGGAGTAGACCGACCACAAGACTTGATTTCGGATGGTTATAATCCAGCTATAGCACATGCCCGGATCTCCTCGTCGAGAGGACTTATCGAGTGCCCGACGTGGCCGGCCATGACCTGACAAGACCCGGGGCAGCACACGAGGATACGAGCCAACAGCTCGCTCAGAACCCCAGGACTCGAGAGGTTGCGCTAAGGTATTAGAATAAATGGATAGAACAAAACGACCAAAGCACTAGTTACTCCTGATTGACCTGCCCAGTATGACCAACCACTCCATAGACCGTGTAAAAATACCGAACCGGTACCGCCTCTCCCTCGACCACCCCGCCGACCCGCCTCAGCAAGCACATGAATCCTTCGCGTTCGGATCCCGCGGCCCATTCAAGTTCACCCGCTGCTCCTCGGTCCGACCAGCCGCATGCGACGCGCCCGGCCCACGGGCGGTCTTGAGCGACGTCTCCGGGATGGCGTTGGCGATGGCCGTGAACACCTCGGTCACATTGTATCCCGTCTTGGCGCTGGTCTCGAAAAACAGCAGCCCCTCCTCCTCGGCGTACCCCTTAGCCTCCTCAGTGGAGACCTTGCGGGCGTCGCCCGAGTCCTCGGCCCCGGCGTCCTCGGCGTCGCCGCCGTCCGCGGCCCCGCCGTTGGTGAGGTCGAGCTTGTTGCCGACCAGCGCGATGACGATGCCCGGCGACGCCTGCCGCTGCAGCTCGGCGACCCAGTGCTTCGCCTTGATCAGCGAGGTCGGTTTCGTCAGGTCGTAGACCACCAGGGCGGCCTGGGCGTTGCGGTAGTACATGGGCGCGAGCGAGGCGAAGCGCTCCTGGCCGGCCGTGTCCCAGATCTCAAACTTGATGGTGCGCGTCGGCAGGTTGCATTTTTGTGTCAGGAAGGCAGCTGTAGCGGTGGCCTGGGTCAGCGGGATGCCTCTCGGGACGATGCCAGAGGGCCGGGGATGGCGGGAGACGTACCTCCTATTGTGGGCTCCTTGTTCTCCTGGAAGTCGTTGTTGACGAAGCGAAGCACGAGAGACGACTGCGGACGGAGTGTCAGCCTGGATGCAGCCTGGGTGCGGCAGGGCATAGGAATGGAAGGAGACCGACCTTGCCGACGGCAGCTTCGCCGAGGAGCACCAGCTTGACGCTGCTGCTCGGTTTGGGGGCGTTCGAGTCGGCCATGGTGTGTGGTGATGGCGGTGGTGATGGCGATGGCAATAGCCGTGGTTCTCGTCTCGCGCAGTGTTTGGAAAAGGAAACTCAAAAGATTCCAAGGGTCCGGCGGTGGTGCCTGTCGTCGTGGGTCGCCTACAGAATACACAGCAAGGACTGTGCGTTGCGTATGTGTTCCTTGGAGATGGGATCGCAGTGACGTGATAGGCAGAATCAAAGTGGAAGCTCGCAGCCGGGATGTCCCACAGCGGACGTTGACGCACGCACTCTGCACACACCACAGGCATGCGACGCCGTCTTGGACCAACGCACGCCAGGCTCGGCTCGGCTAAGCGCCATGGACCCGCTGCTGCCGGGCCTGGGCGCAGTGGGCAGTGGGCATTGGCAGTGGGCACGGGCCTCGGAGCGGAACACAGATTGCCCGGCCTGCCTGTGGAGCCCGTCTCGCAGCGACCAGCGCCGATCCTGGGCGGCTTCAAGAAATCCACTGCAGCCCCACTAAAAAGTTCAGAAGGTCGCAAAAGTCGATCGCTCTCCGGGAGTGATTGTCTTGCAAAATTCACACTTTTCTTGCCCTCCGTCTGCCCGCCTTGGACCTCGAGGACTCACGGCTTTCGAGATGCCGCCGGCTTCCGCAAAGAGCGCCAAGCGCGCACCCGACGGCGACAAGATGGGGTCCAAGAAGGCATTGTTTGACGACTCCAGCTCCAGCAGCAGCGACGACGACCAGGAGGACGGCGGTGCCACCCTCGCTCCCGCGGCCGGCCTCAAGATCAACGAGGAGTACGCCCGCCGCTTCGAGCACAACAAGAAGCGCGAGGAGCTGCACCGGCTGCAGGAGAAGTACGGCGCCTCCGGGGCCCAGGACGAGGAGTCCGAGTCGTCGTCCGACGACGAGTCCGAGGACGACGCCGCCGCCCTCGCCACCGAGGACCTGGACGCCGAGATCTCGGCCACCCTGCAGGCCATCAAGAACAAAGACCCCCGCATCTACGACAAGGACGCCGTCTTCTACAAGCCCTTCGACCCCGCCGCCGAGCCGGCCAAGGCCAAGGAGGAGAAGCCCATGTTCCTGCGCGACTACCACCGCGAGCGCTATCTGCGCGGCGATGTCGGCGCCGACGACGACAGCGCCGACCCCAGCGTCCCGCGGACCTACGTCCAGGAGCAGGACGACATGAAGAAGGCCATCCTCTCCGACATCAAGGCCGCCGCCGACGCCGCCGACGAGGAGGAGTGGAGCGACGACGACGCCTTCATCAAGCCCGTCAAGAAGGACGACGCGCCCGCGGACGGCGGCGTCCACCCGTCGCGAGCTGCCAACCTGACCATCAACCTCAAGGACCTCGACGTGGCCAACGCCGACAAGAACCCGGAGGACTACCTGTCCAAGTTCATGGCGGCCAAGGCCTGGGCGCCGGAGGGGGCTGGCTCAAAGTGGCAAGCATTCGAATCCGACGACGGCGAGGGCGAGGACGACATGGCTGACGAGTTCGAGAATGCCTACAATATGCGATTCGAGGACCCGACCAAGAGCAACGAGTTCCTCAAGACGTACTCGAGAAACATGGCCGCCGCCCGCTCCGCCAGGAAAGAGGAGCTGACCGGCAGAAAGAAGCTGAGAGCCCTCGAGAAGGAGCGCAAGGAGGCCGAGAAGAAGGAGCGCGAGTCGGAGCGCGCCCGCCTGCGGCGTCTCAAGATCGAGGAGGCGTCCGACCGGCTGGCCAAGATCAAGCAGGCTGCCGGCATGAGCGGCAAGAACTTGACGGACGAGCAGTGGATCGAGTTCCTGGACGACGCCTGGGAGGACGACAAGTGGGAGGAGGAGATGAAGAAGCGCTTCGGCGACGACTACTACGCCGAAGCCGACAACCTCTCCCTGGGCGAGGACGACGACGCCGACGAAGACGGCGAGGGCAAGAAGCAGAAAAAGAAGCCCAAAAAGCCCAAGTGGGACGACGACATCGACATCAACGACATCATCCCGGATTTCGAAGACGACGCCCAGCCCCCCGTCACGCTCAGCGACGACGACGAAGCCCCCCCAGCAGCCGGCGACGCCGGCTCCTCCTCCGACTCGGACTCCGACCGCCCCACCAAAAAGCGCAAAACCACAAAAGACCTCAAAAACGACCGCATCGCCGCCAAGCGCCAAGCCCGCGCAGACCTCGCCAAGATCGAAGCCCTCGTCGACACCAAAATGGAGCTCGACAACCCCCGCGCCCTCAAGCCCAAACCCGGCAGCAGCAGCAACACCAGTGGCGGCGGCGGCTTCCGCTACCGCGAAACCTCGCCCACCTCCTTCGGCCTCACGGCGCGCGACATCCTGCTTGCCCCCTCAGACGCGGCGCTCAACGAGTTTGCGGGCCTGAAAAAGCTCGCCACGTTCCGCGACGCAGAGAAGAAGCGCAAGGACAAGAAGCGCTTGGGCAAGAAGGCGCGGTTGAGGGAGTGGCGGCGGGAGACGTTTGGGCGCGAGTTTGAGCAGACGGGGCCGACTTTTGGGTTTGAGGCGCTGCTTGATGGTGGTAATGAAAGAGGGGAAAAGGAGGGGAGGAGCAGGGGGAGTGGTGCTAATGCTGTGCGGGCGAAGGTGGGGAGGGAGAAGAAGGTGGAGGTTAGTGGGGAGGGGGTGGCGGTGGGTGGTGTTATTGAGGGGGAGAGGAAAAAGAAGAGGAAGAGGTCGAAGGGGAAGGGGAAGAGGGGGGAGGGGGAGGTGGAGGAGTAGGGTGGGGTGTTTTCTGTCAAAATTATATGTCTTAACATAGTTGGGGCGTTGTGTGAGTTTTATTGATTTGGATTTGATTTGCTGTGTTTTGCGGTCTGGTAGTGTCTGGACTGGCGTCTAACTTGCTGGCCCGACCGTGTTGTTGGTTTGTTTCAAATCAAGGTGGCTTCCTACTGAGACATGAGCTTGATCGTCAGGTTCTATGGCGGTCACGCTGATGGCAATGAGGTGGTACTCAGTTGCCACAGCCTCAGCAGCACCTGGCATCACCCAGAAGCACACAGCAATTTCCACCCAAGGATACCATGTGCTTGTGAGGGAGCTCATCATCTGGCTGGAGGCCTTTCGAGCCACACTGCGCATATCCTGCAGGTGTTTCTCACTCTCCATCAGGCTTATCTTGCTTCTTCTTTGAGACCTACCCCTGTAAACAGATGGACTTGTGGCATGTAGCTGAGTGTAGTGTCAACACGCCATCAGACAAGGAGGAAACTCGGATGCTCATCCACTCTCCAATCTGTCCAGCTCGTCAAATACCCCGAGAAGAGGCCGAACGAGAACCCGTCGGAAGGTTATCACACCCGCCCTAGCTACTAGAGAAGAAACAGACGCTGGTCACGCCGTCGAGTGCTGAATCGCAGGCCATCAAGACTTCAACGATCCCCCGCCCGCCACGACCCCCACGAGAACAACAATGCTATTGCAATCCCGGAAATTCTTAGTTGCAGCCTCGCCGCTTCAGTTGCCATGCTCATCATCTACGACAGAGAACCTCAGGACAGCTGGCTAAGTGGTCTCCTTCCCCTTGAGAGTCTTGTGGCATTCTTCGCTACCTTCAGAGCAGCGGAGCCAGCTTCTCGAGGAATGTCTGTCGGCGGCTGTAGGGCTTAGCTCTGTTTGACGAGGCTGACTGGGGAGTGTCCTGCTTCTCTGGGTTGCGGGGTTGGCAAGAGCTTAGGGGTGTGAGTGACATGTGGCTTAGGATTGTGTGCTGCTCGCTTGATGGATGGCTCATGGCTTTGGCTGTCAAAAGGGGTTGATGGATATGTCAACTATTGTCTCTGGTTGTTGTCTCACACATTGACTTTCTTGACTTGGCCTGACTTGAATTTAGTTGAGTTGAGTTGAGTTGAGTTGAGTTGAGTTGAGTTGACTTGGCTTGTTTGACTTGAGTCGAGTTGACGTGACTTGACTTTGACTTGAGCTGACTTTGACGTGAGCTGACTGACTTGAGCTAACTTGACTTGACTTGACCTGAGTTGAATTGACCTGTTGTCTCGAAAGGGGTTCAGGGGTCAGTCACCTCACACCCCAACGTCACCAAAGCACCACAGCAACTCAGACAGCAAATAGGTTAGATCGATCCATTCAGTTCTCGCACTCGCACTTCGCACGTATGCCGCACCAAAGAAACGCACCCGATACAGAGGTAATTACAAATTTCTAGCCGCCCCCTCCCCCCATCGCAGCATCCGACCGACGGAAGATGCTCCGCGATTCTGTCTGTCGGAGCCCCAGGCCCAGCCCCCGGTGACGGCGATGGGATGTATACTTTGCATGAGCGTCGAGCAGCAAGCATCCCCGACCCAGCAAAAAGCCCCCTATCCAAGCCAACAGTTTGTCCGCCGCGGTACGCCGTTGATCCAAAAGTTCCGACCTATCCGTCCCAATCCAGTGCCGTGAAATTTGTCGCTTGCTTCTTCTTCTTCTTCTTCTTCTTCTCCTTCCCTCTTAGATCCCCAATTCAACTCCCCTCAACCTGTCTGGGATCCTCTCCCTCCACTTGCCTCCCTCGAGAGAGTTTTGGGATACCCACCTCCAAAAGAGCTTCGACTATCCTCTTCAGACACCCTCCCTCTCACCCCACAAAAAACCTCAACCCCCCCCCTCAA
>FTCG01000429.1_pt1 | contig 9168 bp, 6 predicted proteins | sample 1639641 | NCBI WGS metagenome assembly FTCG01 (sample SAMEA3914864, study PRJEB12502) | metagenome | biome: forest; material: soil | place: USA | collected 2012-03-12 | depth 0.3 m
ATGCTGGGGGTGTGTATGCCTGCACCGGGGCGCCCTCACCCACGCGGGCGAGAGCGGCGCCGACTTCTTCTTGCGTGAGGTTCTTGGCCTGGAGGAAGGCGATCTTCTTTTCGATCGGGGATGAGGCGACGCTGGGGTCCTGGAGGACTGGCAGAAGGAAGAGTCAGATCAGCGAGCTTCAAAAATGATGAAGGAGACGAGAGGGGAGAGAACTCACACTGGGCCGCCGACGCGACCAGCTCTTCGCGGATGGCCATTGCGGGTGTGTTTGGCCAAAGCTGCAGCTCTTGCCGAGAGTGCTCGGAGTGCGCTCGATATATATCGGGGTTGTGCCGAGTCAAAGGTGAAGTGCGCCGACGCGCCGGCTGATGGAGGATGGATGGGCCAGAAAGGGGAATGGCGGGTCTCAGAAGCCGAGGTTGAGCATGCACCAGCGCTGCTAAGTGCACCACCGGCAGCCGGGACGGGGGGCGGGCGCTCCACTGAGTGCAACTCCAAATCCGGGGATCAGCGCTTGGCAGCCGCAGCGAGAGGCCGAGTCACGTGCTGCCACCACTCTCCCACTTTGGCTTTCTGACCAGTGACAGGCGAGAGTGTTTCCTGCAGTGGATCCACTTAAACTTAAGGCCCTGACGCGCTCGTCAAGCCCCGCAGTTTGTTTACCTGGCAACGGGACAACCGTACGCCGTATTCTGTAATTTCAACCATCTTTTCGCTGCGTTTCGTGGCTGACGCAGGACATCCCACTTCACCACCCTTTGCTTGCATATCTTCAGCTTGACATTACGAATTGTTACCCGCGACGATACGATATCCACCGGGAACCCGCTCAAAAGATCTTGGCCCAGAAGACGTGACGGGCGCAGGGGAAAGCTCCGGCCTGGCCGCCATGTCGCAAGACAAAAATAATCAGTGGAGCGTGCGACGACCGAGGGAGGTGGGTGCTGGAGATTCGGGTTTCAATGGCTAATGGCTACGACGGTACATGTTGACTGACACGCGATGCGCAGACCCTCGGCGGACTCAACCTCAACTCGGGCATCCCGCAGCCGCCCTCGGCCATGAAGCGATCCAGCACCATCGGCAGCGCCAGCCATGCCCGCTCCGTGTCGGGCCCGCGCCACTCGCTGGCCATGTCGCGCCCGAACCAGCCCATGTTCCAGCGCTCCTCGTCCGGCACCAACCTGGCCGACATTGGCCTCTCCTCGGTCAAGCGCGCCTCCGTCGCGGGCTACAACCCCAGCACCACCACCTCGCTCAAGCCCCACCACACCCCCGGCCCCTCGACCGACGCCGACCGCCGCAGCAGCGTCTACCGCGGCCGCCCCTCGGCCGCCGCCGGGCCCATGGGCGGCCACCAGAGCTTCTTCCAGCAGGCGCCCCAGGCCGCCGGCGTGCCGCGCGACCCCCGCCCGCTCAAGGACCGCGCCTACCAGAGCCGCCTCGGCCAGGAGCTGGTCGAGTACCTGGCCAAGCACAACTTCGAGATGGAGATGAGCCACAAGCTGTCCGACAACTTCATCAAGTCGCCGACCCAGAAGGACTTCAACTACATGTTCCAGTGGCTGTACCACCGCATCGACCCGAGCTACCGCTTCCAGAAGAATATCGACCAGGAGGTGCCGCCCCTGCTCAAGCAGCTGCGCTACCCGTACGAGCGCAGCATCACCAAGAGCCAGATCGCCGCCGTGGGCGGCCAGAACTGGAGCACCTTCCTGGGCCTGCTGCACTGGATGATGCAGCTGGCCCAGATGCTGGAGCGCTACTCGGTGCAGCAGTACGACGACGCGTGCCTCGAGGCCGGCGTCGACGTCGCCGGCGACAACATCATCTTCGACTTTTTGACCAACGCGTACCAGGACTGGCTCAACATGGACGACGAAGCCGGCGACGACGACGTCGACAACGCGCTGGCCCCGCACGTCCAGGGCATGGCGCGCGCCTTTGAGCGCTCCAACGCCAAGTACATCCAGGAGATGGAGATGCTCGAGGGCGAGCACGCGCGCCTGCTCAAGGAGGTCGAGGACCTCGAAAAGTCGACGCCCGACCCGGCCGTGCTGGACAACCATTTTAAGATCATGGAGGAGGACAAGGCCAAGTTCGAGGAGTACAACACGCTGGCGCTGCAGCGGTCCGACAAGTACGAGGCCCGCATCCAGGTGCTGCAGGAGGAGCTCGACCGGGTGCAGGCCGAGCTGCGCGACGCCGAGGACGAGCGCCGCCGCCTCAAGGACGCCGTCGACGACCAGGGCATCAGCATGCAGGATATCGACCGCATGACTGCCGAGCGGGAGCGGCTGCAGAAGAGCATCGAGTCCGCCGGCCAGCGGCTCGAGGACGTCAAGCAGAAGGTCGCCGAGCGCGAGCGCGAGGCCAGCCAGCGGCTCGACGAGCTGGAGCGCATGGTCGACCGCTACAACACGGTCGCGTACCAGATCGGGCTGATCCCGTCGACCGCCGTCAACGCCGCGGGCCGCGATTTCGAGCTGCAGGTGACGGTCAACGAAGGCCCCAACTTCACCTCGTCCCAGCTCCAGGGCTCCTACGGCGCAGGCGACAGCGACCGCCTGCTCGCGGACCCGGTAACGGGCTACCAGCCGGCGCACGTGCTGAACCTGGATCTCCGGGGGCAGGTTAAGAACGGCTTCCTGGCGCTGCGCAAGGACGTGTCGGAGCGGCGCAAGGCGGCGCTCGACGCCATGATGGAGGACCACGACCTGCTGGACCGCGCCAAGGAGGCCATCGAGGACAAGCGCGGCGAGGTCGAGGCGCTCGAGCACCGCGTGCGCGCCGCCGAGGAGGAGTACGAGAAGACCAAGGAGGTGACGACCGCCCAAAAACTCGGCTCCGACGCCCAGATCGAGAAGATGGAGAAGGAGCTCGCCAAGATGCGCGCGCAGCTGTCCGAGTCGGTGCAGCTCATGGAGCAGAGGGAGATGAACACCAACATTGAGTAGGCCATCCCCCTTTCGCCCCGTTCCTATCTTAATGCATGAAAAACTGACAGACCTTTCCAGGTACGAACAACTCACGCTGCGCGCCAACGCGCTGCGCGAGGAGCTGCACACCGAGACGATGCGCATGCTCAACGACGTCATCAAGTTCAAGATGCACGTGCAAAAGAGCCTCGAGGAGTACGAGCACTTTGTGACGGACGAGCTCGAGAAGGAGCTCGGCAGCGACGAGATGAGAGATGATACCCAAGGAATCGATATGTGACGGACTCTCTGTTTTTTTATGTCGAATTATTATGTCTGGAATGTCACGGTTTGGGCGGGGGGGTTGTTATAACTTATATGGGCTGGTTGGCGGTATGGTTGGATTATGGGATAGGATTCAAGGGGGGTTGATATCCGCAGGCGTCAACGGGTTGGGTGGCTAGCTGCTTATATCTTGAAGTGACAGCATGGGTTTTGTGTCCCCGTATGCTGGTTGAATCTGGAACGCTGCAGTTCTATTCTTACGTGGTGGCACAATGTTCTCTCTATCGTCCAGCATCAACCACCACCACACTGTACTTTGATAGCCACCTTTTGCCAGTCCTCACCAAGCCGGATCCTCCAGCCTCCGATACAGCGCAACATGCTTCCCCCCCTTATGCCTCTCCACCTTCTTCCCCTCCTCCGTCTCAGTCCTCATAATCGCCGTGCACGGATCCGCCTCCTGCTCCTCCTCGCCCACCCTCTCAAACAACGGATGCGCCTCAAAATGCTGCACCATCCACTCATGCAGATCCGGCACGTCCGTGATCGTATACACCACCCCGCCCGGCCTGAGCACATACGCATACTCGGAATTCAGCGACGCCGAGACAATCCGCTGCTTGTGCTTGCGCGCCTTGAAGTGCGGATCAGGAAAACAGATAAACAGCTTGGCCAGCTGCGCCTTGCGGAAGAAGTTGGGCAGGAACTTCATCGTGTTGGCGCGCAGCACGCCCACGTTGCGGTACAGCGCCGCGGCGTCGTTCTGCGCGCGCAGCGCCTTGATGCGGTCCTCGACAAAGTGGGTGACCGACACGCGGATCTCGAGGCCCAGGATCAGGGTGTCGGGCATGGTGGGCGCGAGGGCGATGAGCAGGCCGCCGAAGCCGCAGCCTATGTCGGCGACTTCGACGTCTTGGGAGAGTTTTTTGGAGTGGAGGGGGGAGGGGGTGAGGTCCGGTTGGGAGGGTGATGGCGACGCGGGGGCGGGCGTGGGCTGGTGGGATGGTTCTTGCTGGGGCGAGTCGACGACGTAGTGGGGGAAGAGGGAGGACCAGTCCATCTGGTCGGGGCTTGGGGGGCTGTTGTTCGGTTAGTCTTATAGACTCGCCCCAGACCGGCACAGACGAGGCCGAGTGCCCGACTCACTATATTAATTGGTGGTCGGAGAAGGGGTTGGCGTGCGCCCTCTGGCGGTAAAACTTCTTCCTGGGCAGCTCCGAGATGTCTTCGCGCCGCATCGACGCGCGGTACTCCTCGCGCTTTTGCCGCTTGTCTTTTCGGATTTTGTCCCCGCCCATCTTGCCGGATGTGCCAGACCTGTCGATATGAGACTCGGGTGCTGAAGACTGAAATTGGTGGATGGTGTTGAGTTGTTGGTTGTTGTGCTCGTTCGCTGTAAGTAACGTCGTGAGATGTGCAGTGACATGAAAGTGAAAAAGAAAGATTCCACTTCCAATGGATCCACTGCAATGCACCCCTGCGGGACAGGGATAACCGCCCCGCTATCGGCTCCCATGGCGACATTTCACTCACTGCACGCAAAGTACCCCGCGATTGCTCTGCTTCTCCAAAGTTTACTTGACTTTGATATCCTTCGGTGTCTCTCCACACAAGCAAAACACCATGGCTGCAGCCCGGCAGGTCAACATTGCCATCATTGGTAAGCCATCCATACCACAAAACAAACAAAAAAAAAAAACAATTGCCCCGACCGCAGCTAACAGCTCGACACAGGCGCTGGCGGGGTAGGAAAGTGCTTCCTCGCCCAGCTCGAGCAGCTCGCCGCCCGCCGCCCCAGCCCGAAGCTGGTCCTGACCTACATCAGCACAAGCAAAAAGGCCCTCTACAGCACCGACCACGTAGCCATCGGCCTCGACGGCGTCTCCTCGTCCCTGGCCGCGTCCACACAGGCGCCCCTCGCCCTCCCCAAGCTCGCCGACTTCCTCGGCACGTCCGGCTCCAAGACAGTCCTCGTCGACAACACGAGCTCGCAGGACGTGGCCGACGCCTACCCCCTCTTCCTCGGCGCGGGCGTCAGCATCGTCACCCCCAACAAGAAGGCCTTCTCGGGCTCCTACCAGCTGTGGCAGGACATCTTCGCCGCGGCGGAGCGGTCGGGCGCCAAAGTGTACCACGAGTCGTCGGTGGGCGCGGGCCTGCCCGTCATCTCGACGCTGCGCGACCTGGTGGACACGGGCGACGAGGTGACCAAGATCGAGGGCGTCTTCAGCGGCACCATGTCGTTCCTCTTCAACTCGTTCGCCCCGACCTCCGGGTCGGGCGGCGGCCGGTGGTCCGCCGAGGTGGCCAAGGCCAAGCAGCTGGGCTACACGGAGCCCGACCCGCGCGACGACCTCAACGGGCTGGACGTGGCGCGCAAGCTGACCATCCTGGCGCGGCTGGCCGGCCTGCCCGTCGAGTCGCCGACGGCGTTCCCCGTGCAGAGCCTGATCCCCAGGGAGCTCGAGTCGGTGGCCAGCGGGGACGAGTTCCTCGAGAAGCTGCCGGCGTTTGACGCGCAGATGGAAGAGACCAAGGCGGCGGCCGAGAGGGAGGGCAAGGTGGTGCGGTTCGTCGGCAGCATCGACGTGGCCGCGGGGCAGGTCAAGGTCGGGCTGGAGAAGTTCGACCGGTCGCACCCGATTGCGGCGCTCAAGGGCAGCGATAACATCATTAGCTTCTATACTAAGCGGTACGGAAGCAACCCGCTGATCATCCAGGGCGCTGGCGCCGGCGGCGACGTGACGGCCATGGGCGTGACGAGCGACCTCTTGAAGGTGCTCGCCCAGATTGCCTAGCCGGCGGCGTCACCTCCCGACGGGCACGTAGCCAAAAAGAAAATAGAAACAAAAAAAACTCCCATGAACTCCAAAGTGAACCATACCCCAACTCCTTCGTGTATTTGTGTAAGCCCTCCCTGTGTCGTGTACCATCCGGGGCTACACTCCAAGAGGTATCCCCACCTCGATCCGTTTCTCTACCTCGAGTGGCCCGTCTGGCTCCGGCGAGCCGTCCGGGGATATGCCGTCTGTCAGGGGCTTTGGGAGGTCGGCAGCCACGGCGATTCTTGCTGTTGAGCTCGCGCTCAGGCTAGCAGCCGTGAGTCTCCATACCCAGAGGGAAAAGTCGTAGATGACCAGCCCGGCGATGGGCACAATCGGTGTGAGCGCGAGAGTGATCTGAGTGGTGGACTTCTCGTCAGCGGGGGTTTGGGAGTGGGTGGGTGCGGGAGCAGTAGCAGACGTACAAAAAATCCGGATATCACGCGAATGATAAACTGGTATTCCTGCGGGAGGAGGCTCAGCTCGGTGAGGTAGGAGTACCAGCCGAGGATGTCTGAAGCGATCTCGGAAGCGTAGTCTGCCATGGTGGGCGTGGTGCGGGGGGAGGAAACCGAGTGCCGTTGGTGCAAGTTGCAAGGTGCAAGACGATCCTCTTGTGGGCGGTGGTTTGTGGAAGGGCCTTAGCTATGGCAGAGGGGGCTGGCTGTTATAAATATCGTGTCGCGAGATGCGGGCAGCATTTGATAATGCGTGGGTGTGTCGAGCGAGCGTAGCGTCGTGGAGCGTCGCCGAGTGCCGTCAGGAGCCGTTGCGAGTCGTCATGGGCCGGCCGCTCTGCTGGTGCTCGTTCGCGGGGGAGGGCGCATTCCAGGTAATTGATCTCCGCGGGAGGGAGTGAGGTCAACTTCCATCAGGGAGGCATGACCAGGCGGTCACCGTGAGAGAACCATGCAAGGCTGACTTGCCGAATTCTCGAGGCGGCCAGAGCGATAACGTGGGCGTGGGCGTGGGCGTGGACGGGGACGTGGATGTGAGCAGCAACAGGAGCAGCCACGGCCAGATGCAGCTCGGCACAGCGCAACGTCGGTGCATGGCATGACGCACCCCCGGTGACAGCTGCAGCACCGGTGGGTCTGTCACCTTGGCGCCGGTTGGGTGTGGGGCACCATGGGCGCTGTGGGCGCTGTGGGCGCTGGGGCTCGCTGCGATTGGCTCGTGGGGAACGGTCCAGGCTTCCCACCCCCTGGCCACGAGGGTGCATTTGATCCATTGGATCACTTCCAGCACACCTCCACGAGCACCCGACCCTTCGAGCAGACCTCTGGCTCGCCAACACAAATCCAGACTCTGACGCAACGTTCAGGCGACAAACCTCCACCGACCTAAAGCAGCCTTGACCCAGGGATACGACAGCATTTCCAAAATCCGCGACATCAGGTTCTGAGAATTGACACAAAATCGACCTCACCGGCGCTCCCCCACGCCGACCTCGTATCTCGGCCCCCGACGCAGACACGATGCCTCAAGATCCGCACCTGTATGGGCAGCCGGCGCCGAAAAAGCAAAAGAAAGAGATTGCGCTCTCGGGTTCCGTAGCCTTTGCGTCACAGCTGAGCTCGCTTCTCGCCGAGCCCTCGGCCAGCACGCCCGCGGGCGACCCCTCCACGCGTGCGGCGGGCCGAACGCGCCCCTCGAAACTGAAAACCGACGACCTCTCCAAGACCAAAATCAAGCGCCGAGACCCCCCCAAGCCCGAGGCCAAAGACACCACCAAGCTGTCCCTCAAATCCCCGCTCGGCACCGAAGAAACCAAGGCCGAGCGCGAGTTCGCCCGCCGCAAAATGGAGTCCAAAGCCCGCCTCTACGCCGCCATGCAACGGGGCGACTACATCGGCCGCGAAATCGGCCTCGTCGACTTCGACCGCAAATGGGCCGAGTCGCAATCCCAAAACCCCGACACCCCCGCCGCCGCCGCCTCATCCGACTCCGACTCGGACGCCTCCCCCACCCAACCCCCCAACATCGACACAACCCTGCACGAATACACCGACGAGTTCGGCCGCGTCCGCCACCTGACGCGCTCCCAGATCCTCCGCCTGCAGCGCAGCAACCACTCGGCGGCCGAGCTCGAGCGCATGTCGGCGCGCCCCCGCGCCCCCGACGCGCTCATCTACGGCGACGCCGTGCAGACCGACGCCTTTGCCGCGCGCGACGGCCTCGACACCATGGAGGCGCTCGCCCGCAAGCGCGACCGCAGCGCCACCCCGCCCGAGGCGACGCACTACCAGGCCGACTGGGAGATCCGGACCAAGGGCGTGGGGTTCTACAAGTTTAGTGGGGAAGAGGGGAAGCGCGAGGAGGAGATGAAGGCGCTGGGGGAGGAGCGGAAGAGGACGGAGGGGCTGCGGAGGGAGAGGGAGGAGAAGGTAGAGAGGAGGAAGAGGGAGATTGAGGAGCGGCGGAGGGAGATTCAGGAGAGGAAGAGTAGGAAGATGGCGGATAGTTTTTTGGACGGGTTGGAGAAGGACCTGGTTGGCGGGGGGTGATTATTGTCTTGAGGAGCACTATCTTCTCCTGCGCTCGAGATTCGAGCCCATCGAGCCTCTTAAGCCTGTCGTGGGTGTTGTCTCGGGAGATGGCCATCCCCGCCATCGCCGGCCGTCCGGAACTCAATGTTTCTCGGCGCTGCGCCAGTGGTCTCGCGAGGCATCGCAGATCCTACTCGCGACAAAACCGAGCCGCGGCAGTTGAGGGATGAAGAACATCCCTACAAAGACTGGCCGCGACCCTGAGTTGGCACCGCTTTGCTCACAACAACCAGCTCACGCTGAACACGCTGATTAGGGATCGCCATTGCGCGCCCATAATCGTAATCGGCGCATGCAATATTGCATTAGTAAAGTGTCCCTAGCTATGGAAGGCGTGCGGCCACAGACACTTGGACTACACTGGCCACAATCTTACTACTTTGTCCAGTGAGGCAAGGCTCAAGAGTACGCGGCAAACCACTAAGATCACCAACATGCCACCGTCGATGATATGAACGGGGTTATGCTGCAGTTAAAGGACTTGTATTATCGCCAAAATATCCACGAAACCACATCCAACAAGACTAGTTCTACCCAATCCTCACTCCTCACCCACCACACATATTAAGCATCTCCTCACCCCCCACCCTCCAC
>FTCG01000380.1_pt1 | contig 9100 bp, 9 predicted proteins | sample 1639641 | NCBI WGS metagenome assembly FTCG01 (sample SAMEA3914864, study PRJEB12502) | metagenome | biome: forest; material: soil | place: USA | collected 2012-03-12 | depth 0.3 m
CCCTCGCTTCACCATCGCCCCGGCGCTGGCCATCCCCAAGGCCATCAAGCACGCCGGCCTGACGGAGAAGGACGTCGACTACTACGAGATCAACGAGGCTTTCTCGGTGGTGGCGCTCGCCAACATCAAGCTTCTGGGCCTCGACGCCGAGAAGGTCAACGTGTTCGGTGGCTCGGTCGCCATCGGCCACCCGCTGGGTGCTTCGGGTGCTCGCATCGTCACGACGCTGACGTCGGTGCTGCGCGAGAAGAAGGGCAAGATCGGTGTGGCGGGCATCTGCAACGGCGGCGGCGGTGCCTCGGCCCTGGTGATTGAGAACCTGCAGTGAGTGGCTGTTCGTTCTAAAAGCATTGCGCCAAAGCATAAGCTAGTGGTATGGAAAATGGAGTTTGGCGTTCTCAGCCAAAAATGGAGCAGTTCTAATCCACGAACATAATTAGACCAATGGTGGTTCCGCAGCAAATCAGACCCAGCCTATAGCATATTCTAGTATATAGAGGGTGGCATGCGTCAAGATGGCGAATAGTACCAAAGACAACAAAACTGGCTCGCATGCATTTTGTGACCCTGATCTAGACCGTGTGCTCCCCTTCTCAGCTCCCCGGCCTCCAAGCCTTGACACACCCATCCTCTCCGGCAGTAAACACCACCTGCTGCTCATCATAGAGGCAGAAACTCCTCACCAGCTCCGACCCGTGCGCCCCCGGCAGCCCAACAACCGTCTCCCTGTCCAACCCCCATCCGCCAGCGCCCTTGACCAGATGGATCAACTGGAACATCTCTTGACTGCTCCATTCGTCAGCATTAACCACCACGACCCTAACATAAAATACGAAAAAGAAAAAGAAGAAGAAGAAAAACGTACTCCTGCGCCCCAACACCAACCACCGCCCCCATCCCCCCTTGCTTCGGCACCACATCCGCAAGATACCGACACCCCAGCGCGGCGCGCACATCGCCCAGATCCAGCAGCGGCGCTCCGCCGCCCTCCCCGTCCTCGCCGCTGTCGGCCAGGTCGTACAGCGCAAACTTCTCGTCGTGCGAGGCCGCGTACACCTCGCTGCCGGCGCCGCCGCTGCCGCCGAGGAAGCCCGCGCGGTGCACGCTGCCGTGGTTGACTGTTGCCTGGACGGCGTCGTCTTCGTCTGTGATGGTGGTGTTGGTTAGGTTGAGGAGGCCGTCGGTTGAGCCTGAGAGGAGGTGGGTGGGGGTTGTGGGGTGGTAGGTTAGCTGATGGAAAAGTTGTTAGTGGGGTTGGGAGGTGGAGGAGATGAAGGGGGGGGCTGACTGACTTCGGTGATGTCGTCTGAGTGGCCTTCGTTGTATTGTGTTTTAGGGGCTGCGGGGGAGCGGAGGTCCCTGGGAGTGTGGTTAGTTTGGCTGTGTTTGGCTGAGATGGATGTGTGAGGTGTATGTTCGGGGCTAACCATATGATTATGGATGCTTGGTGGTTGGCAAACTCTGTGCCTGCGGCGACGGTGTTTGTCTCGTTGGAGCAGGCCAGGGATAGCAGGCCGGGTAGGTTTCCTGGAACCAGGTATCAGCCGTGCTAATTTGAATGATACAGAAGTAAATAATGACCAAACGCACCCCCTATTTGCAGGGCCCGGGCGTGTGAGGAATCCAGGCGCAAGTCCCAGACGGAGACGGTGCCGTTCTCTCCGGCGGTGCATATCACAGAGTCGGCGTGGCTGTATACCTTGGCGGTCGTGAGGTTCCCATGGTCGGTCCTGATTTTCGTGACGGGCCCCTGGCTCAGTCTCAAGGGGTCAAAGAGACTGAGAGTCTGGTCTGATGCTGTTGTTGCAAATCCAGTGGCAATGGGCAGGATGTCCAGGACGTAGGTTTCTTGTCCTGGGTACTTGTACCCGTCTGCATTGACGAGCTGGTACATTGCGGATCTTGGTGTGTTCCTGGCTGTCCTGGATGACCGAGTCCAGTTCTGCTGTGGCCTGTGGGTGTGGGTGTTTGTAAGTGAGCTTCATACAATTTCTTGAGTTGGGAGCTTGCAGTTGCCAGCTGGCGCCCAGCTGGGAGACCCAACGGTCGTCAGAACCCCTGTCCGCCATCCCGCCAGCCCCTGCGCCTCCCGGGACCCCTGGCGTCGGCTTAGGTAACCAACTTCCCCGGCCATCCGTCATCGCATCAATCAGTGGGGAGAGCGTGTTCTGGACAGCTTGTAAGAAGCTCGGATTACAGAACAAACCGGCAGCTGTGTGCGCCGTCCACCACGCTCTCGCCTGCAACGCGTCCCGCCCGAAAACGAACTTTGAGCCATGGCATGATTGTCTCGGATTGCAGCTTTTTTATTCCCAGAAGTCCATCATGAAGGGGCTTCCTTGGCTGTTCCGTGAGCTGTCCCCGGCCCTCGCTGCTTCGCTGTGGATTCGAGTCGCGCAAGCATCCGCTAACCAACACCTTGACCAGTGCTCTTGCAGGCCAGCACCCTTGCCCACCCCGACGCGCAGGGAAACCAGCATGTTCTCGGCGGCGACGCAGTCAAGGAAACAAATGGCGACTCATACCGCGCAGAGGTCGCCGCGCAGAGCGGGGGACAAACGCCCCGGGAGCCTGGTACGGCTGCTCTCCGTCGCCGACAGCGAAGAGACGCCTCGCTGACAGACAATAGGCGCCGAACTCGTCGACTCGGCCCTCGTCGAGCTGCACAAGCTGCATCAGCCATTACACCACCGAGCACGAAAACAACATGGCGTCGTGGGCACCCTGCTGCAATTCGTCCTCAAGGCGCTCCCGACCCTCCGTCTCAGTGCCCCGCCCCCGGAGCCATCGGCGAGGAGTGCCATCAGCGGAAAGCTCCTGCATGCGACCAAGCTTCTCGAGGACTCGGCCCGGCAGAACAACTCGGACGCCCTCTACATCCTCGCCGAGATGAACTTCTACGGCAACTTCTCGCACCCCAGGAACTTCCCGGTGGCCTTCGACTATTACCACCAGCTGGCCTTGCTCAACGGAAATAGCTCGGCCATGTACATGGTCGGACTGATGTACTCAACTGGGGTCGGAGGAGCCGTGGAGCGCGACCAGGCCCGCGCTTTGCTGTACTACACCGTCGCCGCAAATCAGGGGCATACGAGGGCCGAGATGACGCTGGCGCACCGCCACCACGCTGGCATTGGGACACCCAAGAACTGCGAAACCGCCGTCAAGTACTACAAGCGGGTTGCCGACAAGGCCATCGCGTGGTACCGGGCAGGTCCCCCAGGAGGGAGGTCATGGATCGCGCAGGCCTACCGGATCGCCGACGAGACAGGCGGGGCCTACGGCGAAGGGGCCAGTGTTTCGAGTGCCGGGTCTAACGCTCTTAAGGCGCATCCTACCTCGGACGCCTATGCTTCGATCGAGGACATCATCGAGTATCTGGACCTCATGGCCCAGAAGGGCGATTTCAAGGCCTCGTTCAACCTCGGTCGCATCTACTACGAGGGACAGCGGGGCCTTGACAAGAATCTGGCCTTGGCCAGGAAGTACTTCTTTGATGTCACGCAGAAATACTGGCGCAAGAACCGCCCTGCCGACAGCAACAAGACCGGCCTGGACAAGACGGCTGGCAAAGCGGCGGGTTTCATTGGGCGCATGTACATGCGCGGAGAAGGCGTCGAGCAGGACTTTGGCCGCGCCAAGTTTTGGTTCGAGCGCGGTTCCGGCCTCAAGGACGCCCAGTCGCAGTCCGGCCCCAAGGATGCCCAGTCCCAGTACGGTCTGGGTCTGCTGTATCTCCACGGCTACGGCGTCAAGGCGGACACGGCTCAGGCCATCGAGTACTTCAAGCTGGCCTCTGCCATGGACCACGCTTCCGCACAGGTGCAGCTTGGATACCTCTACCTCGACCACGGGAGCAACGAAGACGTGGGGACCGCAACCCACTACTTCGAACTGGCCGCCCGGTACGCTAATATTGAAGCCTACTACCACCTTGCCGAGGCGAACAACATCGGCATCAGCCACGACCGGTCGTGCAGCACGGCCGTGAGCTATTACAAGAACGTCGCCGAGCGGGCCGAGCCCCTCGTTTCGTCATGGGGCGAGGCCAACCTGGCGTACGAGAGCGGCGAGACGGAGCTGGCACTCCTCGAATTTCTGGGCGCCGCGGAGCAGGGCTACGAGAAGGCGCAAAACAACATCGCCCACATTTTGGATCCCGACAGATCCCGGCTGCCCCTCCTCCAGCTGCTGTCTCCTGCCCCGGTATCTCGGCTGCTCAAGGACCCCGCTCTGGCGCTGATATACTGGACGCGGTCGTCCCGCCAGAACAACATCGACGCCCTGGTCAAGATGGGCGACTACTACCTGTACGGCATCGGCACCGAGGCCGACGTGGACAAGGCGGTCCAGTGCTACACGGGTGCGTCCGAATACCACCAGAGCGCGCAGGCGCTGTACAACATCGGTTGGATGCACGAGCACGGCGTCGGCCTGGACCAGGACTACCACCTGGCCAAGCGCTTCTACGACTCGGCGCGCGCCACCAACGACGAGGCCTACCTGCCCGTCGCGCTCAGCCTGCTGAAGCTGCGAGCCAAGAGCGCGTGGAACACCCTGACGCACGGCAAGATCAACTCGATCCAAGACGAGCCATGTAGGTGCCCTGTGGCAGCATGTAACCTAGATGTCCCAAAACTGACAAGACTGCGCAGCGCCCAAGAAGGACTGGTCGCTCAGCGACTGGATCAATAACTTTCTCCAGGACGACGACGCCGAGTACTACGACGACCTGTACGACGAGCTGTACGAGGACGACACCATGCCCGGCGGCGACCCGCTCGACATCGACGACGGCGTCCTCGAGAGCGTCGTCATCCTCGGCCTGGCCGCCGCGCTGGCCTTTTTGGTCATGTACCGCCAGCAGCGGCAGCAGGCGGCCCGGCGGCAGGAGGAGGCCAGGGGGCAGCAGCAGCCGCCGGTGCAGCCGCTGCAGGGAGGTGTGCCGGGAGGTGCTCAGGGGGGTGCGGTTGGGGGGGATCAGCAGCAGCAGCAGCAGCAGGGAGCGTTCTTTGCGCCGCCGGGGGATCCCAATCCCAATTTTGGGCAGTGGGGTGTTGGAGGGGTTGGGCATTGATGAAGGGGAAGGGTGCATGTGTACATATGTAGTCGGGCAGTTTCATAGCAGCGGCGCATTTGGTTGTATGAATCACTAGACTTTGAGTGTTTTTGTGCAGTACATAACCGTGGCAAGACAAGCAAATGTCTAAGTTGAATGTCTGAAAATTTGATGACTGTTCTATACTGATCATAAAGAGATGGGATTTGGGTGTTGTTCGATTTATGTCTGGATTTGTTCCATGTTGGAAGCAGGAAGTGGCAGGTTTCCCTGTTTCGACTCAGCAGTTTCCGTTGTGGATTCAACTCACCTCTAACCTCTCACCTCACCTTCCGAGTTGTTACACCCAACGAACGACGACACACGAAAAACATTACAACAAAGACAAGAAGTGCCACGTCCACCAAACAATTAGTTTCACTTCACTACAACCTCCAAATGTCATTCCAAACACCCGGCGGCCCCGCTGCCAAACGACGGCGAATTGACGCAGCCAACGCAACCCTCCGGAAGCCCTTCCGCTCGCCCCTCGTCAACCGGCAGCAGCAGCAGCAAGAGCAGAACGACACCAGTCTAGAGGATTCGCCAGCCATCAACCGCAGCTCCGCCACGCCGCACACCCCAGCGCCCGTCCGAGGATCCCGTCACCACCCCACCACCGCATCCCCCCTTACCAAACAACAGCAACACCCACCAACCAGCCACACCAAACCCAAACCCAACACCACCAACCCACCAACCCCAACCACATCATCATCCTCATCATCAAAACAAACACCAGCAAGTACAGCAGCAGCACCACCACCAGCAGGACAACGCCCAGACCCCCTCCTCACCCGCCTCGCGACCTCCCAGCGCGCCCTGGCAACACAGGTCCGCGCCGCACAGGCCCAGCTGGCGATTGTGCGGCAGGCACGGCAGATTGAGGAGGCTTCTTCGTCGTCGTCTCTGTCTTCTTCGTCGAGTGGGGACAGGCCTGCTGCTACGGATACTACTGCTGCTGCTACTGCTACTGCTACTGCTACTACTGGTACCGTTGGCCGTGGTGGTGGTGGGAGTGGAAGTGTGGGTGAGTTGGCTGGGCTGGTGAATAGATGGAAAGGGGCGAGCAGGATTGCGGCGGAGGAGTTGTTTGGGTTGGTGAAGGGGAGGGTTGAGACGATGGGGAGCTGGAAGGGGTTGGGTGGTGGTTGGGAGGAGGATAGGGATGATGATAGGAAGGGTGGTAGGGGTGAGGATGCGGATGAGGATGAGGGCGAGGGTGAGGGTGAGGGTGAGGAGGGGAGGGCTGAAGAGAAGGAGGTAGATGAGGAAGAGGTAAGTCGATGTTTGTCCCGGAAGATGCCCCGAACTGACGCCCTTTTCAGAAGTTTACGATGCTTATGATGCTCAAGAGCTTGAATATTGACCCGGAGGTGCTGGGGTACGACCCCGTCGAGGACAAGTGGCGGGATTAGGGGGTGGTGTTTACAGAACACAAGGGTGGGCTCAAACTCGCCCGGTTGTCTCCAACTCTCAACCTTTCACAGCTTACAAGTGTTGATACTGGTATAGAGGATCTCCACCAGTTTGGAACGACAAAAGTGTCCACCCGGAGGCCGAGTCCCACCATCCACTCTCAGCTCTCCGCAGCGGGGCGTGTGGCTCAGTTGGTAGAGCGTTCGCTTAGCATTGTTCCCGGGTTCCAATGGAGCCCGGCGGCCCTGCGAAAGGTCCTGGGTTCGATTCCCAGCCCGTCCAGCCAGATGCGGAGAGGGAGGAGGGTGGTGTTTGTCTTTTTTGTTTTTTTGTTCCGTCACCCCTTTCCAGGGGCCGCACACGACACAGGTCGGAATGGCAATTGTGTGGATTCCTGGAGTGGCAATTGCTACGCTGTTTATATTTTGAACACTGGGAGGGCCATCTTGTGGTGCCATTCAAGACATGGCATTGCAGTTGCCGTTGTGCTTCAATGCAGAGAAGTGCCTCTTCCTGTCCAGGGATGTTGGCGCAAAATCATGTGCAAGAGTCAAGACCGGTGCCAAGGCAGCGCCCACGGCCCAGAAGGCGGCGGGGCCTTAGCTAAGCAGCTAGCCGGGTGAGGACGGCGGCAGTCAGTGCAAGCTGGTCATCACGCGCAAAGTGATTGGCGGGCCGGCCCAGCACAGCGAGTGACGATTACCGAGGATCCCCGGAATGGAATCCACATTCAATTCGTCGTGGCCAGCGGCTTGCCATCCCGAGGCCTTTTCCCGGAACCCGAGTGTGCATTTCTGCCCACACCCAGCAGCCACCAAGCAACGCCGACCACGCCGACGCCGCCTGTGCATTGTGCAACAGCCGCATCAATTGCCCGGTCCCGGTTCGCAACCATCGCAACCATCGCCGCCATGGCCGCTCTCCGCTCCTCCGCCTCCCGCCTGCTCGGCGCCGCCGCGTCCAGGCCGGCCCTGCGCGCCGCCGTCACTCCCGCCGTCGCCGTCCGCGGCATGGCCCAGGTCGCCGACGCCCAGCCGCCCGCCAACCTCAAGACCTTCCAGGTCTACCGCTGGAACCCCGACACACCGACCGAGAAGCCCAAGATGCAGAGCTACACCCTCGACCTCAACAAGACCGGGCCCATGGTGCTCGACGCCCTGATCCGCATCAAGAACGAGATCGACCCGACCCTCACCTTCCGCCGCAGCTGCCGAGAGGGCATCTGCGGCAGCTGCGCCATGAACATCAACGGCACCAACACCCTCGCCTGCCTGTGTACGTTGTGGTTTTTGGTCTTGTTGGGACGGGAAACGCCACCCGCCGCAGAGTTGCTGACAGCCCGCCAGGCCGCATCCCCGCCGAGAACAGCGCCGACATGAAGATCTACCCGCTCCCGCACACCTTCGTCGTCAAGGACCTGGTACCCGACCTCACCCAGTTTTACAAGCAGTACAAGTCGATCAAGCCGTACCTGCAGCGGGACACCCCCGCCGAGGATGTAAGCGCGGGACACACGCCCACCGGGCCGATCCAGGAACCCCGCTGACACACGCCACACAGGGCAAGGAGTACCGGCAAACCAAGGCGGACCGCAAGAAGCTCGACGGCCTGTACGAGTGCATCCTGTGCGCGTGCTGCTCGACCTCGTGCCCCTCGTACTGGTGGAACTCGGAGGAGTACCTCGGCCCCGCCATGCTGCTCCAGTCGTACCGCTGGCTGGTCGACTCCCGCGACGAGAGGACCGCCGAGCGCAAGGACGCCCTCAACAACTCGATGAGCCTGTACCGCTGCCACACCATCCTCAACTGCACCCGCACATGCCCCAAGGGCCTCAACCCCGGTCTGGCGATCGCCCAGATCAAGAAGGAGATGGCTTTTTAAGGGAGGCCTGTTGACGGGGGAGAGGAGTGGCGAGGGGTGGCGAGTGTAGAACAGCTGCCCAGAAGGTTGTAGACGACGGCGGTGGCGACAAAAAGTGGGTGGGCGGGATGAGTCCTGAAAATATCGGGCTCTGGTAGATATGTAACTGTACCCTGGTCTCCTGCATGGTTGGAGTTTACTTTGTCACAGTAACAGCAATAGGATGGTTTTTTTTCGGTTCTTGGGTTTGCGTGGTCAGTCTCTTGAAGCGATGTTACGCTCGATCTGATCACCGATGGGGTTGGTATGGCAACACAATGAAACGCTTCAACAATTCTCCGTGTTTAACGAACGTACAGTTGGACTATGACAACGACCGACGGGTATTTTGGGAGGGAAAGGAAAGCGGACAAACGACTAACAAGCAGGACGAGCATTTTTGAGGCAATTTTCCCATCTCGAAAGCAACAAAACCACCACTCAGGGGCCCAACCAATCCTCCACCCCCAGCCCCTTAACAACACACAGCGCCCACAGAGTCGCCCTACTAATTCTGGACGAGCTCATACACCACCTGCACAGGCATGTAATTCTCGGTCGTCCACGCGTTGGCTACCGCAAAACAAGTCAGCAACCCACACCCACCGGCATCAGAGCTAGGAAATAGAAAGGCTCACCATCCTTCCACTTAACACTCCACCCCTCCTCCCCCCTCTTCCCAAC
>FTCG01000365.1_pt1 | contig 9086 bp, 7 predicted proteins | sample 1639641 | NCBI WGS metagenome assembly FTCG01 (sample SAMEA3914864, study PRJEB12502) | metagenome | biome: forest; material: soil | place: USA | collected 2012-03-12 | depth 0.3 m
CCACCACCACCACCACCACCACCACCACCATTGTTATTCCCCCTCTGCGATTGAGACACGGGCTCATCCTCATACATCTTCTCAAACCCCCCCTGATTCGTATCCCGTCCCCCCACATCATCCAGCGATTTATAATGGTGGTGGTGATGATGTCCACCACCTCCACCTCCACCTCCACCGCCTCCACCACCATGTTGTCCACCGCCGCGGTTGCCGCCCCTGTTTCCGCCTTTGGCTGCGCCGCGTTGATGCCCTCCACCTCTGTTGTTGTTGTTGTTATTATTGCTGCTGTTGTTGAACCCGCGGTTGGCGTTACCACCTGCATTGCCGCCGCCTTGGTTTCCCCCGCCACGGAAGTTACCACCCCCACCACCACCACCGCCGCCGCCACGTCCTCCACGGCCGCCGGGAAAACCGGCTTGGTGATGGAATTGTTTGTGTTGCTGCTGGGTTTGTTGTTGCTGCTGCTGCTGCTGCAACTGTTGTCCCGCAGGCGACGGTCTCGCGCGGAAGTCGTCTTGGTGGGTGGTATGTTTTCTCTTGCCCAGCCCGCCTCTCCCGGCCGCGTGATGGAACGCCGCGGGCTGGGTATGGTGGGCGTGAGGGTGGTGGTGGTCCTCTGCCTCGATGCGCAGCAGGATCTTCTCGCCGACGGTGGTCTCGAAGCGCACGGCCTTGTCGGGCAGCACGGGCAGCCAGTGCTGGATCTTGCCGGCGTCGACGTGGCGGGCGCCGCGGCGCAGGGCGAGCACGACGAGCGGGACCGGGTCGCCGGTGTGGAACTTTGCGGTGGCGGGCACGGGCTTGACGCAGGCGGCCCAGATGGTGTTCTCGAAGGAGGCGGTGCCCGTGACTTCCCAGGTCATCTTGCTGCCGATGCCGCCGACCTTGTCGAGGATGGCCGGGGGGCAGGGGCGCGGGCAGATCATGATGTTGTTGGCGTGGAACTTGAGGTCGCCTTCGGGGAGGTGGGGCGGGGTCTGGGCGAGGGCGAGCAGGCGCTGGGTGTCGGCGTTGCTGATCATGTAGCCCGTGTAGAAGACGGTCTTTTTGATGGCGAGGCGCTCGCCGCGGGTGCCGCGGCGGCGCTTGGAGAGGGCGGCGTTGTGCTCGTGGATGATCTGCTGGACCTCGGCGACCTCGACGATGGGGTCGAGGTAGGTGACCATGTCGACAACCTGGATGACCTCGCCGTTGATGGTGCCGCGGCTGGCGGGGCCGTCGGCGGCGTTGCGCTTCCTGGTGTTGTAGTCGTCGAGGAAGTCACGGAAGCCCTTGACGTGCTTGATGCGGTCCTCGTAGATGCGGATCTCGTCGGCGTGGCAGTACGTCTCCATGAGGGCCTCGAGGAACATCTGCTTGAAGACCATGGTGTTGGCGAAGCGCTCGTTGTTGGGGCCGACGGCGGGCTTGAGGGTGACCAGGTCGAACTCGAGGCCCTTGCTCGCGGCCATGCGCTTGATCAGGTCGCCGAAGCCCGACTCGGAGCGGCCGGTGAGCAGCACGCAGAGGGCGTCGGGCTGCTTGTTGCTCAGGTGGATGAGCTCGACGATCTTCTCGTTCCACCAGCCCTGCCACGAGCGCGGCTCTTCCTTGGCGAGGCCCTCGCCGGTGGCGGCGAGGATGCGCGAGTCGTGCCACCAGCCGCCGTTGACGAAGGCGTCGGGGTTCGAGAGGGTGCCTATTGTCGGGCCATTCCACAGCTTGGGGTTGGGGAGGGGGGTCTTGAAGACTGCGCGCAGAAAAGTTAGCCACACCCACACCACGTACAGAGAGAAGCAACAGAGAAAGACAGAAAGAACCCACGGGTGTTGTCAAAGTCGTAGACGTGGATGGCCTTGATGGCGTCGGCGGCGGGCAGCTGCTTGCTGAGGATGGACCAGCGGCCCATGGCGGTCACGGTGTGGAGGCTGCCCCCGTTGGCGGCGCCATTGTTGTAGGCCGCGTAGGCTGTTGAACCCATGACTTTGCGTGCCAGGTTTGAGATGCGGGAGAACCAGGTTGCATGGACCATGAGGGTTCCTGTCGCGTCAATCGATTCGAGAGCTGCTGGGTGATTTCGGCACTAACAATTTGCGGTTTGGACCTCGCAGACCAGGGTGGCGGCGGCAAGTGGGGAACAGGCGGGGCCTTGGACGTCAAGAGTCCCGACAAAGTCGGGCAATCCACACACAACCTGGAAGTGAAGTTGTTCTGTGTCTGGCATTGATGGTTGCCATCGAGCCATTCAACAGCTGAATTACCAAAACATTGCAGTTGCAAGTATTGCACTGTCCTGCACGACATAGGTAGGCAATATATTCTGTCAGATAATGCTTGGTTTATTCTTGATTTGGACAAAGTTTTGTATATTCCTTCATAGATGCTGCCGGGCAGAGGCAGAGGTGACTTTACTTGACTCCTGCTGGCTGATCTGGTTCGTTTCACAGCTCTTTCGTCCTCGAGGAAGTTGAACACCCTCTTCTTTTTCTTTTTCTTGACTTTCTTGACTTTCTGGTTTTTTCTTCTTTTCTTTTCCTTCTCCTTCTTCTATTTTCACTTTATCATTCTTTTCTATCGGGTTTCCTCCCAAGGTCTTTGCTCAGTCTGGCCAACCGCGTGGGTTTCCCGACGCACACCAAACGAGCACGAACTCTTAGCACTGTCTCTGTATTAGCATGCTCATCACACAGATACCCGAAGTACGCAGCAAAATGAAGAACAATCAGTTGATTTTCCGGAACCTGACCCCGCCCTCCTTCCAGCGCCCAAACGCCCTGCCATGCTAAACCCGCCCTGCCGCCCCCAGCAGAGATTGCATCTACCCCATCGCGAATGCCTCCCACCGCAAATGTCTCCCACCGCCCAGCCCCAACTCACGACGACATCTCCACCTCCTGCGACTTGGTCCGCCCAGGCCCGTTGTCGATCCTGTAGTTCACCGCAGCCGCCGCCTCCTCGTGCGTGTACGGCCCCTCGCGCAGCTCCTTCAACCTGCACCGGGACGCGTCAGAAGAGATCCTCAGGAATAAAAAAAAAAGAGAGACCAAACCAACCTCCTCTTGTGCGGCTTGCCCTTGGTGTGCAGCACCAGACTCGAGTCCGTCTCGAACCACTTGGCGCACTCGGTGCAGTAGTGGCGGCCAAGGCCGGGCAGGTCCTCGGGGGCCTTGGTCTCTTTGTAGAGCTGCAGGTGGCGGGGGGACTGGAGGTCGGCCTTGACCTGGTCGACGTCGCTGGGGGGTGTCAGTGTCGGTTGGGAGGGTGAGATAATGTGTGCAGATGGAGGCGGCTCACCGAGTCCGCCGCCTGGTTTTTGTCTTGGTGCGCTTTGCGAAGATGCCCATGATGTCAAGAGGAGCTGGGATTTATGAGAGGCTCTCTTGTGTGATCTACAAACTCAAGGCTCCTGGATATGCGCTGAGATGCTGCAAAGTGGTGAAGTGTGAGGTGAAGTCTGTCAATGTGGGGCAGAATTTTCGGCCGACATTTTTGGCAGCGGGCGGTTTGGCCAAGCTCAAAGTTTTTGTGGGGACCATCCAACGGCGCTCGCTCTCGGCGATTGTGCTCAGAGCCTCAGCATGATCAACATTTCAACTCGACTTCTCCGGACGAACACCGCCGCCCTGCATCTCGGCGCCCGTCCCCGTGCCGCCGCCAGCTCGGGAGCGGCCTCTCCTGCCCTGTGTCGCCGTCGGATGGCCGTCGTCCACCGACACGGCCAATGCGGAGGTACGACGTTATCGCCCTCGGATCTCCATGTTGAACCGAGCAGCGGGGCGCCGAGCCGGGCCCTTGCCGAACTAACGGCCCCACCTCAAAGTCTCCAGGCCGTCAGAAATTTCCTAGTTCCTTGTGCCCGATGCGGCGTTGCTTCAGCTTGATGCCTTGGAGATCCGCAGCCCGGGCGGCTCCGTCTCGGATGCGATCAGGGCCGACTCAGCATCAATTGTTGGAAGTCGAGGTGCAGTGGTTGGTAGACAAGAGGTACAGATGGACAGAGTACGATGCTTGATGTCGTGTGCTGTTGGATCCGAGTTCTTGGAATGGCTGCGCTGGATCGCTGCAGTTGCGTCACTTTCAGCCCTGCAGGTTGGGCGAGGTTGCTCCTCCACCCTGCACCGCGGCCCGGCACACAACCCCGCGATCCGAGCACGCTGCGCGTATCGTGTGCGACCTAGCGCTGCTTGCACGGCTGTCCATCATCGGACGGGCAGCACCCTATGTGCATGCTGCAAGACTGCATACTTGTATACAGACAACCAGCCATTGACATGGAAAGATACCCAGACGGCACTCGCAGCCTGTTGCGCGAGGCTGCCGTCTTATCAAGAGGTGTTGGGGGGCATGGGGGGCACATGAAGCACATGCCACTGAGCCAGCCCCCGGAATGGCCATCCGAGCCAGTCCCGGATCCCTCTGCAAGCCAACACAGCGCACACCTCGCGGCCATTGATGCAGCCGCAGCCAGGGCCAGATGGCCCAGAAAAGACGCAAAATACCACGGAATGCTACGCGCAATATTGAGGACCGTCCTGCCACTAAACGGCGGCCAGCGGTTCGGCGGATGCTGCCTCGGCTATTCGTGTCTCGCGGACCCTTCACCCGATATCCCTGCTCGGCCAAACATCGCTGTCGGGAGCAGCAGGCCCAGACGCGGCCGCCGGGGCAGAGGCAGGGGCTGGCCCGCAGGATCCCAACACAGCTTCATGCCATCTGAAGTTTTCCCACGGAAACATGGAACCATGAAATGTGCTGTGTGGCGGCCATAGGCCGAGCAGAGGGAAGGCGGGCTGATCATGACATGGGAGCGCTGTGTGGTTGCGGCTTTGATCGGGAATCCAACGCCTGCTCAGGCCTGCAAAGGAGGGGAGGCATGCCATTGAAACGGGCTAACCGGATTCACGCTGGCAGCGATGTCATGGCCCATCCCGGCTGCCCCCCCAGCGGCCCCCCACAATGCGGGCAAGCATAATCGGCGGCACGGTGATTGGCCAGCCAGCCCGTCCCCTCCCACAGGGCGAGCCACTTTTTCGGCTATGACGGTGGCAGGCAGCTCGAGCAGCTGCTACAGGTCCCGGCCGTTGCCACAGGGCAGCCGGCCGTGTAAAATAATCCCGCCTTCGTTCCTGTGATCCTCACACAACTCTCCACCTTTTTCTTCTTTTTCTCCTTTTTATCTCTGCAGAACCCGCCTGCACTGCTTCCTGCTCCCCCCCTCGTAGTCATCGCGAGGCCGTCTGGGTGATCGGGCGCTGCAACTCTCCACTCCAATTGACTTTCTGTTTGTGCTCGTGCCGAGCTGAACCGCCCTCCTCCGCCGCCATGTTGGCTTCTCGACAGCTCCTGGGCCTCGCCCGGGGCCGCGCTGCTGCCAGCGCGAGCCTGGGTCTCCGGCGCATGGCTACCGTGTCCGACTCGCCGCTGGACAAGAAGGTGAGTGCTCAATTGGCGCCGGGCGGTGCTCTCTCGCCGCCCAGCCGACCGTCTGCTGCCCCGCCCGCTCGCCGGCACCGTGGCTGACTGGGCCTCGACAGGTCCGCCAAAACAACTGGGAGGAGAACAACTTCATCAACTACAAGAAGATGTCAGAGAACCTCGCCATTGTGCGGGCAAGGCTCAACCGCCCCCTGACCTACGCGGAGAAGATCCTCTACTCCCACTTGGACGACCCGCACGGCCAGGACATCGAGCGCGGCGTCTCGTACCTCAAGCTGCGCCCGGACCGCGTCGCCTGCCAGGATGCCACCGCCCAGATGGCCATCCTGCAGTTCATGTCGGCCGGCATGCCCTCGGTCGCCAACCCGACCACCGTCCACTGCGACCATCTTATCGAGGCCCAGGTCGGCGGCCCCAAGGATCTCGAGCGCGCCGTCAACATCAACAAGGAGGTCTACGACTTCCTCGCCAGCGCCTGCGCCAAGTACAACATTGGTTTCTGGAAGCCCGGCTCCGGCATCATCCACCAGATCATCCTCGAGAACTACTCTTTCCCCGGCGGTCTCCTCATCGGCAGTATGTGTTCCTGTGACTGGATTAGGAGAAGCAAGAACTGACATGTCCTAGCTGATTCGCACACTCCCAACGCTGGCGGTCTGGGTATGGCTGCTATTGGTGTCGGCGGGTTCGTGTTCTCCTCCCCCGTGGATGCTTGAAAACGGCTAACAGTGCGTAGTGCCGACGCCGTCGACGTCATGGCCAACCTCCCGTGGGAGCTCAAGGCCCCCAAGGTTATCGGTGTGAACCTGACCGGCCAGCTGTCCGGCTGGACCGCTCCCAAGGACATCATCCTCAAGCTCGCCGGCATTCTGACCGTCAAGGGCGGCACCGGCGCCATCGTCGAGTACCACGGCCCCGGTGTCGACACCATCTCCGCGACGGGCATGGCGACGTGCTGCAACATGGGTGCCGAGATTGGCGCGACCACCTCGGTCTTCCCCTACAACGACCGCATGTACGACTACCTCGCGGCCACCAAGCGCAAGGACATTGGTGACTTTGCCCGCTCCTACACCAAGGAGCTGCGCGCCGACGAGGGCGCCGAGTACGACCAGGTCATCAACATCAACCTCTCGGAGCTCGAGCCCCACATCAACGGCCCCTTCACCCCCGATCTCGCGACGCCCATCTCCAAGTTCGCCGAGGCCGCCAAGGCCAACGGCTGGCCCGAGGACCTCAAGGTCGGCCTCATCGGCTCGTGCACCAACTCGTCGTACGAGGACATGAGCCGCGGCGCCTCCATCGCCCGCGACGCCCTCAACCACGGCATCAAGGCCAAGTCGGCCTTCTTCGTCAGCCCCGGCTCCGAGCAGACCCGCGCCACCGTCGCCCGCGACGGCCAGCTCAGCACCTTTGAGGAGTTTGGCGGCGTCATCCTCGCCAACGCCTGCGGCCCCTGCATCGGCCAGTGGGACCGCCGCGACGTCAAGAAGGGCGAGGCCAACTCGATCATCTCGTCCTTCAACCGCAACTTCACCGGCCGTGCCGACGGAAACCCCGCCACGCACTCGTTCGTCACGTCGCCCGACATGGTCGTCGCCATGGCGATCGGCGGCTCGCTCTACTTCAACCCCCTGACCGACAAGGTCAAGGACAAGGACGGCAACGAGTTCCTGCTCTCGCCCCCCACGGGCGAGGGCCTGCCCTCGGCCGGCTACGACCCCGGCGTCGACACCTACCAGGCGCCCCCCAAGAACCGCGACTCCGTCACCGTCCAGGTCTCGCCCAGCTCCGACCGTCTCCAGATCCTCTCGCCCTTCCCGCCGTGGGACGGCAAGGACGCCACCGACTGCCCCATCCTGATCAAGGCCCAGGGCAAGACCACCACCGACCACATCTCGATGGCCGGCCCGTGGCTCAAGTACCGCGGCCATCTCGACAACATCTCTGAGAACTGTGGGCACCCTCTTAATCTTTTGTCTTGATGAACATTACTGACTGATTTGCTTTAGGCCTGATCGGCGCCGTCAACGCCGCCAACGGCGAGGCCAACAAGGTCAAGAACCAGACCAACGACACCTGGGGCGCCGTCCCCGCCGTCGCGCGCGACTACAAGGCCAAGGGCATCAAGTGGGTCGTCATCGGCGACTGGAACTACGGCGAGGGCTCCTCGCGCGAGCACGCCGCGCTTGAGCCGCGCCACCTCGGCGGCCTGGCCATCATTACCCGCTCGTTTGCCCGCATCCACGAGACCAACCTCAAGAAGCAGGGCATGCTTCCCCTGACCTTCTCCGACCCGGCCGACTACGACAAGGTGCAGCCCGACGACCGGGTGGACATCCTCTGCACGGAGCTCGCCGTCGGCAAGCCCATCACCATGCGCGTGCACCCCAAGAACGGCGAGGTCTTTGAGATCCCGCTGTCGCACACCTTCAACGCGGGGCAGATTGAGTGGTTCAAGAACGGCAGCGCGCTCAACACCATGGCCAAGCACAGCAAGAACTAAGGGAGGGATATACCAAAATATTGGATGTTACAAGATGAATGTCGATGGACGGGGGCGAGATAGGGGAGAGGAGGCACGGAGAACATACTGAGGAGGGGCTGGCGATTCTGGACTTGGGCTTCAGGGGTACGGGAACTGGCGTAATCCGAAGCACTGTTTTGAGGTTGTATGTATAGTCATGGCCTTTGCATTTGAATGGATTTTGGACTGCTTGTGTGTCTGTGCTGCGTGCGTTGGATGGATTGGACTCCTCTTGTGGGCGACTTCGTCCACAATCTGCTTCGACGTTACGGATATGATATGCAGTCCCACCAGGTCTTGTGTCTTGTCTCTGCTTGCCTTGCGAAAGACTGAAATAAATACAGCTATAACAGATGGTGAGAAAAGCAAAAGAATACATTACAGCTATAATAGGAAGTGAGAAAAGCAAGAGAACAGCCCATTGACGCCGTCACGAGACACTCTCCAGCATCTCCATCATCACATGCCAATTGACATTATCCAGGGTTAGGGTAGCCAAATCAAGCTTCAAACCTCGCATAGTCGAATACCCTACTTTTCCTGACCCGCATGCACCAACCGGAACGCCATCCAGATAAGCTCGCCTTTTGCTCGGCAGTGGAGCTCACCTCGCGCAGCATCAGCTTATCAAACCGTCGCCGACTGCCTGCAAGAAATGCGCCGCTGACCGAGGAAGCTTTTTCGCTTTGGACGACGACGAATTGACGGACCACCGATTGTTTCTCACGATCGATCGAACTGCCAGACATGCGATAGCAGCACCCACGCGCGCGCCCTGACTATCCTTCCTCCGTCCCGGATCCTCCGAGTGCCTTGGCTAGCTAGCGCCCGAAACACCCAGTCCGAGATCTCGCGCGTTTGCCGAGAGCCTTGTGGGCAGCGACGCGCTTGAAGACGTTTGTGTTTGTGTATATACGCAGTTTTTTGGCTACCGATTCGAGATACGGCCTACCGACCTGACGACCATCCTTTCGAACTCGACGAGGGGAGGAGAAATTGCTGGAGCAGGACACCACCACCACCACCTACCCACACCCGAACCACGCCACAACACCACCGCAACACCACCCGCACCACCAACCGCAACACTAATCTCAGAAACCCAAACCCCCGCACACTACACGACACCAAACACCCACCC